>ERZ780057.32-NODE-32-length-77002-cov-14.7695_pt1 | contig 77002 bp, 39 predicted proteins | sample MGYA00511844_ERZ780057 | MGnify/ENA primary metagenome ERZ780057 (study PRJEB29588, sample SAMEA2149030) | human gut metagenome | biome: human gut; feature: human-associated habitat; material: faeces | place: Denmark | collected 2008/2010 ...
ATGCAATGCGGGAGAGTAGGTGGCCGCCCCCTTTCAACAGGAGAGCCTTCGAGCAATATGCTTGGAGGCTTTTCTCATTTTATATATACACGCCATCCCTGATGGGCATGAAGGCATGCGCTTTCTACATGCTTGCGGAATCTCTTCCTCCTTTAGTACTTACCAGGAATCTCTCTCTATTTAGGTATATACTCAAGTATATAAGGTGGTGGCCAGGTCTGTATTTATGATCAACGTATGATACAACATAGAAAACGCGCCACCCCAAAACTGGAATGGCGCGCTATCGTGCTTTGTTACCTTTTGTCGAATGAATGGACTTTCGCAAGCCCATGTCCTCCTTTCTTAGAATACAATCAATCTACCAAATAACTAACCTATAAAACTGAAACAATCAATCTGCCAAAATAACTAAAACCGAAATATAATGACTAACCTAAACTAATGCTCTTGTTTTTACAGTTGCAAAGGTACGCAGTTTCTTGAAACAGAAGAAATATATGAGGGTGAAAATTGATTTTTTTCTCGTATTTTTGACTTAAGTCAACAACATGTGCTCGCACACAATGTAATCAAACGCTTTCTCCTTAGCTCTCCTTTGTCCTGTCCTATGCTGAATTTTGATGAGAGAAGACAGTCTGGTTTCATAGTCGAAAGTAAGAAATGTAATGATGCCGCATAGATGCGGTTGTAAAAATTATAAACAGATAACCACTATTCTTCATTAAAGTGTAAAGTTTTCCGTTTGTCTTTGATAACCACCTGTAAACCAGCGATGAAACATACTTTAACAGTCAAAAAGTTGTCCGAAATGGTTAACTCTCCAATATATTTTTATACCTTTGTCGAGCAAGAAATGAGGGGCAAATACCCCCTATAATAACAACCCACTAAGGCATAGCGTTTTACGCATTGCCGTTTATAAATGACTTTAAAAGAATGATACTAACAGTGGTGAAACGCGACGGTCGTGTCGTGGGATTCAACGAGGAAAAGATACAGGCCGCTATCCGCAAAGCGATGATCCATACCGAAAAGGGTGAGGACGAGCAGTTGGTGGCACGTATCAGCACCCGTGTCGCTGCACGCGGCAAGGAGCAGATGGGCGTGGAGGAGATCCAGGACCAGGTAGAGCGTGAGCTGATGAAGAGTTCGCGCAAGGACGTGGCCCGTGAGTATATCTCCTATCGCAACAAGCGCTCGGTAGCCCGTAAGGCCAAGACCCGCGATATTTTCATGAGCATTGTCAATGCAAAGAAGAACGACATCACCCGCGAGAATGCCAACATGAATGCCGACACGCCTGCCGGCATGATGATGAAGTTTGCTTCCGAGACCACCAAGCCGTTCGTGGACGACTACCTGCTCTCTGAGGATGCGCGTCTGGCTGTGGAGCACAACTATCTCCACATTCACGACAAGGACTATTATCCCACCAAGTCGCTCACCTGTGTGCAGCATCCGCTCGATGTCATCCTGCGCAACGGATTCACGGCAGGTCACGGATCTTCCCGTCCGGCCAAGCGCATCGAGACGGCAGCCGTACTGGCTTGCATCTCCCTGGAGACTTGTCAGAACGAGATGCACGGAGGTCAGGCCATTCCGGCTTTCGACTTCTATCTCGCTCCCTATGTGCGCTATACCTACGAGGAGGAAGTGAGGTCGCTGGAGCAGTTTGAGGGTCACAGTCTCGATGATCTCCGCACGGCAGAGATCAAGGACTATCTGGAGGCTCCGCTCGATGGTCTCGATGGCGACGAGCGCTTGCGCCAGTTTGCCATCAACAAGACTGTGGGCCGCGTCCACCAGGCCATGGAGGCGTTCATCCACAATATGAATACGATCCACTCCCGTGGTGGCAATCAGGTCGTCTTCTCCTCCATCAATTATGGCACCGACACTTCTGCCGAAGGCCGTTGTGTGATGCGCGAGATACTCAAATCGACCTATCAGGGCGTGGGCGATGGCGAGACGGCCATCTTCCCCATCCAGATCTGGAAGAAGAAGAGAGGCGTCAACTATCTGCCGGAGGATCCTAATTATGACCTCTACAAGCTCGCTTGCAAGGTGACGGCGCGCCGCTTCTTCCCCAATTTCCTCAACCTCGATGCCACCTTCAACCAGAATGAGAACTGGCGTGCTGACGATCCCGACCGTGCGCGTTGGGAGATCGCCACGATGGGATGCCGCACCCGTGTCTTCGAGAACCGATTCGGACCGAAGACGAGTGTAGGACGTGGCAACCTCAGTTTCTCCACTATCAATATCGTGAAGCTCGCCATCGAGTGTATGGGTATTGAGAACCAGCAGGAGCGCGTGGACAAGTTCTTTGAGAAGCTCGACGAAATGCTCGATGTGGCGGCCCATCAGCTCGACGACCGCCTCCAGTTCCAGGCCACTGCCTTGGCCAAGCAGTTCCCCATGCTCATGAAGTATCTCTGGATCGGAGCAGAGCAGCTCAAGCCGGAGGACACCATTGAGCGGGTTATCAACCAGGGCACGCTTGGTATCGGCTTTATCGGACTGGCCGAATGTCTTGTGGCCCTCACCGGGCATCATCATGGCGAGAGCGAGGAGGCACAGAAGTTGGGACTGCGGATCGTGACCCACATGCGCGACCGTGCCAACGAGTTCTCTGAGAAGTATCACCACAACTACTCCATCCTTGCTACGCCTGCCGAGGGTCTGAGTGGCAAGTTCACCAAGCGCGACCGCAAGGAGTTTGGCATCCTCCCCGGTATCACCGACCGCGAGTATTACACCAACTCCAACCATGTCCCCGTCTATTACAAGTGCTCAGCGCTTCACAAGGCCGAGGTGGAGGCTCCGTACCACGACCTCACGCGTGGTGGTCATATCTTCTACGTCGAGGTCGATGGCGATGCCACCCACAATCCTTCTGCCATCATGCGCGTGGTCGATATGATGGACCGCTTCAACATGGGCTACGGTTCGGTGAACCACAACCGCAACCGCTGCATGAAGTGTGGCTATGAGAATGCGGATCCTAACATGGAAGTCTGTCCGAAGTGTGGCAGTACGGACATTGACCGCCTCCAGCGCATCACCGGCTACCTCGTCGGTACCACGGAGCGCTGGAACTCTGCCAAGCTTGCTGAACTCAAGGATCGTGTCACCCATACGCTATAGCATCGTGCGATCTACTAATTGATAGAAACATATAGGGTGGGGGTGTGTCAAAATCGGCTTTTGGCGCACCCTCTTTCTTAAGCATATAATTCCATGAACGAATCTTCCACCAAACTACAGGACACCATCTCCGTCCTTCAGGTAGTCCACGACACGATGGTCGATGGACCGGGCATGCGCACCACGGTCTATTGTGCCGGCTGCCCCAACCATTGTCCGGGTTGTCACAACCCCGAGTCGTGGGATATCCAGCATGGCACTCCCGTCTCTGTCGCCACGCTCCTTGACGAGCTCCTGGCCGATCCATTCGCCGACGTCACCTTCTCTGGAGGTGATCCGATGTTTCAGGCCGAAGCCTTCGCACGCCTGGCCGATGGCTTGCGCGAGCGCAGCCGCAAGACCATCTGGTGCTATACGGGTCTCACCTTTGAGCAGATCCTCACCCATCCCAGCCAGCGTGCCCTCCTCGAAAGGGTCGATGTGCTGGTCGATGGCCCCTTCATCCTTGCACAGCGTGATCCAGACCTGGTCTTCAGAGGCAGCGCCAATCAGCGTGTCATCGACGTACCCGCCTCGCTGCGCCGTGGCGAGGTGGTGACAATACCGCATCCCGAGGACCTTTTTTGATGTTGCTTCCCTGCAAGGGGCAACGAAAACAGCGCACGACACGAACCATGCTTCGCAAGGACTGCATCCTTGTTTTGCAAAGCATAAGAAACAACGGGAGGGAGACAAGCAACCTTGTCTCCCTCCCGTTGTTAGAAGTCTATCACCGATTGGCGATAGCACAGGAATCGTAAAACTGTAGGTGTGGGCTTACTTCTTCACCGGACGGATAGAGAAGCCGAAGTAGCGGTTGTAGCAGGTCACCTCCTGTCCGTTGGGTGCTATGCAGAGATACTTGGCCTGCACATTGGCCTTCTCGTTGAGGGAGGAAGTCCAGTAGTAGCCGGAAGCGTTGCTCTGGAAGAGGATGCTGCCATACATACGGCCAGCGAACGGCATGAAGATGCTGTTGCCATTGGGGCCGGTCACTCTCAGGCCGCCCACGCCCATGTCGTAGTCCTCCTCCCAGGTGCAGTCTTCGATGAGCTCCTGCATCTCCTCTGGGGTCGGCATGCGCCATCCGTTGCCAAGCAACTGTGCGGCAGCATCGTCGCTCTCGTCAAGTACTTCCTTATTGTCGATGAAGCCGTCGAGGCCGTAGCCCACCGACGAGACATACTTGGTGAGCTGGTTGTAGCTCGTGCCGTGCTTGTAAGTAGCCCATTCATAGTTGTCCTTGCCTTCTATTTCGCCCCATGCGAAGTAGGTGCCGAAGTCCCACGGGTTCTCTGCGCCGAGGTTGCGCTGCGCCCATTTCACGCTCAGACCGAGATCTACGGCCTCGTCGTCTGCCGGCGGCGTGGCGGGCTCTGAGAAGGTGATGCTGTCGGCGTTCTCGATGAGGGTCTTCTCACCGTCCACCCATACATACACATTGTGCTTCGTCTGTGCCTGCATAGCCATCGAGAGTGCACAGGCGAAAAATAAGGTCAGTATTTTCTTCATAATTGTTTTGATTTTTGGTAAAAGTGGGGCCGCTTGCAGCACGCTTGCTTTGGGCGGCCCCTGCTGTTATCAAATGAAAATTAAGATGATGTTTTACTTGATGATGATCTTGCGACCCTGCTCCACGACTACGCCGCGGTAGTCCTTGCCGACGCGCTGTCCGGCGAGGTTGTAGCGAGGCTGATCACCCTGCTGTCCGTTGGCTGTGATCTCGGCGATGCCGTTGACGTAGAGCGTTGCGTCGTTGGAGAAGGAAGACTCGTTCTCCTCGTTGGTGTCGCTCTTGTAGAGGGCCGTCACGTTATAGACATGGTCTCCCGTGTTCACACCATGGTCGTCGAAGGTGGTCTGCGTTCCGCTGACCTCTCCCACGCGCTTGGCGTCGCGGTAGATGTAGTACTTCGTGATCTGATCCTTGGCGCCCACGACACCCTTCTCGAAGGTTACGTCGTCGATACCGAAGAGGAAGCTATTGTTGGCGTCGCTCTTGTGGTGGATGGCGAGGAATTTCGTTCCCTCCTCCACATCAACGGTGATCTCCTTCCAGTTGGCCTCCTCAGAGATGGCGTTGGTGCCGTCGGCCTTGTAAGAGTTGATGAGTTTGAAGTCGCTTGTCTTCGTGCCCGTCTTGGAGGAGAGCACGTCGAAGGCCTCGTTGTAAGGCAGCACGTTGCCCCACTCATCGACTACCGTCACGTTGAAGGCATAGAACTTGATGGTCTGTGCCTTGCCCGAGAGCTCGGGGGTAATGAGCCAGTTGTCGGCAGCGATCGGCATGCCTGCCACGCTGTTGGCATAGGGAGCACCAGCAAACTGTGCTCCGCTCTTCGGCGTAAGACCCGGGTTGCTTATCACGACGGGGAATGCATCGGTGATCATGTCGGGGTTGAAGGCGAAGAAGGCGAGCGGCAGGTTCTGTCCGGGATAACTGTAGTTCTGGAAGAAGCCGCCTGCCAGACCCTTGTCGCCGTCGATGAGCGTCCACTCACCCAGTTCGGGGTCGAAGGCTGCATAGTCCTCGAAGTCCTCGGTGACAACCTCGGGCTGCGGCATGGATGGTCTGCTCCAGGAGAGCTTCACCGTGCCGTCGTCGCCAGGAGCCGTGGCCTTCAGGTCGCTGACGGCAGAGTAGGAAGAGCGGCGGATGCGTACGGTGGCCTCGTCGGTGGTGTTGTCCGTGTCGAGCATGTCGCCGTCAAAGACCACTTGGGCCTTGAGGGTGGCGTTCTCGCCGAGGTTGACGCCAGCATGGAAACTCAGCGTCAGGGTGTCAGACTCCAGCACGCCGAGGGCGCGGGATGCCGTAACGGTATCTACGGGGATATTGTTGCAGTAGAGTACGACGCTGTATCCGCTGGCCTTCTCCGCGCCGTAGTTCTTCACGGTCACGTTGGCCTCGAGCGTCTTGCCACCCGTCACGCTCTTCGGAGTAGCGAGCTTGATGGCGGCGAGGTTGTGCTGCTTTTGGTCGAAGACGTTGATGTCGTCGATGCCGACGTAAGTCTTCTCGGGATCACCGTCGCAGATGGCGCGGAACTTGATGAGGACGAACTTCTCGTCGGCCCAGGGGGCGAGGCTCAGTTCCTTGCGCTCCCATCCATCGGCGGTCACCGTCGAGAGGTCATAGGTGTGGAGCTCGTGCTCCTCGGCGTCGGGTGTCTCGATGAGGATGCGCAGGCGGGCGCGCTCACCCTTCTTGGCGTAGAGGCTGAAGAAGAGTTTCGGATTCTCCGCGCCGTTGAGTGCGATCTTCGGCATATTCATTGATACCTCGTCGCCGACCTGGATGTCATATACTCTGTCGCCGAAACCGGTATCTACGCTATACTGTCTCCAGCGCAGGGAACCAGCGTCGCCGTCGGAAGGATTGTCGTTGACGAGCATCCAGCCAGCAGGATTCATGCGGCTGTTGTGGATGTCATTGCCCTCGGTCCATACGAAACCGTTCTCCAGGTGGCCGTTGCTCAGGCTCTCCTTGAATGGGAGCGTGATGGCCGGGCCAACGATGAGCGGGTGGGTGCCGTAGTAGCCGCTATTGCCCGCGGGGTTGTCGGCACGTGCGCCGAGCTGGAAGATAGACTGCGTCACACCGTCTCCAGCTTGCGACTCGTCGGGATCAATAGGCAGGGTCATCTCGGTCACGCCCGGGTCGCTCGTGGCTACGAGGTCGCCGATGCTCATACCGTAGGTCGTCTTGATCATCTCGAAGAGCGACACCGTGACCTGTGAGGGATCGACATAGCCCTTGTTGGCACCGTAGTTGCGTGCCTCGGGCCACTGTGCGAGCACGTTGTTGCCGTTGTCGAGGAGTTTCACGCCCTCCGGGCTCAAGGGGATGTCGAGTCCGATATAGGCGGAGCGTGATGCCTTCGATCCTTCCTCGCCGTCGAGCAATGCCGTCACACGGTAGCTATGGTAGCCGTTGGAGGGCACGTCGTTGTCTTCGTAGGTGATCGTCTGGCCAGGCTTGCCTGCGCCGAGGGTAGCCACCTTCACGCCATTGCGCTTGATGATGACGCCGTCCACCTTGGAGAGCGGCTTGCCATCGACGGTCGTCGTCGGCAGCATGAAGCTCACTGTAGCCTTCAGCTTGCCCTGCTCGGCAGGAGTCACCTCCAGGTCTTCCACGGCTGCGGGCGACGTGGAGAGCGGACCCTTCTCGATGCTGAGGTCGTCCAGGAACAGCCAGTAGCGGTTGGGCTCGGCAGTATTGTCGTGGAAGCCGAAGCGGTAGGTCACCTCTTCGTCGAACGTCAGATAATAGGTACGGGTCTCGAAGTCGTCTCCCTTCGGCTCAAAGGTCGGCTGGAGGGTCTTCGTAAACTGGGCGGGGTTGTCGCCCTCGCCGTATTTCACCTCGAAGGAGTTGACCCAGTTGGTGGCTGCGTTGCGGATATTAAACTTGATGATATACTGTCTTCCGGGCAGGAAATGGATGGGGGGCGTGACGAGCCAGTCGTCGTTGCCGTTGTCTGCGCTGTACTCGCTGCGCATACTTCCATCGTAGGAGTCACTCCATCCCCATGTCAGTCCGTCGTTGTTGGCGTCGATGACCGTGAAGACATCGGCATCATCGGTCGTGGCGAACGAAGTCTCCCAGTCCGGCTCGATGGGCTGGTCGGAACCACGAAGCGGGGCTTGCACCTGCTTGGCGGGCACTTGCTTCTGCTTTACCACCGGCGCGTCCACTCGGGTGAAGCGCGATGCGTCAGGGAAGATCACGGGTGTGGGTGTCTTCTGGATTGCTGGTGCGTCGTCCGTCTGCGCCAACGCTGATAGTGAGGCCAGCGACAGCGGCACGAAAGCCAGTCTGAATAGTGATAATTTCGTCATCTTTAATATAATTAGAACATTAAGTGTATGATTTCATTTGATAATCGTCTCACGTCGATAGTCTGTCCGCAAAATTAAGACAATATTTTGATATGACCAACGATTTCTCCTGTTTTTTTCTCATTCCGCACTTTTTGGGACAAATATCGATGCACATTCCCATGAACGCTCTGTTTTTTACCAGAAATCTCCCGTTGTCAGTCATGAGATACTGCAGAATGTTCACTCTTTATACATGTATGCGCAACCCCAAACAACCGATAGAGATTAAACTAAGGATGAATATAAAGTTTTATTTAAAAAATCATCCCTTTTTGAACACTTTTAAGGAATTAATAGCTAACTTTGCCCCACCAATGAAACAGAACTACCTATTGACCCTGATTATGTGTCTGCTTCTTAGCTCTTCGCTATGGGCACAGGACGCGCGAAAACTCGTTGCCGACTTCGATAAGAAGGGCAGCGTGAAGGCCGCCAACCGCTTCTTCGACTACCTTGATCAGGAGCAATTCACCGACGAAAGAATACAGTTTGCCACCAACACACCCACAGACTCTCTGCGCAAGGAGGTGTGGTATTGGGCTGGAGAGTGGTTCAACGATACCCAGGAGTATGGGCTCGCCCGCCAATATGCGCTCCGCGCACTGCCCCTCTACCGTCATGACAATGCCGCCAAGGGCGACTGCCTCAATCTGCTGGCCATTATCGGTGTGCGGCTGGCCGACTTCCCTGCAGCCGCACAGTATGCCACGCGTTGCGTCCGCATCTACAAGAAACTGCGCGATCCCGACCAGACTTCCTCCGCCCTCAATACCTTGGCGGGCATCAACCTGGCTGCCAACCACCCGAGACAAGCTGAAAAGCACATCCTGCAGGCGCTACGCTATGCCTCCCGCGCAAACAACCGACCGCGACAGGCCGTCATCAATGGCATGGCGTCGGAAATCTACTATAAGCTCGGCAATTACCAGCGTTCGCTTCAATATGCGCAAAAGGCATACGTAATCGACTCTCTGCTTGGCAATGAGGGAAAGATGGCCGTCCGGCTCACCATGCAGGGGGCGGCACTGGGCGGAATGAAGCGTGACGACGAGGCCGTCTCCGTCTATCAAAAAGCTATTCCCACGCTCCGCAGCGTGGGCAATATCCACTCCCTCGGCATCGCTCTCAACCAAATGGGTTTTATCCTTTTGAGACAAAAGCAGGAGCAGGCGGCCGTGGAGGCTTTTCGCGAGGCATCCGGCATCTTCTCGAAGATGGGTGACCTCTATAATGGGTGCACCGCCCGCAAGGGCCTCTATGAGGCTTATTGGAACCTCAACCCCGATAGTGCGCGCCATGAGTTGGAGCGGTTCAACGCTCTCCGCGACTCGCTCTACTCCACATCGACGGCCAAGGCGTTGGCTCGCTACGAGGCAGAGTTTGGCAACGATCAGCTGCGCGAGGAGGTCTCGGCGGGTAAGAACGCCCACTTACGTGACCTGCTCATCTCTGCAGCCGTCTTGTTGCTGCTCATCGGCCTTTTCCTTTGGCTGCAGCGCCGTCGCACGCGGGCCCATCGGGCACAGTTGCGCCGACTCTTCCAAGAGTTGCACCGTCTCGAAAGTCTTTCTGCCCCTGCGGCAGCCGAGACCGTTGTGAATCCTGAGTTGACAGCGCATTCTTCCGCTGCTGATACAGAGGAAGGCGCTGCCACGCCCATTCCTTCCTCCCAAACGACACCATCGCCCGATAGTGTGCAACCTTCTGTGGAGTCGTCGCCCGCCGATATGGCCGATACGCTCTGTCGCCAGGTCATCGAGGTGGTGCGATCGGGAATGGCCAAGGGCGAGGTGAGTGTTAGCGCCGTGGCTTCCAAACTCAATATGGGCGAGCAGACCTTCCGCCGCCGCTTTGTCTGCGAGACGGGACAGCAGCCCAAGATGTTCATCACTGCCATCCAGATGGACCTTGCCGCCCGTCTGTTGCTTCAGGATAGCTCGCGCCCCGTGGGCGAAGTGGCACGCGAATGTGGTTTTGACGAGGCCAGTGCTTTCTCCCACGCTTTCAAGAAGGCTTACGCCTGTTCTCCGACGCAGTATCGCCAGAGTGCTTCGCCGGCATAAACACACATATATATAATAAGGTATAACGCTTCCCAAGGAAGCTGGTTAGTTTTCCTCAAGAATGTCCTGTAAGTCGTGGATGACGGTTTGCAGGCATTGTTGTATTTGTGGTTGCTCCAAATCGTTGATATGCTCGGGCGACAAGGAGGTGAGGGCGTCGAGACAACCCATTTGCATCATCGTGGCAATGGGTAGGAGCTTATGGGCGATCTTGCTGATATCGGTGGTGGAAGAGGGCGTCTCGGTGGGGTTTGCTGCGTCGGTAGAGCTTGTGGATGGGTTTTGTATCTGTTGTAACAAGACGAGATACTGCGCCAACTCCTGACGGACCGTTCGGACAATCTCCTCGGCCGCCTCGGGGTCATCGTCTGCAAAGGCAACGAGCGGTGCAAAGCGAGGAGGTATGGAGGTTGACTGTGAGGGTGATGGAACTGTATCGGAAACGTGATCCTGCGAGACACCGAGAACCTTGGCGAGTGCATCGACACGAAACGGTTTGAACAGGCAGTCGTCGAAGCCTACCTCCTTCAGCTGGCTGAGGATGCTGCTGTCGTGTGCCGTCATTGCCACTACCCGCATGTGGGTGTGGTTCAGGTGCTGGATGATCTCCATTCCGTTCATCTCTGGCATCTCAATGTCCATGAGCATGAGGGAGGGTTTCTCGTTGTGGAGGGCGGTGAGTGCGTCGGTGACATGATGGCAGACGATGACCTTCTCTGGGGCGATCGGCAGACGGCGCAGCATCTCTTGCAGCAGTTGCAGCTGCAAGGGGTCGTCATCGAGCAGGAGGATTTTGGAGTCTTCCCATTCCGCAGCGGGCAGGCTGGGAGTAGTCTTGGCGGTCTCCTCCATTTCCGCATCCTCTGTTTTCTCTTCTAGCGGAATGGTCACGGTGAAGGTCGATCCGTGGCCCACTACCGACTCCACCTGGATCTCACCGTCCAGGAGCGAGGCCAGCTCATGGGTGATGGACAAACCGAGTCCAGCCCCCTCGATGCCTTGTGCGTTCTTTAGTCGGGTGAAGGCTTGGAAGACGTCGTGCTTCTCCTGCGTCGTCATACCTTTCCCCGTGTCCTTTACCGCCACCGTGAGGCGGAATGCCTTCTCTTCTTCGTTGTCGTTGGCAGATAGGGTCGCCACGACGCTGACGCTGCCCTGCGTTGTATATTTTACCGCATTGCCAACAAGGTTGTCCAATATCTGGCGGAGGCGGAAGGCATCGGCGCGGCAGATGGTACCCTTTCCGCCCTGCTCCGTCTTTCCGTCTGTCTTGTCCTGCCATGCCAGTACCATTTGCAGACCCTTTTTCTCGGCCTTCAGCCGATGGCCTTCCACACACTCCCGAAGTAGTTGCGAGGGCGAGAAATTGACGGGGTGTACCTCCATCAGCCCGTTCTCCAGCTGATGGTAGTCGAGGAGTGAGGCTACAAGGTGGGAGAGGTGTCGCGCCGAACCCTGGATGTGGTCCAGACACTCCCTGCCACGGGGTTGATCGACATAGTCTCTCATCATGTCGATGAAACCTGATATAGAGGCGGCGGGTGCCTTGATGTCGTGGGTGATGGTGAGGAGGAGTCGCTCTCGCTGTTGCATGATGCGCTGGATCTCCTCGTTGGCGTGCTCCAGATTCTCCCGATAGATACGCTCTCTGCGGTTGTCGCGCCAGACATAACCTATTAGGATGACGGCGGCGACGACGGCGACGATAGCCAGCATCCCCATCTGCCACAACAGGTGACGCTGTGCCGCCATGGCCTGGTTGATACTTTGCTGTATCGACTTGCGCTCCCGGCGATGCACCTCACGGAGCTGCTGGGTCGATTTCAGGGCGAGTTGGGCGTTGATCACTTTCAGATCGGCCATTTCCTTGTGTACCGCCTTTGCCTGGTGGCCTGTCGTCACCCGTTCCTTGCGGTCCACCTGCTTGAGGATGGTGACCACGTTGCTCGCCACGTTCACCGGGGTGACGACCGTGTCTATCACGGCCGTGTCGTTGTCCACCTTGATGCTCACCGTATCGGCGCGCTCCTTACGGAACACATCCGCCACCCTGCGGAAGAAGCCCTTGCGCGTCTTGACCACTTCTACGACCGTACTTTTCTCCTGCACCTTCTGTGGGGTCTTGGGGTGAACGACGACGGAGTCTTCTCCTTTGTCGAGGCTCTCCACCTTCTCGTGCAGGTAGTTTTTGCCTGTCCTTTCCTTCATGGCCTCCGAGAGTTGTTGCAGATTGGCCTGTTCTGCTTTGAGCAGCGAGGACATCACGCTGTCAGCGGCCTCCCGCTTGCGGATATATTCCCGCGAGGCGTGATTGATGGCAAAGATAGATTTCGTGTTGCTATAGACCAAAGCGATGGCCAGGAGCAGCACGACGGCCACGGCGCAATAACCGGCAGCGACCTTGAAGGGGATTGTATTGCGGTGCATGATGGGTGTTCTGTCGTTTCAGGATGCTAAGATAATACAAATCTGCGACGTGACAAAACTTTGTCGGTACTATTATCAAGATGGAGGTGGATAGCAAAAGGAGCAGGCCATTCCACAATGACTTGCTCCCCTTGACTGCCTATACCTTGGAAGGCAATCTGTAACACACTTTCCCAAGAGGTGTCCTTACTCTGCCGTCTGCTCTGTTTCGACAGGCTGATCTGCCGGCTCTGCGGGCTGATTTACCGTGTCGTCGGAGTCCGTTGTGACGACGGTATCTGCAGGAGCGACGAAGCTGATAGAGTCGGACTGCATCGTACTTACTGGCTCATTCTGAGCGAAAACGTTACCTACTGAAACCATAACCAACGCTGCGACTGCTGCAAAAACTAACTTCTTCATAATGTTTATCTTTTAAATCGTGAATATTAATTGTTTTGTTGAGCTGCCTCGTTGTGTCTCCATTCCTTGGCGGGCTCACTAATTATATCACAATCTGCGTGCCAACTTTTGGCATGATTTCGTAAGTCGTTGATACATAGCAAGAAAATGGTTTTGGCACGAAAAACGGTGGTGTGGAAAGTGTGGAAATAGTGTGGAATTTTTCTACAAAAAAGTGTGGAGATGCCACCGTGGCATCTCCACACTTCCCCATAGGTGGGGACGAGACCCCATCCTGGCACACGGGTTCATGCCGTCTTATATCCCGTATTTCTTCATCTTATTATATAAGGTCTTGCGATCGATGGCGAGGAGCAGGGCCGCCTTGCTCTTGTTGCCGTCCGCGGCTTGGAGCGCATGAACGATCCGTTGCCGCTCCGTCTGCTCGTCATGGAGGGTGATGGGGTCTGTAGGCTGGGCGTGGTTCATACACTGATCCAGTTCCTTCACACCGATGTAGTCGCCTTTGGTCAAGAGGACGGCTCGCTTCATCACATTGTTCAGTTCGCGGAGGTTGCCGGGCCACCCGTAGGAAGCTATCCGTTCGGTAGCCTTTCGGTCGAAGCCGACGACGTGGCGTCCCAGCTCTTGGTTGGCCTGACGAACGAAAAGGTCGGCAAAGAGGAACAGGTCCGTGCCGCGGTCGCGCAGCGCGGGCATGTGGATTGTAAACTCGTTGATGCGGTGGTAGAGGTCCTCGCGAAACTTACCCTCGGCCACTCGCTGCTCCAGGTTCTCGTTGGTCGCGCAGACCAGACGCAGATCGATGTCGATCTCGTGGGTGCTGCCGACGGGGCGTATTTTGCGCTCCTGAAGCGCGCGGAGCAGTTGCACTTGTACTTCGTAGTTGAGGTTCCCCATCTCGTCGAGAAACAGCGTGCCGCCGTTGGCCGTCTCGAAGGCACCCTTCTTGTCTTGGTCGGCCCCCGTGAAAGCTCCCTTGACATAGCCGAAAAACTCCGAGGCTGCCACTTCGCGTGGGATGGCGCCGCAGTCGAGGGCAAAGAACGGTTTGTCGGCACGCGGGCTTAGCTCGTGGATGCGACGGGCGACATACTCCTTTCCAGTGCCACTGGCGCCGAGGATGAGTACTGACATGGGGGTGGGGGCCACCAGCGACACGAAGTCGTAGAGCCGTCGGGAGGCCTCGCTCTTGCCCTCGATGTAGCGGGGCACGGTATCTCCTCCCTCCGTCGTGCCATTTGTTGGCTGGGCAGCTGGTGCGCTGGCATCGGACAGAGGGGTGGGGGGCTGTGAGGACGCATGAGCCCTCAGCGCCTCCTGGATCTTCTCCAGTAGGATGTCGGGCTGAAACGGTTTGGCGATATAGTCGGTGGCACCCGCCTTCATGGCGAGGACGGCGTTCTGTACCTCGGCATAGCTCGTCATCACGATGAAAGGAATCCGCAGGTTGTGGTCCTGCGCCCATTTGAGCACGGCGAGGCCATCGTGGTCGGGCAGGCGGAAGTCGGAGAGGATCAAGTCGCGATCTCCGTCCTTCTCCAGCAGGAGCAACGCGCCCTTGACCGAGGTGGCTTTCTCCACTTCGAATCCCTTTTTTCTCAACCATGTCTGAATCAGGGTGCCAAACGACAGGTCATCCTCCACAATCAGTATCTTTGCCATATCTTCAGGTCTCTTGCTTATTTGTAGATGCAAAAGTAAGGGATATGCTAAAGTCTGGCAAGAAAAAAATAATAAAAAACAATAAGGCTTATCAGGAAAATGGCGTGACAAGGTCGTTGTGGAGTAGGGGAAGAGGTGGGTGAAACCATCCTAACTGGATAAAAAATGGTATAAAGTCGTGTGAAAAATCTATCACGACGGCTAAAATGGTAGCTGCAGACTTGGAAAAAGGCTACAAAATACGTGTAAAAAAGGCTTTTTTAAGGTCTTGATACTTTTTTGCAACACTTTGTATGATTTTTACAACAACATAATTTCCAACAAGTTATACCTTTGCCGCCAGAAACTGAAGTAAAATATCTGTCCAGTGAAGAAAGAAGACCACGACATCCGCCACCAGAGGCTTCCCCATGAAGCCCATGCGCATCTTCCACGTCGTCCATCCCACGATGAGTTTGTGCACAATGTGGTACGCCTGATTATTGCCTCGATGCCTGCCCGCAGGCATGGTGTGGCTGAGATCGCGTCGAGCCTGTCGCTCGGCGAGCAGACTTTCCGCCGCCATATCTTTGCCGCCACAGGACTTTCGCCGAAAGATTTCATCACGAGTGTGCAGATGCGCGAGGCCGCAAGGTTGCTCATCGATTGTCAGGATGTTCGGATCCGGGATGTGGGTTGCCGCTGTGGCTTCGACGACGCGAGCGCATTCACCAACGCCTTTAAGAAATGTTATGGCATGGGGCCGAGACAATTTCGCAACCTACACAACGATGAAGCAGAATAATAAAAGAACGGAAGCGAAATTGGGGGTGTAAAATGTACAAACAGTTGTGTTTTTCTATCAAAAGTTAGCAAATTGCGTTATCGAAGCGAATGTTTGCGGTTTTTGTAAGATATTTGCAACTGTTAATTTGGGCCTTTTACTTAACTTTGCAGCGTGATACCACGTATTGCAGACTTAGACAATCACTGAAACATAAAAAACTAAATAGAGTATGCCGAAGAGAAAGACCATTTGTACCGCCTTCCTCCTCCCGCTGACACTCACCGGTTGAAGTCTCCACTGCACCGCGCAGAAGGAGCTCTCTTGGGTGGGCGGCACCGTGTTCGTCTTCGGCGATGTTTTCGAGGCGGGTGGGACCGTTCGCCACCGCTTTCTGCTTCGCAATGCTGGCGAAGCCACATTCCATATCCTCTCTGCCCGTCCTGGCTGCGACTGCACGTCGGCGGTCTATGACACCCGCAGCGTGCAGCCCGGTGACACGGCGTGGGTAGAGGTCAGCTATGACCCGCATGGACAGGAAGGGCCCTTCCGGGAGCGCGTTCGTGTCGAGACCGACAGTCCCGCTGGCTGCAATACCTTATTTATTAAAGGGACGGTAGTGCCGTCAGGCGATGGGGGAGACAGGCCATCCGCCGCCCGTCAGGAGGTCGGGACGGCGGAAGGACGCGACTGAAGAATCACTATTTTCCAATCAATTTTACCCATTAGTCTATGAAAAAAAACATTCTATTCATGATGACGCTCCTGTTGTCCACTCTATGGGCGCAGGCAGCGAGGGACTGGAATCCCCCGTCGGGGAATCAATATCCGTCCCATGCCGTAGTTTATGCGACGCTTTTTGATGCGTCGGGGCAGGAGGTTGACAATGTCGCCGATATGCGTGTTGGTGCGTTCATCGATGGTGAGTGCCGTGCAGCCACAACGCCAGTAGTTCGCGAAACCCCTAACGGGGGGCGGTATATCTACACGCTCCGCATCGGTGTGAACGATGCCGACAAGGGCAAGAAGGTACAATTTGTGCTTCACGACCCTTCGGAAAATGAGTATGTACTTCCTGAAACCATTACCGTGACGGGTGGTGACGAGACGGTTGGGGGCGTTCCTTCAAATCCCTTCCATCTGACGTTTACTCCCATAACGGCGATCAATGGACCATCAGAGCTTCATGTCAACATGGGTGAGACGGTCAATCTGCGCGAGAAATTTAGTTTCGAGCCAGAAGGTGCGTCGCTCCCAGAAGTCCTTCCGTGGGTTAAAGATACCTGTAGCAGCTTTACTATCGTGAACGACGTCCTGACACCTGTACGAACAGGCAGCTGGGCTTACTTCGACCTGTCTATTAGTGGCTGTTGGCATCGTACGGAACTTTTCATTCACCAGCCGATCACGGGTCTCGCTATCAACGACACGGATTATCCTGGCGGCGTGATCACTGTCCCTGTGAATGAAGATGTTATGCTCAACAGGGCGTTGGAAAACATTTTGATTATCCGTCCGGCCAACGCTACAGAGAAGGTGAAGTGGACCCCGTCAGACCCCACGGCCATTGTTGATGCACAGGGAGGATGGTGGAATCCTGTCAAGCCGGGAACCTATACAATGACGGCCACTGCACCGGGTGTAGATCCCGTGACGGTGACGGTCAAGATCATCCAGCCTGTCGAAAGGATGACTCCTAATTACGATGAGATCCGTCTTCGTGTGGGTGATGAGCTGACACAGTATCTCCCTCATACCTATACGATTTATCCCGAGAATGCCACCGACAAGGAGGCTGGCATCTCCTATGGCATCAGCAGCGAGGATGGTATCTTGCAGCGCAATGATGATGGTACCATCAAGGCGGTGAATTCAGGAAGCACCACGGTGTGGGTTTACCACAAGGATATTCCTAACGGTCCCATTAGCCTTTCGGTCTATGTCATTGACTTCCCGTCGAAGGAGTCCTTGGCGGTCAAGAACGACCCGTTCTCCGTGACGCTTGCAGATTATGAATTGTCCAAGTTCAATATCTATCAGCGCCTTGTGGACAACATCGAAAACACGGGCACAATCAACTTCCCCCATGAGCTCGATTTTGCTGAGGATACCGCGGGTGAAGGTATTCTGACATTGTACACCGACGGCGACGGCAAGGTAAGTGAGGTTTTGGCCAAGCAATATGGCTCTACTGCCGTGAAGTGGACTTACAACGGAACCGCCATGGGCTTCAACGAAGATGGCTCTTTCAATGCAGACAAGGAATATAACTTCTCCGTTGGTTTCAAGCTGAACATCGTGGTGGGTCTTGCAGACGTTTGGTTAGATCGGTTGCAGATGGACGTCAATGACACCGAGGCTGTGATGGTAATTAAGACCAGACCCGAGAATTTCTTGCTTGATGAGAAGCAGCTCACATGGAGAATTCCTCCTTATAGTGATACGGACGATACCCCCGTTTTGGAAATCGGCGATCGCATTGAGGGAAAGAACGAGTGGAAGGTCACGGCCAACCGCCTTGGAAATTACAACGTGGGTATCTCCTATGGCCAGTTTGCCCCGAGAAGCGAAGTGGAAATCGGCCAACGTCTCTTGCTTGGTGAGGGATGGAGTTGGATCTCGCTCTTTGCCAACAAGGTCGGCCAAGATATCTTCTACAAGTATTTCTATGACGCACAGGAGATTCGATCGCAATATATGCTCGTCTATAACGATCCCGAATATGGATTCTTTGGCGACCTCATGGAGTTGACCACGGCGGAAGCCTATAAGATTTGCGTCAAGGATGGTGCTCACTTCGATATGTTCCTCTATGATGGCGGTGTGTACAACTACAACACAGGCCGTGATATCAACCTTATGCCTGGCTGGACGTGGATGAGCAATCCCTACTGCTTCGACCACGATTTGCAGGTGGCTCTCGGCAAGGCAACCTTTGCCAACGATTCGCGCATCGTCTCCAAGAATGATGGCTTCGCCACCTTCCAGGACGGCCAGTGGGTAGGAACGCTCACGCGCTTCAACGCAGGCGAGGGCTACCTGGTCTATAACGCTGCTGCAGAGAATGCCTTTGTGTCGTTTGCCGCCGAGGGAGTGATTCCGAGAGCCGAGCCGCGCAGCGTGGCTTCCGCCCGCCGTGCCGCCGAGCAGAGCGTGTGGAGCTATGACGGTAGTCGCTTTGCCGATAACATGAGTGTCATCTGCCAGCCCACGACGGAACTTGAGGCCGACCGCTACACCATCGGTGCCTTTGTCGGCGACGAGTGTCGCGGAGAAGGCCGGATGATCAATGGCCGCTTCTTCGTCACCGTCCATGGCGAGATGGGCGAGAAGGTCAGCTTCCGCCTCTATGACGCATTGACGGGTGAATACTTCGTCCTCGACGACGCTGTGGACTTTGCCTCCACCGTAGGCACCTACCAGCGTCCGATGGCACTCAACACCCCGACGCTCACGGGCATTGACAGCGTCACGGGCGACCAGGGCGTAGCCGTCTATCTCGATGGTGGCCGTGTGGTCGTGGCGGGTGTCGCCGCGGAAAGCGTTGAGGTCTATAATGCCTCGGGTATGCGTGTCGCTGCCGAGGGCCTGGGCACGGGCGTCTATGTCGTCCGCGTCAAGACCGCCTCGGGCACCATCACCCGCACCCTCTTCAGACGTTAGTCTCTCTATGGGCCTCCTCCCACGCCACCGCCAAGGAGCGGAAGCGCGGCGGGAGGCCCTCATAAGATATGTGACCACCGAATCCCAAGAATAACCAAAAACCGACCACGCAATGAGACAGAGCACGCCAGGGCACAGACACCGACTCGCGGCAAGACTTTCAGCAGCCATTCTGATGGCCTGCTCTTGGGCCATTGCGCCCGTCTGCGCGCAGGACATTTCGCAGATAGCCAAGAGCGACCCGCTCATCATCACCGGCTCCATAGGTACCAACAACACCTACTTCCACAGCTCCGCCGGGCTGGGATATATGTCGCCGCTGAGCAATAGCTTCTTCGCCAATCTCAACTTCAACATCTACGGGTTCTCGATGCCGTTCTCGATCTACTTCTCGAACGACAACCTGAACTTCAGCTATCCCCAGTTCTCGTTCAACCTCAGTCCGTCGTACAAGAACTTCACCGCCCACATCGGCCAGTCGTCGATGCCCTTCTCCCAGTATGTGCTCAACATGTCGTTCAATGGTGTGGGACTGGAGTGGCGCGACAAGCAGTTCCGTGCCTCCGCCTTCTATGGTGTGTTGCGCCGCGCCGTCAATGACAACCCCGATGATCCCACCGCCCGCATTCCACAGTACCGACGCTACGGTTGGGGAATCTCGGCAGGCTACAGTAAGGGCGGCAATAGTATCGACCTCTACTTCCTTCGTGCCTATGACTCGGAGAGCTCCATCGATGAGCGGTGGCGTACCCGTGTGCGGCCGCAGGAGAACCTCGTCCTCGGACTGAAAGGACAGTTGAGCTACAAAAACTTCCTCTCGCTGGCCGCCAATGTGGCCACGTCGGCTTTCACCGCCGACCGCGAGTCGCAGCAGGTCATGACCGACGAGGCACGTCGGTTTGACAAGATCTTCGAGACCCGCTACACCTCGCGTCTCCGCTTTGCAGGCGACGCCACGCTCGGACTGACGCTGAAGGGTTTCAACGCGAGCATTTTCTATAAATACATCCAGCCCGACTACGTCTCGCTTGGAACGTACTACACATCCAACAACTACCATACGCTCGGCCTCAGTGCCGGGACGACCCTCTTCCGTCGCCTCACGCTCAGCGCGTCCTTCTCTGGACAGGAGGACAACCTCGCCAAGCAGCAGCTCTATACCACCCGTGGTTATGTCTATAACGCGATGGCTTCGCTCCGCGTCAGCGACCGGATGAACGTCACGGCGATGTACAATGGCTACCTGCAGTCGCAGGGCGATGGTACGGCACAGGTCAACGACACCACCGAGATACACCGTATGCTCCACTCCTTCAGCCTCGTGCCGACCTACAATCTGCCCGGCGAACTGTTCGACCACACCATCTCGCTCTCGGCCAACTACACGGAAAACCGCGACCTCAACAAGTTCTCCGTGGGACAGACCGACGTGAAGACGCTCGCCCTGGGTGCGTCCTACAACCTCAATGTGAAGCCTTGGGAGACCAATTTCACCTTCTCACTGAGCCACCAAAACACCAAGGGCTTCAATTCGGAGTACTCCTCCGACGTGGCTTCGATCTCCACGGGACGCTCCTTCCTCAAGGAGAAGAACCTCAGCACGTCGGCCACGGTGTCGCTCAACTACAACGAGGTGCGCCACCACTCCAAGAGCCTCTCTATGGGCGTGGACCTGTCGGCGAGCTACACCCTCAAGAAATACCACTCGTTCAGCCTCGGAGCCTCCTTCAGCCAGTATGGCGACGTCAATCTGGAGAAGACGAGGAGCACGCTCGACAACCGCGACGTGAGGCTGACGTTCAACTACCTCTACACCTTCACGCTCCTCCAAGTGAGTGCGAAGAAGAAGGATAAGAAGGAACAGAAGGAGAAAGGCAGTAAGGGCCGGTGATCCCATCTCCCGCCCCAATGCCTCGACCGCCACACGATACCGTACAGGATCGTGATCCCACGCCTAAGCTGACCTCCGTTGGCAGCTGGCGTCACCAAGACCACCCTCGCCGCCGACCCCGTTCCGGCGGGAAGGCAGGAAGGAATGCCAAGAGACCATCATCCTCCAAATACCGCGCCCCGACGTGGTAGGCGGGGGGAAACAAAACCAATACATAGAGAACATGAGACTGCGAAGATACACCGCCACACTGATGCTGGCCCTGTTGAGCCTCGCCGCCGCGCTGGCCCAAAGCGTCAACGTCAATGTCATGCCCTTGCGCGACGTGCTGCCGCCGCAAGTGATGTACTATCTGTCCAACCCCGGGCAGTACTTCAACATCACCGTACAGAATCCCTCCACCGAGGCCCAGCAGATCTTCTTCGGCGCGGAGCTGCGGCAGGTCACGCCAGCCTCGGGGCTTGAGGTCGTCGTGCCGGCCAAGACCATGCCGCGCCAGCCTATCGAGGTTGGTGCGGGTGCCACGCGCGTTCTCACCGCAGCGGAGATGCGGACGATGTTCAACCACGTCCGATCCTCGGACGTCTCGATGCCGTCCAATCTGTTCTCCGATGTCACCTCTGGTTCCTTCGGCAACCTGCCTGAGGGTACCTACGAGATCATCATCAATGCCTATCAGTGGAATCCGAACACCCCCACGCCTGTACTGATCAGCAACCCTGCTCTCAGCCGTACGATGTTTCGTGTCTGCTACCAGGCAAAAGCTCCCGAGTGGCTCATGCCCGTCTCCACGGGCGACTTTGAGAACCGCGACATCGCCACTCTCGTCAAGCAGACCCCCATCCTCACATGGACTGCGCCGCAGGTCAACTGCGATCCGAAGCCGCGTAACTATACCTACGACCTGAAAATCGTACAGCAGATGCCACTCCAGGATCCCCTGGAGGCCATCGAGCGCAACCCCGTGGTCTATCAGGTCACGGGCCTCACCGTGGCGCAGTGTATGCTGCCTGCGAGCATTGTCAACGGATTATCTCCCTTTGAAACCTATGTCGCGCAGGTCACGGCACGATCCAATGCCACACAGATCGGTGCGCTCGACTATATCAATATCCAGAACGACGGACGCAGCCAGTTGCGCCTCTTCCGCATCAAGGACTATTCCTCCAGCTCACCCGACGGGCGTGTGACCTTTGCGCCGCCCGTGGTCAGTGACCCGATGATGGCCGCAGGCGCTGACACGCTCGCCCCCTCGCGGGCAGTCACTATCGACTGGCAGGCACCGAAGTCGGACAACCCGTCCACGCTTCCCGTCACCTTCTCCTATGAACTGAAAGCCGTCGAGGCGGTCAAGGATATGGATCTCTCCAGCGAGGCGGCCCGCCGCAGCTTGATGGAGAGCCAGCCAGCCCTCTACGAGGCCAAGAACCTACGGACGCTCAGCCATGACCTGCCCGCCGAGACCTTTGCCAAGGCCAAGGGCAGCATGGATGTCCTCGTGCAGGTCACGGCACGTCCCGACACCATAGCGGGCTCGCACCGTAAGTATATATTCACTGACGAGGGTCGCTCCGCACCCGTGCGCTTCACCGTGGGCAAGGGTGGCATCCGCATCGTCGGACTGGGAGCCGACGGCGACGCTCCCGACTCGCTATACGTCTTTAATAACCCGCGCATCACGTCACCCTATTTCGCCCCTGACGGAGGAGCGAGAAAGCTCTTCGTGGGCGACGCCCTCAATCTCAATTGGGAGCGGCCGCGCTACTACTCTGGTGACGGTGTGCGACAGGACACGATCCGCTTCAGCTACGATGTGGAGCTCTATGCGGCCCGCGAGTACAAGGATCGGGAGGAGATGCTCAAGGAGAAGCCCATCTACACCAACCGGAATCTCACCCAGCGCAGCGACTCCATTGGCTGGTCGGTGCTCGGTGAGAAGGTTGCCAAGGGCGACTATCTCTTCCTGCGCGTCGTTCCGAAGTCGCTCAACGAGGAGTCGATCCACTTCCTCAACGACTCGCTCAACACCTTCGACGCGGCCATGGCGGAACGTATCAGCCACAACTTCTTCAAGTGTCGCAACCAGATAGACATCGAGAACACGAGCCCCACCGCCCGGTCTGCCGACGACTTGCGTGGCAGCGAGGTGATGGTAGGTGAATACAAGCTCATCCTCGATGGCGACCTGAAGGCTGTGGAGGGTAAGCCCGGTCACTTCTCGGGCAACGGCCACGTGGTGTGGTCTCCTCTGCTGCTCACATGGAAGCTTGCCGTGGAGTTCTCCGACATAGCCATCAACACCGAAGGCCAGGTCTATGAGGGTGTGGTCGAGACATGGGGCGGCAAGGAAGGTGTGAAGATGCGCTCCTCGGAGGTCGTTGACAAACTCTTCTCCGACTGGGGTATCGACAACCTTATCGGTGATACAGGACTGCCCTATGCCGACCGTCTGCAGGAGGAGGCCAATGGCAAGATACGTGGTCTGGCCGATGACCTGCCCGAAATCGCAGAGTACTACCAGGACTTCCAAAAGGGCAAGGCGTTTGTCTCCAACCTTTTGAAGGGCAATCTGGAGGACGTGACCTTCCCGCTGGAGATCCCCGAAGAGTATAATACGACACCCGTCGGACTGACCATCAACAAGATGAAATTTGCTCCGACGTTTGCCACGATGGATATCTTTGGCACCTGTGTCGTTCCTGAGAGCGAGGTCACGCAGAAGCAGATCCTCGTCTTTGGTGCGCCGCGCCTCTGTATCAGTCCGTCCAGTCTCATCCCCGAGGGTGGCATGGTGGCCCTGCTCAAGGACTTTGTCATCGAGGAGAAGAAGACGGGATTTGAGTGTACTTTCAAGGCGCCGACCGATGTCATAGAGCCTGCCGATGGCTGCTTCGTGGCCTGGAGCGACAACAAGTTTGTCGGTCTGACCCTCGACATCGATATGAAGATGCCCGAAGATCTCAAGAAGGTCGATTCCTCTGGCAAACCGACGGAGGAGAGTCCCATGCTTCATATTAAGACTACACTGTCGAGCTGGGACGACTTCCTCGTCGAGGCCAACCTCGATGAGTTTGAGCACGTCGATCTTCCGGGCTTCACCTTTGGCGCCTCGACGGTCGTCGTCGATCTCTCTGCCACGCGCAATGGCGACGGCATGGTTTTCCCCAAGGAGGACTTTGACCGTGCCAAGGCTGGTATCTCCACGGGTCAGGACGAGCTCTGGGAGGGACTCTTCATCAAGAAGATCAACATGCGCTTCCCCGAGTCCATCAAGATTGGCAACGGCGACGACCCGATGTCCTTCACAATGGAGAACATGTTCATCGACCGCTCCGGCATCACGCTCGACGCGGGTCTGAAGAATATCATTGACTACTCTACGGGTAAGGAGGGTGAGATTGATGGTTTCAAATATACACTCGACCACCTCTATATCTCCATCATCCAGAACAACTTCAACAAGTTCTACTTTGATGGACAACTCAACATACCGCTCTTCAAGGGAACGGTCTATTACACTTGTAATATCTATAACCAGTCCTACACCCAGAAGGGCACGGGCAAGGGCTATGCCTATGTCTTCAAGACCACTCAGATCGAGGACCTCGACTTCGATTTCATGCTCGGTGAGCTGAAACTCGATCACAGGTTGACCTACTTCCTCATCGAGGCACTGCCCGATGCATCAGGTGAGCTGAAGACCAATGTGGAACTTTGTGTCGGTGGCGGTGTCACCGTAGCAGGAGCGAAGACTGTCAACAAGAAGCTCGCGAAGCTCCCGTTTGACCTCTCGCTACCCCAATTGAAGTTCTGCAATATGCGTCTGGCCAACGGCAAGCGTTTTGAGTCGGTCTATGCCGATAGCTTGCAGAAGCGCGACCGGGCGGCTACTGAGGTTATCGTCGATGCCGTCGCGGAGGGTAGCTATGGTTGGTGGAACGAGGCCAAGGATATTGAATTGTGTGGTGGCAAGCTGGTCCTCAACTTTGGCCAGTGGGGTGCCATCGCTATGAACTCTGACCCGTCCAAGCCTTCGGCAGGCGAATGGTTCGAAGGACTCCCCGACGAGGTCAACAAGGCCGTCGATGATGCCATCGAAAAGGGAAAGAATGCGGTCGATAATGCGATTGATGCAGCGGGCAAGGCCGTGGATTCTGCTATTGACGCAGCAGGTAAGGCCGTCGATGCAGCAGGCAAGGCTGTGGATTCTGCTATCGACGCTGCCGGCAAGGCCGTTGATGCAGCTGGTAAGGCTGCCGAATCGGCAGGCAAAGCCATAGATTCGGCATTGGACAAGGCCACTGGAGGCAGTGGTGGCGGAAAGACAAAGAAGTTCCTGGACTACGACGAGAATAATCCGGGCTACGGACCCAGTGTGGCCGAGGTGCCCTATGAGGCGGTAGCTCCGGCTGCTGCGGGATCCAACAAGTCGTTGAGCTGCAAGGTGGGTCCGTTCCGCTTTGCACTGACCGACTGGGGATTTGACTATGTCGTCACCGACGGTGAACCCTATCTGGCCATCAAGATTGGTGGTGACATCACGTTCAGCGACGATCTGGATGTGACGGCGGGTACCACTTTGGAAATCCAGTCCTACGTCAAGAATATCAGTAAACCCAGCGAGATCTCCTTAGAGTATAAGGACCTGAAGTTCCGCGAGGCCCGACTCGACATCGAGACGACTGTGTTCTCCTTCAAGGGTGTACTGGCTGTCGATGGCGACGCGGGTGGTATCGGCGGAACAGACAAGGGCTACAAGGGCAAACTGTCCTGCAAGGTCAAGGGCGGCATCTTCGAGATGGACGTCCAGGGCGGTTACTTCAACCACAAGGAGGAGGGCAACAACTTCTCCTGGGGCTTCTTCGACGTGATGGTGGGTGGCAAGATGGGTATCCCCATGCCGCCAGTGGCCCTCAACAACATTCGTGGAGGTCTCTACATCAACTGCGTCTATAACACGAGCGACAAGCTCAATCCTCGTCCTCGCAAGGGTGCGATTGGTATCGTCTTCGGTATGGGCATCACGACGAGCGATGGTGAGGCCATCAAGGGCCGCCTCGACCTGACCGTTGCCTTCGACACCAAGAAGAAGACGCTCACCACGTTCCTGTTCAATGGTTCGGTGACGGCGGTCGGTGGCATCGTCAAGAGTAAGGTCAAGCTCGTCTATGAAGACAACGAACAGGAACGCTACTTCCAGCTCAACCTCACCATGGATGCTGCTTTCGACGGTGGCGAGCTCAAGGAGATTATGAACGAGCTCAATGGTGCGCTCTCCGAAGTGAAGAGCCAGGTGGATGCTGTCGCAGGAGAGTTCGAAGAAATCAAGGCGACAGCCGAGGAGAGCTTCAAGAGTGGAATGGGCGACAAGAGCGAAAAGAAGAACGAGGATTACAAAAAAGACATGGCCTCCTATAAGGAAAAGAAGGGCGAGGATAAGGACAAGAGCGACGATGGCACATCGTTTAGCGGTCCTTCGCTCAAGGTGAGCCTTGATCTTTATATCGGCCACAAGAAGCCCGGTGGTGCGACCAAGTGGCACCTCTACCTTGGTGAGCCCGACCACGACAAGCGTTGTGAGTTTACGCTCGTCGACTTCAAAACGAAAATCGTTTCGGTGGCCATCGGTGCCAACGCCTACTTCTGTCTGGGCAATGAGCTGCCCAATAACGGGCAGCTGCCCCCGATACCCGAGAAGGTAAGAAGGTTCCTCGACGGTGGAGAGAAGGGTGGTGTGAAGAGCGACAATATCTCGGAGGCCAATGATGCCCGCAGCAAGGCGTGCACCGACTTCCTGGCCAATGCGAAGACCAGTGGCGGTGTGATGCTCGGTGCCTCGGTATGGGGCTATGTCAAGGTGGACCTCGGCCTCTTCTATGGCGACATGGGTGCGACGGCAGGCTTCGACGTCTCTATCCGTCACCTCAAGGGCAACAATACGTGTATGAACCTTGGCAAGGCTCCGGGTATCGACGGTTGGTATGGCGAGGGACAGCTCTACGCCTACCTCTATGCCAAGTTTGGCCTGAGAATCAACCTCGGCTTCTTCAAGAAGAAGTTGGATCTCTTCAATGCGGGCATTGGCGGTGTGCTGAAATGTGGTATGCCCAATCCGAACTATTTCACGGGTAAAGCCCGCGTGAAGGTAGAGCTCCTCGGTGGCCTCGTGAAACTCAACAAGAAGTTCAGTTTCGAGTGTGGCGATGTGTGCGAGATGTTCTACGGCAACGCCCTCGACGACTATGTCCTCTTCGAGAGCTGCAACATCGGCTTGAAGAGTTGGGACGAGGCCGAGAAGGCGAAGATCAGCTGGGATATCCAAAGCAATCCCATTGTGATGACGCAGGCCGACCTGAATGTACCCATCCGCGTCGTGGATCCCACACAGCTGAATCGCTTGCAGAACCATTCCAGTGGCGATGGCAAGAGCGAGGAGACGCTCAAGGACCTGGCAAGCCGCCAGTTCCGGTTCAAGATGGACGCCTCTTTGCCGCCTACGCTGACGGAGTATAGTTCGCTCTCTGATGCCAAGGCCAATCGCAATGGCGTGGTGTATGAGATGACGCACCATATTTATAAGGAGAAGGTGACGCTCTCTGTGGACCAGCTGCATCGCAACAAATACTATAAGGTCACCATTTCTGGCTATGCACAGGAGTTCTACAACGGTGCATGGCGCAATCCGGAGACGTACGACACCCTCAAGCACAAGTACGTTGCCCAGGCATGGAAACAGACCAAGGAGTTCTATTTCGCCACCAACAATGAGGAGATGAGCTTCAAGGACGACGAGGACCTGTATCCGCATGTGAAGTTGATGTTATCCCAACCAGGGTAAGCCGGGCAATAGAGAAGACATGATGTTCAACTATTCTGCCAATGGCCAAAACTACAGTTACGCTTATACTCCCGCATATTGGGAGGACGTGAAGCAGCCGATCATCTCGCTGGCTCGGCCGATGAAGGGCAAAGCCTACCAGAAAGGCAGACTGAAGTGGTATCTCTACTCCAATGGAAAGCTGCTCTCCACCCGGGAGAACCAATGGATAGAAACCAACAGCTACTCCATCCTCACTCCGCAGTCGGGATTCGCCAACGTACCAGAGACCAACAATGCCAACTACATCATCCGCCTGCGCTACGAGTGGACGGAAACCAAGACCTCGCCCTCTACCTGGGTTGCTGTCAAGACCTACACTGTCTGGGGCACTTCCGAGAAGCAGGTGCGTAGCAAGGCGATGAAGGACAACGGCATTGCTAATATCTTCAGCACCAAAACCGGTGGTAGGGGTGGTAGGAAGTCCATCAACAAGAAGGTGGAGGTCTCTGAGGAGAGTCTAATGAATGTCTCGGACAACGATACTGTAGGAACTGGAAGACGCAAGTTTATCGTCACCGTCTATGAGCGGAAGGCTGGTAAGGTCACCAGAGAGTTCGTCAAGGACCTCTTGGCCCTTAAGGTCACTGTGACCAAGCAGGGTGTCACGGGCGATGCGTTGTACGACAAGCCGCTCTACTACTGCAGCAACTTTCTGGCCACCCGTCTCGACAAGATCACCTATGACGGTCAGAACCTAGACATGAACGACGACCAGTTGCTCATCACGAGTGCCAACCAACGAGGAGGATTTGTGCCGTATTATAACACGGAGAACCCATTTATCTATCTCTCCTATATGAGTCGGATGTTCTTCATCGGTGGTCATAAGTTTGTCTCTGCCAAGAAGAACCTCAACCTGACGGTGCAGAACACGCAGTCGCTTTGGCTTGAGACGCCCTATGGCAGTTGGAGAGACGGAATACTCAAGAACAGGTACATCGGACATATTCGTGATGGTCGCAAGAGCATCGAGTTCGCCCTCACGATGGGCACCTACCGCTTCGAAAACGAGTTGGGCACCGCATATCCGCTTTATAGCAATCATAGTGGTGCTTATACCCAATGGCTGGGCAATAGTAGCAGCCTGTTTGATGGCCACAAGCTGACGGAGGAAGCCTACGCACGGGTGTTCGCCGAGGTGTACAACATAGCTGAGGACATGCACAACAATATCATCCGTCGTGTTGGTTCTCAGATTTATTACTCCAAATCGAGTATGCGAGACTGGCTGGCGAGCTATGCAGGTTCGAAAGAGCAAACCTATGACGATGCTGAGTCGGGTGTTTACGCATTTGTTCCGAGGTATCAATATGGTGTTGTATGGAATGCGGCCAGCCGTTGTGGACTGAATATCAGTAAGACCATTGAGATGGACAAGGCCTCCAACAAGTATCGCCACGTCCGTATCAGGGCTGACAAGGGAGACTTCCTTGGAAGGACGTTCTACTTCGCCTATGCGGACAAGGACCACAAGAAGTATGTCGATGATGACTATAAGTCACAGTCTCAAGTCCTTCAATTCAATGCGTGGAAGGCGTTGCGCAACAACAATATGCGCCTCTACTTCAAGCGTTACCGTGTCAATGCTTGGGACTACAAGAACAAGATGTGGACTGTGTACCCGCTATATTATTCGGACAAGCGCTTCACCACCACTTACAATGACCTCCTCAAGAATCTGATAGTGAAGTATAATATCCCATTGCGTGGCAAGTGATCGGATACCAATTCTCACCAAGGAACGGGTAGCGCTATAGGTAAAGGTAGTACCGTTGGAAAAGGTTCGAATAGGGTGGAAAACGAAGGTAAAGAGTAAGAATATCTAAATAGACGTAAAGCGATGATGAAACAGCAAAATAATCAGATGAAGGGCCTTGTTTGGCTTTTGGTCGCCGCCGTGTGCGTGCCGTGTATGCTCTCTTGGGCAGCGACTTCGTCATGGCGTGCCCCCTTGGGCGTGGCTGCCGTTGATACCGTCGTGCAGCAGGATGGCGACGACGATCTGTTGCCAGGCACCTACCCTGTGGGCACCCTTTCCCGAGACAGTGTCGATGACTCCATAGAGGATCTCTACGTCTATATCAAAGCCGTGGGCCGCACCTATGGCGATAGCATTGTCCTGCGCTGGGCGGTGGAGTCCTATCCCGAATGGGACCGACTCAACCGCACGGGCTACGACGTGCTTCGCCACACCGAGGGAGAGGGCGAGTTCCTCCTCGATACCCTCGCGACGGGCATCCGTCCAATGAGTCTCGCCGACTTCCGTCGTTGCTACCCCGACACGATCGACTCGCTGGCCTATATGGCCATGGGTGCCATCTATGGCGAAGGCGACATGACCCCGGAGATGACCAACTACGAACCCGGTAGTATCGGGGCCCTCGTCGAACTGGAGCAAGACCAGAAGACGCGCCTGTTTGGTGCCTTCCTCGCCGCGGAGTGGAGACCCGACCTCGCCCAGGCGATGGGACTGCGCTATGTTGACAAAACGGCGAAAAAGGGTGAGACCTATACCTATTTTATTATGCCATCCGTGCCCGACACGACGGGCCGTTTCTTCATCATGCCGGCACAGGTGGAGAACCTCCACAACGTGAAGTACGTCCCCGACCCCTACGACGTGGCTATCAGCGACACTATCCTGGAACATGGATCCGTGGCGCTCAGCTGGCGCGACGATCTCCACGGCACCTTCGACGTGTTCTGGCGCAAGATGGGTGAGCAGCAGTGGCGCAAGGTCAACGAACTGCCCTATGCTCCGCCGTTCCGTGTCGATCAGGAAGATGCGGATGTCATCTTCGAACATTCCCCCGGTGTGGTCGGTCTCTACGAGTATGCCGTGCGTGCCTATGATACCTTTGGCGACCTCACGCCTTATTCTCCGCCCCACAAGGTGTTCTTCCCCGACCTGATGCCGCCGCTTGGGCCTGAGATCACCTCCATCGTCATCGACCGTCCGGGCAAGACACTCTACGACGAGGTCTATGCCACCATCTATTTCCACAAGGATAGCCTGGAGGACGACTTCGTCCGCTACGTCCCCCTCTACTTCAATGAGCGCGACTCCTCGAAGCAGTGGAAACTCCTTACCAACCAGTATATTGCGCCAGGAGATACGATGGTCCGCATCGACGTGACCAACATTTCGACGGGTATGATCACCATTGCCGCCGTCGATACTGCCGAGAACATGGGCTACGCCTATCCGAAGCTCCTGCGTGTGAGGGACGCCCGCCCACCCGAGGCACCCACCCAAGTGCGGGGTCTCCCCAGCCTGGATGGCACCATCGCCATCCTTTGGGAGATGAGTGACACGCTCGACGTACACCACTACGATGTTTTCTGGGCCAACTCCCCCGACGATGAGTTTACGATCCTCAATCGCCGTCATGTCATCCCGCGGTCCTATACTGACACGGTGGCGGTGGACATCAACCAGCGGTACATCTACTACTATGTGCGTGCGGTCGATTACGCCACCAATATCGGTGCGCCTTCCGACACCATCGCCGTCCTCCGTCCCAGTACGGTGCCTCCCTCGCGACCCCACCTCGACTCCGCATGGGTTGACAACCGCATGATCCACACCCGCTGGATCGGTGGAAGCGACGAGATGATCTCTCACTACAACGTCTATCGTCGCCGCCCCGGTGCAGCATGGACGCTGCTCCGTGTGGCCGATGGCGACTCCGTGCGTGCCCATGGCTATGCCCTGCAGATCGACGATGCCCCGCCCGCCCCGCTGGGTGCGCGCTACGAGTATGCTGTCGAGACCATCAGCCTTTGGGATATCAGCTCTGGTCTCTCGCCCGCTTTCTCCGGCCGTGTCAACTACGACAAGGTGCTACCTCTCACGCCGACCCTCTTCGCCGACTATGACGTGCCTTCGGGCGAGGTCAAGCTGGCCTGGGAGATGGACGACAAGGACGCGGGGGGAGCGGAATACTACTACTGCGTCTATCGCCGCCGTAAGGGGCAGGAGACGTTCCGGTTCATCACCGACGTGCCACAAGGCGTCCATACTTATACGGGCGACCTGCTGCAACCTGGCGAGTGGGCCGAATACTACCTGACGGTGCGCTTCCGCGATGGCCGCCAGGGACAAGTGTCTAACCGGTTGACGGTGGCCGCTCCGGCCAATCCGCCGTCAACCACAGAACAATGATCATGGACATGAAACCTATCCGCCGACTTACGGCCTCCCTATTGAGGCACCGCGCCGCGCCGTGGCTCTGTGCCCTCGCCGTCCTTGCGCTCACTTCCTGCGGCGACTTCTTCGAGTTTGGCGATGAGCGTGCGACGTGGGACGGCAAGATAATCTGCCAGAACGACAGCTCTGTGGTCATGGTGGGCGACACGATGACCCTTTCCGTGGACTTCTCGCCACCCCGTCCCGACAGCCTCTCTGTCTTCTGGAGTGTGACCAGCGACGACTCCATCCCGCCGGCCTATGTCCTTGGCGACCGCTTCATAGGTGTCAGTCCGGGCACGGCTCGCGTCATGGCCGTTCTTTCCAACGCCATGGCCTCCGCCTCCTGCTCCGTGCGGGTCATAGGGCGGTGGGAGCAGCCCGACTTCAATCGTCTCCATCCCCACGACATGGTCATCTATGCCCATATCACCGTGAGAGGAGAGGAATGGAACCCCGACTCGATGATGGTCGGTGCCTTCATTGGCGGGCAGCTCGTGGGAATGGCCGTGCCAAAGACGGCCCACGACATCGACTATGCGCTGCTCCGCATCTGGGCGAAGCATGACACCCATGTGGGACGCATTCTCCTGCGGTGCTATGACCGCCGCCGCTTCCGACTCTACTCCGCGCCGCAAGACTTCGAGTTCGACACGGGTAAGACCCTCGGAACGCTGTCAAAACTTTATGATATAAACTTTTAGACAAATAGTACGACAATGAAGAAGATACGCTGCCTGCTGCCCCTGCTGCTTCTCGCGCTCTTTACGGGATGCACGCTGATGATAGACGAGCCGGAGACCGCCACCACTCCTCAGGAGACCGAGAACGGCGACGGCATCACCTCGCCACGCCGCATCGTGAGCGACATGGGAGAGGTGAGGTACCAAATTGGGCCAGAAACGAGGATGATAGACAAGGACTATCTGCCCTACCTCCTGACCTACAAGACCGACACGCTTGACCGGGTGACGGAGATCTACTTCAACAAGTCGATCCCCCTGGAGTTGCTGCCGCAGCGTGGAGAGTTTCTTGCCACGGACCAAACCGATGCGATTCCCAACGGACTGGCCCACCAAGTGAACCTTGTCCGCACTACCGACAACGGCTATACAGTCGAGGTGTCTCCTGCCTCCTATGATGATGTGTACAAAACGCTCGATATCGTAACCGACTTTGACATCGTTCGAGTGCCCGTGGAGAAATCCAACGCCTACGGCTTTTGGAAAGTGGCAGGCGACGAGCCCGAGTATGAGTACAAACTGCGAGGCACTTATCTCAATCCTTTGGCACGCTATGCACCGCTCCGTGCGGATGATCCGATTGATAAGAGATGGTCGATAGCCGATCTTGGATTTAAACTTTCAAAAGGACATTATACCAAGCTATTTAGTAAATATATGTTGGGGGATTCTGCGTGGGATTGGGAGCCGTCTGGTGGGAAGGCATCGTACAACTTCCATTTGGATGGTGACTTTGATGCCTATGCAGGACTTGAGATATTTTGGCACTTTCATTCTGACATCCGCAAGGATGATGGGTATGCTGATGTTGCGACCAGCATAGAATATGAGTTAAAGGCTGGTTTTGGTGGAGAGCGTGCCGAGATTGGCGTAACATTTCCTATCATGGGTAATAAAAGTTGGAATACAAAGGACTGGAAGCAGAAATACAAAGAAGCTTCTGGTACCAATCCTTTTAAGAAAATCTGCCAAATAGATAAGAGTGATTACTGGGTGCAGTTCAATTTCCCAGAAGCTAATTTTACGATTGGCCCCGTTCCATGTTCTGTAGGAGTTGATTTTGCTTGTACGGCAGACCTTTATGGATACTTGCAAATGGAGCAGCCATTCATCTTTGAGACAGGAATTAAGGGAACAATCCTCAAAACGGGATTCCACATCGATCCAGATTCTTCATATAGCTATCCAAAGCAGGGAGATCCCTTGGACAAACTTGCCGAACCATATATTATTACCCAAGGGGCTAAAGGCCTTCCAACTTTAGGCTTGGGCCTTCGTCCAAATGTCAATGCGGCTTTGACGTTTACAGCTGGTGAGTTGATTAAGGCAAGTATTGGTCCCACCATCAGTTGCCCTATTGAGTTTGGATGGGATTTCAGTAGGCCCGGTGAGCTAACGAAGGGTTTTCCATGGGAGCCAAAAGACTATAAAGGTGATGAGTTGGGTTATGCTGCCAACTCAGGCCTCACTTTTGATCCAACGGTATCCCTCGAAGCTGACGTGACTTTAGATCTGAAGGTTTGGGAATTCCCGTTGGCACACACTTCACTTGGAGAATGGAAAATTCCTATCGGATTCTTCAAGCGATGGAATCCGAAACTGAAGGTTGACAAAATCTATCCCTTGCCCGACAAGTCAAATGCAGATTCTACCTGCTACTACGCTACAATAAATACTGAAAAAGAAACCTTCTTCAGCACCCCAGAAGGTCTTCCAGAATTATATGTATATCAACAGTATGATGACCAGGGGAAACGTGCCACCTGTATTAGCCACGATAGCGAGAAATACGACCCTAAGGCTACTTACGAGTATGAATTTTATCTCCCAAAATCATACAGTGATATCTTTTGTTATGCCACTCCTGTGCTTGATGGCAAATACCATTATCCCGAGAAGTTTACACGCTTTAGTAAAACGCTAGAAATCAAAAACATCGAGCGGGTTCAAGTCACGGGGACAGGCGATGTACTCTCCGAATGGGAGGAGGCTGTCGGAGTGAAACTGAATCTCAAGGGGAAACTCATGGACCAATGTTCTTCGCTGGAACTGGTAGCCAGAATAGAAGCGGAAGAAGGTGGTTTCTTACCTACGCAAACATTCTACCTCGACGTGCCACAGTTTGGCAAAGAGTATGTCAAGAACCTTCTCTTTGTTATTGCCTATACGAACGTACGTCCTGCCAACGTGAGTTTTAGTCTTAGGTATTATGATGCAGAATTGAAAGACCATCTTCTGGACTACAAAATTTTTGAATTTAGCGATTACGACTTCAGCGGCGACGACCTCGATCTCGATAACATGAAGAAGTGGACGAAAAAGGGCTACGAGCTACTACAGTAAAACGAGCCACCCCGTAGATTCCTACAGTTCGTGCCCTATCGCGCAGCAATGGATCCCCCTTTGCTGCACGACAGGGCATTTTGCATGATCGTAGCCCCGAAGTCAACATTGCGCAACGAAAGCGGTGGAGTGGTGGAGTGCTTGCACTTCCTTTCATACCTATACCCCGATAGGGGCGCGCGAAGAAACTTTCGGCATGGGACGCAAAAAGAGTTGAAAAAATTTGTCCCTTATACAAAAAAATCTTAACTTTGTAGCTGTATGCCAGTTTCGAAGCCACTAAACGGCAAGGACGACACCGACTACGATTTGTCCAGCGTCGATTCCACAATCGGCGTGGGCGGCGAGGGCCTGGAGCTGCCAACGAGCAGCACGGAGAACATCATTCTCGACGACGTGCTGAAACTAAACAACAGCGACTTTGTGAAGATAGCAGCCAATGGCGACTATATGTTCAACAAAGACGGCGACGAGGCCACGCCCTCCCATCCCTACATCAACAAGATCTGGGTGGAGAAGGCCAACGTCAACAACAACTTCCGCTTGCACATCACGCTGCCGAGCCAGAGTGTAGGAGCACGCAGGACGAAGCTGAGCAACCCCGTCACGGCAGAGGGCAAGCTGGCCGAGTTCCACTACACCGGTGCTGCCTCCAACGATATCCGCGAATTAAAAGAGGCCAGTGTGTCGTCCGACGTGGAGATCAGCGTGACCGTCAGTGCCGATTTGAAGCGTGCGGTGAAGACCTTCAAGACCCTCAGGCTCACCGTACCCTCCTATATGCGCCTCGACCTGCGCCAGTGCTCACCCTCCCAGCCCGACTACGATGCGGCCACGGGTGTAGTGACATTTCACAACGTGAGCAGCACGGCCAACATCAAGCTCCGTGCCGCGGTCAAGACCTTGGACTTCCAGAAGCCCGCCACGACGGACAACAAGCTGCGCTTCACGCCAGGACAGAATGGCAAGGATGGTCAAGTGGACCTCAATGGCGTGCTGAATGTGGGTATCTCTTTCGACGAGATCGATTATGCCCAGAGCGGTGGCGACCTCTACCTCTCAGCCAATATGTCGATGGGATCCATCACGGTGCTTGAGGCCACGGGTAAGTTTGATCCCGAGATCTCACTCCGCGACCTGGGACGCACCACCATCGGCTCCGTGCCCGACTTCCTGACCGACGGCGAGGTGTCGGTCAACCTCTACAACCCCCTCATCGACATCAATATCCAAAGCGACATCGACGTGGCTGGATTTGTCTCCGGCACACTCTATGCCGAGGATGCAAACGGCCAGGAAATGGCCAGGGTACGCATCCCCGAGTTCTACATCCGTCCGGATGGCTCCACCCATGTCTGCATCTGCAAGTATGCTGAGGGTGTGGATGCCTCCGCCTACGACCAGGTGGTGGCCGTTCCCCAGCTCTCCGACATCATGCGTCGCATTCCGAAGACGGTACGCTTTGCCGCCGAGGCCCGTGCCGATGCCTCCCGCGAGGGTACGATGGAGCTTGGCAAGAGCTACACCATCCAGCCCGCCTATTCCATCATGGCACCGCTGGCCTTCGACGAGGGCGCACGCATCGTCTATAACGACACCATCGACGGATGGACTGACGACCTGGAGGACATCGACCTCATGGCGGGCAGCGCCATCGAACTGACGGCCAACGTAGAGAACAAGATTCCCGCCTACCTGACCGTATCAGCCACGGCCATTGACGTCCAGGGCAAGCCGATTCCCGAGAACCGCATCAAGGTAGAGGTGTCCAACGTCATCAACGCCTCCGAGGATGGCAAAACCCCTGTCGTCACACCGCTCAAAATACGACTGACCGAGGGCGAGCCGGGCAGCGTGGCTCTCGTTGATGGACTCACATTCCGCATCGAGGCAGCCTCGGGCGAGGAGGGTGCCAAGAGTATCGTAGGCCAGACCATCAACGCCTACAACCACACGCTGAAGGCGCGCGACATCAAGGTGCGACTCGTCGGCAAGATCATCGTAAACAAGGACTGATAACCACTTTTAGACCCAACACAACATCATGAATAGAAGCAAGAAATATATGATGGTCGCCGCACTGGCCACACTGTCCTGCGGCGCGATGGCCCAGGGACTCAACACGGGCTACTTCATCGACGGATATGCCTTCCGCCACAACCTCAACCCGGCGTATGGCAACGACCAGAACTACGTCTCGATACCCGCTCTCGGCAACATTCAGGTGCGCACGCAGGGCAATTTCGGACTCGGCGACGTACTCTTCGACAACCCGCGCTATGGCATCGACAGCGACAAGAAGAAGACCACCTTCATGAATCCTTATATCGCTGACGGCGAGGCACTGAAGGGCTTTGCCTCGGGCAACAATCGCATCAATGCCGACGTGGATATCACGCTGCTCTCTGCGGGCTTCAAGGCCTGGGGCGGCTACAACACCATCTCGCTCGATGCACGCACCAACGTAGGTCTGTCGCTGCCCTACGAGCTCTTTGCTTTTGCCAAGAACACGGGCAACCAAAGCTATGACATCGGCGACATCCACGCCCATGCCCAGTCGTTTGTGCAGCTCGCTTTGGGCCATTCGCGCCAGATCGACGACCGCCTGCGTGTCGGTGCCAAAATGAAGTTGCTTTTCGGTGTGGCCCGTGCCGATGCCGAGATCAAAGACCTGCGTGCCGACCTCAGCGGTCCGGACAAATGGACCATGACGGGACAGGCGATGGCCAATGTGTCGATGAAGGGCTTTACTTATAAGGAGGAGCAGAAAGAGTACAAGGTCGATGGACAGGGCACCTACCGTCGCGTGAACGACGTGGATGTCGATGGTGCCGGCCTGGGTGGCTTTGGTATGGCCTTCGACTTCGGTGCTACCTACAAGATCGACGACGACTGGACGGTGAGCGCCGCACTGCTCGACCTTGGCTTTATCGGATGGAGCAACAACATGCAGGCCGTCAATCGCCAGACGAGTTTCGAGTTCAACGGCTTCCACGATGTGGCTGTCAAGAAGGAGGACGCCATGGGCAACCCGAAGGACAACAGCTTGGAGTCGCAGGGCGACCGCTATGCCGACCAGATAGCCGACTTTGCCAACCTCTCCAGCGATGGCGACAAGGGTAGCCGCAGCACGGGTATCGGTGCGACGATGAATTTCGGATGCGAATACACGCTCCCGGCCTACCGCCAGCTGAAGTTCGGCTTCCTCAGTTCCACCCGCATCAATGGCAAGTATAGCTGGACCGACGCACGCCTGAGTGCCAATGTAGCCCCGCTGTCATGGCTCGATGGCGGCATGAGCTTCTCGGTCAATAGCTTCACGGCCAGCATGGGATGGGTCATCAACGCCCATCCGAAGGGCTTCAACTTCTTCATCGGCATGGACCACATCCTCGGCAAGACGAGCAAGGAGTTTATCCCCCTCAGTTCCAATGCCAGTCTGAACCTCGGTATGAACGTCACTTTCTGATAGTCAACTACAGTTCGCCCAGACGGCGACCTGGCATGATTCCCCATAGCTGCGCCCGCCATCAGCCCCCACAGGCCGTTGGCGGGTGGCTCTTTTTGTCTGGGGTTCCTTTCTTTTGTCCCGTCTTTTCCGTCGCGATCTTCCTCCCGTTTTCCATCATTTCCACCGCCATTTTAGTCCCTTTGCAGCCCCGTCACGGCACCCTGCTGCCTTGTCCCCAACATTTCTCCCTCATTTATTTGGTCGTTTCGGAAGAAAACTGTAATTTTGTCGCATATTTTAAACAATCTCCTGAAACAAGACGAACATGAAAGATGTAAGAATTGTAGAGTGTGTCCCCAACTTTTCCGAGGGCCGCAACATGGACGTGATTAACCAGATTACCCGCGAGGTCGAGTCTGTCAAGGGCGTCAAGCTCCTCGATGTCGATCCGGGTGAGGCCACCAACCGCACCGTGGTGACGTTTGTCGGCTCGCCCGAGGACGTCTGTGAGGCTGCTTTCCGTGCAGTCAAGAAGGCTGGCCAGCTCATCGATATGCGCCAGCACCATGGCGCACACCCCCGCTTCGGTGCCACCGACGTGTGCCCGCTCGTACCTGTAGCCGGCATCACGCTGGAGGAGTGTGCCGAGTTGGCCCGCAAGTTGGGTGAGCGTTTCGCCAACGAGTTGGAGATTCCTTGCTACCTCTACGAGGCCGCCGCACAGACCGAGGAGCGCAAGAACCTTGCCGTCTGCCGCCGTGGTGAGTATGAGAAGCTCGCCGAGCGTCTCGGCACGGAGGATGGTCCCGACTTGGGCAACCGTCCCTTCGACGAGAAGGTGGCACGCACGGGCTGCACCGCTGTCGGCGCACGCGACTTCTTGATTGCCGTCAACTATAACCTCAACACCACCTCCACCCGCCGCGCCAACGCCATCGCGTTCGACGTGCGCGAGAAGGGACGCCCCATGCGCGAGGGTGGTAGCCTCACGGGCAAGATCCTCCGCTACGAGAATGGATCACCCATCATGCAGCCGGGCACGCTGAAAGCCACAAAGGCCATCGGATGGTTCATCGACGAGTATGGCATCGCACAGGTCTCGATGAACATGACCAACATCAATGTCACCCCGCTCCACAAGGCCTTCGACGAGGTTTGCCGTGCCGCCGCCGAGCGTGGCGTCCGCGTGACGGGTACGGAGATTGTCGGTCTCATTCCGAAGCGCGTGCTCATCGAGGCTGGTGAGTATTTCCTGCACAAGCAGCAGCGTTCCACCGGCATCCCCGAGGAGGACATCATCAAGATCGCCATCCACTCCATGGGTCTGGAGGACCTCAAGCCCTTCAACCCGAGAGAGAAGGTCATCGAGTATCTCCTGGAGGATGAGGACAAGACGGCGAAGCTCGTCGATCTCACGGTGAGCGAGTTTGCCAACGAGACTTCCCGCGAGAGTCCAGCACCGGGTGGTGGCACGATCGCCGCCTACATGGGTGCGCTCGGAGCTGCTCTGGGCACGATGGTGGCCAACCTCTCCGCCCACAAGCGTGGATGGGACGAGCGCTGGGAGGAGTTCTCTCAGTGGGCAGACCGTGGTCAGGATATCGTCCGCCGCGCCCTGCACCTCGTCGATGAGGACACCGAGGCCTTCAACCGCATCATGGATGCCTTCGGCCTGCCCAAGGGCACCGAGGAGGAGAAGGCTGCCCGCAGCCAGGCCATCCAGGACGCCACGCTCTATGCCACGAAGGTGCCTCTGGAGACGATGAAGACCGCCTATGCTGCCTTCGACATCTGCCGCGCCATGGCACAGGAGGGCAACCCCGCCTCTGTCAGCGACGCAGGAGTAGGCGCACTCGCCGCCCGCTCGGCAGTGCTCGGCGCATGGCTCAACGTCCGCATCAACGCTGCTTCTCTCAAGGACCGTGCCACTGCCGACGCCATCTTGGCCGAGGCCAAGGAGATGGCCGAGAACGCACAGCAGCAGGAGAAGGAGATCCTCGCCATCGTCGATACGAAGATCGAGGGATAAGACACCATACCGAAGCCCTTTGGCCGAAAGACGCCAAAGGGCTTTCACCATTGAACAAAAAGTAACAAAATAATGACCTTAGCAGAATTTCAGGCCGACATCCGTGCCGGCATTCCCGCTGAGCTGCCGGCATTGCAGCCCTACGACACCACCATCAACCATGCGCCCAAGCGCAAGGATATCCTCACCCCGGAGGAGAAGAAGCTCGCTCTGCGCAACGCGCTCCGCTATTTTCCGAAGGAGCTTCACGCACAGCTCGCCCCCGAGTTCGCCGAGGAGCTGCGCCAGTACGGTCGTATCTATATGTACCGCTACCGTCCCACCTATGAGATGAAGGCCCGCAACATCTCCGACTATCCCCATCGTTCGGAGCAGGCCGCAGCCATCATGCTGATGATCCAGAACAACCTCGACCCGCGCGTGGCACAGCACCCGCACGAGTTGATCATCTATGGAGGCAATGGCGCCATCTTCCAGAACTGGGCACAGTATCGTCTGACGATGAAGTACCTCTCCGAGATGACCGACGAGCAGACCCTCGTGATGTACTCTGGCCATCCCTTCGGCCTCTTCCCGTCACACAAGCGCGCACCGAGAGTGGTCGTCACCAACGGTATGGTCATCCCCAACTACTCCAAGCCCGACGACTGGGAGCGCATGAACGCCCTCGGCGTGAGCCAGTACGGACAGATGACGGCTGGTTCCTATATGTATATCGGCCCGCAGGGCATCGTCCACGGCACGACGATCACGGTCCTCAATGCCGCCCGTCGTGTGATGCACGATCCCGCCCGTGGTGCCAAGAACCCCATCCCCCTCTTCGTCTCCTCTGGCCTCGGTGGCATGAGCGGTGCTCAGCCCAAGGCTGGCAACATCGCCAAGGTGGTCAGCGTCGTGGCCGACATCAATCCGCTCGCTGCCGAGAAGCGTCACGAGCAGGGTTGGGTCGATGAGCTCCACACCTCGCTCGACGAGTTGATTCCCGCCATCCGCGAGGCTGTGAGCACCAAGACGGTGAAGTCAATGGCCTACGTCGGCAATGTCGTCGATCTCTGGGAGCGCTTGGCCGAGGAGGATATCGAGGTCAATCTCGGTTCCGACCAGACCTCTCTCCACAATCCGTGGGCCGGTGGCTACTATCCCGTGGGTCTCACCCTGGAGGAGAGCAAGCGCATGATGGCCGAGGATCCGAAGGAGTTCAAGGCCCGTGTCGAGGAGTCTCTGCGCCGCCAGGTGGCTGCCATCAACAAGCTGACCGCCCGTGGCATGTACTTCTTCGACTATGGCAATGCCTTCCTCCTGCAGAGCTCACGCGCCGGTGCCGACATCATGGCTGCCGACGGTCACGGCTTCCGCTATCCGTCCTACGTCCAGGATATCATGGGTCCGATGTTCTTCGACTACGGCTTCGGTCCGTTCCGCTGGGTCTGCACCTCTTGCGATCCCGCCGACCTGGCACTGACCGATAAGATTGCCGAGGAGATTATGATGGACGAGCGCAGCCATGCCACCCCCGACATCCAGCATCAGCTCGACGACAACATCCACTGGATCCGCGAGGCAGGTCCCAACCACCTCGTCGTCGGTTCACAGGCCCGCATCCTCTATGCCGACTGTGAGGGCCGTACCCGCATCGCGCTGGCCTTCAACGAGGCCGTCAAGGATGGCCGTCTCAAGGCACCCGTCGTTCTGGGTCGTGACCACCACGACGTCTCCGGTACCGACTCTCCCTTCCGCGAGACCTCCAATATCTATGATGGTTCTCAGTTCTGCGCCGACATGGCCGTACAGAACGTCATCGGCGACTCCTTCCGTGGCGCCACGTGGGTGAGCATCCACAACGGCGGTGGTGTAGGCTGGGGCGAGGTCATCAACGGTGGCTTCGGTATGGTAGTCGATGGCTCCGAGGAGAGCAGCCGCAACATCCGCGAGATGCTCTTCTGGGATGTCAACAACGGTATCTCCCGCCGTGCATGGGCCCGCAACAAGGGATCCATGGATGCCATCCAGCGTGAGATGGACCGCACGCCCGACTTCCGCATGACCATGCCGAACCTCGTCGACGACAACATCATCGACGCTGCGTTCTAACATATTGTCTGGGGGCTGCAACAGGCTCCCAGTCAACCTGTTGCGCGATATATTTTCAAGCAACGATAAAATCAAAATATCAACCCATTGGGCCTTCACGGGCCTGACAACACTTTAAGAAAGAAAAGAAGCAATGGAACGTAAAATCCATTATATCAGCGCAGAACATCTGACGCTCGATACCGTCCGCGCCATCATCCGCGAGGGCTATGAGCTGCGTCTCTCCGACGACGCCAAGGCACGCATCATCCGCTGCCGTGAGTATTTGGACAAGAAGATTGCCACCGCCGAGGCACCCATCTACGGTGTGACGACAGGTTTCGGCTCCCTCTGCAAGGTGAGCATCGACGAGGACAAGCTGTCCCAGTTGCAGATCAACCTCATGATGAGCCACGCCTGTGGCGAGGGCGACCGCGTGCCGACGGATGTGGTCCGTCTGATGATCTTCTTCAAGATCCAGTCGCTCTCCTACGGCTACAGCGGCATCAAGCTCGACACCGTAGAGCGTCTCATCGAGTTCTTCAACCACGGCGTGTGCCCCGTTGTCTATCAGCAGGGTAGCGTGGGCGCCTCTGGCGACCTCGTGCCGCTGGCTCACCTCTGTCTGCCGCTCGTCGGCCTCGGCCATGTAGAGTATGAGGGCAAGATCATCACGGGTGAGGAGCTCAACGAGAAGATGGGATGGAAGCCCATCCACCTCGCCTCCAAGGAGGGTCTCGCCCTGCTCAACGGTACGCAGAACATGCTCGCCTTCTTCGCCTGGAGCGTCCTGAAGGCACAGGATCTGTCGAAGTGGGCCGACCTCATCGCCACGATGTCCCTCGATGCCTTCGACGGCAGAATCGAGCCGTTCCTCCATCCCGTACACGCCGTGCGCCCCCATCGCGGCCAGATGGAGACGGCAGACCATATCTACGAGTTGCTCCAGGGTTCTGAGCTGATCAAACAGCACAAGACCCATGTGCAGGATCCCTACTCCTTCCGCTGCATCCCGCAGGTACATGGTGCGTTCAAGGATACACTCCATTATGTGGAGGAGGTCTGCACGACCGAGATGAACTCCGCCACCGACAACCCCACCGTGGTGCCCGAGGAGGATATGATCATCTCTGCCGGCAACTTCCACGGTGAGCCCATCGCCCTTCCGATGGATTTCCTGGCCATCGCCCTCAACGAGTTGGGCAGCATCTCCGAGCGCCGTATCTACAAGTTGGGCGACGAGCAGCGCGGTCTTCCCTCCATGCTTGTGGCCAAGCCGGGTGTGAACAGCGGATTCATGATCACCCAGTATGCTGCCGCCTCGATCGTCAGCCAGAGCAAGATGCTCTGCATGCCAAACTCTGCCGATAGCATCCCCACCTGCCAGGGTCAGGAGGACCACGTCTCCATGGGTGCCAACGCCGCCACGAAACTCTATCGTGTGGCCGAGAATACGGAGCGCGTCCTTGCCTTGGAGCTCTTCAACGCCGCACAGACCCTCGACTTCCGCCGTCCACTGAAGTCCTCGCCCGCGGTAGAGAAGTTGCACGCAGAGTACCGCAAGATCGTCCCGTTCATCGAGATCGACCGCGTGATGTACCCGCTCATCGCCAAGAGCATCGACTTCATCGCCAAGAATCAATTCTAAACGTTTTATCCCCATCGATCGTTAGGCGCGGCCTCATGATCGATAGGGAAACTAAAACGATAAAAAAGTAAGATCCGTGCGGGGGACGGCAAGGGTGTCCATGACGGGCGCGCTTGCTCTCCCCCGCACTTTTTTTATTGGTATCATCATTATTTATATTATACGAAGACAATGAGAACGATATACACCAACATCGCCCAACTCTGTGGCATCACCCACGGAGAGCTGCGCAAAGCGGGACAGGAGATGGCCCGCGTAGAGACGATGACAGACGCATGGCTCGCCGTCAAGGACGACAAAATCTTGGATTTCGGCACGGGAAGCGTGCCTGCGGAGCTGATGCAGGACGCAAAGGTCATCGACACTAAGGGCGCCTTCGTCATGCCGCGCTTCTGCGACAGCCATACCCACCTGGTCTGGGCAGGCAGCCGTGAGCAGGAGTTTGAGGACAAACTCCAGGGATTGTCCTACGCCGAGATTGCCGCCCGCGGTGGTGGCATCCTCAATTCTGCCGACCGTCTCCACGAGACGAGCGAGGAGGACCTTTTCGAGCAGACCATGCGCCGTGCCGAGGAAATCTGGCAGAAAGGCACAGGATGCGTGGAAATCAAGTCTGGCTACGGACTGACGACCGAGGATGAGTTGAAAATTCTGCGTGTCGCCCAGCGCGTAAAGGCCCATTCTCCCCTCCGCATCGTGACCACCTTCCTCGGTGCCCATGCCGTCGGCAGAGCCTACAAGGGACGCCAGTCAGAATATGTCGATCTCGTCATCAACGAGATGATGCCCCGTGTGGCTGCCGAGGGACTGGCCGACTTTGTGGACGTGTTCTGCGACGAGGGTTTCTTCACGCCAGAGGAGACCGACCGCATCCTCGAGGCTGGCGAGAAATATGGCATGAAGGGTAAGATTCATGCCGACGAGCTGGCCTTCTCGGGTGGATCCCGTGTTGCCATCGCTCATGGTGCACTCTCTGCCGACCACTTGGAGGCACTCCCCGAGGAGGGCATAGAGCAGTTCCGTGGTGCCGTCACCATGCCCACTGGTCTACCGGGTACGTCCTTCTTCCTTAATATGCGGTTTGCCCCGGCCCGTGGCTTCATCGACGCTGGCCTGCCCATCGCTCTCGCCTCCGACTACAACCCAGGCTCCACGCCGTCGGGCGATATGAAGTTTGTCTGGTCCCTGGCCTGCACGAAGATGCGTCTCACGCCCGAAGAGGCTTTCAACGCCATCACCCTCAACTCCGCCGCCGCCATGGGCTTGTCCGCGGAGTATGGCAGTGTGGAGCGTGGCAAGCACGCCTCCCTCCTCTTCCTCCGCGACGTTCCCTCGTTGGCATGGCTTCCGTACCAATACACCACGCCGCTGCGCCACGCTACGTTTTAAGACCAAGCGCTTCAACGTCCGCAAAGAGGCCACACACCGTTGCACATAGCAGGGTAGTGGAGACTTTATACGATAGACAAAGCCACATTCGCAAGGGAGAAACCCGTTGGAATGTGGCTTTTTGCATCCCCATCGGGATGCTGCAAAACACTAATCAAACACAAAAAAGCTTGTGTGAGGAATGGCTGGCGACCGTGAAGGCAGAAGCTATGGACAGCATCTTCATCTTCTGCGGTAGCCTACCTCAGTATATCTTTGAAGGCGAGGTTGGCCAGCAGGGCTGTCGATTGACTGAGCATGCGGATAAACTCCTGGGCCGACGACTTCATATAGGAGTCGCGCAGCAAGTGCACACAGCCGTCCATCTCGTTGCCCTCCGCATCGATAGGGATAGCCTTCATACCTGGCTGGGTGAGCGTGGTGGATTCCGAGAGGATGGAGACAAGCGAACTGCGGCTCAGCAAGTCAAAGATGATATTGACATTGTTGACCTCCACCATGATTTTGAAGTTGTTGTCACGCCCCTCCAGCAGGTGCTCGAAGGCGTTGCGCGCCTGCAAGCCCTTGTAGGGCAGAATGAGATCATAGCGTTCAAGGTCAGCGAGGGTGACGCTCTGCTGCCTTGCCAGCGGGTGGTGATCATTGACGATGGCTGCCAGACGATTGCTAAAAATCGCCCTGCTGTCTATCACCTTGTCCCGTTTCAGCGGCTTGAAGGCCAGCACAAGGTCCAGTTCACGCTTTTTCAGTCCGTCCATCAGTTCCTGCATGGAACGATAGACGATGTTGAGCCTGACGTGGGGGTAGGCATGGATGAACGCGATGAGCGTCTCGGCCATGATGTTGCTGAAGGAGAATGTCACTCCGATGTTGAGTTCTCCAGCCAGCATCTCGCGCAGGTCGTTCATGTGGTCCGCACAAGCCCCGGCCGCATTGACCGTCTTTTGGGCGTAGGGCAACAGTTCTTTTCCCGCCTCCGTGAGATACACCTCGTGGGAATTGCGCTCAAAGAGCGGCATTCCTATCTCCTGCTCCAGATGGGAAATCTGCTGCGATAGGGTACTCTGCGTGACGTAGAGCTTCCGCGACGCCTTGGAGAAATTGAGCGTTTCGGCCACCTGGAGAAAATATTTCAATTGTCTGATTTCCATTCTTATCGGTCTAAATCCGTTTGCAAAGATACTACAAGAGTTTCTATTCGTGCGTATCGCGGGCATGATTTTTCTCCTTTCTTGTCCTTCTGTGTGCACCCTGTCTCACTCCTACGGCATGGGGCGTGACAAACTCTCCGTTGCGCTTTTTCCGTTCCACGAGCATGGCGAGCAACTTCCGCTTGCGTGTATCCTCGATGAAACGGCGGAAAAAGAGATTGGGCACAGCCACGCCGAGGGCGATGCAGATGATGGCCAGCGAAGCTTTGATGGCATTGTTCATACCCACCGTGACTTCACCGACGACACCGTGCATCTCGATGAAAGCGAAGAGGGCGCGATACATCAGCACACCCGGAATCATCGGGATGACACTCGGGATGGTGATACACTGATGGGGCACATGAAACCAGTGGCGCGCCTTGATGACAACGATACTCACCGTCGTGGCTCCCGCCAGCGACCCGATGGTCAGTCCCATGTCCAGGCCGAGGTTGCCATTGCTCGGACCGAGGTTGATAAAGTTGCGCACACACACGGCGATGATACCACCCACGGCCACGACGGGCAGCAATCGCCGCGGGATGTTGAAGATGGTGGAGAATCCCATGGCCGACACGGCGGCAGCAATGGCATACTCCCAATACTCATGATGGGGTGTCATGGTGAGCGTCTTGGCAAAATTGTCGATGCCGCAGACCTTGATGGCAAAGGCGATGCCGAAGGCCATGGCCAGCACCATGAGCAACGTATTGACGGCACGGATGAATCCGGTCTCGATATAGCCGTCGAGCATGTCGCTCACAAAGTTGATGAGTGGCACGCCAGGTACGATGAATAGCGCGCACGCCATCAGTGGGTGCCATGGCGTAGTGGAGATCATCCACGACGGCATGCCCGCCATCATCGCTGGATCAGTAGAAAGGAGTGCTGTCGCCCAAGCCAGCAGCGTGGCCACGAAGGCCGAGATGCCGATGGCGACGTAGTTGTTGCAACCCATCGTGGGGAGAAACATCCGCAGGCGGAAACCCAGGATGGCCGCCAGGGAGCAATAAAAGAATGCGGTCCAGTCGCAGCCAAACTGGATGCAGAAGCCACCGCAGGCAAAGCCGCCACCTATCGCCACCTGCCAGGGGGTGAAGCCACGTGGCGCATCGTGGATGTCGTCGAGGGCCTTCTCATACTGCACGAGCGAGAAGTCCTCGCGGATGGCCGTCCAGGTGAGGCGGCTCACCTTGGCGATGGTGGCCAGGCTGATGCCGTGACGCTCGCAGCGCTGAAACTTCGTAAACGAGTGGAGCTCATCGCTGTAGTTGACCATGAGCACGTTCCAGTTGACATAGAGGTGTATGTAGCGCTCGTCCAGTCCCAGGAAGGCCATCGCGCGCTTCATCGTCCGCAGGATGCGCGAGGTGTCGGCCGCACTCTCCATGAGCAGGCTTCCTGTGCGTAGCAGCAGGTCGAGCTTGTGGCAGAGTTCCGTTTCGGCCACTCCGCGCCGCCGCCTCGGCTCTTCTACTGCCGAGGGGCGCACTGAAGGGTTCTCTGTTTTGACGTTTCTCATTCGTTTATCCGAATACAAAGATCAGTATCTGAATCGTGACGATGCGCAGGAACATAGCGAAAGGATAGACCGTGGCGTAGCCCACGGCGGGCGCGTCAGCAGAGGTCTGCTCGCGAACGTAGGCCAAGGCTGCCGGATTGGTATGGGCACCAGCAAGCACACCGAGCATCGTGTAGTAGTTGATGTGGAAGACATAGCGGCCTATCAAACCACCAACCAGAATAGGCACCATCGTGATGGCGGCACCATAGGCAATCCACTGCGCGCCCTCACCCGTGGCAAGGGTTTGTACAAAGGGCGCTCCCGTGCCCAGTCCAACACAGGCCAGGAAGATGCAGATACCCACCTCGCGCAACATCAAGTTGGCCGAGATCGTATTATAGGTCACGAGGTTATATTTCGGGCCGAAGAAACCGATGAGGATGGCCACCACCAGCGGGCCGCCGGTGAGTCCCAGTCGCAGGCTCTCATTGATACCCGGAAGGAAGAAGGGGATGTTGGCCACGATACAACCGAGCATGATACCAAGGAAAATAGGGATGAGGTTGGGCGCGTTGAGCCGCTTCATTTGGTTGCCAAGGAGTTTCTCCGTATGGGCAATAGCAAGCTCCGTACCCACCACCGTCACACGATCACCAAGCTGCAGTTTCAGATGCGGGGTAGCGATGAGGTCCACACCGTTGCGGTTCACTCGCGTGATATTCGTGCCAAGGCTCGTGCGGATACCCATCTGGCCGATGCTCTTGCCGTTGACACCCGGCTTCGTCACAAGGATGCGACGCGTGATCAGATCCTTGCCAAAGGTCTCGGGCGCCACCTCTACCTTTTCGCCGACAAGGGCCACGATGGCCTCCACGGCCGTAGGATGGGCCACCACCTGGAGCAGGTCGCCCTCGTTGACTACCGTCGCCCCGTTGACCACTTCACCCTTGCCACTGCCGTCGCTGTGGATGATACGCGAGATCATGAAGTCGCGTTTCAGCACTTCGTGGATCTGGCGCACCGTGTCGCCAGCCACCATTTTGTTGGTCAGGCGCACAGAGAACGTGTGGAGTGTCATTTCCTTCAAGTGGCCTGCGCCCATTTTGGCAGCGTCCTCCTCATGGTGTCTGTCGATGCGCAGGGCATAGCGGAGGATGACAAATGAGAGGATCACACCCAGCACACCCACAGGGTAGGCGATGGCATAGCCTGTGGCGATGGATGGGGCGTCAATGTGGCGCAGATCGCTGAACGCCTGCTGTGCCGCACCCAGTCCCGGGGTATTGGTCACGGCACCCGAGAGGATGCCGACGAGGGTCGTAGCGGATGTGCCAGAGAAGGAATAGACCACGAGGGTTGTCACAATACTCAATGCCACAACTACAATACTGAGGATATTGAGACTCTTGCCACCTCCACGGAAGGAGGAGAAGAAGCCCGGGCCCACCTCAAGGCCGATGGAATAGACGAAGAGTATCAAGCCAAACTCCTTGAGGAAGTGGAGCAGATGCTCGTCGATGGTGATGGGAAGGTTGCCCATCAGCAGACCGATAAACAACACCCAGGCCAGCCCGAGCGATACTCCGCGCACCCGAACCTTGCCCAAGCACAGGCCGAGCGTGATCACCAGGGCCAGAATCATCACTGAGTGGGCCACGCCTCCTCCCCACAACTCGGGGAATCCGTAAAACAACTTTTCAAGTATTTCCATTTGTACTTTATTATTTTGACTAATTTCCTCTGCCTTGCCGCAGCGCCACACCTGTCGGAAGTGGCATCCGCGATTTTCGATTGCAAAGGTATAGACAATAACGAAAGCCGCAGATCATCGGCATTTAAAAAGCACAAATGCAGCTATAAGCATTTTCGATAAGATGACTTCTGCTTGTTTCCTTTCCGATTTACTTTTGTATATCAACAAGTTACACACCACTCCCACGCCATCTCACTCTGATTCTTACCACCCCATATTCCTGCTGACTTTCATCTACACACCAGCCATCGCATTCTAAAAAACTGATAGCCGCATACGGATTTACTTTCTTTACTTGCAAATTCTTGATTCAAAAATCGAATGGAAACGGGTTAATTAGATGGTAAAAACACAAAGCGGGGCACCACGATGGGTGCCCCGATAAATTTGATACATATATATATTGTGTCCAGTAAGTAGAGCCCGCAGTCGCTGCGGGTGTGCCGTTCCGCTACGGCAACTAATCGTGTTTTGAAACTTAATGAGGAGAAAAGGGGAAAGTAACCCCTGTTTTGAGAAAAAAATCAAAAAAAGTTTGTTTAGATTTAGTGATGCGATTTTGTTTACTACGGTTTTGTCTTGAATATCAGCAGTTTAAAGGGTCTTTTTCGTAAATCCTCTTTTTTATTTCGTAGATGGTTTTTTCTAAGGCTTTTGTTCGTGAAGCTATCAGTTTGGGTCGTGAGCAAGGGGGAGGGGATGCAAAACGGTGGGAGACGAACCCGACTTCACAGCCGACATTCGTCATCCCACCGATGGAATGAATTTCATAAAGGGAAACAGCTTACGAGATTTTCACAAACCTCAGTAAGCGTAAAAACCCCAAACGAAGTTATACTTCCAAGGTTGTTTCCTTGAAGTCAGAATGATGAGAAACCGATCGTAGCCCTGTTGGGGACAGGGCAAGTCTTTTGATAATACAGGAATCCAAACGACAGGCAACGACGCATGCGCTGTCCATTTCACCCACTTCGCCGACTGCGCTTTGACTTCCAAAGACCTTCCAAAACATCGAGAACTGACTTCTCCGGTTCAACTGGAATTGATAGTATGGTAAACTCTTTTACCATAAGGCTGGCTCTAAAATCAGACCGATAGACCTTTTACCCTCAATGGTTTCGAAAGTCCCCGAACTAATTGTTAGAACCAGCCTTAACAAGCATTGATTACTTGATATATACTTTCTTGACACTTCCGTCAGCATGACGGATCATATATATGTTGCCCTTGCAAGGAGCCTCGACCTTCTGGCCGCCGAGCGTATAGAACGTTGCGCCCTCGCTCATCAGCCTCTGGATGGAACCGATGCTGTTAGCCTCTGCCGCAGCCTTGGCATCAGCGAGCAGCTGCTCGATAGCAGTCTTGATGGTCTCCAGGTCGATGGTGCTATTCTCGTCGAGTTCCACGGCCTCATACAGAGCCTTCAGCTCATTCTTCTTCTTGTTGATGTCATACTGGATACTGGACTCCACACCGACAAACTGTGCGGCTACGATGGCGTAGTCCTTCTCGATAGTGGCCTTCACCTCGTCGAGGCGAGTCTGTACAGCGGCAATCTCGTCGCTCAGGCGCACATAGGCAGCCTCATTGGCTACGAGCTTCGCATCGGCGACCTTTGCATCAGCGAGAAGCTGCTCGATAGCTGCCTTGATGGCCTCCAAGTCGATGGTGCTATTCTCGTCAAGCTCCACGGCCTCATACTGAGCCTTCAGCTCATCCTTCTTCTGGTCGATATCGCCCTGGATAGCGGCCTCGGCATCAGCAAACTGTGCGGCTACATTGACATAGTCCTTCTCGATGGTGGCCTTCACCTCGTCGAGGCGAGTCTGTACGGCGGCAATCTCGTCGCTCAGGCGCACATAGGCAGCCTCGTTGGCCAGTTTCTTCAGATGCTCTGCCTGAGCGGCAGCAGCATCCTCCAGATATTTGGCGATGGCCTCATTGACACCCTTCACGGCCTCGGCGTCCAGCGTAGAAGTCTCCGTGAGCACACAGTCGGCGTTCTTGGCATCAAGGTCTGACTGGATGGCATTGATCAAGCTCTGAATGGTCTCCACCGTCTCAGCGTAGTTTCCGGCCACATCCGGGCACTCCTCGGCCACCTTTGCCTTGGCGTCGTCGAGGGCCTTCTGCAGGGCAGCCACTTCCTCGGTAAGGCGCGCATAGGCAGCCTCGTTGATGGGCTTAAGACTCGTCACAGCGATATGGGCGTCCGTGATGTCGAGCGAGTACTCCGTCGTCTCATTGGCAGCAAGTACATTGGAGAACACGATGGCAGAGTTCTCGTCCGTCGCAAAGTCCGGGTCGGCCACGACATTGAACGAGAAGATCACACCGTCGCCATCCTTGTAAGGCTGAATCTTGTCGATAGGCAAAGAAGAGAGTGCGACGCGCACGATGCCATTCTTCTCAATGGAAGAGATGGCGAAATTGCTTGACAAGCGCTCACTATACTGGAAATTCATTTTCCCGTTGCTCTTCTTCTCGATATGCAATCCCTCCGGCAGCGTGATGTCGGCCTGAAGACCGCAGAAATAAATATCGTTCTTCAGCACAACGTCCACCTTGTGGGTGCCACCAGGCTTGATGGAGAACGCCTGCTCACCAGTGCTAAGGCTTCCCGCCATCGGCGTGATAGCCTGATAGGTTGGGCAGTCGATAAGCACCTTCTTGCCCTGGCGGTCGCCTCCACTGCAAGTGGAGAACAAAATCTGTGCATTATCAGCAGAAGAGAAGTTGGACGTAGCACGAATTTTGAACGTACCCAGCGCACCCTCAGATCCCTCTATAGGCGTGAAGTCCTTGGTAAGGAGGGCGATACGCCACTTCGCATCAGGCTGCTGGATCATCGTAGCAATGAAGCATTCACGGTCTATGCGCTCCTCGTTGATTTTGAAGCTACCCGGTACAATCTCGACCTGCGGGGAAGTGAAGTCCATATCGAACTGCATCGCATAGATCACCTCGTCATTGACGAGGTTCACAGTGATCTCTTTCGTCTCGCCCGGCTTGATAGCAATGGGACCACCGTCGTTGAGCACAAGTCGGTTGCCAGCAAGGACAGAGAGCGTCCCGCTTATGGCCAAGACCATCATCAAGGCCATTCTTTTGAAACTTGTTGTAATCTTAAACATAACTATTTACGTTTAGAAGATGTATGTTGTCGTTGTTATTGTCAAAAATAGGCGCGGCTGTCACATACGTGGCAACCACGCCCTCGTAATTGAGAAAAAATTACCGATGTATATGATTATTTACCAGTAACCTTCTGGGTCTTGCCGTTGGCGTTGCGGACAATGTTGATGCCCTGCTTCACCTTATCCAGCAACTGACCGCCCACAGTATAGATCTTCTGCTTCAGGCTGCCCTCGGCCTCCATGCCGCTGATGCCGGTCGCATCACTGCCCGTGATCGTCGTCTCACGGCCATTGGCCTCGGCAAAGATAACCTTGTCGAGCGCCACCTTGTCGATGCTGCCGCCCTGCACGTCGAGGTAGAGGATGGCGGAACCATTGGTGAAGCTGTTGTTCTCTATCGTGGAGATGACCACGCGGTGTACGCCGTCGATGTCCTTGGAGTAGAGTGCGTGGCCGTTGGCACGGTTGCCTACGCTCTCACCCACCACCGTCATGCCTGCGGGCAGGATGATGTCCATCTGGCAAGCCACATAGTCCTTGCGGTTTTCGAGATTGATGGCGATGCGCTGTACGCCGTTGTTGTCTTCTGCCGAGACGGTGAGGTTTTCGGATCCCACCATCGGAGCGTTCAGAGTGCCACCCAGCGACGGCCAGAGACCATTGGTCACCTTGGCTGCAATGAGGGTCACGTCAGCGATGGAGATCTTGCCGTCGCGGTTGACGTCGGCTGCGGCAAATACCTTGCCACCCTCCAGGGTCTCCGGATCGAGCAAAGCGTTGAGCACGGCGAGGTAGTCGTCGGTCAGGACAACGCCGTCCTCGGTGACGTCGCCGAGTACATACGTGTTCTCCTCGATGGAAGTTCTGAGAGCATTCATCGACTCGACCAAAGACTCAGACGTAGCAGCGACCAGCTTCACGCCATACTCCTCGTCCTTCGAATAGTTGATCTCCTTTTGCCAAGCCTCGCTACCATCAGGATTCAGCCATGCATTTCCGTTGATGTCCTTCGTGGGAAGAATGCGGTAAATGTCAACGAAGTTGCGATAATTGTCGAAGTTTTGACAAGCGCGCTCCAAGTTGTTAAACTGTTCCCACAGCGTATTGTCCTCGTCATAGATGTTCGTTCCAGATTTATTGAACGAGTTCTCCATGGCGTAGCGAGCGCTGTTAACATTGACCTGATACACGCTTTGTGTCTCTTTCCAAGCTCCAAACGCCTCTACCGTTGCAAGCTTCGCATAGGCCTCGTTAAGGCAACCGTCCTTGTACGACTCCACCTGGTTATCGGTCAGAATGGCCGACACAGGGCCTTCCTCCAGCGTCTTGGCAGCCTGCTCAAGGACGTCGCTGACCACCTCGGCCTTCTCACTGGCCTCATTGAAGAACTGCTTCTCGTAGTTCTCCATGTAGGATTTGCCGCCCTCAAAATAGAACATCTCCCCTAATCCTTCCCAATCTGAGTATTCACGCACTTCGGAAGCATGCTGGTAAGACGCTATCAGCTCCTTCACCCTGGTCTGCTCAGCCACCAGAGCGTCATAGGCATTCTGAAGGTCCTTCATTGCCTTGGCGTGGGCAACATAGGGCTTGTTGGCCTCCATGATATCCGTGCGGGTAGCACCCATGCGGTCTATCAACACGTTGAGGAGGTGGATGACCTTCGTCTTGTAGGTCACGATCTCGTCGCCATAAGAGGTGATGAGGTTCTTCACGCCATCGAGTTCGTTGCGGCAAGCGTCCAATGCAGACTTGTACTCTACCTTCACGGGCGTATATACTCCGTCGTAGGTAATGTTGACATAACTGTAGGACAACTCGGCCTGCGATACCAGCATCTCCAAACTGCTGGCTACGCCCTCGATCAACTCGGCATTCACGAGCTTGATGAGACCCATGCGAGCCTGCGCCACCTTCTTCTCCAGTGCCAGCAAGCCAGCGTCTTTCTTCGCCTCTGCCGGGGTTGCGTTTTCGTCAAACTCCTTGAGCAGATCGTCAAGTTCCTTGGCGAGGTTCTTGCAATGCTCGTCATAGTATGCCTTGACCTCGTCAGCCGCCGTTCCCGTGAGATTGTCCAAAGCCTCGCGCTTTTGGGTCTCGATAGCAACAATGTCGGCCTTGATCGCATCAACCTCGGCCTGGTTGGCCGCGTTGTAGATACCATCGATGCTGAGAATCTTGATGCTGTGGCAGTCGTACCACTGCTTGTCCTCGCCGATAGTCAGGCCATAGATGCGCTTGCTCATCTCCTGCGAAGCGTTCTGGCGTGTGAGGTCAGCCTGCCAACGCTTGACCTGGTCAAACGTCGAGGCGATATTGGCCTCTATGCGGCTGCTTGCCACATTGAATGCACCATAATAGTCCTGCGCAGCCTTGATGCGCTCCGTGACGGTATTGTAGTCGATGGTCAGCTGGTCGAAGTTCTTGATATTGGCATCGTATGCGTCGGCCTTGGCCTTGGCGCTGGTATAGACAGCACCAGCCTCTGCGTAGAACGCATTGATATAGCGCTGCAGATCAGCGATTTTGCCCGTGAACGTGCCATCGGCAGCCTTGGCAGCCAATTCCGTGGCCGGAGTGAGGTATTTGGCGACGCAGTCCTTGTAAGACTTGAAATCGTCATCCTTGCCCTCATATGCGAAGCCTTCCAGGGCGGCAAGCCACTTCTCGTTGTCGGCCTTGGCACCAGCGTAGCGGTCGTCGCCCTCTGTCAGCGTACCGTCCACACCTACATAGACACCCTCGTAGAGGGCCTTCCACTCGTTCTGTGCAGCCTGCTCCAGGTCGGCGACGAGCAGGTTGGACACCATGCCAAAGAAGCTCCAGTCGGCATCGAGGTTGCTCACGAGCAACTGCGACTTCTTGTAGTCGTCGGCACTGACTCTGTCGTAGAACTCCTGCACGTTCGCAAAGGCGTTGTCGCGTACGTTCTTGTCGAAGCCAGCCACCTTTTCCTTGGCGGGAGCGAGCTGGTTGTCGTTGAGGTTGGCAAGCATCTCCTCCAACTTGGCTCTCACAGCCGTATTGACTGCCAAGTCGAGCTCCTTCTTGTAAGCCTCGATCTGATCCGTGTACTCCTGAGCCTTCTTGGCGTTGGCCTCGGCGATATCCCAAAGAGCGGGCGACGTGGTCTCCGCGTAGGTGGAAGCAGCATCGTCCTTCAAGTTCTTGATGAGGGCGGCATACTTATAGATGTTCTCCTGGGCAGCGATGATGCTCTCCACATTGACCAGCTCCTTGAGCTCCTCCGTAGAAATATTCTGGTAGCCAGCAATCTGGGCCGTACCCTCACCATACTTGTTCTCCGTCTCCTGCACCTTCTCACAGAAGGTATTGTAACGGGTGAGGTTGTCTCCAGCAATGACAGCGTTGTAGTCGCTATTGCCCTCGATGAAGGCCTTCAAGCCGTCGAGTTCGAGCTTGATGGAACGGTAAGCCTCGCTGACCATCGAGTTGTTGGTGGTCGTCAGACCCTCGGCATAGTACTTCTCCACCAGCGCCTTCTGCTCCTTGATGCGCTTCAGGAGATCGCCGAGCTGACTGAGATAGGGCTTCAGCGTCTCAGGACGGAGATCGGAAGCGTTGAACAAACCGTTCACCTCATCCCAAAGTTCCTGTTTCAGGTTGAGTTCGTACACCTGGGTTTTATAGTTGGTGCAGTCGTCATAAGCCTGCTTGGGAATCATCTTGAGCACGTTGGAAAGATCCGTCATACGTCTGACTATCTCCTTATTGAGCACCGGCTCATACTTATAGCTATTGTAACTGTACTCCAAAGAACCCGTCCAGGCTTTACCTGCCTTGTAGGCATCCTCGATGGCCTGCTTTATAGCCTCGCGCTCCTTGAAGTGCACGCCGTCGGGATAGGCGAGCAGTCCGAGGTAATAGGCTGCGTTCGTACCATCCGTCTTTTGGTTGATACGCGTCCTCACCGCATCGAAAGCACTGACGAAGCCATAGTGCGGGGAATAGTAATTTTTCGCGTAATAGCCAGAGCCATAGGTATAGTTCCAAATATCTATCTTCTGTCCGTCAAAGTTTTCCTTCAGCTTCTGGTAGGCATTATAGTTGGCCGTGGAGTCGGTGGCCATCGCCTTGAGCGCATTGGCCTCCAGCTGCAAGTCGTTGAGACGACTGGTGATGCCCTTGACGACATGGCCCTCGGCATCATAGCTATCCTTGCATGATTCCTGGAGGATCTCCTTGGCGCGCGCCGTAGCAGCCTCCGCCTTCAGTGCTTCGAGCTTGGTGGTCGTAGCCTGAATCTGTGGGTCGATGCTCTCGCCGGGGATAACAAATGCGTTCTTCGGCTACAGTATACCACGTCGAAGAGAAACTTCTAAACTGATATTCAGCAGCCTCGTAGGCGTTCTGTGCACTAAAGTAGGCATTCTCGTTGTCGTTGGCTTTTTCTACGACCTTGGCCAGGGCAGCAATACCATCGGTCAGTGCACGAAGCTCGGGGCTGTTCTTTCCCTGCCAAAGGTGGTTCTTCACATAGACATCATAATCACCCTTCTCAATGATGTCAAGCTGACTGGCATAATCGGCCAGCTGCATCTCCAGGCTGGGCTTTCCGTCCTTGCCCTTCTTCCAAGCATCGGTTGTACGGAAGTATTCGCTAGTACCGCTGACGATTTCGCCGAGCTGCGCACCGAGCTCCTTCACCGAAGCGGCGAAGTCGAAGATCAAGGTAAACTTGACACCGGAGAACTTGAATTCGCCCGGGGTCACGGCACGAACCTTGACCCTTACTTTCGCTGGCGCGTCACCATCGATAGTAAAAGCGACGCCGGGGGCATACTCCTTGCCCTTATAGACAGCGACAATCTTGGCATTGTCGGTAAACGTGGCTGGCTGCAGCTTATACTCGCCAGGAGCCAATTCTTTCTCGATGGAAACTTCCTTTCCTGTGGAGACGGTCACGGAACCGTCTTCCGATACGGTCAAATCATCTCCTGTCCATGCGGTCTTGTCGATCACAACATCGGCGTCGGCCAATGCTGCAACGGGGGCGCCTGTGATAGCAAGGAGAGAAATCAGTACATCTTTTCTCATAATCTTATTTAATTGTACAAATTAATTATTTTCTTTTCAGCTGCTCTTCCCGTATATATAATAAGGTAGAGAGACTTTGATAGACCACTTTTTGTCAGTGTAATCGTGTACAAAATTATACATAATCCATGGAGCCATGCGAGATCGCAATGGCCCTTTTCGTGAACCATCGTGATTTTTTCGTGAATGAAAATACGCCACAAAGGGTGTCCCACATCTCACACTATGGGAAATGTCCATTCAATCCACGGATGGGGGGGGGTAAATCCACACCCCTTTCCTTCGTCAGGATCGAGGTCAGGGTCGTCGGGCTCATCCGACGGCAGCGTCGCATAAGAGCTACGCGCGTCCTGCATCAAGCTTTTGAGCGCTGGTTTCGATACATTGAGTACGACCACCTGCCCATTGGAGCCGTAGAGCGACACCGTCTGCTTGAGGGCATTCATGTGGAAGACCCGGTTCTTATTGATGATGTATTTCCGGCCCATCCTGACCAAATTGTTGTGGTCTGGAAACCTCGTCCGAATCTCCCGCTCTATCTCCCCGAGACAGAAGGGCACCATGATCTTGTTGCCATACAGATTGTGTATTTCCGTGTAGTGGTCATCAGCCTCAAACAGCAAAGCGTCATCAAGATTGAGCATATAAATCTCACCACAGAGGATGAGACACATATTGCTTTTGTGTTCCATTTCGTTTACGTTGTTTATTTGTTAGTATCTACTAGATGGTAGTATCTCCTAGTTGTTAATGTTCGTTTTGGTAAGGAAGTAACTCCTTCCCACTGCAAAAATAGAGAAATTCTTACTGCCAAATCTATCATCCCATTCTGCTTTTCGTGAACCACGCGCTTTCCTTCGTGAACGAACGCATAATAGCTTTCCCATCGTGAAAACATCTACTCAATTCGTGAATATAGTCCGAGGCTGGTTTGCAAGGATCCAATGACTGTTGGAATAGGTGGTTTTGAGACACAAGAGGGATTTTATGTGAAAAAGTGCGACGAAAATCGGTAGTTATTTTCCTAAATTGTCCTAAAAGATTGTTTGAGCGTCTGCGCACACAATCTCCCGTTACATGGGGGATTCGAGGCGATTTTGGGGTAGGGGAGCGGGTTTTTGCAGAATGTGAAGAAATATTAACGGGCTGGTTTTCAGCCCTATTTTTTACTACCTTTGCATCACGAACATGAAACGAAGGCGCTGCAGGAGCGGTTTTCCTGGATAGAAACGCGCTATGGTGGACACCCCCTTTTGTCGGGTTTTCGGCCAAGTTTCAAAACCTTATTTTATGAAGCAATACAGAAAAGAGACCAAATTAGAGAGCATTGTCTATCAAGTCATCATCACGCTCACCCTCATTGCGCTGCCCGTCTTCGGCCATGCTGCCACGACGGAGCAAGCACTACCCGCCGAGGTAACGGAGACAGCGGGCGATGGAGACGGATTTGACTGGAACAAGCTCATCGATGCCATCGCCCATTTCGAGAGTAAGGGCAACGCCCGCGCCGTAAACGGACAGTATGTGGGCCTGCTGCAGATCTCGCCGGTGCTGGTCCGCGAATGCAACAACATCCTCAAGGCGCGCGGAGAGAGCAAGCGCTACACCCTCAAGGACCGCTACAACGCGGAGAAGTCGCGCGAGATGTTCGCCATCATCCAGTCGCACCACAACCCGTCCAACTCCATCGAGCGCGCCATCCGAATTTGGAAAGGTGGCATCGGATACAGCATCCGCAAAACACAAAACTACGTCAACCGCGTGCTTGAGCGCATGGGACTGTAGGCCACCACTTGTTCTTCGTTGATAGGGTTGAGGGGGATCGCCTATGATTGTTGCGATCCATCCACGGCAAAGAATAACCGCTAAAAATGTGGCGGACTAGGAGGAACTAGAAGAAAAAAATGAAGCGTCGGTGTTCATTTTTTACTATTTTTGTTAGGTTTTTGCGCAGAAAATATTACTTTTGCATCCGAAACATGGTCTTTCGGACACGCCTTGCGCACTCGTCGACCTCCGTTTCGCCCCCAACGGGGGGGACAACCCAGTTTGTTATCAATGAAAATTCAAAAAATGATCAACTACCGTATCCGTTCCATACGGATGCTTTTTGTCATACTTATGACCCTCGCTGCGGGTGCCCAGATGGCGCATGCAGCCAAGGGCGGACGCTCCGACTTCTACCAAAAATATATGTCGCGACCCTCCGAGGAGCTGATACGCATCGGTAAGGACTACCGCCTCAGGAAGAACAAGCCCGACTCGGCACTGCTCTTCTTCACCATCGTGGCAGGACGCTACACGCCCAACATGAGTGCAGAGGAGAAGAGAGAGGTGGTGGAGGCACTGAACATGAACTACTTCATCTACAGCTTCACCTACCTCAACTATCCCAAGGCTTACGAGAACCTGCTCCGCGCACACACCATCTCGAAAGAACTGGGCGAGACGAGTGCCGCACTCTACTTCAACCTCGGTTCCATGTACCAACTTGTGGCAGGACAGGGAAGACAGTGGAAACTCTACAGCAAGGCCCTGGACTGCTACCGGAAGGGTGTGCGCCTGGCCCTGGCGAAGAAGGATATGCCCACCGCCGACATGGCTTTCACCAACATGACGACGCTCGCCGACGTGGTGGGAGAGTTTGCCAACACGAAGAAGGAGTGGGACCTGTACCGCAAGGCACACACGAAGCGCAACACGGAGCACTACAAGTATAACATCACCCTCTACGAAGGCACAAGACTGAAGATAGCGGGACAGCTTCAGAAGGCTGCCGAGGCCTACGGCCGGCTCATCGACATCGTGCCCGATACGGAGCGCAACTGCCGCCGCCGCGCATTGGCATTTGTGGAGGCCGCAGAGGTACAACGACTCTTGCACCACTTCGACCAAGGACTGGCCCTCGTGGCGGAGGCGGAGAAACTCTATGTCAAATACAAGATTGGCGACGGCATGCAGAGCGTTTATCAGACCTACGCCATCTTCTATGAGGACATGGGGCGCAAGGCCGACTACGATCGCAGCATGTACCGATACTACCAGATCAACGACTCGCTGAAGGCATACTCGCTGCCATCCAACGTGTTTAACATGGGTCTCAACGAGAAGGTGATCGAGCTCAACCAGGAGATGGACGGTATGAAAGAGCGTCAGACGCAGCACCGCATCTGGCTCATCGTGGCCGTACTGACCACGCTCTTCTTCGTCATCATCCTGCTCGTCGTGATGCGCGAGAACCGGGAGTTGCGCCGCCGCAACCTCGCTCTCTACCACCGAAGTTTGGAGGTGCTGAAGAGCGATGAAATGGCAGGAAAACAGCGGAAGACAGTCTCTGCACCCGCCGTGGAGGAGAACAATGCGGCTACGGCTTCTTCCAAATACCACCACAGCACGCTCTCCGATGCGGACAAAGACCGTATCGCACAACTCGTGCAGCAGGTCATGGAACAGACCGAGGTTATCATACAGCCCGATTTCACGGTCGAAAAACTGGCGCAAAACATCAGTACGGGACAAAAGTATGTGTCGCAGGTCATCAACGAGACCTTTGAGTGCAACTTTAACACGCTGCTCGGACGCTACCGCATCCGTGAGGCTTGCCGCCGCTTCAACGATCCACAACGCTACGGAAGCTATACCATCGAGAGCATCGCAAGGGATCTCGGGTTTAAGTCGCGATCCAATTTTGCCACCACTTTCAAGAAGCATACGGGTCTGAATCCGTCGGAATACCTGCGCTTGGCAAAGGAGAAAAACGGACTTTAACCCAGGATTTCACCTACCTCTGCTGCCTCTTGCTATTTGCGGCTATTTTTGCCCGAAAAAAGTATGTTGACTTCATTAGCTGATGAATATAACTTCAGAGGCCTACGAAGTTAACTTCATCGGCTTATGAAGTTATATTCATCGGCCTCTGAAGTTAATATGCTAAAAAGGGGTGAAAAACTGCGTCTTTTGACCCATGCAAATAGCTCCGTCTGAGGACTTGTATTTTTATCCTGCAATCGCGATTATGATAAATAACAAAACCAAGTGAACACCCATTGCACCACAAATCGAGGCTTTCCACCATTTGCACACCAAATGCACACGATGGAATGATGGGAAAATGAGATTTTTATCGTACATTTGCAGATGTAAATCAGTAATTATTCATTTTCAACCTTTTTACAACAATGATGAACAACGAATTGATCCCCACTCCGATGATGTCTTTCGGAGAGTCTGTCAAGACATGTTTCCAGAAGTATGTCACCTTCAAAGGTCGCGCGCGCCGATCCGAATACTGGTGGTTCTGGCTTCTCAACTTAATTGTCAGTATAGTAACCCTCGTACTCGACTATAAACTGGATATGATCAACATCGAATTTGGCATCGGCGCACTCTCAGGCCTTTATACGCTGATAGTCTTCCTGCCCAGTCTTGCGGTATCCGTACGCCGCCTTCACGACACAGGACACAGCGGTTGGTACTACCTCCTCACCTTCATCCCCATCTTAGGCGCGCTGTTCTTGCTCTACTTCTTTGTCAGCGACTCTGCTCCCGAGGAGAACCGATACGGCAAGAGCCCGAAGTACGCACAGGAGACATTCTAACCTCTAATGACCGTTTTGGGTTACAGCCCAAAACGGTCGAATCGACGCTACGGAGAGTAGTTGCCCCACCCCCTGAGAATAAATCAAAAGACATTGCCATGAACAAGAAAGACCTATTCGTTTACTTACGCGGCCTGTTAACGTTTGTCATTTTCGCATCCGCCATCACCTGGTTTTATTTCCATACAGACCAACTACTATCACCGAGGATGTCGTATATCGTCCATCTAAGCCTATCCATCGGCATTACCATTCTCCTCACAATATCTTTTCTCACTCTTTGCTGGTATCTGCTTGTTACAGTATTCAATAAAGGCCGGAAGTTGACGATGAAAACGCGACTTTTAGTGGCCAGCCTCTGCTTTGTAGGCATATTGCTCCTTCAAGACACATTTGGCATTCCTATCGGACTGCCCGAACGAATCAGTAGAATAATAAACACCATCTTCGGCAACGGAGTATGACCCCCATCGGATTTCCTTCACCTTTCAAGACATGTATTGGACAAGTATCACAAGACTACTACATCATCTGCGGACCGAGAAGGCGCGGCTGACGATTTGGCTATTCACCAGCGGTATCACCTTTCTGCTGCTCTACTTCTTTTGGGAACCGAAGGTGAGGAGCTTTCCCAAGGAGTTGGTGCGCATTGAGCGAATGGCCGACACCCGCCCTGCTGCGGCACTGCAGGAACTAGAGCGCTACGACACCACGAAATGTATGCCCGGTGCCATCACATACTACCATTTCATCGCATTGAAGACGCGCTACCAGCTGCAACCTGCCTACCGTATCGCCCACGCCGAACTCACCAAACTCGTCATCGACTTGGAATACCTGGACCCCACGCCGGCACAACAGGCCGACCTCTACTACTATGCGGGTAATATGGCGCTCCGAGGTAATGACATAACACAGTCGCAGGGCTATCTCTTCAAGGCATTGGCGCTCTACGAGCGGAACGGCAACACACAGATGGTGGAGCGGTGCTACCAACAGATGGAGCGCATCCTGGAAAAACGAAAGACCATTAAGGCCACTGAACGGACGATGGACGACACCAACAGCTATAACTTTGTAGGCGAAGAACAGCGGTTGCGAAAGGAAAAAACACGGCAGGAGTTGATCACGGGCTTTGTCACACTGCTTCTCGTAGCCCTTATTGTCGGATTCGGACGAATGACAAGGCGATGGAACCGCAGAAAGCGGGCGGAAATGAGGAAATACGCCCGCGTAGTGGTGTCGCTCAGAAGGACAGAGGAGGAGCGGGTGCTGCTGAAACAACAACTGGTAGAGCGCGAGGCACAATTGCGGGAGATGAACGCCCAGAGCCTAATGGAGGATAAGAAACTTGGCCACATCAGGCATTCTGACGTTTATGGGCGGTTTCATCGTGTGGCGACGAATGGGGCGACGCCAGCCTCGCTGACAACAGACGACTGGCAAAATCTGGCCGATACCATCCACGAGGAATTTCCCCGACTGAACGATGTGCTACGGTCCATCCCCCACCTGAGCGAGATGAACCTCCAAATGTGCCTCCTCGTCAAGGCAGACTTCAAACCTGTGGAGATAGCCCGCATCCTTTGTCGCGACAAGAGTACCATCAACTCGGCACGCCGCCGTCTCTATGAGCGCGTCTTCGACGAGAAAGGAAGTCCCAGCCAGTGGGACGAATTCATCCGCAATATATAGGGGTCCTCAGCCGTAATACCCTCCTACCCTGTCGGGACAACTCCACCAGTCCATGGATCGAATGGACAAAAAAAGGGAACGGAATCATGCGTCACGCACCATTCCGTTCCCCACCCAAATGGGTTATCAATTAAATCAAACTATTTCGAACTTAAATTACTTCACCACTACCTTGCGGCCGCCAACCATATAGACGCCCTTGGGAAGTCCCTCCAGCGAGGTGGCGTTGCGGCGGGCAATACGACCGTCGATCGTCCACACATCCTGTGCGCCCTCCTTGAGGAGCTCGGCAGAAGAAATGCCAGCCTCGGGATCGGAAGCGTCGTAGATGTCGATCTGGTCGAGCATGAGATAGGTGTAGTTGGCGTGAGCCGTACCACGGAACTTCACGATGACGTAGCGCTCGTTGGTATAAGGCGTGAGATCGACGGTGAGGGTCTCCCATCCCGAAGTCTTCTTCTCGCTGAGCTTGAACGTCTTGACGTCGTGGTTCACACCGTCAGGTGTCTGGACGACGACCGTCAGGTCAGACTGCTCGCCATTCTCAGAATAGAGATTGAAGCGCACCACCGGCTGGTCCACACCATTGAGTGCCACCTTCGGGAGGTTGAAGCTCGTCTCGTCGCCGGCCTCCACATTGTAGTACTCGGGGAACTCGGGATCGGGAATGGTGTAGGGAGACCAAACGACACCGCCACCATCGTCGTTGGACGAGGCCTTGCCGCTGATCATCCAGGGAGAAGAGTTGCGGCGCGAAGCGTGCTGCTCGTTGCTCTCCGTCCATGCGAAGTTGTTCTGTACAACTCCACCCTCGAAGGTCTCCTTGTAGGGCTGGTTGATGGGCTTTCCTACCACGATGGCGCGGGAAGCCTCCAGTGCGCCATTGCCACCATCGGAACGGGTGAGGGCTGCCACCTGGAAGAGGCCCTGTGAGACACCGTCGTCGGCTACCGACTTGTCAGGATGCCATCCGACCAGGACGTCCGTGGCACCAGGCTGGCTCGTCGTCATGCTGTCGCCGAGGATCGGGCCATCGGGAGTCTCGAGGATCTCGTAGATGGAGACGGAGACATGGTCTGGATCGACGTAGCCGTTGTTGGCACCTACGTTGCTGACCTTGTTCCAAGAAGCCTTGATATCATTGACTGCATCGGTGAGATTCACGACCGGCGTCTTGGCCACATCGGCGCCGACGAAGACGCGCATTCTGGCCACACGGCCCGGCTCGTAGCCGTCCTCGGAGTAGGCGATGACCTCATACTCGTGCCATCCAGACTTGTCGATGTTCTTATCGGTCCAGGTGTATTCCTTGCCTGGTTCGCCAAATTTCGTATTGGCATTGCCAATACACATCACCGACTTGCCGTCGCGCTTGATGACGAAGTAGCCGATGCGTGAGAGCGGCGTACCATTGATGGCCTTAGTCGGCGCAGTGAAGGCGAGGTCGGCAGAGAGCTTGCCCAAGCCTGCCGGCGTCACAGTGAAGTTGGAGACGGAATCGGGGGCATCCAGGGCCGCACCATTGTCGATACCGACGAAGTCGATGACGATACGTCCGCTACCAGCTTTCTCAGTATTGTCGTGGAATCCGATGTAGAAGTTGCCGTCCTTGTCCGGGTTGATCTCCATGTTATAGACACGGTCTGGATCGTTGGCGATCACGTTGCTCTCCATGAGCGTGCCGGTCATGCCCTCGGGAGAGGCCGTCTGGCCATACTTCACCTCGAAGGTGTTGAGATATTCAGGAGCAAGATAGTTGCGAGCCTTCATTCTGACGTTATAGACACGGCCCGGCTTGAGATGGACGGGCGGCGTGAAGAGCCAGTCGTCGTTGCCACTCTCGTTGTTGTACGGGCCAATGACCATACGGATGCCACCAGCATTGAAGTAGCCCCAGGTCACACCGTCGCCATTGACGTCGTTGGCAGAGAAGATGTCAAACTCACTGCGCGTGTAGAAATCCGTCTCCCAGTTGGGCTCGATGGCGTCGCCAATGATGACTGCCTTGGCGTCGGCCGACTGACTTCTCATACCCTTGGCCACAGCGCGAACGGAATAGACATAGCTATGGAGCGTACCAGCACCGAGGTCGTCGGTGTAGTTGGTAGCGGTCAAACCAGTTGCCACGACGGTAGTGTCGCGTCCGACGATGCGCTCCAGGTCGTAGGTCAGATCGCCCATCGGACCAGCATGGAGGGTCGTCGTCGGTGCGGTCCATGAGACCTTGGCCTTGTAGCCATCAGCGACAGCCTTGACATTGGTCGGTGCGAGCGGAATGTCCCAACCCATCCAATGGGAGACATTCTCCTTGGGAGAGTCGCCATCGGCATTGCTGAGCACGACGCTGAAGGTATAGAGCTCGTTCTCCGTGGTCTTCACCTTGACGGAAACATCCTGACCCGGACGTGAGGTGCCCTCGGCAGACGGCGTGAAGGTAGCCGTCGGGCGGTTGCTCATCACCTTGTAGCGGACATCACCATGGAGGATATCGCCAGCATAGGTGGTATTAGGAATGGTGAAGGAGATGGTGGCTGTGGCACCGTCGGCCGACGGGTCGCAGGTGACACCCTCCACGGCCAAGTTGTCAGCACGCTCCGGTGCGCCGTCGTTGGCCTCGGGCTGTGCCATCACCATACCCTGCACCTGTGCGAGGGTTCCATCGAGGAGCATGGCCTTACCCGTATTGAGGTCCACGGTGTAAAGACCACCCTGGGCCTGGTTGTCGATGCAGTACCAGTAGAAGGTATCATCGCGCTGGTCGATCTCACCCGACTGACCGTAGTACTGACCCATGACATTGGTCAGCGTGAGGCCCGTGGCACCCACGAGCGTCTCCTCGCCAGTAGATTTGTTGACCTTGTAGAGCTTGCCGTCCATACCGATAGCATAGAGCTGGCCTGCCTTGGTGATACCAATGGCAACGAAAGCCTGGGAGGCCGGACCAATCGTGGTGCGCTGGCAGGTCTCGTAATCGACCGTACCCCACTCCAGGGAGTTGCCGTCGGCAGAGTAGAACACACCATAGACCGTGCCGTCGGCAGCCTGGGCTGTCTCCGTGGCGGCGAGGTAGAGATAGTCCATGCCAGCGTCGAAGCTGCTGGTCTCGCCCGTAGAGAGGTCGGTGTTGCTCAGATAGAGGAACACATAACCCTCATTAACATACTGCATATTGAGGTATGCGCCGTAGAGGTGGCCGTTCTTGGCCTGCACACCGTTGGTGGCGACATTGATGGTCTCGCCCGTAGAGGCAAGGACGCTGAAGGCGACAGGCTTCTGTGCCGTCATCGTATAGTAGCCATAGGGACCGTAGGTGGTCTCATTCCAGCCTGCCTTGTAGATCAGGTTGCACCAGAACTGAGCAGCCTTGCCTGCCTTCAGCGGATCGGTGACCTCGGGAGCCTTGGCGATGAAACGCGAGGCGCTGGGCAGCTGCGGCGTGCGAACCTTCAGACGCATCTGCTGTGAGAGCAGCGGATAGACGAGGCGCGCCTCTGCCGGAGTGCGAACTACGCCCTTGGTGTCCTGTGCCAGCACGGCCGATGGAACGAGCAGTGCGGCAAGGGCTATGGGGATGAATTTCTTTTTCATATCGATAGATATTGTTGATTCTTGACTGAGTTGTGGAACGGCTGCTGAACGACGAGAAAGGAGATGGGCGGGACGGGCGGACCACTATCCTTCCGTCCCGCGTCAGGTCCCAAACTTATCTATATAACATCTGCTTATGAAGTCATGTTGGTCTTTCTACGCGCGTTCCTTTTATATATAAGGATCGTATTAGCGAATAATGCGCTTGCTCACCTTGCCACCCTGGCGGACGATGGTCACGCCACCCTTGACGGGCTGGCTGAGACGACGGCCCTGCAGGTCGAAGTACTCGGCGGACTCGCAGTTCTCGGTGACACCTGCCGACTCGATGCCTACGATGTCGGCAGCCTTGATCCAGACGATGTCGGATCCGTGCTCAACGTCACCGCCGTAATAGACGCTCTGGAGGCCGAGACGGTCATACTGCTGCTCATCGAAGTAGTAGAAGAACGCCTTCGTGTCGTTGTTGGAGAAGAAGTAGTAGCCATCAGAGAAACTGTAGGGCACCTCCTTCATATCCTTCTCCAGGCCCTCATAGACGACCGGGGAGAACGTGTAGATGGTGTTCTCGTCGTTGAGATACAGACGGTAGTAGAGCTTGTTGCTGTTGAGCGACTCGTTCTGCATACCCTTCGGGATGAGGTCGAACTGCACCAGGCCTGATCCGCCATTCTCCTCGATACCCCACCAGTCGCGGAGGACGGGAGGAATCGGTGTTGACTCCTGCTCCACGAAGCGCTTATAGACGGGGTCGTCATAGTTGTGGAGGAAGAAAATCTCGTTGGGACGCACGCTGAGGAGCATGGAAGTGCCCTCGTCGCTGGTCAGCGTCATATTGGTGGGGTCATAGGCGAAGCTCATCTCGCTCTGCTCCTCGTAGGAGCGGTTGAAGAACGTCACACCCGAATACTCAGAGGTCTCAGTGACGATGGAGTAGCTGGCCGGCTTCATCCAGAAGTGGTAGCACTGAAGCTCGTCGGCACCGGCATACTGCGGCTGGAAGACCACCTTGCCGTCCTTGATCTCACCCTTCATCCAAGAAGTGGTATCGCCCGGGTTCTGGACATAGAAGTCGTTGCCCACGGCTGCAGCGAGCGTCATCTGGCGCACGGTGCTGATCTCCTGCGTCACGGAGTTCATCTTCGAGGTCTCCAAAGAGTAAACCTGGGGCTCCACGCCGTCGGGCAGCTGAGCCGCCTTCTCGTTGAACGGCTCCATGCGGGTGAAACCGTCGCTGTAGCCGACCCACTCGCCAAGGCCGTTGGTCAGACAGAGCATGTGTGCCGGATAGCGCGTATCCTCGAAGTGATCCTCTTCCTCCATGGCGAGGACGCCGTTCTCGAGCGTGAAATATATATCGCCGTCGGGCTGGCCATTGACCGAGTCGGGAATCCATCCGTAGGTGCTTTCGTCCAGGCGCGCCATCTTGTACCATGACGCATAATAGACCTGTCCGTTGTTCTCATAGATCGGCTGCGGCGTGTGGGCCACATAGTATCCGTCCGAAACCTTGTCGAGCTTGAGCCACGACAGGGTGGAAAGGGTGTTGAACGGCTCGTAGATGTAGATGCAACCGTCGTCGCCCTCAACATAGCGGCCCACGGCATACTCGTAGGTGTCAGCCTGCACACCCGACTGCGTGTTGCGGAAGGCGAAGCCATTGCGGAGCAAACGGTTGTGATCGACACCAGCAGGCTGCTCGTAGCGGATGTAGTCCTGCAGGCCACCACCCTTGAGCGGCATGTTGGCAGGTGTTGAGCGGAACGTACCCTGGTCTGCGGGCTGCAAGACGGCGGTCTGGGCATTGTCGCGGACAGGCGCACTTTGGGTGGTCACGGTCTGGGCGAAGAGCGGAGCCGCGGCCAAAAGTGATATGAAGGTGAAAAGTTTTCTCATAGCGAAATTGTTGAAAAGAATCTGTTTAGATATCGGTGAATGTTTCCTTGTACGAACCCGCTCCCATTGGTATCGGGAAGAAGCTCTTTGGAAGGAAGGCGGGCGGCGGATTGTCTCCGCCCGCCTTGTCCCCCTTTCGGGGTGATGTATTGTTTGCGTCGTGCTGCCTTCCCTCCCGCTGGGGCGGACTGCTTGGTCCGCCCCGTTGGTGTGGAAGGGCGCGCCCATCATCATTAGGCAATCATCGGAATGGGCGCGTCCGTGCTGCAGCTACGCTGTGATAGATTTCGTACTTACTTGCGCACTACCTTGTGGCCGTTCTCGATGACGATGCCCTTGTAGTTCTTGCCAACACGCTGACCAGCGAGGTTGTAGCGCGTGAGGTTGGCGTCCTCACCATTGACCGTGGCAGCATCGATACCGTCATCAGTGGTCTTGGTGAACGTCTTCTCGGCAATGTCGGACACTCCGTCGTAGCGGTAAGCGATGGCGCGAACTACAGTCGTCCGGCTGATCGTGATCGGGCTGACGTAGTAGAGCGTCTCTTCGGCGTCCTTGTCAGGATCGGAACCGTCGAGCGTGTAGTAGATCTCGTCGGCCTCATTGTCCGGAACGATGCTCACCTTGGTGCTGTTGACAAAGACATCGTCGCCCTGGATCTCCGGCGTACCTACTGAGAGGCGCAGTTTGGCCACAAACATGTCTTTCTCGCCTCTGTACCAACCACCAACGTCGTGGTACTCCTTCGGATCCTCTTTCCAGTAGTAGGCAAAGCCCTTAGAGTTGTCGAGCGCGATGCGGTTGTCGCCCTCACCGGCGTAGAAGTATGCGATGCCGTCCTCGTCCGTCTCCTTGACCACCTTCACACGCTTGAGCATGATGAAGTCGCCCTTGTGCTCACCATTCTCGATCTCGTCCCAGTAGGCGGTCGTGAAGTGATAGTCGAAGTCACCGAAGTGGTTGATCACGGTGATGTCGTCCATGTTGGTCTCGCCCTCGATGTCGTAGGCCTGGAGGAAACCATTGTTGTAGTCGATCTTCACGCGAACCGTACCGTAGTACTCATAGTTCATGGCAAGCGACTGCTTCGTGGTCCAGTGGAGAGCGCTCTCGCCGTCGCGGATAATCCAGCTCTTGCCGTAGTTGGCAGTGAAGGGAGCGATGGCGCGGTTGAGCTTCAGGATGGCGTAGGGGATGTCCTTCTTGCCTGCGATGGCCTCCTCGATGGTCGTCTCCTGCCATTCGACGGCGGGACGCTTCGTGAAGGTCTTCTCGACCATTACGCTGGCGAGCTCATCGCGCTCGGCGAGGGCCTTGACCGTCGTGGTCTCGGTGATGATGAACGGCTTGGTGTAGAGCGGAGACAGCGTGGTCGGGTTGCTGCCGTCGAGCGTGTAGTGGATGGTCGTGCCCGGTTCAGAGCTCATCTTGATGGTGGTGTAGTCGGTGAAGTACTCGTCACCCTCGATCGTGGGAGCTGCGGGAGCAGCATAGTGGATGAGTGCCTCGGTGACACGGGTGGTAGCGGCGCAGCCATTGGCACCCGGAGCGTAGTACCAGAGGTTCATGTCGTACTCCTGTCCGTGCTTCAGACCGAAGTCGGCACCATTGGTGATCTCGAAGGTATAGTTGACCTGTCCGTCCTTGACCACGGCCTTATAGACACCGTTGGTCACGCTGGCGGTAAGATTCTCGATGCGTACGAGGTCGCCAGGATAGTCGGCGATCAGAGAAGGCTGGATGGTGATGGGGCGCTGCTCGTAGCTACCGTCGTAGTTGCTGCTGAAATCGCCCTCGGTGACGGCCACGTTGACGAAGCCACCGTTGTAGTTGACGTCACCCTTGATGGTGCCGTTGAGCGTGGCGCCGATCTTGAAGCTGACGTCGGCGTTGTTGGAAGTCACGTTGATGGCCTTGTTGCCCTCGCGGATGATATAGGTGAGTGCGCCATTGACGGTCTCGCCATAGGCTACCAGTGCGTCAGTCAGGCGGATGGTGGCACCCGTCAGGCTCTGCTTGCCCTCATGGATCTGTGCGATGGTCGTCTCGCCCTCGCTCTGCTTGACGAAGGTCTTCTCGGCCACGTCGCTGCTGATGCCGTTGCGGATGGCAATAGCCTTGACGACGGTGGTCTGAATGACGGAGAACGGCTTCGTGTACTGCGGAGAATCCAGACCCGGCATGGTGCCGTCGGTGGTGTAGCGAACCTCGTCGTCCTCCTGCTCGGGCATGATGATGACCTGAGAGCGGTCGGTGAACGGCGTGGTACCCGTGATCGTCGGAGCAGCGGGCTTGTTGATGTCGGCCTTGGTGAAGGTTACCTCGGCGATCTCGCTCGGAGCGCCATTGCGCACATACATAGCCTTGACGGTCGTCGTCTCAGTGATGTTGAACGGACCTGTGTATTCGATAGACTCCGGCGTGGGGTTGGTGCCGTCGAGCGTGTAGAAGATCTGGTCGGTCAAACCCCCGGAAGTGATGGTCACCGAGGTGAAATCCAGGAACGGATTGTCGCCGTCGATGTTCGGGGCCTTCATCGTATTGCTGCGCTTCGTGATGGTCTTTGTGGTCACAGCGCTGCCCACACCGTCCTTGACGGCAATGGCCTTAATAGTCGTAGTCTCGGAAATAGTGAACGGACCCGTATATTTGGTAGAAGCGTCCGTCGGAACACTCCAGTCGGCCGTATAGTAGATGTCGGCACCCTCGTCGGCTGTCATGGTCACGGTCGTCTGATCGTCGAAGAAAGCCTCTGAGTCGATGGTCGGCGGAGTGACAACCACGCCAGAACTCTTGGGGGAAAAGACATCAATGGTTTTCATCTTGCAATCGGTCTGGATCGTAAGCGTCGCGGTGGGCTGAACTCCGTCAGACTGCGACTGCCAGCTCCAGTTATTTTTGAAACCACCGATAAAATATTCTCCCGGCAGATCGATCTCGGCGAATGGTTCGGGGTCTCCAATTTGGATACCCGTAAACATCATGTAGATGTACACGATGTCATTACCCGTAACGGTGATGGTGGTGCCAGGCTCAAACTCCCAGCCGGTCGTACCCCCTTCGGGGCTTACTGCCTCCCAAGTACCCTTGGAGAGGGTGAGCGTGATACCACCTTTGGTCAGCACGTTGGTCTCACTTGCGTCGGTACCAGCAGCAAAGGAAACCTTTGAGTACTCGTTTTCATTCCTGTAGTCATACTTCTCTGCCCATATCGCCGAACAGACGAGTGTGAGCAGGAGCATCCACATGAAGCGTAGCTTTTTGTTCATAATAGTTGTTGTTACTTGGTTACAGACTTAGTCCTGATTGCTGGAACGGTCGGCCCGGCCCTTATTTAATAATGTATAGGTCACTATCTTGAAGTAGGTCACACGGACTGAACTTTTTCGGGGGCTGGCGGAGGCGCGATGCTGATTCATCGCGCCTCGGTTCGCCACCCATTCAAGTAGTCTTCTAATTCATTCGTCTGTGTTTCCTATAATATTTCTCTTCGATTTTCTGTTGCAAATGTACGATATAATTTTGAATCGGGCCTCCAGAAAAAGGTCTGCTGTTGCTCTAATTCCCGAAAATAGACCCTAAAACATGCGAAAATGCCCATTTCATCGCGTTTGCCCCTTGTTTCTATTGCCACAATACGAACAACCACCATCACTACGGAGCGCACAGCGACAAATGACTCGAACGTCGAAACATGGAACTACCGACAGTAGAAATATCAAAGCCAGACCTTTTCACGATGGTCCACATTAAGGATGAGCTACAAGAGTTGTTTGAACGGCCAGTGGACATCGTGAGACTTAGAAGCAACATGAACCCCATACTCTTTCAACAAATCCAAAGAGACGGAATCTATGTATGACTTCAAATACTTTGTCATAACCCAAATAGTATTTCAAACATACAACTCGCAATAAAAACGCGGGGCGTTTTTCAGAGAATTATCTGAAGAACGCCCCGCACTTGTTATCATGAGATTTTAGCGTACCACTACCTTGGAGGTCTCAGATCCCACACGGACGAGGTACATGCCCGCGGGGAGGGCGACGCGGGTCGTGCCGGCAGGACAAAGGCGGGTAAGGACCGTCTGACCCGACAGGGTGAGGACGGTGGCCTCGGCCTCACAGGGAGCGGTGAGGACAACACCACCTGCTACGGGCGAGACCGAGACCTCTGATCCGAGGACCGGACGGACGCAGGTGATAGGACCACGAACCACCATCAGGTCGGAGGGTGCGGAGGCGACAATGTCCTTCAGGTCGCCATGGCGGTAGCGGAGACCCGTCACGCGGTAGGCCACCTCGTGGCCCTCGCCGAAGTTGGGGTTGTTCATCACCACCGACTGGGTCTCGGCGTCGGGCGTATGGAGCGATGCGGTGACGACGCTCACGGTCTCGCCTGCCTTCAGATTCTGCGTGATGCGGATGTAGTCGATAAGGAAGGGATAGTAGTTGTTGCTATAGAACGTGAGCGACTCCTTCTTGGAGCAGCACGGAAGCGTGACCGTCTCCTCGACAAATCCACCGGCGGGGAAGCGGATGCCGGCATAGCAAGCCGGACTGGCACCCTGGATGACGAGCCAGTCGTCCTCCTGTCCCCAAGCACGCACGGTGACGTTACACTCTCCGTCGTTGTTGCTCAGGTCAATGACGGGCGTACTGATGGCACCCGCAATCTGGCCTTCCTGGCCCGTGGCAGCCATTCCGCCGAGCCAGCCCTCTACCCACTGCAGGCTCGAAGCCTTCCAGCCGGCGATGTGCGTAAGGTCGTCGATGGCACGATAGCCACCCGTGTATTCGCCATGCTCGATGAAACCATCGGCAATGTCGCTCTCCTTGAACTCCGACTTCACGAGCGAGAAGTCCTCATAGAGCATCTCGAAGCCCAGCGTGTCCTCGGCGAGGGTGTTCTTCTGCACCTGCTCCACACGGTACATATCCACCTTCTTATGGCTCGTCCAGCGGGCCGTGTAGCAAGAATCGGTCACATCGGCAGCCTCGAGCACGGTGGGCTGGCTGACGGTATAGACCTCCACCTCGGCAGAAGCCGCTGAGGTGAACACCGCATTGCGCGCGCGTACATTATAATAATAGTCGCGGTCGGGATCGAGTCCGCTGACGGCGTAGGTGACGTGTTCCTCGTCTTCACCCAGCGCACGCGCCTCGATCACCTCGTCCTGCAGACGGTAGTCGAGCGTCGGGGGCGCAGGATAGGCATAGCGGAGGTCGGAGATCAATACTCGCGACTCGTCGCCATCGGCGGGGAAATACTCCAAGCGGAAGGAATAGACCTTGTCAAACATCTGGATGGCGGGAGAAAGGTCGTAGGTCAGACCTGCCCGCAGATCCTCTTCGGCCAGTTCGGCGAAATCGATCCAAGCAAAGGCGTAGAGACCGTAGTCGGTGTCGGCATAGAGCTGGACGTAGCTGCCGTATGGCACTTCCTCCTGGTCTGCCTCCTGCTTGATCCAGAACGTGGTCGCTGAGAGGCCCTGGTCGCAATGCGGCAGGTCGATGTAGTCGCCCGCGTCGCGCAGGATGAGGGCCCGCGTGCCGTCGGGTCCACCCTCGGAGAGGTGCGGACGGGAAGCGTCGGTCCAGTGGAAGTTCCAGCCCTCGGGGTAGTGAGGATTGGCAGCATCGATCACACCATCAGCATCGGCCTGAACCTGCGAGAAGTCGCCACAGCCCTTCACCTCGCCCTCGCCCGCCGTCTTGCTATAGACGGAGAGCAGATACTCCGTGGCCGTCGGCGTGGGCGTCCATTCGGCGGTGAAGCCATACTCCGTGGCGTCGCCTGGCTCGAAGGCCTCGGGAGCGGCTATCGACTTACTGACCCGCTCGACGTGGATATCGTCGATGAGGATCGTGGTCTCGGTATTGGCCATAAACTGAAAGCCCGTGGCCTCGAAAGCCCCCTTGTCGGAGGTGAAGGTGAAGGTCTGCCATTCACGGGTCAGGTCGTAGTGGCGACGCTCGTAGTCGATTAGGTCCTTGCGAGAGAGGAAGATCAGGTCGAGTGCCTTCGCTCCTTCCGTGGCCGAGGCCTCGGCTCCGAGACGGGCACGGAACGTCAGTGTCACCTCGCCCGCCATGTTGCCGGCCGGGGTGTTGAGAAACCAGCCGTCCTTGATGGCAATAGCACCACCAGCGGCATAGAGGCCCTCGCCGCCCCAAGGCCGGTCGGCGAGTTCGCTACTGTACGGACGCAGGAGGGAGGGATTCTCGAAGTCGCCCAGGTCGTTGACCAATTTCTTGCCATCGGGCTGGTCTTCGGATCCGGCCGTAAGACCCGAGAAGTCTTCGTCGATGAGCACCGTGGCCTGCTTGGTGTCGTCGCTCTCGGACTGGGCAGCAGCCTTTACAGGTCCCTGGGACAGGAAATGCAGTCCTGGGGACAGCGGACTTGCAGTCTGCGCCACGGCGCTCGTCGCACCCAGCGACGAGGCGGCGAGCAGCGCAGCCATCAATAGTTGTCTGTTCGTCATCATGATTTGTTGTTTTATAGATATATTGATTTCTTTATTTCTTCATATTAAAGGGACAAGCGAGTGGTCAAAATGGTAAATTTGGACACAAAGCAATCCTTTCCCTTCTTACGCCCCACTGCCGACAATGAAGCCGAGAAGAGGGATGGTTTATAATTTATGCAAAGTTAAACAAATCGTTCCATAAAACAAAAATATGGGCAAAAGAACTAAGCAATTTCTTGGAACTTTCGGAATATGAGGCCCTTCACTTAGCTTCTAAGACCCCATCCCCTCACACCTTATCCAGGTTTTATATATGACAAAAAATGTCTTATTTTACGTTTTACCCCCCCCCATTTTACTCGTAACTATTCAGCAATAACACCCCTTTGAGTTTTTGTCAATAATCCTAATACAAC
>ERZ780057.54-NODE-54-length-62282-cov-16.2008_pt1 | contig 62282 bp, 91 predicted proteins | sample MGYA00511844_ERZ780057 | MGnify/ENA primary metagenome ERZ780057 (study PRJEB29588, sample SAMEA2149030) | human gut metagenome | biome: human gut; feature: human-associated habitat; material: faeces | place: Denmark | collected 2008/2010 ...
CGGCGATATGAGGAGGGGGTGTGTTTTTTGCGACCCCCTCCCCATGCTTTTTATCCGGTATGTACGGCCTTTGTGACCTTCTTGTAGATATTCATGAAATCATATTGAATAATTTCATCAATTGCTCGCTCAATTTCATCATTAACTTCTTGATCTGACATATCATCAGTAAGTTTTGCGATTCGAGCAAGATACGAACAAGTGTTGTAACCTTTTTCCACATCGAACATGAACCAATCGGTGAACTGTTCAAATGGATCAAAAGGATTGTCAAACGTTGTCAACATACAATTGTTTTCCATTGTTCATTCACCCTTTCAAATACTTAGATACTGTTGATGTAGAAACACCAAGCTTCTTGGCAATCTCGCCAATTGTGTAATTAGAACCAGCATAAGCTTTGATTCTGTTAATCTTAGCTTGACTAAGATCTGTTGTCGCTCGAGGCGTTGCTCTTTGTCGAAGATCGTCAATGTCAGCATTATTAAGAATCTTTTTAAGAGTGTTCTCGCTAACAGCACCGGCTTGGATAGCGTCCCACTCACGATCAGTAATCTTAATAGACCGGTCTCTTCTAGATACAGAATTTACGCTAGTTCTATATTTAGTAAGAGCCTGCTGACTTGCTTTCTTAACCTCATCTTTTTTAAGTTCACGCCCCTCATCTTTAGCCTTCTGGATCTTAGCATTGACCTCTGCACTGGTGCGAAGTTGTGCCTGTCTCTCTCGGGGAGCATTCATAAGAGCAATCCGAAGTTTCTCATTCAAAGACTCCACTTCAGGAGCATAGGCCTGCTTGGCAGTCTTGGAGTATGCAATTTTTCCAGTAGACACGGCCTCCAGTCTAGCCTTATTAGCAAGCCCCTTCATGGCGTTGGCATAATCGGCATAAATATGCTCCATCTTAGTGTTGGCATCAGAGATAAGAGTCCTAGCATCACTGGTCTCGGCCATTCGAGTGCTACGCTGAGTACGATGCTTGGTCTCCATGGTAACCTCACCGGTACGGCGGTCCACTTTGGGCACCTGGTAGTCCACATCATCAGCAACCTGGTATACTAAGGAGCCTTCGGGCTTGCTGGGGTCATACCAATCCTTACCTTTTTGGTTAATTTTGGGGCTACCCTGACGCTTAAGAACAGACACTTCACCCTTGCTACGAGACAATAGAGTGGATGCGCCGCCAGTATGTACTTTTCCGTCAGCATCAATGGTTGCTTGGTACTTCTTTTTAAGGCCAGCAATATTGTTATCTATCTCGCTCTGCTTATAATCGAGCTTATGCTTACCAGCATCAATAACAACCATGCTGTGCCGAACTGCCCGAGCAAGTTCATCATCATTTGCCCCTTTGAGGGTCATGTCTGTGATCAGATTCGAAATAATTCCCATCTGCATCTGGGTGCTATCCTTTCCGGTAATGGGGTCTTTCATATACTTCATACCCTTACGTTCGGGGTACTCGGTTTTAGGATCAAATCCTTCAAGGCCCTTTAACGGAGGTGTAGAAATGATTCTAACCTTACCGCCTTTGTCATGAGTAGGAATGCACATGACAGTATCACCATCAAAGTCAGCACCAGACAGTCGCTCGGCAACCTTACTATTAATACCAACAGCATCAATAGAATCGGTACCAATAAGCTTCTTAGCCTGAGCCTGCTTATTATTGACAGTCAGGATAGGGATTTCAAACGTTCCACCATGAGGATAACGAATAAGAGCCAGCTTGGTTCCATTCTCATAATTTGGTGCATACACCTCTGTATCCTTCATAGAAGTGACCGGAATAATGACATGATACTTCTGACCAGGGAGTGCTGCTGCCTGAAGATGAACCGCTGCAGAATCGCACTCATCAGCAAACTTCATGAGAAGATGCTTTTTAATAGTGGGGTTGGTTAAAGATACGATTTCATTATACTCATCGGTCTTATCTGCAATCGCAATGCCAAGCTGTTTCTTAGCCATAGACTGAGACTGTTTTGCAAGGAACTGAGACGGAAGCTTATCTTTCCACTCAGTCCAGTCGCCTTCATCAGCGCGCTTGTTAATAAGACCAAGCTTTGCGCCTTTTGTATTTGCGCTAACTCGTTCTCCAGTTTTTGGATCATACCAATATTGCCCGCCTTGAGTGGCATCTTTAATGGCCGAACCAAACGGATTGTCCGGATCATCCTTAATTTTCTTCAAGACGTCACGCATCGGAACATCTTTAGACTTGTTGGTGTTAAAAATTACATCCACACCATCCGGCATGTCATCAGAATACAATGCCATACCTTTCAGATAGCGATCACCATCAACAAGAATGCGAACCTGAGAATACCGACTTTCGCCAAGTGACAGATCAGCAACTCCTCTTCGAAGTTCAATAACTCCATCTTTCTCAATACCGCCATCCTCTTTATAGCGAATCATAAGGCGCTTAGAGTCCATGCTTTCGGGGTAATGGAACTTTTTTTCATAACTGTCCCCACCATCACGAGAAATATAGTCATTCAAGGAATGAACATTCTCATAATTGTAGATTTCCTTATGCTCTGTTCCAGGAGGGCAAACAACTTTAATCGTAGTCTTTTGACTCGGATTAGTTGCCTGAGGAACTCGACCGCCATAAACAGGATAGCCTTCACTCTTCAAAATTTCAAGAGCCTGATCAAGTTTTTCCTTTGATATGTTAAGCTCCATGGCAACACCGGCGCCAACATCGATCATTCCCTCTTCATTGATACGCTTTTTGATAAACTCTGCAGTATCACGAGCCTGCTTCATTCGGCTCTCAGACTTGGCATTAAGCCAAGAACGAACTGTTGATTCATTAAGATCAATGCCGAGTTCTTGAGACATCTTTCTTGCAATCTCACTGTCACCAAGACCGTCTTCTTTCAAGGCCTTTGCTCGAGACACTCTAAGCATTCGACGCTCATCTTTTGCGATTCCTTTTTGTGCGCGATACTGCGTGGTGGTCAAACCAAACTCTTTTTTAATATTTTCCGGAGTCTCAGTCCATCCACTCTTCTTAAGTTCCTCGATGCGTCCAAGAAAATCTTTTTCGTGTTGGTACGGGTCCTCGCCAGAACCCCATGGATACCTTCCGCTACGACGCGGCATACCATAGTGAATCAGAATATCGTTCATTTCCTCAGCTATGGGGTTCATAGTATCAGACCTCCTTGTAGTCTATTTTTTCTAGCAACTTGTCCAAATATATAATTCGGTCCATAATCGCGGCAATTTCATCTGGCTGCGGACGATGATAAAGAACCTCATCGTTTTGGTAAATGCGAAGTTCAACTTCAATATCCGAAGGCTTCACTTTGTATTCCAAACAAAAAAGAGCTGCATAAATCATGAGCTGCTCAATATGTACAGCAGTCTTTCCGGTTTTAAGGTCATGAATTCTAAGGATGCCGTTTCTGAAACAAATAGCGTCAGCAGTGCCAAAGAATCTTGGAGAATAAAATAAAACAACCTCGGTGTCCATCTTAAAACCAATTGCATCGTTAACATATAAATAAATGGTCTTTTTGGATCGAGGTTGCTTAATTCCCAAGTCTATTGTTTCTTTTGCCCAGGCATGGAGTCGTGACCCCATCTCCTTAGCCTTCATGCTAGAATATACACTGAGAATTTTCTCATCATCGTAACGAAGCCAAGCGGACTGACTGGCTCCGAATGGCGCGTGAAGGCCCTCAAGATTCGAATGCCTTGTAAAGATCACTCAACACTTCCTCCTTATTCTCAGGACAGATAAATCTAGAAAACGACATTTCATTCATCTTGTCCACATAATATTGCTGGTTGGGCTGCTTCTTAGCATTCACGCTTCTTTTGTTTTCTAAGGAAGCCCACTTGTTCTTATATAAGATTAGCAGATCAGGCATGCCCTGAATATAATTAGGGTCGGTCTTCATAACAATACAACCAGGAAGGTTTTCTTTAATTTCTCTAATAAGCTTTGCTTGAAACTTGCTCTCCAGCATTGATAGGCCTCCTTTCTTAAAAATAAAAGAGAAAATGATGTAACACATCTTCTCTCTTCATAACAGTCCATGTTTTTTTCGCGAACTCTAGAAGCACCAAAATATAATCAATTGAGGCAGATAATCTTAGCAAAGTCCTCAATAGACAAATGCATGGCCTTTGCAATCTTTAAAAGATTATATGCACTTGGAACTGAAGTACCGTTCATATACTTTGTAATAGAAGCAGGTGAAATGTCGGCTTCAAATGCCAAATCATCTTGACTAAGTCCTTTACTTACCATCTTACGATATAATCTCCAAGAGAACTCTTGCTTCCATTCCTCTTCATTGGTTGGAGTTCTAAGATCTTTGAGCTCTTGTAAATTTCTGGCAAATCGCCAAGTCTTAATAATCTTATCATACTGAACAACACTACCATCATCAAGCTCCGCGATAATCTCTCCAACGTCACTTGAATTCCAACGAACAACTTTGTCAACCGCCCAAGGGCACATCTTTGCAAATTCGTCAAACACGGAACGGTCTTTTGCTTTTTTCATAAAATATCCTTTCTTAGAGCTTAAAGTATTTTTTGTCTTACAATAATTCATTTTTGAAAAAATTATAGAAATTATATTAATATAGCAATATTTACTATAGTAAATTCGCGCCTATTAATATAAAATGGGTAAAAAACGCAAAAAGTGTGTAAAAATGCCCAAAAATGCCCAAAAATTGATTTTTTGTCTTACAATAATTCATCAAATTGTAAAATCAGCACGTGATTTTTTGTCTTACAATAATTCATTTCGATTTTTTGTCTTACAATAATTCAGGTGTATTTCTTCAAATTATAGGTCATTTTAAGACCCATTTTAAAGATTTCTGTATAAGTCATTCCTCGATCGTTGATCAAATAATCAAGCTTTTCTTCGTCCGTACGGTCCACTCTAACCGTCACGCTTCGCCTCTTTGCATCAGCTTTTATAGGTCTTCCTCTTTTCTTTTCCTCTTTCAAAAATATAATCCCCCTTTCAAAACAAAAAAGAAAAAGTCCGCGTTAGACTTCTTCTTTTGTAACTTTATATGTTGTTACTTTCGTTACGAGAGTTATCCTCTTGTTTAATATAATCTTCAATATTATCTTTAAGATTCGACAATGCCGCCAATATGTCATCCGTGTCATACCGATAATAAACCGGTTCATCATTTTCATCAAAGACAGTCATAGATCCGCTTTCCCTACGGACATATTCCAAATCCTGACGAAACTTTGCCATTGATTTAAGAAGATCGGTAAGACCATTTCTTTCATATGACTCCCAAAGTACATCTTTTGCCATAACATAACCTCCATTATTAAATTATTTGAGAATACCTCTCGTAATAGAGTATGATATATTCGCGACCAACAAAAATAGGAGGCCATGTTTCAGGCCCCTATCTTTTTGCCAATTGATTTACTTAGCTTTCTTATTATCATCCCAGATCTTCTTGAGGCAGTACATAATGTTCCCAACCTCGCCAATGAATTTGCACGCATCGACATGCTCCATGCCAAGGGATTCAAGATCCTCTCGACATTTTGTAAGCCGTGCCTCCAATTCATTTCGGTTCAGCTTTTGTGCCTCCATGATAGTAAATGATTTACGCATAATAAATACCTCCTATAAATATAATTGGTTTCATAATACAACATGTTGTAATCGCGATAAAAAGAAAAAAATAAAAGCGGTTGAATAATTGACGACGATATTTACCACCGGCTCATTTGTCAGACTTTCGTCTCAGCCTCGTTCCCGATCGGATCCCGTCTACCCCGCTAAATGGGACCTTGAACTTCACTGCCAATTCATTCCTTTCATTATACAACGTGTTTTTTTCGCGAAAAGAAAGAGGCCATGTTTCAGATGTCCTAATTTTAAATTCTTATCAATCAGCAGTCTTCACAATTCTATACTCATCCAGCTCAGGATGGTGGATCACAGTCCAAATAGCGCACATGACATTCCAACAGAATGCACGATCGTGAGGCTCGTCCACATCTCCACGAAGCCACTTCAGATAATGACGAGTAGCACTATCAATGTAGCAATGGACCGGAATCCCACGACGCCAGTTGTTGTCTCCATATTTTCTAGCGCCATCCTCAAAGTGCTTAGCCACTTCAAGAACCATATTAGCATCACTTCCAAATATCTTTTCAGAAGCCATAGAAAGAGCGGCATAAAGAGACTCCACAGTATCTTTCTCCTGAAAACGATTCAATGCTGCAAAAATAGGATCAGACATAAATTCTCCGACCACATCAAGCGGCAATAAATCACACCGACCCTTGCCTTCACAAATATCACGCACTGCACCAGATTCAAACTGGCGCCTATTTCCAGAATCCTTAAGTTCCATTTTTATTCCTCACTTTCCAAAATATAGCCACCAACGAATGACAGATGCGTTAATAGCCTTGCATTTAAGCTCTTTAATTTGTTTATTGTTATCAGCATAGACTTTAATCTGAGATTGGACAAGGGTATCCGATTTAAGTTCTGGATAAAGAGCAACAAGTGTCATAGCGCTTTCGGGGGCCACTTCTGTGAAAATGCCCTCTTCATATTCTTGATACTGTGTTACAACATCTGCAATTTGCTGCTCGATCTTAGTATTTTCCTCCTCATACATGTCGATCTTTTTGTCGATCCCAACTAGATTGATTGCGGATATAAACAATATAATTGACACTATAGTCGATATCGTAATGATAATGATGCCAATAATTTGGAGTAAAGTGCAAATAGCTTCTTTATCGTCATCCATATTACAATATAAAATTGTTCCACTAACAGCCATAATAATACCTAGGACAAGAATAACAAGAATCATATGTAATCTCCTTTCAAAAAAAAAAAATAAAGAGGGCGCGAAACCCCCTTTATTTAGCTGATGAGTAATCAACCATACACTCAACAATGCCATATACTAGCATAACGGGTGTTGCAAAGCCCATAATGATGAATCTGGCAATCACCGAAAGCACAGAATATTCTTTATTCTTAATACCTTCAGTGATGTTTCCAAAATCCACCAATAAGTACAGCACCACACCCATAAGCAGGTATGCACATATAAGTGTAATCATATTTATATCACTCCTTTTCATAAAGGAGCATGTTTTTTACGCGACGATTAATACCAATCTGCCCATTCGCGATTAATGATCGCTCTCCCGACTCGATCTACTTCATATTCAGTTTTACACTTTTCGAGTCTGCAAATATCATCGTCCGTAAGTTCTAATAAGAACTCTTCTCTGAGCATGTAGATCTTACGATCGATATAATATTCTAATTCTATCATAGACTCTCCGCACACTCAAGAACTCTGGCTGCATATGTACTAATTTGTCCAGTAGCAATCATCTCGTTTGCATAAGACCCGCCGCCGTTATAAGCCATCAATGCGTGCTCAACATTTCCATAATGCTTAAGCAGATCACCAAACAGGTCAAGGCCCACAGTCACATTCTGATACGGATCAAGCAGATTATCGCACCCGAGCCTCTCCATACGAGCATGATGCCATCTGGGTTGAATCTGCATAAGACCAAGAGAATTACCGCTATCACCAGTGGCCTCTGCACGGAACCCAGACTCACATTTAATCATGGCAAACGCTACTCGAGAGTCGATATTTCGTTCCTCACAAATATCCATAATGTGATTCTGCAGATCTTTATCCAGAGGCACGTCAAAATATACTCTAGAAGGCTCTACGGAGGCCGCTACGCGATTTTCCTCACAGATCTGGATAATCGCACGCTCCTCATAAGACGTACCGTACGTACCCTTATATGGCTCCGCAGATGCTACATTGAGCGTCACCAACACCAGAACACAAATATACATTCCGATAAGTGCACTCGCAGCAGAAATGGATAATGCCTGTTTGGCTTTCTTTTTCATAAATTAGTCCTCCACTTGTTCGCCGAGGTTAGATGAATATAATGTCACCTCAACCTCTTCTTTGTTTGCTTTTTCAATGTCTTTTAGATTTAGTCGTCCTTCATTAATGGCTTCGGCAGTATAGGACATATTAGAGAGAAACTCTAAAATATCATTCTTGCTGAAACCATGTTTAGACTGAAGTACGTACTCAACTAGTATCATCGTGTTTTTTACTGCCTGACTCTTAGCCTGTGCAGCATTAAGAACTTTTGGCTTAGGGCCTTTCTTAGATCGAGCAGACATACATTTAGTACCTCCACTCGTCGAAATGCTGGCTCTTCTTAAGCCCGAATAAAACCAAGAGCTTTTGGAACCAGTTAAAATGCGAATACTGTCTCCAGTTTCGCCATTTGCGATATCGTGTGATGAGTTTATGCATTATTGTTTTCCTCCTCCCACAAACTTTTATTAATTCCCTGGTAGAATTCAATATCGGCTTGTATTTTTGCGACCGTAACAAGATACTCAACTTGTGCATCATGGCTCATATACTCTTTGTGGTCAAAAAACCACTCAAGCATATCGTCTGCGATTTTAATCAACGGACAGGTGATATCAGAAAGAAATTTTGATGACTGAAGTACGCTGGCAACAGTACGAGATTTTGCGATTACGTGATTGATGAACCAATCCATATAAGGATTCATTTTTAACTGCCCCTTTCCAAAATATAAAAGAATAGGAGACCTAGTTTTTACCAAGTCTCCTAAACTTTTTAAGTTTTGATTCCTCCATGCTTTTCGATAAGCTTTTCGACAACTTCGATAGGCACATAGCCGTAAACGGTATCCGTATAGTCATCGCCGCCATCAGCGTACTCGTTAATAAGCTCGTCCTCCATACTCGGGAATCCAAGCTCAACGCGTTCATAGTCCTGCAATCCGTTAAGTCGCGGAGAGCAGTAATGAAACTCGCTAGCCTGAACCGAAACAGAATATCCATCATTACAGTACAACCTCGGTCGTTTCTCTTGGATTCCGGGTGTCCTCATCCTAACCGGTTTTGCCAGCCAATCTTTAACAGTCATGTTAAATCAACTCCTTTCATAAAATAAGAAGCAATTCTCGCGAGTCCGAATAAAAAGAAATAGAATAAGTTTTCGTCCGTAGCCAGAGCTGTGCCCAACGCTTCACACAGTTGTTTGCCTCTATCATTCACATTTCTGCAATGCCGACATAGACGACCACGCCTCTTGTTTCGTTTAACTACTTAATTCGGGCACCCGTTACCCGAAAAGACTTGTATACTAGTTTTTGTATACCATTTCTTATTCTATTTCATAATACGGAGTGTTATTTTCGCGAATATAAAAGATAAGACCCAACGTAAATTACGCTGAGTACTTATCTCTTATTCTATTCTGTTATAGAATATTTTCTAATAACATACCTATATCTGTATTCCACTAACTCATCCATACAGTCATATTCTTCTTGATAAGATTCATACCAATTATATTTCTCGTCTTTTTTACCTAAGGATTCACAATGTTTTATTGCTTTTTCCTCAGTTTTAAAGATTTTAGAAATACAATTTGTAACGCAATCATTATAATCATACGGATGCTCTCGACTGTAAAATACAATATAAATATATTCCATAAACACCACTCCTTTCGTAAAGGAGATTGCTTTTTTCGCGAATTAAGGCAAATTTTCATTGCTGTCAAATTCTCGCATCCACTCCTCGGAAACGCAGTAGAGATCAAAAGGTCCTTCCTTGAACCAAGGGAAATCGTCGATTATCACAATTCCCCCATTTTTTATCTTATCAAGTTCTTCTTGAGAAAATACGATGAAGCGCTTAGTATACTCGGACATTATTTTTTACTCCTTACGAAGCCTATCGCAATCTTTAACGATCTTACAGATCTCAGATACTTTCATTTTTCTCCTTTCTGGCATCCATCTTGGAATATGCATGAAGATGATCATGAACATCATCAACGAACTTGATTTTGGATGGCTCGATACGCGTAACTCGGTCGTCGAATTCAACGATACCAAACACTCGTGAATATTGACCACCAGGATTAGAGCCGACTGTTAAACCCGGGAAAATTACGTCACCATACTGCTCCCAGCAATGGAAATATCCAAACTCTTCACCGACTTTGCATAGCCTGAGCTCTTTCTTAATCGTTATAACATTCGACGATTCCATTACTCTTCTCCTTTCAAAATATCAACAGCCTCTAGGATATGGTCTTTAATGGCTATTAAATGTTTATGTAGCTGCCCCATCTCCGGAATAAAGCTGATATATCCGGAAAGAGCATCAAGACCGTTGCAATCATTCAATAGGTCTTCGATTAATTTTTTATGCCCCATTTTTTTATCCTTTCCGACATCAAACTTTGTCAGGCAACTTTTACAGACATTTTCCACAATATACCTGTCTGCGAATCTGTGCCAAACTTCGGCTCTTCTATACCCTTCTAGCCAAATATAATTCTTGCACTCAGAGCATAGATGCGGAACCAAAGCAAATCTGTTACATGAGAGCATCATTTCTTTTCACCTGTAATCAACTCCGAATATGGCAGACTCTCGATCCACTTACAAAACTCACGCCATTCGTCTAAACGATGACCTTTTCTACTCTTATAAATATTCGACAAAACTTCGTAGTTCAGCATGACCGTCCGTTTCTGGTTGTAAGAGCTCGGTAGAAGCTGGATCATCTGCCACCAGTATGCTTTAATCAGTTGGGCTCGCTTTGCCTCTTCCTTCATAGGCTTTGTCTTTGTTTCGAGATACTTTTTTCTATAAAAGTTAAGCATCTTTATGGTCATATTCAAAGACCAGATTGGTGAATGCTCCTCACCATGAATAATTGGGAATTCTACATCCTTACTTTCTGCATCGAAAAGATGTTCTGTGGAAAAGTCGCCTTCTTCGAATTCCTTATCTGCAATCTTATGCATCGTGCTACAAGAGTTTGCAACGGTACCAACCTTGTACGTGTCGAATTCCTTCCACCAATATAGCGGAGCAGTAATATCAAGATATACTATAATCATCCGCATGAACTTACGATGGTCTGTACCTGCATTGCGAAGATTCTTCATAAGAGCGTAGTCATTGTCGCCTAGAACAAAGAAATCTTCAGTTCCATAAACAGGGCACTTTCCTCTGAACGAACAATCTTCCGGACATGTTCCATCTTCAACCTCCCGGCATAAGAAGCTATCACTCTTTTCCCAAGAGTTCATCGGATTACGCATTCCTCTGATGGCTGCTTCCCAGCCAATTACTTCGGTGTTTTCAATTTTCAGCATTTTTCTCCTCCTTACGCTTAGCGGTCATGAATTTATCGAATTCGCTCATGCATTCCGGGCATAAATCCATCATCCACTCGTTATAAGCATTCATCGTTCCGCCGAAAGCATCTACTTGAATTTTTCTTATTGCGTTGCTTTGTGATTTATTGCCTTTCGGATAATGTTCGTACAATTTTCCGCATCGATCACATTTCTTTGCCATTGCCATTGTTTTTCTCCTTATTAATAATCTTCACTTTGTATCCGAGTTCTTTCTCGATCTCGTCGAGGGTCATTTCTCTGGAAGCATACTCTGTGATAATATCGAAGTAACAAGCCGGATTTTCAGCACCTCGTTCGATTGCAAGAGCACAAACTGCCTCGTGTAAGGGCATCGAATCTTGACAATCTATATAAGGGTGCTCCAATGCGAATTGACTATTTGGAAAGTAGGGTATTCGTCTATTAGGATATGGAACACTCGTCTGGACAAATGGTAACTCGGCTTTGGGGATCACAACTGTATGTTTACCAACCTTATCTTCATATCTATAAACCAAATGAAGATACCAACGTCCATCTTCCTTAAAAGGGGTAATGCTATAAAGCTCAGCATGATTTTTGCCCATTAAATATCAGTCCTTTCATTTTCCTTCCCGGTAACTTTTCTCATTAAAACGGTATCGCCATTAAACTTGAGAACATATGCTTTTTCATTTGGGAAGTACCGAATCTCCCAATCCTCATACCCAGACTGCTTGAGCATGTCTTCTAACTTTACAATGAAATCGATCACTTTTGCCAATCTCCTTTCAAAAATAAAGAGAGAACGTGCGACTTTTCGATGCCGCAAAGATTATAACCTCGGCTTTTTTCCCAATATAATTGGTACTGAATTTCTCCCATTCTCTCATAATATATTGTGCATTTTTCGCGAGAAAGAAAAAAGGAAGAGACCCAGTCATAGAGGCTCTGCCTCTTTCTTTTTAGAAGGTGTAGTCTTGTGTCGTTCATTTCCGACCCGAGAGTCGCTCGGTCTTATTTCTTATGTGACAGCATCTCAGCTGCTAGGGCTCTCACCTAGGACTCACTTCTGCTACTTCCTTCTCATAATATACTTTGTATTTTTTACGAATCGGCATCATTCTTCTTCAGATGATTATAAATAACTTCGCATTTTCGGCGATTCTCGCATTCGATAACGGTATCACCACAAATGCAATCCCCATTTAATGTATGAAACAAATCCGGTCTTTCAGCCACATACGGCTCAAACTCCAAGCAGCCGTGACAATATTCGCGCACATCAAGCTTAATCATCTTTATTCTCCTAAATCAGACATCAATTTCAAAAAGGTCCAAACGCAATAAAGGCCAAAGAACACCCAATAGATCACACCGGGGTTAATCACGCTGCCGATAATTGCAAACAAAACAATGGGAACCATATTTATTTCCTCCTTATTTATAGAGCAATGCATAAGCAGCACAGCCAATTCCGATGAGCATGGTGATAATAAGAACGCCAACACAAATATAATCCAGCATGGTCATTCGAAGTCCTCCTTAACAGAATCACAGTCGACAGTAGCAGCATCAACGCCCATAATTCTCAGAGCCAGCTGAAGCTCGTCGATCAAATATGACTTCTTATGCATCATGTGATCATTATAGATGGTTGCGATAAACTGACGGATAGTGATTGGATCTGGAATATTGAGGCCAAGATCAAAAGCCTCTTTTTTCACTTGATCTCGCATATCCATAGTCGGAACAACAATCGTCATTCCAGTTTCAGAAGACCTTTTAATAAGCATAGCAGTCTTTCCAGATTGACGAGGCATAGAATAAATTGTAGACATCACTTTTCCTCCTTACTTACAATCTTAACATAAATAAGCCTTTCGTCATGCCTAGTTTTCATACTTACGCTCCTTTCAAAATGCATATTTATACTTCATAGACAATAGTTGTCTAGCAGTTCCAATCGCCCATGGATCGTTAAGCGGCAGATTATAGCCCGTAGAATGATTAAAGTCTCTGAATTCATCAGACCACGGAAGCATTTCAGCAATTTCCGGATACTTCTTTTGAAGCGTCTCTAATTCCAACGCCCATTTAGACCACGTCTGATCGGATATAAGACTATCGTTGAATCGGTAATAGATAACACTATGCACCAAGATCTGAAGCCTGCGCCTATGCATCAAATCAAGTGCTTCATATCTATTCAAGGACATACTAGACTCCTTTCAAATATAAGTCTTAGTTTTCTTTGAGTTTTTCAAGCAACTTCTTTTGTATTCGCTTAAAGGTGCGGCAGACGTTTGCCCTAGAATACCCCAGTTTTCTTGCTATATCTGCCTGGGACAAGCCAAGAAGCTTTAGCTCGCACATCTTACGTTCCAATTTCGAGAAATCCCGCATGAAATAATCATACTCAGGAAGGTCAACCCCCATTTCTCCAGCAAGAACATCCTCCAAATATGTTTCGGTGCCATCGTACTCAGAGATCGGAGCATACAACGATACTGTAGGAGGCTGCCTCATGATCGAGCGAAGAGCCATTCCAATGGCATTATAGATGCACTTGAATGCGTATGTAGAAAACTTTATATTGGTGTCTGCATCATACGCCAAGCAAGCCTTCCATAACCCAATTCGACCCTCCTGCAAAATATCATCATCGAACTGATGCATGGGATAGCAGCGATTGATGACATATCGCACCAAATTCTGGTTTTCTAAATACAACTCTTCTGGAGTAATTCGGAACACCCCTCAAATATAATCCTCAAATTTTTGACGTATGGGCTCAAGCCTTTTACCTAGTTCGTAACGGGTGATACCAAGAAGATTCGCCACATCTTTTTTAAGTTTGCCATTAACCAAGCAGTGGACGATCGTTTTTTCTTCTTCGGTGAGACTTTTCCAAAAGCCCTCGATGTCAATGAATGGAACATCAAGATCGCCTGGAATAGACTCACTGATAGGAGCGGCATCTTCATTTTTTCTCTTATTTCTACCAGGAGCATCTAAAGGAACCTCAGCAAAACCCGCTCGCTCTGGATTTCGTCGCCATGCTTTTGAGTTGCGTATTTCGCTTTTTATCTCGTTATCAATACACCTTCCGGCGTATGTAGAAAATGTACCAAGATCTCCATTAAAAGTTGTGCAAGCAACCCATAGACCAATCCGAGCAATCTGTTGGAAGTCATCGTCATTCAAAGCCCATGGATATTTCCTTTTCAAAACACCAAATATAAGTTTGCTGTTCTCTAGATACAATTCTTCAGGTGTCATGACTATTTCTCCTTAAAATGAACCGGTTTGTGGGAGTAAGAATTGCTCGGATATGCTAAACAGTGATAACACGGATCTTTTGTCTCTTCTATCTTCTCGTATTTGCATTTTTGACAATACTGATCGAAATATACTTCCTTGTAACCGTCACCATTCATTATTTAACCTCCTTAACAACCCCACCAAACGCAATAAGTTTGGCTCCAACAATGTTTCCGATAACTGCCAATGAGAATATGCACCACCAATCTACAGAATTGAACTCCGCATTATATAGCATAGCAATGCAATGATTTGCTCCTGACAGCAAAAATGCTACTACGCACATAACTGTGGCCCATGGATGTTTGGAATATAACGCTACGCCCATCTGCATTAAAGTTCCGCAAGCCAATCCGGCAGATATGTACCATGGCGGCCATTTAAGCAGATATACTGCAATAAAGATTCCGAGTGTATTTGCTGCAAATATCAATAAGCACTCTCCAAACTTTCCTTCGCCAATTTTACCAGTGAAGAGATTTAGCTTGAACGTGCAGATGGTCAGCAGTCCAAGCCCGAAGAGAAAGGCTCCTATGATTTTGTTTTCGCAGGCGCCGTAAATATATGCTGACAATCCAATTAAATATCCAGCAGATACTCCCCGTTTTAGTGTATCGAGCATTATGGTTTCCTCTTATTAAGTTCTTTGAGCCGAGCCGTCAGCAGAATTCTCTCGCCTTCACACAGCGCGTAAATCAGATCATTCTGCCAAATATCACGCGTTTCGGCTACTTTACACATTCCGTTCTCGATCGCATCAAGAACCTCAATGATTCGTTCTCTTTCGGTCATTTCTCTTCCTCCTTCAAAAGTAAAAGAGTTTCCTCAATAAGCGTGCAAGCTGACAATCCAATTAAATATCCAGCAGATACTCCCCGTTTTAGTGTATCGAGCATTATGGTTTCCTCTTATTAAGTTCTTTGAGCCGAGCCGTCAGCAGAATTCTCTCGCCTTCACACAGCGCGTAAATCAGATCATTCTGCCAAATATCACGCGTTTCGGCTACTTTACACATTCCGTTCTCGATCGCATCAAGAACCTCAATGATTCGTTCTCTTTCGGTCATTTCTCTTCCTCCTTCAAAAGTAAAAGAGTTTCCTCAATAAGCGTGCAATATGTGTCATATTCATCAATGTCAAATATTGCATCATCGCCAAAAACCTTAGTCAGTACCTTTTTGCAAATATTTTCAGAGTCAATGATCTGCTTTTTAATTTTCATTTTTTATTCCCCTTTTCAAATATCACTGCACAAAAAGTACTTGTTCAACATCTCCACCCTGAACAGTGACGGACTGCATCACGCACTTTCTTTCCTCATCCCAATACAGAGTATCGAGAATATGGTCAATATCGTCCTGGATTTCTGGTTCAGTCATTCGCATGACCTCATACTGCTGGAGACCGACTTTAGAACGGAGCTTTTGCATTACTGTTCCTGCCCACATGCGGAACTTACGAGCTTCTAACCGTCTGCTAGCGAATAGCGCCTCATAAATACCAAGCTCATTTACCGCCAGCATCCACCGAGTCTTATTATCACCAGGTCTTCTTCCGATATCTTTACCGATCATAGCGTTATTCACGGTTTTAACCGGCTGGTGCTCATATCTATCCACCTTTGAAGGGTGGTCAGATACCTCGACCTTGACCCGTTCGAGCATCGATGGATCAAGTCGACTCGCAATCTTGTCGGTTCTCAATTTCAAAGCATCACAAATATCCTTCAGGATAGCCCACCATTCGCCGTTGATCTCGACAAAGCGGATATCATACCCGCACCAATTTTCGGTTCTAATCATATATAACACCCTTTCACCAAATATGCATAAGACGTGTGACGACGCCAGTCCATGCTGCTGCCAAAATAAAAAGCTGAATATCCAGGCGTTGTTTATAGTATAATCTAACAAGAGTAAGTATCGTAAACCAAATAGCCAAAAACAAGCATAAACAAAAGATAATAGTAGAGATCATTTACTTATCGTCCTTTCCAAGGAATTCCCTCATATCAAATCGTTTACCGTTAATTGTAAAGCCCATGCCATCATCTTCAAATTGAATGCTTTTTTCAGAAAGATTTTCCTTCTTTAATTCTTCTTCTGCTTCCTTCTGATACTGTTCATCAAATGCAATAGAATCGCGGATACCCTTCTTATAGTTTTCGACATGCGCACGATGAGAAACGGGATCTTGAAATTCGGCTTTTTCCCAATAATACTCAAATTCAGTCATAAGTTTTTCCTTTCAAACATTAATAGTCGCATTTAGGTGTATTTATCGTGATTACCAATATTTACTGATAAAACAGAACTTGCGTATGGTTATATGCTTCTTTAAACTGCTCTTCGGTCATTGTCGGAAATTTAAAAGTATAGAAGCTACCGACATAATAGCCATCTTCGACTTGCTCCGTATATTCAATTCCATGACGTTTGAAATATACCTTAGCAGCAATGGCGTCAATGAACCCCTCTACTTCTCCATAAATAGGTTTGGTGAAATCCATAGTGTTTCCTCCTTTCAAAATATAAAAGAATAGGGCACCATGTTTCAGATGTCCTAAATCTTTTACTTTGCAAGTAGTATCTTGAAAAATCGTCTTTTTCCAACATGCTCTTTGAGAATAAACAGCATTTCGTTAATATTGGTTTCGATCTGCTGTGGACTTAGATGCAACTTTTCGGACATATATCCGATGCTTTGTCCTTCCAAAATCCATAACATGATCTTTCCGCTCATTTCAGAAACCTGCTTTTTCTCCTTCTGATTAAGCAAAAATGTTTGTTTAAAATATGACATTTTTCGTCACTCCTTTCATAAAGGAGCATGTTTATTTAGCGACGATAAATATAAAAGAATAGGACACCATGTTTCAGATGCCCTAGACTTTCTTTCATTTATTCGGAATAAATCCCTGTCTCTTGCCAAGGTCAATCACAAATTTCTTGAATTCCGGATCATCAATAGCATTAAAAAGCATGGCCTTTGCTTTCGTTAAAGACACGTTAGCCTCAGTGCTAATAATGTTAGCAGCGGTATTCAATACTAAGTGATTATAACTATCAAGATACATAGTATCAACTCCTTTCATAAAGGAGCATGTTTGTTACGCGAGCCCCATTTAAGGGGCATAACTACATAGGCGCAATGGTCGGAATAAAATCCGGTTTTTGCATTAAGGCACCACCTCCTCGGCCCATCCGAAGAATATCTTATAGTCGGACAATGCTTTATAATACGCAATTTTAAACAGTTTCTCGGCTTCATCTTCATTTCTTGCCATAATTAATTCCCATTTCCTTCGCGGTTCATCGATACCTTGATGATCACCAGTTAGAAAATAGAACACCTTAAATTTTTTCAGACCATTCATATTTTTCACCATTTAACCCATCTGGTTTCGTTAAACTGTTTTTTCTCACTCAAGGCCTTACTTATTGCCAGGTCGATTCCGGAACGAGACTTAAAGTGGTAATAATATAAATCTCGGTACGGAGTATTGAGACGATCAATACGCCCTGCTGCTTGAGATAGCGTCTTATAGCTGTATGTCTGGGAATAAAATACAATGGTGTCGGTTCGGATGCAGTTCCATCCTTCCGCCCCCGCTCCATAGTTTACAAGATATACCCAAGCATTTCCTTCTGGTACTGGTTGATGCTTATGCCCATTCCATTCAGCAATTCTTGTATTCGGTCCATAATATAATCCTTTCAAAATATCAAGCTCGTAGTCATAATTATAGAATACGATCATCTTAGGATGCTTCTCAGCAAGTTCAATCAGAGCGACCTGTCTAGACTCGTCCTCGTTCACGATACGTCGGAGCACATAACAAAGTCCAGCTGCTTGCTGAATGGGCTCATCCTTAAACGGGTCCCAACGAGTTCGCATGGCCTCACGATACTTGGTTACATCATACTTGACATATACATCCTCATGATGAGGTATGGTCTTTCGAGAAAAATCCATATCAATAAGGATCCGGTTTCGTAACTTTATGAGTCGACCAGTATTGACGTACCTTTCAATCTTCGGATACTTTGTGAAGCGAGAATATATAATGTGTTCTCTAGTAAACTCAGTTTTGTTTTTGTAGAACCCATTGGCAATAAACACCGGAATATACTGCTCCCAAGTATCTCCCGGCGTTGCTGAAAGGATTATCCATTGATTCTTACGAGCGATATTTAGAAATGTTTTAACCCAAGCACCTTTTCCTGTAACACGATCCTCATCAAATATAAAGAACGCCCCATAAACGTCCTTATACTTTTTGATATTGTTCCAGCTATCAATTACAACCTGGTTATCATAAAGACTTAGTTCTGGCTTTGTGGAAATAAGATACTGTGATAATTCTCCAACCCATTCAAGTGAGTCTCGCTTCATTGCTGTTGTAATAATATAAAGATCTCTTGGGTTTTTCATTGGTACGTAGTCAGGGTCTATACTACCACCTTGTTCCTTAAAGTAATAGTACAGACCCGTTCTACTTTTTCCACTTCCTACACCACCGTTAAGGATGCACCCATTATGCATTTTTTTGACAGCATCCATTTGGTAGTCATATAGAAATGGCTCATTCATCCTTAGGCTCCCATGCAGAATATTCATCAACAGATGTGCAGATGCAGACAATCTTACTCATACACCCAGAATCTTCATCGAAGAATTTGCATGTCGAACAATTACGCTTTTCTTTTTTCTCTTCCACATCTTTTTCAGTCTTAAAGCTGATCTGGAACTCCTTATCGGTGCCAATTAGAGCGTTGAACAGCCCATCCTTGTCACTAATGGGCTTGAGCTCAAAGGTAAAAGTTTTCGGATTGTCAAATGCACCGAGCATCGATTTTAAGGGACGATTCTGCTCTGTCTCGTCCTCCTTAGGCAGCCACTTCTTGAATACATTATAGTAGTTGCCCTTGTTGCCCAATACTTTCTTGCAGATGCACATGGCAAGACCCTTCTCAGGGTCATAGTCCTCGCCATTACATTTCACAACCGTCTTTGTGTTGTCTGTCCAGAAGACAATCGTTGCGGGAGGATTGAACTTAACGTTCTTGATTTCCTTGCAAATATCGCGGTCCATTTTAGATCCCCTTTCAAGTTCTTGCATTAGTCGTAAAAGTTTCGATAAGAAACACTTCCCGTTCTTTCGAGCATAAAGAGCGGCATCGATAGCGTAAATGTCGCCATTCCCGGATAGCCAATCCTTATACTCCTTTGCAAAGCGATCCGTATTCCATGCATTACTCATCACACTTCTCCTCCTTATTGCTCTTCTTGCCAAGACTGTGCATATAACGCTTCATCGCGTAGACGGCGTCATAAGCTTCTTTCAGCTTACAATTGTGAAGTTCTCGATAGCGATAAGTAGCGCCCGACATATTGCCGCTTTTAATAAAGTCGACAACCGAGGGGTTCTCAATAGGAATAAACACCCCGTTCTTAATGGCCTCATCGAACTCGTCCTCGCCATAAATATCATTTACGGCCTTGATCTGATTCTCGGTGAAGATCTTGTGAGTGTAATTGGAAATGTAATACATGCCCGTGCTCCTTTCAAAATTTACAAAAATATAAAGAACCCGTACGTAGACGAGCCCTAAATTACATTTACTTAACCTTTTTAGCCGCTATTTATATCCATAGGGCGGCAAGTCCTAGACCGGCTTTTATCGTCGATTTAGGCGTTGGTATTATAACCGGTGAACACATTCCTGGTGCACCTACAGGGATTCGAACCCGGAACCGTCCGGTTATGAGCCAGATGCTCTACCGTTGAGCTATAGATGCAAAAAGAATAGAGCACCAAGTTTCCTCAGTGCTCTACCTTAGTTTAGTGCTTCTTATGAAGCTTCTTGTCCATTGCGGGGCCGATCTTTTCGTCGAACAGCTTAGTCCCAGCCTGCATTCCAATAATACTGGCGGCGCCAGCAGCGACGTAGACGATCATTGTCTCCACAATGTTTGTCACGAATTTCATAATTATTCACTCCTTTCATAAAGGCGAGTGTAATTTTCGCGAATTAATCTTCGATCGGGTAACTATCTTCATATTCTCTTGCGAACCGATCTGTGATTCGCTGAGTCACTTTGATGCTCTGAAGGTATGCGCTCCGACCGGATTTCTCATTAGGAGTTCCTTCCTGAACAACCCAGTCATAGGGACGGATATCCATATCGATACTGAGAATATCAATATCGTCCAGGCAAGCGATACTCTCCTCATCAAGACGGTTCATGCGATTCCCCGTTACCAAATAGCAATTCGGGCCACGCTCATTGAACTTCACCTTGACGGGAAGATACATAAACGGATCGTCGTCCCCATCACGAGGAGGCTTGATTCGAACATTCCATCCTCTTTCAATAAGATCGTCAGCAATTTCTTTATCGGGGATGATCAGAGCAAAGTTGCGATCACCAGCTCGATTATACTTTGTTCCCTCGCCTTTAAAATTTTTGTAAGTGATTCTTGCATCATCGATTTGCAAGATGCCACGGGGGGCAATGGTAACATTCATTGTACAAATCTCCTTTGAAAATATAGTTTGAAAAAAGAATAGAGCACCAAGTTTCCTCAGTGCTCTAAACCACTCACAGAATGCGTTCTCCTTCTCGCTCCAGCATGTCTCGGAATATGTAACGAGATTCGAGACTATTATGCCGATCGAATACCGAGTCGCGATATTCTTGCGCCAAACCCTTCCGATTTAATATCGCGTAAACGTGCTCGATCGTGGGATTGCAGGCCATCATAAGACCCGCGATACCCAGAAGATAACGCCAACGCGCCCTAATTGGAAGGCCGCGAGAATTATTCACGATCTGATACTCGATCGCCACGAATTGTGTATCCGCCCCTCCTATTCCATAAAGAACTATCTGGTTTGCCATAGTAAACACTCCTTTCTGTATTTCATAATAGGAGTTGTAAAATTAGCGAACGGCAAACATGCTCGGTTCATCGAACCATGGCAGATTCTCCTCAGGAGGCCAGTTCTCCTTATCGCAAATATAAGGATCATCTGAAGCGAACCACTCAAAATCGCCGTACTTACTGATCGTCTCGACAGCATCGTCAACCAGCTTGTCATAATAGGATCGATCAATATCCTTCTGCTTATTGAGTGTTTGAACCATTTCGGATTCCAACCATCGATAACCCTTGGCGCCAGTCGCAGAAGCGTACTTTATATTGCCATCTTTATCTTTTGCTTCGCGAAGCAGCTCACCACCACCGCAACCTGGCTTAATAGGACAGAACAAGCCGACCTTACCAATAAATATACGATTATGCTCATCGGGAGGAAGGCTCTCGTTCATGTCCAAATATAATGCAGAGCTAACAGACTTTGTTTCGCACATGTCTTCAAACTCGATAGGCTTATGACTAAACAACTTTTTAAAGACATATGGAACTGCAAATTGGGTTCCGGTGGCGGTCCACCAAATCTCATCGCCGGTTTTCTTATCCTTACGAGGTTCTTTAAACTTAGCAATATACACGGCATCATTCACCAGGCAGTATTTCTCGAAATTAGCTTCCGTTTCAAACTTATAGCCGTATTCCTTACCAAACTTGATGATGAAATCCATAATATACTGTGTTGCGTCAGGAATCTTGATGGAATCGGTCTTAATATGAGCTACCGTATAACCCTGTTTCTGGACTTCCTGCTTAAGGAGGGTCATGAACAAAGCCCCACGTTTTGCTACAATATTGTCCTTATTTCGAGGATCACGGAACGGATTCTCAAATGCAGCACTTGTTAGACCGTAAATTGAGTTAATGACGATCTTCAGAGCCTGAGCGAGATCTGCCGCTTGCTCTTCATTCAAATATGGTTTGAGCGCCCCATTCAGCATCAGAGCAGCAGACTCAAAGTCCTTGTGCTTGATAGCTACGCGAGCGTCAACAATATCCTGGAAACGCTTTGTATACTCAGGACCGAATACACACTCAAATATGGCGCTGTGCGGATGCATTGAGGCAACATCACCATCCCATACATCACCATACATACCCGGCTCAGAATATACCTTTCCGCCTTCGCCAATCTCCTCGCCTAAATATGTGGACTTACCATGATCAAACACATAACCTGGAAAAAAAGGTAGAATGCTGTAACCACTAGGATATGTCTCGCCTGGATTGAAATTCTGATATAGAGGAAGTCCGTGCTCGTCGAATACTCTGAAAACATACTCAGGACCGAATTTTTCTCTATACTCCTCATACTGATCAGGACTGACGGGCTGTGACAAATCACGATAGTTGAATACGCTCTGAGGTTTACGATTGGAACCAAATATGATCTTCGTAGACAAGGTGTTTGTGGTGTCATTTACAGATACGTTCGTAACGCCATGCAGCAAAGTTACAAGGTCAACTTGGATCTTTCTTGCTACAAAGTCACCCTGTCGAGAATCGAAGACCGCCTCAGTAGCAATAACATCGTTATCACAATACTCGGCGACCTTCGTCCACATTTCTTCGGGAACGGGCTTGTCCCAAGGTAGACCAAGTTCTTGATGGTGAATACCAAGTTCTATCTCCCATTTTTTCAGAGACTGCTTCTTCGTACAGAAATCATAGACGTCCGTATACGATGCATTATATGCCTCTCCAAAGAATGCTTTATTATCACCATTGATGATTGCTTGCGACAACTCATACAGCTGTTCGTTATTGTAGCCGATCAATCGTCCGTACAAAATATGATTATCGTACCGACGACAGTTAAAACCGACAAGTCTGCATCGCATAAGCTCCTCAATCTCCGAAGGGCTCGGGTTGATCATTCGAACTACTGGGCGACCTTCGCCTTGTACCTTCCAATTCACGAGAAACAAGTTTGGAAAGACCTCAACATCGTAAAAGACAACTTGCGAATCCTCGTTCTCGACATTTGGCGACGGATCATCAGACTTGAAGCGCATCTTATTCACAAGTTTAAGACAATAGTCCGCTTGATGAGTGCTGCCTGCAGCAAAGGCATATACCGAGTTCTTCAGGTCCGTAACATCATAATTGATCCCGCTAGCATATGCGTCGTCGAGAATCTTGTAAATGAAATCCACACTCGGTTTGGTTCCTGGGTGAATCTCCTTATGAAGATTTTTTTCTATCAGAGTTCGAAGCCCCTTTTCATTCTTCACAGCTTCGAAGTTTACCACTTTATCTTCTCCTTTCAATGGCAACCCAGAGCTAATTGTTGCAATAGGTAAATCATTGCATTTGGTAAGCTTTCTTCTGAGTGAACTTTTACCGGTAAATACTTTGATCTCTATATAATCAGAATATACACGATTAAGAGCGCTAACATTGCCGCTGTAAATATAATGCAAATGTAGGCCAGCGCCACTTTTACTAAGCTCAGCATAAGTAGCAGGCCAAGCAGAAGCAGCAGCAAGATTGCGATCAAGTGATTTCTCTCCTTTCTCATCTGGAATATCAAAGTCGATAACGATGTGGTTCTCAGGAATCTTGACATAATGAAGTTCTCTCGTGTTCAGTTCAGACAATGTTGAAACAACTTCTGCCCACGCCTTTTTTGGTGTGCCTTTCGAAGTTGCATACTGAGCAGGGCAATCGGCACATTCTTTATCAAATATGGATTCTGCAGCATCTAATTTGATCCAAGACGCTCGAGCTTGCTCGGCTTTATTTTCTTCTTGCTCCGTTTCAAATTTGTCTGTCCTGAATCCGGAATAATAGCATCTGAGTCTTGCACCTTCGGTAGTTACAAACTGCTCGCTATAATCCCAGAAATAGTTCTTAAGCTCCTCTTTAAAGTTCCGCTTGTTGTATGGATAACTAACTTTTGCCTCCTCACAATAATTATTATACATCTCCCAAGCAGCCTTCAGACTAGTACCATCTTCCTTCTTGAAAATATGGTACGAATCAATAATAAAGTTGTAGAAGTCATTTGATGCGCCAAGCATTGCTACGGGAATATAATCATCATATGCTCCCGGATCCGCCAAGTAGACGTCTCTACAGTGGCAGGCAATTCCTCCGAGTTCAAACGCGATTTGCTTTACGGCGCTTTTGTATTCTTTGGTACTTAGTTTGTTGCCGGTTGGATGAACATCAATCAGTCTTCTAATAAGGCCTGATTTGGCATCCGTAATCTTAACCGGTTTGTTTGTGCCCATGAATAAGAAGCACTTAAAGCGACTAGAATATGTTGCCTTAAACTTCTCATTCACGGTCATAAGTTCATGGGATACGAGGCTGTTCAGTCGAGTATTATCCTCAATCCTGGACAAATCACCATCATGTTGGATCGCCACAAGAGGATTTGTCTTAAAAGCTTCCAAAGCAAAAGAGTTATTAGACGACCCCAATGCCTTAGCATCGAAGACCGAATAATAACCCTCAAACAACTGTTGGATGATATTAAGAATCGTAGACTTACCAGTACCGGCAGCTCCATACATCACCATGAACTTCTGGATCTTTTTAGAATCGCCAGACACAATGGCCCCAATCGCCCACTCGATCTTACGCCGCTCTTCGGGAGAATACAGAGTCGAAATCAGTTTTTCATATGCCGGAATATCACAAGGCTCAAGAGGGTAGCTAAGCCGTTTACTCGCATAATCCTTCTTGTTTGTGGGCGCATTTGAAAATATAAGTTTCTCGTCTAGCACGTGGAAGTTGTCTCGCAGATCTCTTTGGCAATACTGATGCCAGGAACTTATCATACGAGACTCGGCGTCCCACATATGGAGAATCTTTGGGATTCCCTCAAACTTGTCTTTGTTCTTCTCTGCATAAGCGTCGAGTTCTCTGTCGATCAAATCCAATGCGTCTTGCTCATCTGTAGACCAAAGCCCGCGATCTTCAACCCAGATGGCATAGAAGTCTCCGCCTCGGATCATCAAGTCGCTTGACTTCTTTACAATGAACTTAGGATAAATCTCCGTCACGCCACGCTTACTGTTGCGTGTGGAAACCATAAGAAAATCAAGCATTAGATGTTGTCTCCTTACTTAAATATCACACAATATCGTTTAAGAATTCTTGCATTTGGTACCAGATTTCAAGGGTACGCATGTCTCTAGGGGAATGTCTAGCAATAAATAGACCTCCTTTACCATTAGGCGCATAGTCTCGATCGAGAAACCGATTAATCCGGTTAATGGCTTCTTGCTTGTCGAAGTTCTTATCATACATACCACCGAGTCCAAGACTGGTGATCATGCCCCAGAACCATTGTCCAGTCCTGTCTCCGTATGCAGGATCATTCATGATCTCCTCGCATTTAATTGCAAGGGCAATCATCATCTCCAGCACAGAACAAGGGCCTTCAATAAACTCAGACAAGTCATCATAACCATTGACAAATGAATATCTGTACCGCAAATTGATTCCTTCTCTAGCCCGATTTTCATCTCGCTTGATAGAATATCGGAACTCGATAGTGTGTAATAAGGTTAATAGTTTTCTATAGGAAATCTCCTTTGCAAACCTATTTCCGCATACAAGATCAACCATCCACTCAAAATATGAGTTTCTGATCTTATCTTCAATCGTCATAATTGTTAGTTACGGCAAGAATCTCGTAGTCAATCATTCGTTCTTCATTTCGGACAAAAACAGAATCGTCTTCATATTCACCGAAACGATCCAGAGAATCCTCGCCAATCATATCTTCAATTTCGCCTGGATCAATGATGCAGTTGTTCTCGTCAGTCAGAACACCATCCGCATAATAGGTCAGGCTGATCGTTTCATAGTCAGGATCGTCCCCGAAGATCTCGGGGGCAATCACATAAGGCTTGTCATGCATAGTTTCAACTCCTTCTACATTAGAATATCCATTGTGGTTGATGATGTCCTTGTATTCGGAAATTTCTTCCTCTGATTCACTGGTTTGACCTTTATTAACTGCTTCGGGTTCATCTTCTGCACTATTTGCAGAAATATCATCTTGTCTACGTCTGTAGAAGACCTCCTTAACGGAGTCAATCTCCTCCTGAGCAATACGCTCGTACTTACCCTTTACGAGCTTCCATGTTACAAACGAGCCAAGTGCAGCACCGACTGCAAAAATAAAGAACTTATTGATAGCATTTCCCATTTTTGTTATCGTCTCCTTTGATCCGATTTTAACATTTCGAGAAAAAATATGGACTTGTGACCCGTCAAATACTGAAAAGCCACGGATAGTCCATCATGTCTTGCCATTTATTTCCAGACCCTATGGCATCGAGTCCTTGCATTCAAATCATGTCAAGGATGGGGCCATCCACATTGAAGTCCAGAACAATACTGCGTTCGTACCCATTTACGAACTCACGAGCCTTTTCAATGCTCAGATTGTAAATTCCGAAGTCAACGAAGTTGTCACCAACAGGATGATCTTTATCGTAGATCCAACCGACGCAAGCACCAGCCTTCGTACGAGGAATGCCCAGCATGTCATACACTTCGTTAAGGAATAGGTGGCCGCGACTCTGCAGGCACTCGTTCGCCCAGTTCTGCTGCTGTTTCAGGAACAGTAGATTGTACTCCGGGTCCTTAGACCAACCCTTGCAGCCATCGTCAAAGATACGAGCGTAGTCGCTGTAGCCATTCGGATCAGCAATGCTTACGGTATTCTTGACCTGCTTTTCCTTGCCCTTAGAGTCGACAATGGTCTCCTCGAACTCCTTTGCCTTAATGTTGTAGCGAAGCTCTTTGTCAAGTTCTTCGCCAAATCTTTCGACAACACGACCGCGATACTCCTTGAAGCCTTTGTCAACGGCAGCATAAGCAGCAGCCAGAGCCACATTGCGCTTACGCAGAATATTATGAGAGCCTACAATACATGCAATAGAAGCAACGCCAACCAGAACAGAAGGACCATACAGCTTGATAAACTTTACTGCGGTCTGAGTATAGACAATCACGGTATCCTTCTTTGCATCTTCGGGAGTGTAGTCCACATTCTCCATCTCAGACGCCTGATGGATCTTGTCCATGTCATCGTTATGAGAAGTGATAATATCTCCAGCTTTAGTGGTGGCCCTACAAGCCATGACCGTAGATGTAACTACACCAGCAATACCGGCAATGACCAGAATCTCAGGACTTGCCTTCTTGATCTTGAACCCAACTTTGTGCATGGTACGAGAAGCGGTGTTCATAATTTCATTAAATTTCATTACTCATTCTCCTTCTTATTAAAAATATCACCCAGTTCAGACACGATCTTTATAGCTGTATCCGCTGGGACGCCGTTCTTCACAAAAATAAACAGGGCATCCCTAATGAGCTTCTTGCTCGCATCATCCGGAGCAAAAGCAGTCATAAGGTCAATCATTGCCATGTCCTTCAACTGCTGAATAGCAGCGCTATAATCAAATTTGTAATCCATATAAAGTCTCCCTCATTAAATAGGCAACGGTTTAGGCAGCTTAAGCAAATATCCATCTCGCACCCGAATCGGCTCTGCATTACGGATGTTCGTCCATCCGTACTTGTTATCGGTATAGTTTCCAGTAACGCCAATCAAATCATACAGATCAGCAACACTGACAACGCCATACATTTCGATTAGTTCGTCCATACGAGCAAGAACGTCTTCGGCTTCACCTCGAGTTTCAAGAACGACGTCGTCAACACTATATCCAGTTCTTACTGGAGAATTGAGCTGACGGCGATCACTATCTCGACGGTCGTAAAAGTTTCGATAAGAAACACTTCCCGCAGGAGAATTCCTCCTCGATCTACCGGCCTCACCATAAAGAATCATCTCGATACCGTTAGTAACGATGTCTGAAATAGCCTTCTTAAATGCCGGAATCAAAACATCCATTAGGACGTAAGACTTGAGATTAGCGGCATCATCGGAAATAAAGAGCCCCTTTGCTTTCTCAAGCCCGCTTTTCTTTCGAGTTTTTACTGCTCCATGAACGACCTTTTCAACTTTCTTTTCCTTAGGAGTAGCGGCCTCTTCTTTAGAGCGATGAGAGTTGGGCTTATACTCTTCCATATAAATTTCTCCCTTCAATTATCCATGGTCAACTTACCAGGAAGAGTGATTTTCGTGCTGGCAGTCTTACCACGTGCTTTCTTGTACTGGTAAGCAAGGTTATTCCTCGCTTTTTCCGCAGAAACTGCGTACGTAGACCCTCGCCAACGATTCGAGACGATGACGTCAAATTCCTTGACGGGGCCGTCATAATAATACTTATTCATATACGACTCCTTTCAAAAATGCAAAAGGGAAAGTACCTTGTTACAGGTACTAACCCTTTTAGGAATTACTCCTCCACATCAGAGTCATCGATGTCGATGTCGATAACAACATCATCAGACCCATCGGTCTCGAAATCTTCGGTTTCATCCTCCAGAGTCTGATTCTTCTTGCGCATCTCATTGTAGCCGATCAGGGCAATGGTGACGGCCGCCGCACCAACGGCAACCTTCTTCCAATGCTTTTTGATCGCTGCTCCAACCTTAGACGCAGCAGTCTTAATCTTGGACTCCTTGATGTCCTCAGTCTCAGTGACCTCAACAGCCTCGACGTTCTCAACATTCTTCATAATAATACTCCTTTCAAATGTAGAAAATGTAGGTTTTATTCCTCATAAAATTATGTGTTTTTTTCGCGAATTTAACTCTTGTAATAGTTGTGTCGCGGCTCTACGCTATAATCCATCACAAGGCAAGGTGTGCCATCGTCAGTAAGCTGCGAACTGAAGGAAATATCAAGAAGTCCATCTCCAAAGATATTCCAGCCAAGATCTTCACCGATTTTTGTGCACTCCATGCCAAGCTCGTCATATAGATCATTCAAGGAGACATAGTTGTCGCACAGCATCCGTTCGTTTATTTTGTTCTTAGCGGATTCTATCTTCTGCATACTGGATTGAAAATATCTTCCGCTAATAGAATCCAAACAGAGCGTAGTTCCGTTACCAGTCACAATGACATCACTTTTGGTCACCGGATTCTTTTTAACTCTCTTCTCCGCCACCTTGTCGCGAATATCACGCTCTTTCTTCTCGCCAATTGTCTCAATAACAGCGTCTCGATATTCGGCAAGGGCAGTTTCAGACAGCTTATATGCGGTCGCCAGCGCGGCATTACGTTTAAAATTCACAGAGCTCGCTCCAATCAAGCATGCAATAGATGCTCCGCATGTTGCTGCCGCTGGAATATAGCACTTCCATGTCGTCTTTATAACGTCTGTAACCGGAAGCTTATCCGTTTTGAGTTCTTCCTTGCGTTCATTAAGAAGCGTAACCGCCTTTGGTGTGGCTTTGACAGCGAGAACCGTCGTAGTTATCATTCCAGCGATTCCGATCCCGGTGAGAATCTCTGGTGTTCGTTTCTTAAAAGTATTTTTGAGTGCGTTGATGAAGTTTACTGCATTTTGCTTACTCAATTCTAATTCTCCTTTCAGAATTTTTGATAAAAATAAAAGAGGCCTAAATTTAGACCCCTTTTATCTTTTTACTTAAGGTTTTTTACAGCTTTTTCAACCTCCTTGGTAATGGTTTCTTCCATCTTGCGTTCTCCAGCCCAGCTGGCAAGGATACTCCCCGCAAAGCTGAGTAGCAGAGCGCCGACTGTAGAAACCTTTGCCAAATTAATTTTCATAAAGCTTTCACTCCTTTCGTAATATACTCTGCAATTTTCGCGGATTTCAATCGTACTGGTCCATATAATCTTTTCTTGGATAGTATGGCATTTCAATTATACAACATTCAAAGCCGTCATGATCGTCACCAATAATGGTTTTACAATGATTGAAATCGATCCAATAAATCTCACTACAAACATCCCACCCAACAGTGTCGCCATAATCTGTGGTCTCGAGACCTAAGAATTTATAAAACTCATTTAATCTAGCAAAACCCCTAAGAATATAGTTACGATTCAGGTGATACTCAGCTAGCAAAACCTTCTCAGTCGTGGTCTCAAAATATCTACCAGAATATTCATCATAGAATAACCGAGATTCAGAATCACTATCGATTTCTGGAATACAAGAAGGTTCCAGCCCAATAATTGTTGATGGAAGCTGCTGAGAAGATGAGCCAGCAAAAATGTTTACTTTATCGCATTTCTCGGTAGCAATAGCATTAATTATGTTCGTATGTGCATCTTCACCATAGAGCTCTTTAAGTTTTGCTTTGTATTCTTTGTAAGAGCTATCGATAAAAGCATACGCACTTACAAGACTTGCCTGCTGACGATTATTCAAAATATTTGCTCCTAAAACGCAAGCAATTGTAGATGCCCCTATCGCAACGGTGGGGATATAGATGGCCCATGTTTCAACTATAGTTTCTTTTAAAGTTAATTTTCCACCTTTTTCCTCCTCTTTGTGCATAAGCACTCGAGATGCTTTGATGGCTGCTTTAGTGCTTAAAATAGAAGTTGCGATGACACCAGCAACAGCTGTTATGGTTAAAATTGTCGCTGAATTTTTCTTTAGGAACATACCAGGCCCAAGCATTTGGAATCAATCCTCCAAACCAATTACTTTGGTAAACTTATTAAATTCCTTAACATCGACATCGCCCTCGGCATTTATGTAGACATGTGCTTTTCCGTCGTTGATAGTAGCTGTAAGTTCATGAAGCTGAACATCAATATCATATCCAAGCTTCTTTTTCACAGCTGACCTAATTATTTTGGAAATGATGTTCGTCAGCAACTTACTTTTAATCTTCAATTCATCCATGCTCCATTCATCCTTTCTAAGACCGGAAGCCCTAAACAAAAATTAAAAGAGTAACAATAATGGACTCGAACCATTCTCCTCTAGAATATACCTAGCGCTCTAGCCCCATGAGCTAATTGTTTCTCTTTCATAATATGGCATGTATTTTTCGCGAAACGAAAAGAATAGGACACCATGTTTCAGATGTCCTAGACTTCTTACTTCTTCTTCTTTGCAATCTTTATGATCCATGCAATCATCAACACGCACACGATGATATCGCCGAATACAATGATGACGGGCCCCCCAATTATAATTGTGAGCGCCGCCAGCGCTATTGCGAATACCAGCAAACATGTAAATAAAATCATAAATATATCCTCCTTTAGAAGTTGTTTCATAAAGGTCCATGTTATTTTAGCGAGAGAAAAGATAAGAGGCCGCGTTTGCAGCCCCTCACCTTGTAACGTTTCAGATCTTCATTCGAAAGAGTTTTTTCATAAACTCTCTTCCAGGTCCGTTAGTGACTGTTCCAGTTTCCTCGAACTGCCAGGACTTGATTGACCCCCAGATGGTCAGAGCAAATCCGCCTCCGATGCTAAGTGCTGTAAGAATATTCTTAACGAGACGATCTTTCTTATCGTCCTGCATCTGCTCATTCTTGAGCTGGATTTCGATTTCTCTACTTTCCGCTCTATCCCGAGCCTCCGCATCGATCTTCTTCATCTCATTCACTCTATCCAACAGCTTTGTTACGCCGTCCACGGTGGTCTTGTATGTCTCCGATCCCAGTTCCAGCTTACCAAGTCTGGTAATTTCGTCCTGAATTTCCTCACGTAACATAGTGTCAATGCTCATGTTAAAATCTCCTTTTAAATGATGTGAACTAATACGTTCCATAATAGGAAATGTTATTCGTGCGAAATATTCGCATGATTGTCAACTTTAAGGTAGATTTGCTTTGTTTTCGAAAAGTCTACATCTTTAGAAATTATAAAACGCCACTTGATGTTTTCTGGATCTGACTCGTCAACTTTGAGAGTTCCAAGAAGCGGGTGTCTAATGCAGAACATGATGGTCAAAACAATCCCGGTAAGAACGCCCCCCACAATAAAACCAATAATGTAATCCATAACCTTCTCCTTTCTAATTTTATTAAAGCATTATTATAAAAATAAAAGATAAAGGACTAAGTTTCCTTAGTCCCAAATCTTTTACCTCTTCTTGAAGTGTTCAATAATGTCGTCCTGGAACCACCAGGCAATGCTCGCCACCATGGTAATGACCACGAACACCAGATATCCAATCCAGTGCTTTTTAAGCCAACCCATAGACGGCTTTAACACCATTTCATAATAGTCCTTAAACATTATTAAGTCCTCCTTTAGAATTTGTTTCATAAAGGACTATGTTTGTTTCGCGAAACAAAAGTAAGAGTCTACGAATAGACCCCTACTTTTTGAGATTACCGATTTCTAAGTCTGATAATCGTGGCGATTGTGCCACAGAGAGCCACAACGACTCCAAACATAAACAACAAATCCATAAATTATCCTCCTTTTGATATTTAAGTTAGTCTCTATTAAAGGCCGCGTTTGATTCGCGAAACAAAAGTAAGAGTCTATGAATAGACCCCTACTTTTAAATATCAATTAAATCGGTCTATGTACTCTACAAATAAATACGATATCGTAAATGCTCCGATATACGCCAGAATCATTGTGAGATCCATAGTAAATCCTCCTTAATATTATTTCATAAAGGACTGTGCTTCTTTCGCGAAAAAGAATAGAGAACCAAGTTTCCTTAGTCCTCTAAACTCCAACTTAAAGTTGATCGTGAATCCATTCAAAATAATCAGCAATTTTACTGATGATCTTTGTGCGAATAGCAAATCGGCCGTTAGTCTCTTCGAATTCCCTAGCTGCTTCGGGATATGCCATGCGCATCCAGTGCACGACTTGCCCCTTAGCGGCCATATCGGAAACGTCAAGAGCGGCCAAAATAGCCCCGACTCTAATCATTGTTTTTGTGCTTTTTCTCATGATTATATAAACCTCCTTTATGTTTTCATAAAGGAACATGTAATCTTCGCGGAAAAATAAAAGACTATGCTAGTGATCCATAAATAAAAAAAAGAAGAGGGCCTGTCGTTGTGACGGACCCTCTCTCTTTAGTTACTGCTCAATTGTGTTCTTATCCTTCTGATACTGTGCCGTACTAATTCCCAGCAGAACGCCCAGGAAAGTATCCACGGCAGTAATAGTGCCCACTACCTGCTCGCCATAAGGGAAGTTCCAAATACCAGCCAGGGCAAAATACAGAGTACCTAGAGCAGGAAGCAGATACATAGCGATCCACTTCAGAACATCATAAACCTTGTTAGACAGCTTCATTTTGATAATCCTCCTTATTTCGTATGTTCTTTTACCAATTGTTCATAGTACTTTTTTACATCACCATTTCCACCTCTGCCGAGATATTTCTTCCCAGCAATAAGTCTCTCTGAAATTGGCATGTCTCTGCTCATCACAGTAAGTCTTAAAATATCTAAAGACTGGTGCTTGTTTTCTTCTTTGATATCATTAAGGTCCTTACTTATTGATCGATTGCTACTCCACGTGGATATAATAGCCCCAATAAGGGTCATAGTACCTGTTATAATAGCAACTATAACCGCGTCGCTCATACGTTGTTCACCGCCGTTCTCTTTAAAGCATTGCTTATATACCGATTACATCCTTAAAATTATGTAGTCCAAGTAATGATTGCTGATAATTTTGCTATTGTTTGAGATGCTTGCGACATGATCTTAATAGATCCACCGTTAGAATATAGACCGAACATTGACGAAGGTCCTTCCCAGTCGGTAATTACAATAGAAAGAACCGTTCCGGTTATTCCAAGACTTGCTTCTGTTGAAACAGTGTCGTAGTATAAACCATTATTAGATCTTTTCGTAGCTGCTACATTGTTGAATGTAAACTTCTTAAAAATAATGTTTACATCTTGTACCCAACCTCCCCAGATAGTATTCTTACGCATGCGATAATACCTGAGGCCTGTGGATGTCACATACTCTTGATAACAATACGCGCCGTTTGTTCCGTATGCTTTGACAGTCAACCAGCCATTTGTGCCATCGCCTGGTTTATTGCTACCAGAGGAACCGATATAATAATTGCCACTTTCTGTGAGCATATTGCAGTTTCCAGATTCAACAACCTGAATATCCTCTCTCAGTCCGTTCTGAAAATGAGCCGGCATTTTGACATTGAAGCCGTCATCTTCAGCTACTCCACCCCAAGTAATACCCTTACCAGATGCTCGAACATGATACAAGCAATATCCGGTGGACAGAGCTGTTGACTGAGATGCGGACGTAAAGGAGTCCGTAACTACCAAAGAAATATCATAAGAGTGAGCATCATCTGCGGCTATAATATTAGATCCGCTAACATTATAAAGGGAGCCTATTGGCGTAATATTTACGCTTTTCCATTGGCCATCCGTTGTCTTCTTATAATTCAGAAATGCTGTAAAAGTATTCTTGTTAGAAAGACCCGTTACTGAATACCGATAGGTTACTTTGGCATAGGCCCCTCCGTCATTCTCTGTCCCATTGGCATTACATCGATTTACGCTAAGGGAAATAATATTTGGAACTGAATATGGAATGACGTTTATTGCCGATGATGCTGACGCGGATCGACCACGGCTATCCTTAACACCCACAGTGATGGTGTTAGACCCAGCAGTCTTTAAAGGAGCCGTATCAAATGTCTGTGATATATAGCGAGTGCCATTCGCAGATGCGGAATATGACGAGATCGAAGATCCAAATATTCCAGAGCCATTGATTACAACATGCAAAATCGACTGCCCTTGAATATAACCACCATAGGTATATTTGTACCCCTTTGCATCAGAGAGCGACATACTGCATGTTGGTACAACACTATTCGGAATTGCCAACCGAACCGATTTTTTTGTTGAACCGATTACAGTATTACCATTGTTAGTTGTAAGGGTAAACTCACAATATACATTTGTTCCGTTTGGTGCTCCCTCTGCAAGCTTTAGTTCGGGAGTAAACGACCAGGATGTCGCGGACGACTTCGTAGCAATTGTTCCGCTATAAGATCCGCATTTCCAGGTCAATGTATGCGTAAAACTACTAGACTTACGATCTGCAGTTATTGTCTGAGCCGCCCCAAGTGTTCCGTCAGATACAGATAAGTCGGATGCTCGTGCAATTGTATCCAAGGTAGGCGAACCTACACCTGTACAAGTGACTGAACTATAATATACAGCAGCGCCAATACTGATATTGAAAGATCGAGTGCCATCGCTATTGTGCGTGAGCGTCTTAGTACCGCTTGCCACAACGCCAGGGTATCGTTCAACATAATTTGACTTGCTATATACGCTGGTTCCGTCAATATTGACATAGACAGTTCTCTCTGCTACCCATCCGGTACCACCGGCAGCGAGAAGAGTCCAAGAAATAGTCGATGTATTATTTGCTATTGACTGTGTAGCAGTCCAATTCAGCCGATAATATCTACTGTACTCACCAGCATTTGTTGCTACAGATCCACTTAGTGCCATTAACCGCTCGCCCCCTAATCAGTAGAGTTATTGACCTTCAGGAACATAAGAGAGCCATCAGATCTAGGAATGAATGCGAAGTTACCAAACTGAGCTCGCTCAGAGACTTCAACCATGATATTACCAGTATGGAAATCAGATCCATCCCACCAGCCTTTAACCTTACCATCTTGCTCAAAGCAAATACGGTCATTATCGATAGTCAGCTTTAGTGTACTTTCACCAGAACCGATCTCAATACCATCTTGAGAGAAGTTAATATACTTACTAAGCGTCGTGAACCTATTTTCTACATCTCCAGTAAAACTATCAATCTCTTCTACCGTGGTATTAAAGTTCATAGTGATCCGATCAGACAGTATAGCTAATTGTGCATTAACCGTTTCTCGAAACTGAGTGTAGTCTCCATTCTCAACGTATCCCTTAAGAGCCTCGGAAATTGCATCGTTGCAAGCAGATATAATGTCCGCCGTTTGCTTACCGAATGCCGTCTGTACATCACCTATGGTATCATCAACGGTTTTTCCAGTTGCACTAAATATCATACTCTCGGCCGAAATAGCAAGCTTATACTTGGCTGTGCCGGACTTGCAATAATATTTAGTTACGCTTCCGTCTATGTACGAATACACTTCTTCTCCGGTCGTTGTGGGGACACCGAATGCAGTTCCTCCAGTGGGTTCTTCAGATATGACGGTTGACGTCTTGGTATAGACATCACCATCATAAGGACCACTAGATAGTGGTTCCCAGCCAGGGTCGGTATCAGGAATCATTCCGGTCGCGTCGCCAGTTGCAATGTAATAGCTACCATTGAAGGTTACGACGTCATCCACTGTATAGATAGTAGCAGAATCCCATTCGCCTTTGAAGGTTAGAGTCTTCTTGGTTACCTGATAAATTGTTGTATCCGTAATTTCCCGATAATACTTCAAATAGTTGGTCTCATCTCCGACGTTCAGTTCGCCATTTTTCCCAAGAAATATACCACGAGTTGTGTTGGATGCGGAGGATTTTACTCCAGAATATATGGAGTCATCTGAAATATGAAACCCGCCAATTGTGGCATCAAAAGCAACCAGATCATGGACATTGATCTTTTCAGCAGTGATCGTTTTTGCAGTGATTATACTGCCGTTCAGACTATTATACTCGGTCTGCTCAGCAGATACTGAGACGCCGTCCGTATTTAGTTTGTAATACAGGCCATCACTGCCCAAGACAACCAGCTTATCAGCCTTGATGGTACCGCCTTCGATAAGATCGCCAACGATTGTAATACCAACCAGCTTACCAGTTACTGTTGTATCACCAACCACAAGATCTTTGATAATACCGGATTTGGCATAGAAGTTCTCAATAGCAGCCTTGCCGATGTTTGTGAACTCAATGTTCGCATACTTCAAGTCGGCCTGCTCAGCAGATAATTTGTTAACCTCAAGACTGTCGATATCAGCCTCAATGGCTGTAAATTTGTCGGTCGCCAAGTCTTTGAATTCACCATATGTAGCCTCGAGATTATTGACAGTGGCATTTGTCGCTTCCAAATTCTCGATGGTTGCGTAGGTTGCTTCAACGACTTCGGCATCGATCTTCTTAGCCTCAAGATTTTCAATGGACGCATCATGTGCAGTCAGTTTTTCATGGATAACCACATTATCCGCTTCAAGAGACCCGATGCTTGCTTCTGTTGCAGTAAGACGTTCTTTTATAGTCACATTTTCGGCAACTAAAGTGTCAATACGTGCAATTTCAGCTTCAAGTTGCTCGACACTAACTTTATCAGCAATGATGATTTCAAACTCAGAAATTTTATTCCCAAGTTCTTTTACATCACCAGTTCTAGCTGCTGGAGAACTAAGATTACCAGTGACGATAGCCGTATGGTTTTTAACCATCACGGTAACTCGTTCTCCACTTTTTACATCGGTTGTGGTCTCAATCGGGGTCATAAGATCAGAGCCATCCAGCTTTACGTACGTAGCCCCTTCATACACGACCACTGTACCATATACTGTAGTCTCAGTTTGCTCTTTTTTTTCGGGTTGCACAATTTTCGCAAACTGGGATACCAGATCGCTTGATAAACTCATAATGTATCACCCCATAACTTTTTTGAAAATACTGCAGTTTCCGTAACTGGAGCGCCTGGTTCGCACTTGATTGTCTGACTTATTACCTTGGCCTTAACATTGGTGACTCCGGCTCGTGCGTAATTTATTCGCACACAATCACCGAGTCTAACCGGACAATAACCATGTGTGTATGATATTGAATACTCAACTGTCGATAAAGTCTTTAACAACGTCTTAGCGTATTCTTGAATTTGCGCATCAGTTGGAACTCCTGAAATCTCAGGATTTGTCTCTCTATAGCCGATTTCTCTACCTCTATTCACTGTTGAAGTTGGACTGTTGGGATCATCATTAACAGCCCTTGCATAGTAGGAATCTCGTCCATCAGAATACACAACCTCAACAACGTTCGGAACATTGAATAGATCATGTTTCAGGGACAATTCGGGATAAAGGATTGAACTATTTGAATCATCATAAGTCCATACTGGCTGCAAAGATGCAGGGTCCTGCTTAGGTGAAAACAGAACTCGACCAAGCTCATCAAGTTCCAGGGTATACTTTGCGCACTTGATCAGATCCCGAACAAAGGAGAACCAAGTGTCATCGGTGTTTGCTACAAAATCTGAATATAGCGTGTCGGGGCACTCTGCGGCAATAATTGGTGCTCGCATTCGCTCTCTTGTGATGACATATGCCATCTCCATAATATTCTGATCTTTCAAAATTGAATACCCGAGAGGCGGAGTGTTTTCTTTAAGCTCGATAAGTGGCGTGTATGCGTCCATTGTTACTTCCCGAATCTTACCGTCAAAGGAAGAAGAAGGGGTTTGGACTAAGAAAGTGCCCAAGGGATGGCGCTCCCTTAGTCCATTTTGAATCGTTACAAGGTACACTCGAATGTATGCTTCACCAACCGAGTTGGTAACATCGATGGTTGCAGATCCTAGTGTATCCGTTTCGGCATCTCTATTGATAGAGCATGACTTTACGTTGTCCAGAAGCTTAACCTCTTTCCAAGTACAAGGATCGACAAGATAGTATTCAAATGACTGTTGCATCGATTCTGCCCAATTAGGCATATTACACCCCTCCTTCGACTCGAGTAATAGATAGCGTTACCGGAATGGTTACTTCACAATGCTTTTGGCTAAAGGATACTTTAACACTTGCCCAATATCCACTTCCTGAGGGCTCGCGAACATACGCATCGCCAAGCCATACTGCAAGACGACGAAGTTCATAAAGAGTCTCTTTGTCTTTTTTCGGAATTTCCAGATTCCAGGTGGCGGTTTCGCCCTTTTGCGTTCCGTAATAACTTACAGGATGAGAACGACCGATGTATTCAATAAGAGACACATCTTGCTCATAGGCATCGGACACATCAATGTTATAGGGAAGTTTAAGCATCGATCCTGTCCATGGACGATCCATAAGTAAACCGCCTGTAGATGAATCAAACTCCTTCCACTCCTCATCCCATTGGATAATCACGGCCTTTCCGCCCACAGGATAACCTGGAATATCATTGAACCCGATGGTACCGGTAGACTCTGTTGTTGATACAATCCGATATCGAGCATAGTCAAGTGCGGGATGCGGATCGGTAATTACAATATTCTTTGTATTACTAAGACCTTTGGCGATTTCGGTAAATCCGCCATCATACTCTCTTCGATATACAGAAAGAGTTACCCCGTCAACAAGAACCCCATCATTATTCCTACATTCAGGGCGAATATACGCCACAAGTGCATCGGGATCAATTGCAATGCCGGCATTTGGATTGTAGGAGGTATCGGACCACGCCACGGTAAATGAAAGAGTGCTCTCTTTATTTAGACCGGAATTCATTGAAACAATACATGTAACAGTGTAAGAAACCCCGTTTTCAAGATTGACATTCCCGGCAGAGAGCTCAACCATAAGAGGCGTATTAATATCGAAATACTTGGAATATACAGCCGTTCCGGCATTAACAATCTTTGTATTACCAACATTATCCACCGTCTCATAAGCACTGTCTGCGGAAATCGTCAGGTGATATCCGATCGGGGCTTGAGTCTTCGGGCCGGCGATACCAGAAATATAAAACGGGAATGTAGTCACAGTATTGATAGCATCCCCGTCGCCGTCAATCATTGCAAGAGTCAATGTGGGTGGCGCATATACGTCAATACTCCGAAGTATGGACCAATCACCATAGGTCTTAGTTACACCTGCTGTACGAACACGCCATTTGATCTTCGCACCATCGGCAAACACATAAGACTTCTTACAGTAATATGCCGTTGCACCGGAAGAATCGATATAAGAATATACATCATAACCGGTGGTAGTTTTGAACCCGGTAGGAGTTCCGCCAGTAGGCTCCGTTTCAAGAATATTCGTGGTGGCCGTATATGTATCACCGCTTTTTGTTACTTCATAGAAAGTAACAGTCTTGATTACGTACGAACTGGTTTTATCCTGATCCTCCTTAGGACGATCATTCTTGATGGTTCTTGTCTCGGTTACCCCATTGATAGTCAATTCCAACTCGGCGTATGTCTGAGTGGAATTATCCTCGGCATTATGAACCCAGTAGAGAGTTACATCCTCGCCAACAATTGCTGTCGTAGTAGAAGACCAGGTTGTGGGCGCGATTGGCTTCTTACCAATCGATGTCGATTTGATTCCAGACCAAGGGGATTCTCCCTTTTCATTAACCGCTCGAACTCGAAAGAAATACTCATCTCCAGTTTGGAGACCTGTCTTTTCAAAGTGATTAAACTTAATACCTGTCGCGGTCGTCGTCTGGTCAGAGTTATCGAAATATCGTTCTTCTGTTGCGTACTCGATATCATATGTATCAGCACTATCAACGGCCGTCCACTCTAAGTAGACAGATGTTTCAGAAGCAGCTCTGCAGATCGTGATCTCGCTCGGGGCAGACGGAATAGACTTAATCGTATTCGAGAAATTTGACCATTCGCCGGGGACTTTGGATGTGCCATTCAGATTTACTGCTCTGCAACGAACTCGATACTCGCCACCAGCAGCCACATTGCAAGAAAAGGACGCCTGACAGGTAACAACGGTAACCAAACCTGAATTAACAAATTTGGTCCCGTTATACACCTGAAATTCAATCTGATCGGCTCGTGCGTCTGAAATGTTCTCAAGCGATGCCGTAAGCTTGTACTGATCGATAATTACATTCGGCGCAGACACATTCTCCGGAGGATCAACGGCCACCGAGTATTTTGCTTGCGCTTTCGTACCTTGCCAATAGGAAGTTTCGGTATTATTTACCCTGTATGTCTTAGAGACCGGGGTAACGGCGACAAGAATAAAATTTGCATTGTCTGGAGCATTATACGTAGAATGCGATTCGGTTGTTGTAGAGGAACTACCTTCGAACCAAATGCCATCTCCGGAATCATAATACCATTTAACTTCGTAGTGATCTAGCGTATTCGTGGAAACGGAGGAGCCAGACCCTCCTGAGCCAGCAACCAAGTTATTGACATTGATGGGGCTCTGGATATTATGAGTTCCACTGGCATTTCTGCCGAGAACCGCTCGATCTCCAGTAACCTGAACAACGTACCAACGATCGCTCATTACCCAGGAGGGAATTGCAACTCCGTTATAATACCTAGAACCCGTTTTAATAGAGACGAGAGATCCAGCTTTTATGGAGGGATTGGTGGTTACTGTTCCACCATCAAAACTCCAACTCGCATAATGAGAATCACTACCGGTCTGCTTCTTGATAGTTAGATTTTTAACAGTAACCACAGATTTATGTCCTCCCTTCAATTCGTGCAGCACGCACAAGAGTTCTTATTGCATCTGCAACATTTCCATTATCATCATAGCTGATACCATTAATAGTATAGCTATCACCAGAGGATTCACTGATCCTTCGACCTAGCCCGTTAATGGCGGAGATAACATCATCATTAGCTCCATTTTGACGACGATTCATGGAAGCTGCAATAGATCCAACAGAACGAGTATTAACCGACAAAGTTTGTCCGCCAAACATTCCGCCGATCGTTCCAATTCCAGATTTAACATCAGACAGATCAAGAACGGGTCTAATAGTCGGTTGTGCATCAATATCAGAGTTTACAAAGTCTGCAACTTTCGAAATAGCCGAAGATATACCGCTTGTCGCGGAATCACCAAGACCATAGCTAGAGTTGTAAACCTGGTCGGACACCTTGCGCATGCCTATGATCAAGCCCTCACCAAGCCACTTACCAGCTTTTATTGTCAATTTAGACGGGGATCTGGAGGCCTGACCATCTCTCTCACCCTTTACAGCTTTTCGTCCAAGGGCATAGGCAGCATCATAAACATCGCCATACTTGGATTTGATGCCTTCGACAAGACCATCGCCAAGGTATTTACCAGCACTCTTAAACTGGTTTCTTTGTTCATCAGTTCTAATCGCCGAAGATGCCGCCGAAGCAAGACTTTTTGCACTGTTCTTGATCGAGTTCTTTTGCGCTTTGAGCCCATCGCAAAGCTTCTTAGCTAAATCCTTACCGGCGCTGCTCATCCGAGGCTTAAACTCGGAAATTGCGGTTATAACGGATCGCATTGCAGAGCTTATCTTTGTTTCATTCAAAGCAGCAATGAATGATGCTATAAAACTGGACCCGCTTTCGGAGCCAGCAGATCCAAATTTACTCTTAACATAATTAACATCGATTGAACCAATATCAAGCTGTTCAAGATTAAGGTTCGTAACGAGTCCCTCTTTGAATGCTGTAGCCGAATCAGAACCAAGAGTATTGAACTTAGATGTTATATTCTCTTTGTTTCCATCAACCTCAGACCCAATACTATCCATGAAACTCGAACCGCCTTCAGAACCGGCAGATCCAAATTTGCTCTTAATAGACTCAAGATCCATGGAACCAAGATCCAGAGAATCAAGATCGACGTTATCACCAAGCCCATCCATGAAACTTGAACCGCCTTCAGAACCGGCCTCGCCCATTCCGTTTTTGGCTTTTTCAGCAAGATTCTTAGCAGACTCCTCGACGTCTCCAGAACTTTCATCCAAACCAAGCTTGAATCCTTCCGCGGTGTTTATACCGAGTGCTTTCATTACTTCGGACGGAGAATGTATGCCAAGGAACTCTTTCACAGAATTCACGATGCCACCACAGAATGTCTTAACAGCATCGATAACAATACTTATAGAATCAAAGATTCCCAGCGCAAAACCAGCAACCAAATTCTTTCCTGCTTCAGCCGCCTGAATAGTAACATCCAAGGCCGAGCTAAGAACTAAGAATGCTCCAGCCAAAGCCATAACACTAAGAGCGCCAAGCAGAATTGCGATACTTAGTGCCGCAACTCCAGCAGCCAAAATCAACGTTCCAGTACCAGCAATAATAGCTCCAATACCAAGTAATGCAAGACCTGCAGCAACTTTGGCAAGAACCTCGAGTACCGATGCACCAAAGACAGACATAACGGACTTAAAGTCATCCATGGACCCCTTACAAGCTGAAACTGCTACTACGAAAGAGTTTATTCCATCGCCAAGTGATGCCAATCCTTTAGCAATTAGAGGAAGCGTTATTCCAACAAGTGCCAACGCTCCAGCAAATATCATAGCAGCGATGGCAATACCAATGAATGCTACAGATAGAGCTAAGATTGCTACGCTAATTGCTATCAACGGTATGGCTATAATAGCTAATGCTAGAGAAAGAACGGCCATTGTCTTCAAAAATTCCCCGACATAGTTAGAACAGCCGGCAAGAGTTGTTATAAGTTTTGCAAACCCATCTGCAAGAAGCGGAAGTGCCAAACCCACAATATACAAGGCACCTGCAAACGCTATAGCCGCAACGCCAATGGAAAGGATTACTGCTGCCAAAGACAAAAGAACAGCGGACATGAGTCCGGCACCGGCAGCGAAAGCTGTAAACAATGCGGCAACACCGCACAACGCAACCAATGCTACAACCAGAAGCAAAATGCTTTGACCTATCTTCTCAGTAGGAATTGCGGATAGAACCAGCAACGCGGCTGCAATAGCCAAAAGGCCAGTCGCCGCTATCAGCAAACTAGCTCCAGAAGCGCCCCCACCGAATTTACCGATTACCGCAAGTGCTACACCAAGGGCCAGCAATGCTAATACCAACGATTCGGCCGCTGTACGAAGCTTTTCAGAATCAATTACAGCAGTCAACAAATAAAAGATTCCAGCCAGAGCTCCGATGACAGCGGTCATAGCAAGAAGCGGTTTAACGGCCTTATCGGAATCCTTTGCGGCGGTCAACAAAATCGTTAAAATAAGACCAAGTATGACAACAACGCCCAAACCCTGAGCAAGGTGCGCTATCTTGACAAGGCCAAGTAAGACCGAAATTGTCGCCAAAACAGCAATAGCTCCTGATATTGCCAACAGCGTCGATGCAATTTTTGGAGCGTCACTACCGACTTCTCTAATAGTAAGAATCAGAAAACCAACCACAAGAGATAGCAGAACCATGCCCGTTGCTGCTATGCCCAATGTATTCCAGTTCATACTACCAAGTATTTTTACGACCATTGCCAATATTGCCATAGCTCCAGAAATGCTAAGCAATGTAGCTCCGATCTTCGGCGCATCTTTTTCTACTTCTCGAACAAGCAGAATCAATATTCCGGTAATAATAGTTAATAGCATAATTCCGACTGCAGCAACGCCAAGTTGAGACCAACTTATACCTCCAAGCAGCCTAACTGTAGTGGCTAGCAGCGCCATAGCTCCAGCTATAGCCATCATGGTACTTCCGATATTGGGCGCGTCTTTTTTTGCCTTCTTTACTATGAACATAAGGGTGCCAACAATGACAGTCAAACCGCCAATTGCCGCTCCAGCTACTCCGAGTTGAGCCCAAGGCATACGTCCGAGCATTCTCACAGCAACAGCCAATATAGCAAAGGCTCCAGCGATCTTCATAAAAACATCCTGAACCTTGTCTATATTCTTACGGTTCTTTGTTATCTGTATAAGAATAGCAATCGTCGTCATCAAGCCGGTCAGTGCGATCATAGCCACATCGAGCTGCTCTGGGGACAGGCCACCCAGTATCTTCATAACCAGAGCGAGCATGAGCATGGCTTTTGCAATTTTCCCAAACACGTCCTTAACGTCTTTAAGGTTTCTTCGATTTTTAGTTATCCGTATAAGAACTGCAATAATGCCGGCCAAGCCAACCATTGCGACTCCAGCAACCCCAAGTTGCCCCCATGACATTCCGCCGAGCTTCTTTAGTGCAAAGGCGAGAATGAACAATGCGAAAGAAATGGCTAGCAAAGCTACTCCGACTTTTTGAACTTCCGCAGGTTTGATCTTACTGAAAACTACAGAAAGAATACCAATGACCGCAGCAAGAGAAGCAATCATGCCAAATGCTTCCCACATATAACCAGAATCAGCCTTAGCGAGTTTCGCCAAAACAAATATAGCAGCAGAAAGAATTCCAATGGAGATTGCAAAATTAAGAACAGCCTTAGAAGTCTTTTCGAGTCCTTTGGTCTTAAAGTATTTTCCAATATCAATGAACATACTTTTTATACCATCGCCAATAGCGCCAAACATGCTGCCCAGTTTCGCAAAAGGCGAGGCAAACTTATCAAGCACTTTCGCAAATCTATTTGCAATAAAGAGGGTGCTCCCGACAAAGACAATACTCAAAACAGCACCAAAGTCGATCCCCTTTACTACTTCAATGCACTTTGCTCCGAAACTCTTTAATGCATTCCAAGCAATAGAAGCTCCATTTTGAATTCCCTGCACAAAACCAGCGATAACATTTTTACCGATCTCAAAGAACTCGGTAGATGGCGAATGGATACCAAGAACACCCTTAACAGCCTCAAGAATCCCCCTACCGAATTCAACCATGATTTCGATAACTTTTGACATTCCACTCTTAAGCCCATTAATGAGCCCAGAGAATATATATTCAGGAATGTTATCTGCTTCTTTTAGACCTTTAGTCCAACTTTTAATACTTTCAGATGACTTTTCAAACCAGTCCCTAATACTCTTAAGAACCCTCTGAATCGTTTCGTTGTTCTTAGCCCAATCGTAAACCGCAATGGATGCATCTTTAATGGCCGAAGCAACCGTTTTTATGATTGGGGTAAGAAGTTCAATAGCCTTGGCTATAAGATTATGCTCTTTAAGCCAATCTCTGAATTTAACAATTGCATCGCCGACAGCAGCAGTGGCATCTAAAATCTCGATGTTGAACGAACTAAGTACGGCCTTTAAAATTTTAAACACAATGTTTAATCCACTGCCAATAGCCATCCGAAGAATGTCGATTACGGCAAAAAGCCCCTTAAAGGATCTCTTGAGCTTATCAGCTCGCTCTCCTGAGAATACGAGACCCTTGGAGAGCTTATTGACAACCTCAAGAAAACTACGCATAGTACTAGAAGTCTTAGAGAAGTCGAACGTCTCAAGAAACGCATCCTTTAACGCTTTTACAATTGAAACGAGCCCCTGAATGGCATTCTTAATCGTATCAATGATTAATTCCTTTCCAGTAGGCTTCTCAAGATTAGACAAAAGCTCGTTCAAAGGCGTCCCTGTTTTTTCCGCCTCTTCTGCCAGCTCCCGAAGTTTTTTGGCCTGTTCATCGGTGTATCCTATGCTTTTTAATTCTTCTTCAGAAAAGTCACTTATGGTCTTGGATAATTCATCGGCAGTTAAATTACAATCAGACCAAGTTTTACCATTTCGTTCCCAAACATAGTTAACGAGCTTTTGAACTTCAGCATACTTATAACCAGCTTTTGTAAGTGCTTTTACTCGGTCCTCACCATTGCCATAGTCACCGCGAATAACCTCTTTTACAACTTTATTAAAGTATTCAAGTTTATCCGTAATATCGGTTGTGGCCTCAGACGCGTGTTCTTCAACCTTAATAAATTTCTTAAGAGTCTCAACGATGATGCTCTTCGAAAGCTTTCCGGCAGACATAACTCCGCCAAGCGTTCCGTACTTTTTAATAAGGTCATCAATAGAGACACCATGCTTACTAGCAACCTCTTTCAATTTCTCCTGAAATTTGTCAGTCGAAACCCCAGCGTCGTTAATTTTCTTTATGAACGTATCCCATTTTGAAGATGTAAATGCTTTTCCGAGACCAGAAAAGTATTTCTTTACGTCTAGCTTTTTAACGAACTCGGAAACTTTATTTATGAGATTCGTTAGCACGGAAACGACATAGTCCGCAACTGGAGCGATTGCCGTCTTAATGTCATTAATCTTTACTCGGACATTATTCAGGAGCTGAACAAGTGCGCCATTCTGTTCAACTAATGGCGATACAAAAAGAGCACCAATTCTGGCCAAGGCCGCCTTAACATTCGACAAAGCGCCGGTCAAGGTCTCATTGGCTTTCTTAGCATGCTCACCAAAGGCATTATCCATGGCAGACGCAAAAGTGTTAAAGTCAATTTTACCCTTTGAGACCATTTCTCGAACTGCGCTTTCAGACGTGCCAAGAGCCTCAGCAAGAGTCGCTGCAGCATTCATACCTCGAGAAGAAAGCGACAAGAGGTCGTCGCCCATCAAACGACCCTGACCAGCAACCTTAGTGAAGATTCTACCGATCTCGTCGTATTCGCTGTTAGTCATTGCAGCGACGCCAGCAACTGCCCTCAACGAAGAGAACATCTGATCGCCGGCCCTCATTCCAGACGCAGCAAACTGAGAAGCAACCTTTGCAGCGGAGTCCAAACTATAAGCAGTTCCGTCGACCGAATCATTGACGTTTTTCATAACCGCCTCAACAGCAGCCTCGTCCTTGAGCAGACCCTGCAATTGGAAATGCGCATTCTCAAGGTTCATAGCTCTTCGCTTACCGCCTTGAATAATTCCTTCTCTGATGAAGCTCGTTGCCGCTCTTGAAATCCTACGAACGGAATCTATAACGGAGTCAGTGAACTGCTCAACGATACGCATTCCAGCAATTCCAAAAACAGAAAATCTATTCTCAAGCCTTTGAACACTAGCCGCAATGTTGTCAAATGAAACCCTTTTAGAAGCTTTCTCAAGGTCTTCAAGACCCTTTGAAGCTCCTTTGAAGTTTAAACTACTCTTAAGCTTATCAATTGTGCCCATGCTGGTTTTGACATTAGCTTCGAACTGCTTATTGTCAAATTTCATGGATACAACTTTTTCATCGACTTGCCTACTCATAGCTTAGTAACCTCCTTCCATGCATCATTTGCTATTTTATTAAAGATTGGGCGCATAGCAGGATTTATGTAGTCTATTCCTTCAACCCAACTGCCATTCCTAGTCCCATGACCATACTGCAAGATAATAGCAATTGGAACCCCATCATTCACATTTGAGTTGTAGAAATTTATGGAAGCGGCTCCATTTTGATGATTGATACTATAGTACCACGAGCTTGCCGTTTTACCAGTATCAACCGGCGTTGCAGACGAAAGGGCGGCTACTCCCTCCCGACCATACTTGTCGAGCTCGCCCAACTTAACTACTTCTTTAGCTCTTTCAAAGAATTTGTTTAACTTTGAAAAGTCGCCCTTTTGTCTGAACGTAATCATTACTTATTCCTCACTTGTGCATTAGTTCATTGACGCGATTCTGTACCGCATCATAATCATAACCGGCCTTGGTCAAGCGGTTCTTGCGGTCAGCACCATTACCCCATTTGCCAAGGATTACCTCGCGTGCGATCTCGTCAATAGACTTCTTAGAAGGCTGAGGGATCTTACCAAGCATCTCGTTGACGCGCTTTTGAACGGTATTGTAATCATAACCGGCCTTAGTCAAGCGGTTCTTTCTATCCTGACCGTTACCCCACTTTCCGGCAATCACTTCACGAGCAATCTCATCGACGGACTTCTTAGAAGGCTTAGATGCCTTACCAAGCATCTCATTAACACGGTTCTGGACAGCATCGTAATCATAACCAGCCTTAGTCAGACGATTCTTACGATCAGCGCCATTACCCCACCTACCAGCGATCACCTCACGAGCAATCTCATCGATAGACTTCTTGGAAGTGGTAGGAGAAGGAGTAGGTTTAGGCTTGTTCTCGGTCTTGTACTTGACGCCAAAATAGTTGCAAATACCTCTTGCAATAGCTTCACCAATCGCATTCGTGTTTGCAATAATCCATTTGGCAATCTTGGGCACGTCGTGAAAATCGCATTCAATATAAACCGTAGGTGCAGCTGGGACACGAACCTCAAACAGATTAGCATTCACGCTTATGCTTTCGCTAGTTCCAGGGGTAATAGGAGCAAGGGCATTGAACACAGCCATAGCAGCCTTATAGCCCTCACCAGCCTTGTTGTAGCAGAACACACGGGTTCCACCGACCTTACCATTGTAAGCGTTGGTATGAATCGGAACATGCAGATCAGCCCCAAAGGCATCGGAAGCTCTACAACGATTAGTCATGGTATCATACTGACCAACCATAACCTCAATACCGCATCTCGTAAGCGCCTTACGGCATGTCTCGGCAATCTTGCCGCACTGAATAGCCTCGGTTGTATCCCCGTAGGCGTAATAATTCTTCGTCTGATCGGACGGGGACAAATATACTTTCTTAGCCATATATAATCACTCCTTATTATCCATTTGAACCAAGGCGCTTTCGACGAGCGGCATTTAGAGCCGCATTACGATTCATAATTGCGCTCTTGCTCATCTTTTTAGGCGGCTGGTTCTTAATGTCACAAACTTTAATAAGTGTCAGAAGTCGATTTAGATGCCACTTCTGGCATTCTTCAACGGGAATATTAAGTGCTATCATCCAATAATAAATTAACTCAGATGTAACAATTTCTCGACTATATTTTTTGTTTTGGCTTTCTGTAAAAGTTGTTGCTGTCATCGGAGCTTGTATATATTCATTTACAGCTTCAATGTGCCTATTTGTAAGACATGTGTAAACATTTGGGTCTACATTTCGTGTAATAGTCATACATTTTATATAGTCTAATGTTTCTTCATATGTCTTTGCATTTTTTGTCAAAAACGGTTTATTCCATTTTGATTCCCATTTCGAAAGAGAGACAAGAGAATGCTCCAATTGTAGTGTCTGCTCTCTGGTTTGAATAAACTCTTGTTTTTGTTCATCCCATTGTTCCGTTGCAGGTACTGTTAACTGGAGCATCCTCAGCACCTCCTATTTTATTACTTATTCGCAGAAGGCATAGCCGTCTGAGAAGCGGCCTGCTGAGCAACGTCAGCCGGGATAATCCCATTAACAAACTTAGCTGCCGCATCAGCATCAGTAGCCAGCTCCATAAACAGATTGGAGTAGGCTTCGGTCTGGGCAAATGCCGTCGAAATTTCATCGCTCTTGATAAAGCGTTTACCGTCGGGGCTCTTCTCGCCATAAGCCTTCAAGACCAGCTCTTTGAAGATCTTGATAATTGCAGGGCTGTCCTGAGCAGCAATAATACGCTGAATCATCTCGGCCATACCACCAGAAGTGCTCATCTCCATCTCCATAACCTCAGCCTTGGTCAGATTGAAGTAAAAGTCCTCGGTACGCTCGACCTGGTTATAATCGGTGTAAGTGATAGTCTTCTTAAGCATTGTAAAATTCTCCTTTCAAAGTTAAAAAAGTAGGGCCGCCAGCTTACCTGAATACGGCCCCAAAAGATTGGCTTTTTAGCCAGCAGCGGTCATAATAGTCTTGATCTCATCGGGCAGAGGCAGACGAGGTTCAGTAGCACCGGTATGGTCACTACCAGTACCATCCTTACCATACAGAACCTCCTCCAGAGCGGCCAGCTTCTGCGCATCAACCTTTGTGGAGTCGATAGTAATGGATGCAGTCGGCTTAGCGCCAGCAACATTCACAGGAGTGGTGGTCAGTTCCCAGGAGAAAGTAACTGCCTCGGGGCTATCGTTGATAGTATTGTAGGACTTCTCAGAAGGAGAAGCCATCGCGCCATAGATGATATGCAGCTTGTAACCGTGATCATTACCATCAGTGTCGTTGCCGATAGTGGTCCGGTAGCACAGACCAAAGGGCTTACGAGCCTGCTGGCCAATTTTCACACCAGCTACAAGTTCAGCAGAGCCGTCGCACTCAGCGAACTCATCCGGATAAGTATAAGCCTCAATAGTGGCGCCGAACTCCTCAACAGAGTACAGGCTCAGATACTTGATGTCGGCAGCATACAGAGCGGTAGCCTCGGCACCAGACGGACTTTCAGTAATTGCAGTAATGCCATTCCAGGCTACGCCCTTGGAGTACACACCTTCGGTGGGGATGTACAGAACGCAGTTCTTTACACCGGTTTCATAAAAATGTTCGCCGGTCTTGTCCCATACAATTTTAGCCATATATTGAATCCTCCCTTTTTAATAGTAAATAGTGAATGTATCGTGATTAAGATTATCTAACGTGAAATGTCGGTTGAATCTGCAAGTCGGCAACTTGGAGACTGCGTCGACGATCCCACTATCTGGGTCCTCATCAATCACGGTCAACTCATAAAAATGCGACTGAATATAGACGGAGTTGTCGGCAAAATCATTATCGATGTCACTACGAGAATAAACAATCGCAGGATAATGCATGCGTACTGAAGCTGGAGGTTGGTAGTACACATTCTTAGATCCAAGTAATTCTTCCAACTTGGTTTGTAAATCTAAGCGATTAGCCATTGTAAACCTCCCCCAGTTCCAGTATCAGTCTAGGGAACTGAACTTGAACGCCACTTATCTTCCATTTAGTTCCCATAAATTCAGCATAGCGGATTGCATGAAAATTCTCATTGGCGTATGGGTCAGCAATGATAGAAAGCTCATTTGCAATGACGAGATTATCATTGAGATTTCCGGACGACTGGAGCCGTCGAGTATTCCGAGTCATGTCACCGTAGTAAGTACGTTGTACAATCTCATCTTTCCATACGCCAGGAGTCGTTTCCTTAGGAACAGCAAAGCCAATCTTTCCGGCCCATTTACCCATTTTGAATTTTCACCCCAATTACTTAGTCGGCCGCAGCAGCCAGTGCAACAGTAGCAGCAGTGCCAGTGGTAGAACCGGCCTTGGCATAAGTCACGGTGCCGATATTACTGGAAACCGTAAAGGAAACCGGTGCGAAGTAGTCCTTGCCAACCTTAACGAGAGCGCGCTTAATGAAGGCGTCCTTCAGTTCGCTGGTCTTCATCTGAACCTTGCACTCAGAATCGGAATATGCCTTGTTATCGGAAGTCTCCTTAGCATAGATCACCAGAGCAGCAACATTCTGATCCTTAGCCTGATCATAGATACGATCCATTATATTTACCTCCTTAAATTATTATAGTCGGCACTCAGCCGGCATTGGTGACATCCTCTTCCAGAGCGATAGCGGAGTACCACTCAACCAGAGCACCAGACACGCGAGTCTCCAGCAGCAGCTTATGCTGGTTGAAGTCAATATCGAAGTCCTCGAACTTGGTGATCTCACCACCCTTGACACAGCCAAGCTGATAGTCGGCCAGGTTGACAAACAGACCCAGCATCTTCTTCTTCTTATTATCGGAAGTAGTGCGGATCAGACCCTCAAACTGCTCAATGGTCTTGATATCCTTGACATTCAGAGCAGCCACAAGATCATTCTTGGACGAATAGATACGACGGCCATTCAGATCACGAGCCAGCAGCATCACATTCAGCAGGTGAGGCGTGCAATAGAAGGTCAGATTACCAGAACCCTTGTACTTCTCACGAGAGTACAGAGCAGCCTCGATAATGGCCTCAGAATACACATAGTTGTCACCAAAGAGCTGACCGGTCGCAGCACCCTGCAGCTTCTGCTTGGCGGCGGTAATGTCTACATCCTGATGGATGCAGTACAGCTCATCGTCGTGCCAGATGGGACGAATGTGGTCCTCCTTGATCTTATCGGGGTCCAGATCGTCACGGCCGTCACCGATCAGAATAGCCTGAGCCAGGGTCTGCTCCAGAGTGTGGCGCAGAATCTTCCAGTTATAAGCCACAAGATCGAAATCGGTGATATCCAGAATATCATCACGGTCAATCTTATCCTTCACGTACACGGTCTGAGCATCGTGGGTACGACCCAGCAGCTGGATCTTCCTGGCCTCCTTCTTATAGTCACCCTTTTTGTAACCCAGAGCCTGCAGTTCGGCCTTACGAGCATCGGCACGGCGGGTACGGACACGGCTGTAGGGAGACTTATGTACGCCATTGATGACACTGGACACCCAGGTATCATCAGGATACAGAATCTTAGGCTCAGCAGGATCGATGAGCTTATATTCAGGCATCAACTTGCCCATGGTCTCCTCATCGAATGCATTATGCTGCAGCTCGTTCTGCTCCTCATAGATCTTGCGAGCCTGCTTAAAGCTGCCAATGCTGGGGTTCTTAGACAGCTCCAGGATCTCGTTCATGTCGTCATGGGCAAGGATAGAATCCTGACGGGTATCCTCCTGGTCAAACACGTTGTGCTTCATAGGTTTGTCCTCCTCTTTTTCATCATTATTATCACCAGCGATTTCGCCGATCAGAGCGTAAACAGCCATCTGCTGTTCCTCATTCAGAGTTTCAAGAACATCGCCAATGGTCTTTTCACTCTTGGACTGATCCTTCTTTTCTTCCATTTTAGACTGATCTTTCTTTTCTTCCATCTTGGGGTCCTCCTCATTAGATTTGCTTTCGGCTTTAACTGCCGTATGAATCATAATATTTTCGTTCCAACCAGCATAAAGCTCTTCAGCATCACCATCGAGTTCATCACTATGGGCCATAACAAAATCGATATAGGCCCCAGGATTAGCACCGGCAAGCACAAGACTAAGCTCTTTAATGTCGCCATGAAGAACTTCCTTGCACCCGTTAGCTCCAGTTACTTGACGAAGTTTATTTGCCCAAATAGACAGAGAACTCACATCGCCATTTTGCACCAGCTTCTTTGCTGCCTGGCCAGACTCGGTGTCGTTAAAATATCCATAAGCATAGACACCTTCGTCGCGATTTTCAAGAAACGCATGACCAAGCACCGCATTAAGATCATCATGCTCATGATTGTACACCAGGGAAACTTTCTTCCCATCATTATCCTTGAATGCGTCTTTCTTAATGACTCGACCATCGCCACAAACCAGATCATTACGAGTCGCCCATCCAGAAAAATCGCAATCAGAATACTTGGTATTAGCCATTTTGACTTTCTCCTTCCTCATAATATTTGTCACCAGTCTTATAAGGCTGGTTTAAAAGATCATCTTTTGACTGCGAGATATTGCTGTTTCTAAGTTCATCTGCCTTCGGATCTTCAGACGGCTTCATTCCAACAATCTGACGAATCTCATTAGATGTCATAATCTCATTGCGAGTGAACTTATCCGCAATTTCCGCAATATCATTTACCGGAACAAGCTTGAACGGATCTCTAAAGAACTGAATAGACTGCCGCTGAGTACGAGCGGTTTTTGTGAGAAACTTTCTCTTCATTTCGTCAACGATTGCCGAAACAATAGGCTCGATAGTACGACTATAGTAGTTCAACATAGTCTTATCATCAGCCGTTCCGTCAAGGATCGTCTGCGTGATACCGAGTTGACTGTAAAGCTGATTTGTTAGGTACTCAACCTGCTTCATCAGATTATTTTCAAGCGAGCGATTAAGTTGGGTGATCCTTTCGGTTCCATCAGTATATGCGATACCATATTTAGAACCGGAAAGCTGCATTTCAATGTCCTTACGCCTTGCCTCTGCCTGCTGACGTCTTGCCTCAGTCTTAATGACATAAGGCAACTGAATAATCAAGTCCAACTTTCCGGATGCCGTCTGTTCATCCGTCACATCCAGAAGAGCCAACTTTTTTATCAATCGCTGCATGGTGGAGTTAGGCTCATTCATCACAGCATAAAGCGGATTCTCAATAATCGCCACCGATTTCTTCGGAAGCCAGATTTCTTCCTTCTTTCCGGTAAGCTCATTATAAGCCCGAACCTGTATATGCTGTGGACGCCACTGAATAATCTTGCCAACCCGCATGGTATCGATTTGATAAGAATCAGTCTTATTCGGATCTAGGGTTGTATCAGTTGGAATGACAGCAACGCAACCTTCATCGAGCATTGACATAACAATATCTTGCTTTAATGCGCGTCCTGTTTGATCCATATTCGCGCTTAGTGACAGACAATTATTTAGTCCGGAGTCAACTGTTTCAAGAAATCGACCGTTCTCATCAAGACGAACGTGCACAATATCGATCGCAGATACATCAAGCGCAATCCTATTGAGAACTGATGTCATAATCGTACGTTCGTTTCCTCTCGTAAATCGAGGACGATCCGGACGATAATAATATGTCATTCCAGTATCTCGAAAGTCCTGCGTAGGATCTCTATTCCTGAACGCATTCCAGCCACGCTGGATTCTGTCTACAAATCCCATTTTGAAGATCCTCCGTTATGGTTTTCTGATATCGACTCGCTTATAAGTCCGAGCTACGAACCCGTCATAAGAAGTAATAAAATTGGTCACATAGTCACGACCGGCCTGAAGTGTTCCGTTGTCAATATCAGCCAATCGTTTCTTATAAACGCCAGCGTCCGCTAGACGCTGTTTCGCGATTTCGGCATATTTGTGGCTCCTAGCAAGTTGCTTCCAAGCCTTCCCTTGATACTTCTCAAACTTCTTTTGGTTACCTTTCTGCTGATAATACTCGGATTTCCAAACATTCCGATCTGCTCGTTTATAAGCTTTATCTGCAGATTTAGAATATAACGCGCTTTCGTCGATAGCATTTCGTGTCACACTTTTGAGAATGCCAACCGCCTGCTTCTTCATTCTTTTTTTTTGACGATCTGTATATGCTTCTCCAACCTTGTCATTAGAGTATCGAGTGAGCCCCATACCTTTTCGAATGCCCCATTTCATGCCTAGGACACCATAATGATAAAGCTCGTCATTGTAATTATCCATGTGTTTCACCGCCCTTTATTCAAAAGCTTCTCTATTCTGTTTGAATGCATGGTCCTTACTAATCAAGATCAATACCTTCAATCTCTGCTCGAAGCTGGAGACTACGAATATACTCGCCCATATGCCGTTTCTGCTCGAGAAGGACAATCTTGGAGCATGTAGGCTTGAAGTCAAGAGTGCCTGCATCCAGTTTAATAAGCATCTTATGAAGCTTATCGTATCGAATCTTAGTCTGAAAATACTCAGCCTTGAATCGATCCTTATAGTCATCGCTCTGCATCAGAGCAATCGTATCCTTTAGTTCCATTTTCTCAACTCCTTATTCAAAAGCTTCTCTATTCAGTTTGAATGCGATAAAGGCATCCATCATGGCCGCCACAGCATCAATCTTCTGATCATAGCGCTTCTTTAGTAGCTTTCTATTGCCATTTGTGTCTTCAATCGTTATACAATTACCCATTGCAAAAGACATTAGCTCTTCGTCAAACAAAAGTAAACGCTCCTCTGCAAGCTTTTTCAATTCACCAAGGGGGACGGATTCGGTTCTGGCGCCCTGGATAACCTTCTCAATTCCAAAAGGACCATTCTCTCGTTCCCAGCGCTCCACAAATTCTCTGGCATTATATGGGTCAAAACCGAAGCATCGAACATCATACTCACACTGTGAGATATAATTATCCAAATCTTCGTAGACCTGCATCATGTCCAAAATAGTTCCGGGCATAACAATTAGGCTTCCTTCTTTCATGAATTGATCATACTTGACCCTCATAGCAGCAGGAAGTTGCTTCAATGTTAATTCGGTTATGTAATTTCGAGTCTTGACGCCAAAAGCATCGCCAGACAATGGAAATAGGAATGTAAAAGCGCAAAAGTCATTACCCTGAGAAAGATCGGCCCCAAGCGAACAAGGCATTCTCCAAAAGTCTCTTCTCCGGTGTGGAAGAGTTTCTTCATAAGTAAAGAAGTAGGTATAACCCTCCATTGGAATGCCAAATCGCTTTGCAAGAATGTCATTTCTTGCCGCCGGATTCTTCTCGGCTCTCTCAACATCAAGCTGGTAAGTCTCATAGGTAACTGTCTTGCCAAGATTTGGATTGGCTTTAAGCCACATTTCAGGATCTGATACTTCATCCAGATCATCTAGCTTATACCACCAGATAGATACGTGAGGATTATAGTATTCGCCTTTAAGAATGTCGGCCAACTCCATTTTGATTGTATCGCCGCTGCCATTACGAACCGTGCCCTCGGAGCTGATGGCTACAATGAGATAGTCATTGTTCTCGGCAGATCCTTGCTCCTTTGCAGCACCCTGTTCAAGCGCGCCAATCGGGTCTTCCCTAACGTCACCAGAAAGCCATTCGTCAATAGTAGCGACTTTAACTCGCAAGCCTTGAAGTTTGTCGATTGACATGGGCCTTACCTCAAGTAGGGACCCGGTCAAGAAATTCTGAATTCCCTTCTTCGTGGAAGCCAGCTGGCACCGATTAGCTTTTGAACCTGTGGTATTCTGCAAAGAACCCTCAGTTAAGAATCGATACAGCGGACCTCTTGCCCGTGTAATAGCGGTACGAATAGGTGACATGACTTCTTCAGCCTGAGCCATGGTCGGAGCAGTTGTAATTTGGTGAGTTGTTGATGTGTCGACATTCAAAAAGTAATTCTGAATGCAAGAAGCGTACATTGATTTAGCAGCTCCTCTAGCAACAATCAGATACTGCTTATTAACAAGCCTTTTCTTAATCTGCTTTCGCTCATAGTGTCCTCCGCGTCCATCAGAAGATGGAATGTAAACGCTTCGTTCAACGAAATAATACCAACCAAATATCTGCTCGGCCCATAACTTAAAAGAATCCAAGAGATGCAGGTCTTCACCATTTGTAAGGGTTAATTCGCTCTCACAAAAATCAATAAAGCCATTGATAGCCTCATCATCATACCAGATTCCTGGATTAGCAATAAGGTCATCAATACGATTCATCTCCATGGAGATCTCTTTGTTTACTGGAATTTCACCACGCATTACGGCATCACGAAACTGGCCGTAGTAAATTGGCGTGGCCGTGTTTGATAATGCCATATGCTATCGAACCTTACCCTTCGTTTTTATTCTTTTTCTCTTCTGCGAAATACTTACTAAGCTCGATCTTCTGCTTCTGCAAATTCATCTTTGTAACCTGCTTTCTCAAAGCCTCTATGCTATCCTGGTCGCCAAGACCAAGAGCTTCTTTTCCAGCTTTATTGAGATATTGAGTAAGAAGATTCTTCCCAGCATCAGTCGCGGCAGGAAGAATAACTTTACTTCCAAGATGGTCAACAATCTTCTTACCAAATGAAACTTTCTTCGGTGTCATAGACGAAATCTGCCTATTGAGATCAAGGTAGTTTTTCTCTAGCTGAAGACGATTCACTTTGGCTCGGAGTTCGTCGTCGCTAATGTCACGCCAAGTATTCTCATTTGGCTTTTCTTCAAGATCTTTAGTCTTACTTGGATTACGTCTCAACTGTTTACCAGTAAGCTGAGTGTACTCGTCTTTCATTCTTGCCACTCTCTTTTTACCGGCCTTAGTCAAAGTGCCGTCCTTATTCTGATAGCGTCGAACACCCCATTTCATGCCTAGGATGCCATAATGACAAAGTTCGTCGTTATAAGTTCCCATTACGTCACCTTCTTTCATAGGCTATTTTCAAGATATTAACTTTTTGGATCGACAGCAACATTGATTCGCCATTCAAGTTCACTAATGTTCTTGTTAAGTGCGTCTGCAACGGTGCCAATTGTTGGGGGATCAAACATCAGTCGAACCTTCATATATACATAGCTTTGAACCAAAGTGAGATTTGCAGATTCGCCGAGGAAATCGCTCCAAATGGCGCTGTCGTCTTCGATCATGAATCCGGTATTAGGTCCAATGCCAAGCTGACAAAGAATGGCCAAAACGGAATTTATGTGGATAATAATATCCTGATCGAAGGTTTTATCTTCTTCTGCGATCCCAAGAAGCTTCTTGATGGAGGTAAGGATACTAGAATCCATTTTGATTCCTCCTCATGTTACTTGAGCACAACATACTCGCACATGCAGTAACCCTCAAGACCACTTGCAGTACAGATTTTGTAAAAGCCATTCTCAATCTCATCTTTTAGAAGACGAACTTCAGAGCCGGCCTCAAGAGCAGTTAGGATCTCAGCATCAATACTCGGCTTTTCACGAACGTTTAGTCGAATACAGTTATCGACAACGCCAGTAATAGGTTCAGGCTTAACTGCATCATTCACAACTTGGGTCTCCTCAGGTTCGGGTACGGAAACTCGCATGCTCATCGGAATTACCGGCTCAGTAGGCACAGGAGTCTCCTCGGGCTTCCTACTCTGCTTAGAATAATTTGTATAGTTATGCTTGGCCATGATTTCCTCCTTCAGTGCCTCCATGGGCACGTATCATTTTTTGTTCGGACAATCGGCCCGGTAACTAACAAACGGGCATCGCCATAGTGAATGGCATTATGCGTGTTATGAGTCACACAGACAAGATTGTCAGGATCAAAGACATTTCGACTACAAGCGACTACATCATCAACCGTAATAGGGTTAAGATGATGAATCATGATATGACTATGAATATCATAGCCTTCACATGCCAAGTCACAACCATTGTCACGGATGATGATCTGATTTCGCAGTTTCTTCCATTCAGGAGAATTGTATAAAATCTGATTCAAATATCGATCGTAGCCGAAGGTGTCTTTACCAACAGACCCTTTAAGTCGCAAGTATTCAAAACGCTCTTCAAAGGTGGGAATTGTGATGAGTTCAGAATATGTCTTAGTATTCATCCTCATCGGGGGCTCCTCCTTGACCACTATAGCGACGCATTGCTTTGATAGCTTCGTAATATAGTTCTTCCACTCTCTTGCTAGATTGCACCGCTTCGGTCTTAGCCTTAAGAAATCGATTCTCTTCCTGCAATTTTTCCATCTCAAGCTTGTTCTTCATGGAGCCGAGCTTAAGAAAATGTGTAGTTTCCTGAGAAGAGGCAGTACCGTCTAGAAGCCGTTGTTCAACAAGATCAACAGCCAAAGCGATAAGCTGATTCTCTCGAGCTTCGGGGGTTAATGCCGGACGAATCTTACGAGGTTCGGCCTTTGTGGGTTTTGCTTTCTTCATCAGTAATGCCTCCTTTCCATTTTGAATTGCTATAGAATTAGTGCCTACCAGCGAACACCTTTAACAAGTGATCGTGTTTTCTTTTCCTTCCATTTTGAGCGGCAGTGATAACCGTTACGTTATCCTCGTACACCACTTTTTCAAGAGCCATTTTCAACCACCTCCACATAGGTTCCCACCAACGCGCTCAAGGCATGGTATACGGGATTCCCGGTATCCCTGGTACACTTGTACAGCACGCCGTCTTGGGTGTAATACTTGCCGTTTTCCAGGGCCATATTGCCGTTGTAGGGGATGGGGTCGTATTTGGTGCCGTCGTGGGACTCACAGATCTCCTCCCAGAGACTTTCTGTACCGGTTTCGCCGGGCGCCTTGGATGACAGTCCTTTCGGTGCTAGGCGGAGTGATTAATTACATCACTTCTGTGGCCCTGATTGTACCACTATCGTCTACAGTGATACGAAATTGTTTGTCGCTGTTGGCGGTGGAAGATTTAAGGAGCATACTGCTTGGTGCTCTGAATGTCAAAAAAAGTCCTTTCGCACTGTCTAGTAAAATATTATTTGAGCTTACACATAGGATTTCTCCCATTTGTGAAGACTCTTCGATAATAATAGCAAATCCATGAACACGCCAATAGTCTCTGCTAGTAATCAAGCTAGAGAGAAACGCCGTTGCTCTCCTATTTTCTACATAAACATCGACGCAGAAAACGCCATTCGGCATATTTTCTTTCTTAAGTGCGGTTGTGTCAAACGCATTAGCAAAGAAATACCCCTCTGTTTTGTCATACCGAATTTCTTGAACCACACCACGCCAAGCCGAAAACCCACCTTTTTTGTATAGTGGGGCCATTTGAGCGTTTTTCGTGTAAGGCTCTACCACGCGTTCAAGTGCCACATTAGCGGTGGTCTGTGCGTTATTAGCGGTGGTCTGTGCTGCATTAGCCGTATTCTTTGCAATTTCAACCTCTGACTTAGTGACTACGGTATCTGGTAAATACTTTTCATCAATCTTTACTACTTCTGTAACAAGTCCGCCAATAGAAAATGTGTGAGAGGCAGAAGTATCTGCTGTAGCAATAGCGATTCTCTCATCATTTACATCCATAACAAATGGCTCACCAGTATCAGGGCTAACACCTGCAATAGAGAGATTCCCAATGACCTGCACATCATTAAAATTTACACAGGTACATTCATAAGTGGCACCATCCCAATATACTTTATAAGTCTCTCCAACAGTAGCCTCAAATGTTGATGGAAATTCTGCTATATAAAGACCATAACCATCATCGGCAAACGATACGGTACTTTCTTCAACAAACACGGTTTCTACAGTATCTCCCGTATAGAACGGCCTGTTCTTTACATAATCCTTTGCCGTCTCATCGTTCTGGTTCCAGTCTGGTTGAATGCTCTTCTCACCAGCTTCTTCTAAAATCTCCTTCCTAAACTTCTCCAGAATATCCGAATGGTCTTCAATCACAGCGGAAGTATTACTAATACCCTCGCCAATGGTGAGTAACTTACAAATTTCTGTATTCCACTTGTAAGTATAGTTGCCATCAGGATCAAGACACTCAAAAAGAATAATGAAATTCAGTCGACCATAGTATTTGGTTGCATTTCCAGAGATGAGCCAACTGAATGTAAGCTTATCACCATCGACGGCCACATCATCTGCAATGTAAACATCCCTACTAATTGCACTTGTCCTGCGGTCAATGTTAATGTAGTGAATTTCGATTCGATCGCAGAGACTCATGTCATGGCCTTCAACAATTTTTGGAATTTCGAAGGTAATTCGCTCTGACTGATGATCTCCTTGGATAAGTTCAAGCTTATCTGAGGTAGTAGAGATTACTCTTGTAGTGGAATTGATGACAAAACGAGAATCGCTGTCAACAACAGGATGAGTATGTGCCATCTTGTCACCTCTTTCTAAATAGTTGTTAAAAACTTATGGATGCTATTCTTGCAGAAATAGGATAGTTCGGGTAATGTTTTAGAGGCCTATAAGGTACTGTTCGTCTATCATTTGAAAGGAGCGAAAGTATGAAAAGGAGGAAATATAACTCGCCATCCATAGGGCACTGGACAAAGAGTTTTCTGCGACGGCTGCCGACCAGATAGACCCCTAAAACATTACCTGAAAATATCCCCCGGAGAATTTTTGAGGAGGCCGGCGATATGAGGCGGGG
>ERZ780057.57-NODE-57-length-60068-cov-6.9317_pt1 | contig 60068 bp, 50 predicted proteins | sample MGYA00511844_ERZ780057 | MGnify/ENA primary metagenome ERZ780057 (study PRJEB29588, sample SAMEA2149030) | human gut metagenome | biome: human gut; feature: human-associated habitat; material: faeces | place: Denmark | collected 2008/2010 ...
TGCGTTGAAATAAAAGCAAAAACCACATATAATATAAGGAGAACATTTGGAAAAAGAACAAACGAAAAATCAACAGGAGAAGAATCAACAGGAGAATCAGAAAAAGTCCCAAAAGCTGCAGTGGCATCCGGCATTCTGTTCAGCCTTGCGCCTGGAACTGCTGGAGGATGCAGAAAATCTGGAATTTACCGATGAGTTCCAGCTTACGGAGAAACCTTTGCAGATTGACTGTACGGTTGTAAAAGTAAAGAAGGACTGCAAAATAAAAAATGAAATCGGGAAGATCTTCCGGAAACACAACATTTTTGAATATAAATCCCCGAAGGATGAGCTGAACATTGATACTTTTTACAAGGCGGTTGCGTATGCGTGCCTGTATAAAGTATTACCAAATCATGTGGATGAGATTCCGGCAGAGGAGATTACCATTACACTGATTCGAGACCGCAAGCCGGTGAAGCTGCTGGGGGAACTGGAAAAATCTGGGTATGAATGCCAAAAAGAAACAGCCGGGATTTACTATGTCTATGATGTGATGTTTCCGGTGCAGATCATTGCATCATCGGAACTGGACACGGATATGCATGTACAGCTAAAAGCATTGACGAATCATCTGGAGGAATCGTTGATGCGTCAGTATTTATTGCAGGTGAGTACCTTTGAGGGAAGGGAGAAGAATCTTGCAGATATCGTGCTGCAGGTCATTGTAAACAGTAACATGGAGAAAGTACGGGAATGGAAAGGAAGTGAACAGACAATGTGTGAAGCATTAAGAGTACTGATGAAAGAGGAACTGAAAGAGGAGCGAGTGGCGGGCTTGCGCGAGGGTCGTCTTGAAGGTCAGCGCGAAGGTCAGCGAGAAGGACAGATTCGTGCATATGCATCCCTGGTGCAGGATGGGATCATCCCCGTGGAAATAGGTGCGGAAAAAGTGGGAATGTCTGTCGATGATTTTACAAAAGAAATGAAGCTGGCAGGTTATGTAACCCCTGCGGTATAAAATCAGAACATAAAATGTGTGGTGCCCGTGGTTGCACCACACATTTCATTTTAATTTAAGAAAAGTTTTATATAATAGGAATTGTTCTGGAAATCAGTTCGTGATAGTATAAAAGCTATGCATATGAAAAGGAGTTAAATCATGGGAAAAATATTTAAAAACATGCTCCCATACTGGAAATGGATTCTGGTTATTGTGGCTTTTCTTGTGATGCAGGCATTTTGTGATCTGTCCCTGCCACAGTATACATCGGATATTATCGATGTCGGAATCATGAGCAGCGGAGTGGAGCATATTCTTCCGGAAGAAATGACACAGGAAGATTTTGTGTCAGCACAGCTTTTTATGACCAGCAGGGAAAAGAAAACATTTGCCGCCTGTTATAAGGAGCCGAAAAAAGATGGAAACTATGTGAGAAATTGTGAAGAGGATACGCTTGACGATATGGATGAGTCTCTGTTGGAGCCGATCGTCATGGTATATCAGATGTCCCAGATGAAGGAGTCCGATATTGACGAGAAGGCTCTCACGGGGAAAATGGGAACGGATGGGACGCAGGTAGATATGAAGCAGCTGATGCAGGCACTGGCAGTCGGCCAGGTACCGGATCAGCAGATTCTTGAGATGCGAAAGCAGGTGTCCGGACAGATTGATGCGATCGGATCTTCTACATTGAAATCCATGGGTGTGACCTATGCGATCTCCTGTGATAAAAATGCAGGTGTGGATGTAGATGCCATTCAGAAACATTACTTATGGACCACCGGAGCCAAGATGCTTGGTTTTGCGCTGCTGATGGTTATGGCGGCAGTGGTTGTCGGATATTGTGCTTCCCGTGTGGGAGCATCCATCGGACGAGATCTGCGTGATAAGACATTCCGCAATGTCGTACAGTACTCCAATGCAGAGATGGATCATTTTTCAACGGCATCCCTGATTACGAGAAGTACCAATGATGTACAGCAGATTCAGATGGTGACTGCAGTATTTCTGCGAATGATTCTTTATGCTCCGATCATTGGAATCGGTGGTGTGATTAAGGTTGCACAGACCCATGCAGGAATGGAATGGGCGATCGCGCTTGCGGTGCTTGTTATTCTTGGGTTTGTAATGCTTCTTACCTCCCTTGCCATGCCAAAGTTTAAGATTATGCAGAATCTCGTGGACCGGCTGAATCTGGTTTCGAGAGAGATTCTGACAGGATTAAATGTCATTCGTGCATTTGGACGGGAAAAACGGGAAGAAGAGCGGTTTGATGAGGCCAACCGCAATCTGACAAGGACGCAGTTGTTTACCAACCGTGTTATGACATTTATGATGCCGGGAATGATGATGATCATGTACTGCATTACGCTTCTGATTGTGTGGGTTGCCGCAAAGCGGATTGATGGCGGATATATGCAGGTTGGTTCCATGACGGCATTTATTACTTACACAATGATGATCGTTATGGCATTTCTGATGCTGACCATGATGTCTATCATGATGCCGAGAGCCGGTGTAGCTGCAGAGCGTATAGATGAGGTTGTAGGCACAAAAAGTACGATTACAGATCCGAAAGAGCCGGTTGCCATGGAACAGTGTGAGGGTGTGATTGCCTTTCATCATGTAAATTTCCGGTATCCGGGAGCCACGGAAGATGTGCTTTCGGATATTGATTTTGTTGCAGAGCCGGGAAAGACCACTGCAATTATCGGAAGTACCGGATGTGGTAAATCTACGCTGGTCAACCTGCTTCCGCGTTTTTATGATGTGACAGGTGGAGAGATCACGCTTGACGGAACGGATATCCGCAAGTATACATTGCAGGATCTGCGGGAACATATCGGATTTGTACCACAGAAGGGAGTTCTTTTCTCTGGTACAATTGCAAGCAATCTGCGCTTCGGGGCAGAGGATGCGTCAGATGAGCAGATCCGGGAAGCAGCGGAGATTGCGCAGGCAACAGAGTTTATTGACAGCAAACAGGATGGGTATGAGAGTGCGATTGCACAGGGCGGAAGCAATGTTTCCGGCGGACAGAAGCAGCGGCTTGCCATTGCCAGAGCAATTGCAAAAAATCCAAAGATTTATGTGTTTGATGACAGTTTTTCCGCTCTGGATATGAAGACCGATGCGGCACTCCGCAGAGCACTTGAGACAAAGACGGAACATACGACCGTGATCATTGTCGCACAGCGAATCAGTACAATTCTGCATGCGGACCAGATACTGGTACTCGACGATGGAAAGATTGTCGGAAAAGGCACGCATGAGGAATTACTGCACAATTGCGAAGTTTACGAGCAGATTGCCAGAAGTCAGCTGTCTGCCAAAGAACTGGGACTTTCTGAGGAGGTGAAATAAGATGGCAGAACAACGTACAAAAAGACCTCGCGGTCCGATGGGAGGTCCGGGCAGAGGAATGATGCCGGGAGAAAAGCCGAAAGATTTCAAAAACTCTATCGGAAAACTGGTTCGTTATCTCGGAAGATACTGGTATGCGATTGTTGCCGTTATGATTTTTGCAGCGGTGTCTACCGTCTTTTCCGTTGCCGGACCAAAGGTTATGGCACGTGCAACGAATGCATTGGTGGAAGGTCTCGGAAAAAAGATCGCGGGAACCGGATCTATTGATTTTACCTATATTGCCAAAGTGTTATTGTTTACACTTGGCCTGTATATCTGTTCTGCAGTATTCAGTTTTATACAGGGAATGATCATGACAGGAATCACGCAGAAAACCTGTTACCGCATGCGTAAGGAAATTTCAGAGAAAATCAACCGCATGCCAATGAAATATTTCGAGAGCCGCACGTACGGAGAGGTGCTATCCCGCATCACAAATGATGTGGATACACTTGGACAGAGTTTAAATCAGAGTGTGACGCAGATCATTACGAGTGTGGCAACACTGGTCGGAACACTTGTGATGATGATTTCAATTTCCGGAATTATGACATTGATTTCACTTGTGATTCTTCCGGTATCTGCCATCTTGATTTCGTTTATTATCAAACATTCGCAGAAATATTTCCGCCAACAGCAGGAATATCTGGGACATATCAACGGACAGGTGGAAGAGGTCTATGGCGGACATCTGGTGGTGCAGGCATATAATAAGCAGGAGAGCACCATCAAAAAATTTGAAGATACCAATCAGATTCTGTTTCAATCGGCATGGAAGTCCCAGTTTTTATCCGGACTGATGCAGCCGATCATGCAGTTTGTCGGAAACCTCGGTTATGTCGGAGTGGCAATTTCCGGAGGACTTCTGGCAATCCGCGGAACCATCGGGGTTGGTGAAATTCAGGCATTTATTCAGTATGTCCGGAATTTTACTCAGCCGATCCAGCAGATTGCGCAGGTGGCAAATATGCTGCAGTCGATGGCTGCAGCCTCCGAGCGCGTATTTGAATTTCTGGACGAAGAGGAAGAAGAACTGACGGTTGAACATGCTGTGCATCTCGACCATGTGGATGGTTACGTGGATTTTTCCCATGTAAGTTTCGGATACAATCCGGATCAGATCATTATCAGGGATTTTTCCGCTCATGTAACACCTGGACAGAAAATTGCAATTGTCGGACCAACGGGAGCAGGAAAAACCACAATGGTCAAACTGCTTATGCGTTTCTATGATGTGACAGGCGGAGCCATTCAGGTGGATGGGCATGATATCCGCGACTTTAACCGTCAGGAGCTTCGGGATGCATTTGGTATGGTATTGCAGGATACCTGGCTGTTTAAGGGATCTATCATGGAAAACATCCGGTATGGCCGTTTAGATGCCACGGATGAGGAAGTGATTGAGGCGGCAAAAGCCGCACATGCCCACCATTTTATCCAGACACTTCCGGGTGGCTACCAGATGGAGTTAAACGAGGATGCAAGTAATGTTTCCCAGGGACAGAAACAGCTTCTTACAATTGCACGTGCTATCCTTGCGGATAACCCGATTCTGATTCTGGATGAGGCAACCTCTTCGGTAGATACCCGTACCGAAGTGCGGATTCAGAAGGCATTGGATAATCTGATGCGTGGACGGACCAGCTTTATCATTGCGCATCGACTCTCTACGATAAGAAATGCGGATCTGATTCTGGTGATGAAAGATGGCGATATCATAGAGCAGGGGACACACGAACAGCTTCTGGCACAAAAGGGATTTTATGCAGATCTGTATAATTCCCAGTTCGAAGAGAATGCATAAGACATTGAAATAAATTGGCAGTTGTGATATAGTTTAACTGTATTTATCGACAAATTTTGACAAAATCGGACAGTGCTTTCTGGTATGCTTATTTTTGACTGAATTTGACATTCTAGGAGGCCTACATGGGAAAACTAAATGTCGCAATTGCAGATGATAACGAGGTTATGCGTGACTTATTGGAAGAAATGGTAACCAGTGATGATGAACTGCACCTGATCGGGATGGCAAAGGATGGAGAAGAAGCCTGTCATCTGATCAGGGAAAAAGAACCGGATGTTGTATTATTGGATATTATTATGCCGAAACTGGACGGTCTGGCAGTCCTTGACAGGATCAGGGCAGATCATACACTAAAGAATCGGCCAACATTTCTGATGATCAGTGGGATCAGCAATGAAAAGATTACCGAAGACGCGTTTGAGCGGGGAGCGGATTATTACATTATGAAGCCGTTTGACCGGAATATTGTTTTGGACCGGATCAAGACACTCAACCGTCGAAAAAACAAAGTACGAAAAGAAATTGGCAGACCGGTTGAGATGGAAAAGAAACCGGAAAAGTACTCGTTACAGACACTGGAAGAGGATGTCACAGAGATAATTCATGAGGTTGGTGTTCCGGCACATATCAAGGGATACCAGTATTTGCGGGAGGCAATCATCATGTCTGTGACGAATATGGACATGTTAAATTCTATTACGAAAATTTTATATCCGGGGATTGCAAAGAAATTTGATACGACACCAAGCCGTGTCGAGCGTGCCATCCGTCATGCAATTGAAGTAGCATGGAGCCGTGGCAAGATGGATACGCTGGATGATCTGTTCGGATATACGATCAGCAATGGAAAAGGAAAACCGACCAACTCGGAATTTATCGCTCTTATTACGGACAAAATACGATTACAGATGAAGAGTAAGTAAAGGAGTGTTATGTATGAAGAAGATTCTGTTTGTTTCATCAGAGGCAGTGCCATATGTGAAAACCGGAGGTCTTGCCGATGTTGTCGGATCACTTCCGAAATATTTTGACAAAAAAGAGTATGATGTGCGGGTAGTTATTCCGAAATACGCCTGCATGGATCGCTCATTTCTTCCAAATTTAAAATTTTTGTGCCATTTTTATGTAAATCTGAACTGGCGCAGGCAGTATGTTGGAATTTTCGAGTCGGAATATCATGGTGTTCACTTTTATTTTGTGGACAATGAATTTTATTTTGCAGGAGAATCTCCATACAACAATATCTATGAAGATGTGGAAAAGTTTGCATATTTTTCCAAGGCAGTACTTGCTAGTCTGCCGTATATTGATTTTGCCCCGGATATTATCCATTGCAATGACTGGCAGACAGGACTTATTCCGGTGTTTCTGCATACGGTATTTGGAGATGATAATTTTTATGCGGGAATCAAAACCGTGTTTACGATTCATAACCTGCAGTTTCAGGGACGCTGGCGAATTCAGGAGATTATGGATATTACAGGACTCCCGGCACACATTTTCAATGCATATGAACTGGAATCTTATGGCGAAGCAAACTACTTAAAGGGTGGCGTGGTATATGCAGATTATATTACTACCGTCAGCCCGACGTATGCAAATGAGATTACGACCGTAGAAGGGGGAGAGGGCTTAAGTGGCCTGATGACTGCCCGAAAGGATCGCCTTTATGGTATTTTAAACGGAATTGATTATGAAGAATATAATCCACAGACAGATCCTTATATTTCGGTAAATTATTCGAAAAAAGATGCAGTGAGTGGGAAAAAAGAAAACAAAGTTGCATTACAGAAAGAACTTGGGCTTCCAGTCAGGGAGGATGCTTTCCTGATCGGAATCGTATCGCGTATGACCAGCCAGAAAGGATTTGACCTGATTGGCTGCGTATTGGATGAACTTTTAACCGAAATGGATATACAGCTGGTGGTTCTTGGTTCCGGAGAGAGCCAGTATGAAAATATGTTCCACCATTATCAGAGTAAGTATCCGGACAAGGTAAGCGTACATATCGGATTTACCGAGGAGCGTTCGCACCATATATATGCGGCAAGTGATGTGCTGCTGATGCCTTCCATGTTTGAACCATGCGGGCTGGCACAGATGATTGCCATGCGTTACGGAACACTTCCGATCGTACGTGAAACCGGAGGACTCCGGGATACGGTAGAACCATACAATGAATATGAAAATACAGGATGTGGTTTTTCATTTGCGAATTTTAATGCACAGGAAATGGCAGATATTGTCCGGTATGCGTATCGTGTGGAGCATGAACAAAAGGCCGCATGGAAAGAACTGATCTATCGTGCGATGGATCGCAATTTTTCCTGGAATGTTTCGGCACATGCATATGAGAAGCTATATGATAAACTGGTAGAAATGTAATAGATGTTCCCCGCAGAATTTTTTCTGCGGGGATTTTGTGTCTGGAAATATAATCTATGAAGTGCAGACCGGCTGCGGCATGGTCAGCAGATGGCTGTGCCGGCAGTAATAGTAGGCATGGTCGGACAGAATTTCTTCATCCTGAAGCTGTGAGGCATTCACTTCTTTTACCATTGCGGTGTAATGGTCGAGATTCTGCCTGTCGTTTTCATCGGTGGCAAGAATCAGTACTTCGTGAATACTGCTTGGCAGAATGATCAGATCCTTTTCAAACAAATCGGACAGTTCTTTTAAGATGTCATCGTAGAGGAGAACGGTTGCACCGTTGGTCCGGTACGTATTGGTCAGAACATACAGTGGCGGGGCTGCTTCCGGGAGTGGAGTTTCCGCGACGAGCTGCATTTCTTTGAGAAGACTGCTCATCGGGGTAAGCTGTGGGGGAAGAAGCTGTGGCGTGTTTTTCTTCGCAAGTCGGTAAAGCGTTTCTTTGTCGGTTTTCCAAAGGTTTAAGTGATGATTGTGGATCAGAATATTTGCCTGGTTTTCGGCACTTGCATGGAGCAGACAGTAAAAGATTACGGCCAGATCCTGGTAGCGGAAAAACGGAACCTCTTTTAACAGTTCCTGATTTTTTTCAAAGCTTACAAGACGCATGACGATGTGCTCGCTGGCACGGGAAAAATCGGTAAAGTAGGACGTGTCAAAATTTTCTTCCGGGGCATGCGCCTGATAGGTATGAAGAATATCTTCACAGATTTCTTCAAGGCATACCCCTTCCAGATAGCGATGATAGTATGGCATCAGATAGATCGCAGGTGACACGTTTTTCTTCGGATGGAGAAGTACCAGACCATCGTAATGTGTTCCGTTATTTTTGGTAAAGGAACGAATGTCTAAAGTGACACCTGTCTCGATACGCAGAGAAAGCTGTGTACGGATCGTTGTTAAAAATTCCTGATAGTTCATATGTAATTGAAAACAAATGTATATATGGGAAATTTCGGAATGACCGTTTCCGAAGATGAAAAATCCACGGTGTTAACCAGACACCGTGGATTTACTTTAGCATGTTTTGACTGAAATTGCAATCATTTTTCTCGGTTTTTTAATAAGAGAGAAGTTCCTGCCACAGCTTTGTGTACTTGGCGGAATCATCATCACTTAATGCTTTATAGATTTCACATCTTTTTATCGTGTCACTGGAAGGATTGATAGCTTCGTTATTTTTTACGTCAGCGTCCTGATTTTCTACCACAGATGTAATCGGAGAGGCATACTGCACATATTCGAAATTCTTTTCTGCGATATCATCCTTGCACAGGAAATTTAAGAATTTTAAAGCGTTGGTCTGGTTAGTGCAGGACTTTGGAATGAACCAGGAATCGATCCAGAGGTTGGATCCCTCTGTTGGAACTGAATAATCCAGATTGTCGTTCTCTGCCATGGCCAGTGCAGCCTCGCCGGAGTAGCACAGTGCGATGGAGGCTTCTTCTCCGATCATGGCATCGGCTGTCTCGTCTACATAGTAAGCATATACGATTTTATCATCTTTTTGCTTTTTTAATATGTCGAGGGCTTCCCGCAGATGATTTTCATCGGTATCGTTTAAGGAATACCCTTTGGAGATCAGTGCAGGGGCAAACGTATCACGGACGGAATTTTCCATGATGATTTCATCCTCATAGGTAGGATCCCACAGGCCGTTCCAGCTTGATACGGTTTTGGCATCAATGGTTGTTTTGTTGTAGAGAAGGCCAAGAGTCCCGTAAAAATATGGAACGGAATAGGTGTGATTCTTGTCATAGGAAGCAGACATATCAAGGATCGTTGGATCCAGATTTTTGTAGTTGTCCATGGCATCGTAATCTTCTTCGAGAACTTCGCCCTCGTTGATCAGACGCTCAACCATATATTCGGAAGAGCAGATTACATCATAGTTGATGGAACCGGCTTTGTATTTGGTATACATTTCTTCCGGACTTTCATATTCTTCGTATTTGACGGTGATACCGGTTTCTTTTTCAAACTGTTTGACTACAGACTCATCGATATATTTTCCGTAATTTAAAACGGTTAAGGTCTGTCCGCTTTTTTTCGCAGAGGAAGATCCCCCACAGGCAGTGAGTGCGCTGACTGCCAGAGCAGAAATTAAGAGGGCAGAGAAAATTCTTTTTTTCATAATAGGACTCCTTTCGGCTGGAATAAAATTCCAATGGATAATTTATTTGGCTGCAACACGCTTCTTCCCCGGATAAACATTTCCGGCAAGAAGAATGAGCAGAACGGCAAAGAACAGAATCGTGGAAAGTGCATACAATTCCGGTTTGATTCCTTTGCGAAGTTCTGTGTAGAGCATGGTGGAGAGGGTATTGACCCCGGCTCCTTTGGTAAAATAGGTGATGGAAAAATCATCCAGTGACATGGTGACTGCCATCATAAATCCGGAGAACACACCGGGACGGATTTCCGGCCAGGTGACTTTGTAAAATGCATACAGCGGCGTTGCTCCGAGATCAAGTGCCGCCTCATAGGTGCTGCGGTTTGTCTGTTTCATTTTCGGAAGCACATTTAAAATAACATAAGGAATACTAAAAGTAATGTGCGCCAGAAGAACCGTCACAAATCCGAGGTCGATAAATTTCACAAACAAAAGCATCATGGAGATACCGGTTACGATATCCGCATTCAGAAGCGGAATATTGGTCGCGCCGAGATAAATGGTCTGGTGCCGTTTTTTCATGGCGGCTATGCCGAGCGCGGCAAGTGTTCCGATCAGTGTGGAAATAATTGCGGACAGGAAAGTGACCTGCAAAGTTGTGACAAATGCAGTCATAATCTTTTCGTCCTGAAAACAGCCGGTATACCACCGGAGCGTGAAGCCACCCCATTTTACCTTGGAACGGGAATCGTTGAAAGACAAAGCAATCAACACAATAATCGGAAGGTAAAGGAAGGCAAAAATCAGGACCATATAGATCCGGGATGCACATTTTTTTAACATATGGATGTTCCCTCCCCTTCTTTATCAAATATATTTACAATAGTCATACTTGCAATCACAAAAATCATAAGAACAAAGGAAAGACCGCTTCCGGCATTCCATTGCATACCCTGCATAAAATCCTGTTCGATCACATTTCCGATTAAAAGAACATGACCACCGCCTAATACCTGCGAGATTGCAAACGAGGTAAGTGACGGGACAAATACCATGACGATTCCGCTGATGATTCCGGATACGGTAAGCGGAAGGATAATCTTTAAAAAGATGGTTACATTTCCGGCACCCAGATCACGGGCCGCCTCAATCCAGTCTTTACGGATTCGTGTCATGGAGTTGTAGATTGGCAGCAGCATAAATGGCAGGAAGTCGTATACCATGCCAAGGACAACTGCCGTTGGTGTATTTATGATATTGATGCGGGAAAGTCCGAAACCTGTGAGAATGGAGTTGATTACACCATTTTTGGAAAGCAGAAGTTTCCATGCCAGGATACGGAGCATAAAGTTCATCCACATCGGAAGCATAAAGATAAAAACAACCAGTCCCTGATTTTTGATTTTCATATTATTTAAAATCATTGCCAGCGGATAGGAGAGAACCAGGCACACGATGGTGCATATAATTCCAAGTCTCAGGGAAAGTCCCATGGCTTTGCGGTTGGTTTCATCTGCTATCGCTGTGATATAGGATAACGTAAAACTGCCATCGCCGTTTGTAAATGCATAGTAAAGAATCATGATAAGCGGCAGGAGGATAAAACCGATGATCCATATGAGGTATGGACCGGCAAGAAATTGCTGTTTAAATTTACGCATCGATCTCCACCGCCTTTTCATCGGAAGATTCCGGCTTATGCATAATCTGGATATTGAACGGGATTACTTTGATGCCGACTTTGGTGCCGACCGGAACAAATCTGGTGGTGTGAACCAGCCATTCATAGCCGCCGGCCATGACATCAAGTTCATAGTGAACGCCTTTAAAAATCAGGGAGGTTACTTCGCCCTGCAGCGTTCCCTCCGAAGGATCGACAAGTTCTACATCTTCCGGACGGATGACAACGTCGACCGGCTTGTTATTGCCGAATCCTTTGTCGACACATGCCCAACGGGCACCGAGAATCTCTACAAGTTCGTCTTTTATCATGGTTCCGTCAATGATATTGCTGTGTCCGATAAAATCGGCAACAAATGCGTTTTCCGGTTCGTTGTAAATGTTTTCCGGAGTACCGATCTGCTGGATATATCCCTGATTCATGACAACAATGGTATCGGACATGGTCAGTGCTTCTTCCTGATCGTGGGTGACATATACAAAAGTAATTCCAAGTTCTTCTTTCAGACGGATGAGCTCATACTGCATGCTCTGGCGCAGTTTTAAATCAAGTGCACCAAGCGGTTCATCTAAAAGAAGGACTTTTGGCTCGTTTACAATCGCACGGGCGATGGCGATACGCTGCTGCTGACCACCGGAGAGAGAATCGACCGAACGGTTTTCAAATCCTTCCAGATTGACCAGTTTTAAGGCATATTTGATTTTATCCTGAATATATGCTTTGCTTTTTTTACTTATTTTAAGGCCGAATGCAATGTTTTCGGCGATGGACATATGCGGGAAAAGAGAATACTTCTGAAAAACGGTATTCAGTTTCCGTTCATTGGCTGCAAGAGCTGTGATATCCTGTCCGTCAAACAGAATCTGTCCCTTGTCCGGGCTTTCAAAGCCTCCCAGCAGACGCAGGGTTGTAGTTTTTCCGCATCCGGACGGACCTAAAAGGGTCAGAAATTCATTCTCCCGGATATACAGATTTAAATCATCCAACACAAGATTGGAATCGTAGGATTTGGAAATTCCAATAAAATCAATTAAATGTTTACTCATACGTTTGTCCTCTTAAAAATTTGGTGGGGTAGTAACCCAGATGATGACGGCATCTTTCGAACCGGTGTTTTCCAGATAATGCTTTTTTCCTGCTTTAAAATAGAAAGATTCCCCGGCATGTACCGTCTGGTTTTGTCCGGCATAGTGGATACGGACGTTTCCTGTGATTACATAACCGAAATCCTCCCCCTCATGGGGCTGATAAACTTCTGACCGTCCACCGGCGTGTAAAGTCAGACGAACCGGTTCCATCTGGTTTTTCTGTGCATTGGGAACGACCCATTCAATACAGCAGTGTTTTTCTTCGTCGGTTTTTTCAAAATAATCTTCCTGTTTGAAAACAATCTGTTCCGGCTCTTCATTTGTAAAAAATTCTGCTGGTGTCGTACCAAGGCACTGGATGATATCCAGAAGAGTTCCGATGGACGGAGAGTTCTGGTTTCGTTCCAACTGTGAGATAAAGCCCTTGGTCAGCTCGGCACGGTCCGCCAGCTCCTGTTGCGTCAGTCCGTACTGGATGCGCAGTTCTTTCATGCGGTGTCCAATGTCCATGGCATGCCTCCCGTAAATTTATGAAACATGATTGTTAGTTGATTTTTTGTTTACTAATTATAAACTCAACAATTTCTATTCTACAGAATCCATGTGAAAAGTCAATCTTTTTTTAATATAAATTTTATGAAAAAACAGTTGATTTTCTGAATCGGTTTTGGTATTATATACAAGTACGTTTTGCCAATATGGCTCAGTTGGTAGAGCAACGCATTCGTAATGCGTGGGTCAGGGGTTCGAGTCCCCTTATTGGCTTCGTTTCAGACACGTTTTGTATCGGGTATCCGATGGAAGACGTGTCTTTTTTACTTTAAAAAGTGCTTGTTTCTTAGGCATGAAATTGGTATAATGGGCGCAGACAAAGAAAATAAGAATAAAGGTTGAGGTAAAAAATGGACAAGAACAAAAAGACGTTTCAGGTACCGACATTACTGGCCTTTGCAGCAATTGTTGCAATTATGGTGATTGTAGGGGTGAGAGTCCTTAACGTTCCGGTAGTTCCTATGTGTCTGCTTGTTATCATTGAGGCAGTTATTGCAGTGATGCTGCATCATGCGGAACTCTGGGTGCATGGACTTCTTATTCTGGCAGAACTTTGTGCCGGTGTTGCCGGGAAAAAAACAGTATTGATTATTTTATGTGCAGTTGTTTACATTGCAGCGACGTTTGCACTGCAGATGTTAGATAAAGGAGAAACACACAATGGACAGTAGTGACAGTAGTTATTACAGCAGGCAACAGCTGGATGAGCTGTTTTTACAGATGATCGCCTTTTTTTCCGGAGATCCGAAACGGATTCAGCATTTCATGAAAGTGCATAGTTTCGCAAGAATCATCGGAACAAAAGAAGGGCTTGACGAGACATCCCTTTTTATATTGGAAGCAGCCGCTTATACCCATGACATTGGAATCCGTCCGGCAGAAGAAAAGTATGGACGGTGTGACGGAAAGCTGCAGGAGCAGGAAGGACCGATTGTGGCACAGAGAATGCTTTCCGATGTGGGAATTGAAAATTATCTGATCGACCGTATCTGCTATCTGATCGGACATCATCATACATATGATAATATCGAAGGACTGGATTATCAGATTCTGGTGGAGGCAGATTTTCTGGTCAATTTATATGAAGATGACGTCAATCGTCACGGAATTGAACAGGCATATCAGCAAATTTTCCGGACGCAGACCGGAAAAGAAATTTTTAATCAGATGTATACAGATGAAAGATGAATAAAAAAAATTATCAGAAAATAATGGAAGATCTGATCCGTGAAAACTGTACGGCAGGGGAGGCTCCAAGCCTCCTTTTGCACAGCTGTTGTGCACCGTGCAGTTCTTATTGTATTGCATGTCTTGCAGAACATTTCCATGTAACGGTATTTTATTACAATCCCAATATTTATCCGCCGGAAGAATATCATATGCGGGCAAAGGAGCAGGAACGTTTTATTGCTGAGTTTCCTACAAAATATCCAGTTTCTTTTGTGGAAGGTGCATACGATACACAGCGGTTTTACGATATGGCAAAGGGCATGGAAGAGATCCCGGAAGGGGGAGAGCGCTGTTTTGCCTGTTACCGGCTGCGGCTTTCTGAGGCTGCGTCCTATGCAAAAGCGCACGGATTTGATTTCTTTACGACAACACTATCCATCAGTCCGCTGAAAAATGCGGAAAAGTTAAATCAGATCGGAGCAGAACTGGCAGATACCTTTGGTGTCCGTTATCTGTTTTCGGATTTTAAAAAGAAGGAAGGCTATAAAAAGTCGACCGAAATTTCTAAGGAGTATCACATGTACCGGCAGTACTACTGTGGGTGTGTGTATTCCAAGCGTGACCGCGACCGTGAAATCGTACTGCGCAGACAGCAGGAAGAACAGATTTTATAAAAATAAAACAAAGAATTTAAGAAAGAGAGGAATTTAGATATGGCACAGTTATGGGGCGGAAGATTTACGAAGGAGACAGACCAGCTGGTTTACAATTTTAATGCATCCATTTCGTTTGATCAGAAATTTTACAAGCAGGATATTGAGGGTTCCATTGCACATGTGCGTATGCTTGGAAAGCAGGGCATTCTGACACAGGAAGAGATGCAGGCGATTGTTTCCTGTTTACAGGAAATTCTTGCGGATGTGGAGAGCGGAAAGCTTGCCATCACTTCGGAATATGAGGATATTCACAGTTTTGTGGAAGCAAACCTTATTGACCGTCTGGGAGATACCGGAAAGAAACTGCATACCGGACGAAGCAGAAATGATCAGGTGGCACTGGACATGCGTCTGTATACCCGGCAGCAGGTTCTTGAGACGGATGAACTGCTGGAACAGCTGCTGCAGGTACTGCTTCGCATTATGAAAGAAAATACGCAGACGATTATGCCAGGATTTACCCATTTGCAGAAAGCGCAGCCGATCACACTCGCACATCATATGGGGGCGTACTTTGAAATGTTTAAGCGTGACCGTTCCCGTATGCACGATATTTACGAGCGCATGAATTACTGCCCGCTCGGTTCCGGCGCACTGGCAGGAACAACCTATCCGCTTGACCGCGAATATACTGCAGAGCTTCTTGGCTTTTACGGACCGACCTTAAACAGTATGGACGGTGTTTCCGACCGCGATTACCTGATCGAATATCTGTCTGCCATGGCAACCATTATGATGCATTTAAGCCGCTTCTCCGAGGAAATCATCATCTGGAATTCCAACGAATACAAATTTGTAGAGATTGATGATGCATACAGTACCGGAAGCAGTATCATGCCACAGAAGAAAAATCCGGATATTGCAGAACTTGTCCGAGGCAAGACCGGGCGTGTGTATGGCGCGCTCATGTCGCTTCTGACCACGATGAAGGGGATTCCGCTTGCTTACAATAAAGACATGCAGGAAGACAAGGAACTTTCCTTTGATGCCATCGACACAACGAAAGGCTGTATTGTGTTATTCACGGGTATGCTTGATACCATGAAATTCAATAAGGATGTTATGAGAAAGAGTGCCGCACACGGCTTTACCAACGCGACGGATGCTGCCGATTATCTTGTAAATCACGGGGTTCCGTTCCGCGATGCGCATGGAATTATCGGACGTATTGTTTTGTACTGTCTGGACAAACAGATGCCGATTGACGATATGAGTCTGGAAGAATTAAAACAGTTTTCTCCGGTATTTGAGGAGGATGTCTATGATGCAATCTCCATGGAAACCTGTGTCAACAAGCGTCTGACGATCGGTGCACCAGGGGAAGAGGCGATGAAGAAAGTGATCGCAATCGAAGAGGCATATCTGGAGAAAAAATGAGACAAAAGGAGCACCTCGCATGCAGAGTCACTTGTCGATGCGATGTACGTAATTGCGGTACATCTCTGATATATTGCCTGAAATACCGCTTAGTCGGTATTTCAGATTGTGCAAGTCCTACATATATTTGAGGAATATTTTATTTATTTAGGACAATTTGTTCCTTGTAATTTTACCTGGTTTCAAGTAATATATTTCCTATAAAGACACATGTTCGTGTAACGCGGACAAAAAACAAAAATGTTTTTCTGTAAAAGACAGGTGTCCGCGTATAAAGAAAAGAACAGAGGAGATTGGAAAAATGAGTGAGAAGTTAAAAGTTGGTATCCTTGGCGGAACAGGTATGGTAGGACAGAGATTTATCTCTTTGCTGGAGAATCATCCATGGTTTGAGGTTACCACGATTGCAGCAAGCCCAAGAAGTGCAGGAAAGACTTATGAGCAGGCAGTAGGAGATCGTTGGAAAATGGATACTCCAATGCCGGAAGCTGTAAAGAATATTGTAGTAATGAATGTAAATGAGGTAGAGCAGGTAGCTTCTCAGGTCGACTTTGTATTTTCTGCTGTAGACATGACCAAAGAAGAGATCAAAAAGATCGAGGAAGATTACGCAAAGACAGAGACACCGGTTGTTTCCAACAACAGTGCTCACCGCTGGACACCGGATGTGCCGATGGTAGTTCCGGAAATCAATCCACAGCACATGGAAGTTATCAAGTATCAGAAAGAGCGTCTTGGTACAAAGCGCGGTTTCGTAGCAGTAAAGCCAAACTGCTCCATCCAGAGTTATGCACCGGTTCTGACTGCATGGAAAGAGTTTGAGCCGTATGAAGTAGTTGCCACTACCTATCAGGCTATTTCCGGAGCAGGAAAGACGTTCAAGGACTGGCCAGAGATGCTTGGAAACATTATTCCATACATCGGTGGTGAGGAAGAAAAGTCTGAGAAAGAGCCTCTGCGTATCTGGGGACATGTAGATGACGAGAAGAAGCAGATTGTTCCTGCAACTTCACCAGTCATTACCTGCCAGTGTATCCGTGTACCGGTATTAAACGGACATACAGCAGCTGTATTTGTTAAATTCAAGAAGAAACCTACCAAAGAGCAGCTGATCGAAGCACTGAAGAATTACAGTGGTGTGCCACAGGAACTGAAGCTTCCGAGTGCACCGGAACATTTCATCCAGTACTTAGAAGAGGACAACCGTCCGCAGGTCAGCCTGGATGTAAACTTTGAGCATGGCATGGGAATCTCTGTCGGACGTCTGAGAGAGGATACCGTATATGACTGGAAATTCGTTGGATTATCTCACAATACCGTTCGTGGTGCAGCCGGTGGTGCAGTTTTATGTGCAGAGCTGTTAAAGGCACAGGGATATATCACAAAGAAATAAGTATTAAATTGAAATACGGATTTTGGGAGAGAAGTGCAAAAACTGCACTTCTTTCTTTTTGCCGAAAACCTTGTGAGAGATATTAATCAGTGATATAATTTCTTTTAGCAGAAGGAATTTTGTACGGAGGAATCGGGATGAACGCAAAAAAAACAGATCTCAAAGAACTGGAAGGCTGGTATGAAAAATCAGGAAACCAGCTGATGCTTTTGTATGGCGGAATGGACTGCCGAAAAGAACAGCTGATCAAAGAATTCTGTGTGGGGAAAAAGTATTTTTATTATCGATGCAGACAGCTTTCCGCACAGGAACAGATGCGGAAAATGGGAGAAGAAATTCAAAATGCTTTTCAGATGAAGCTGAGCAGATATTCCTATGATGAATTTTTTAACCGGGTAAAAAGCGGAGATGCATCAAAACTGGTGATTGTGATTGATGAGGCACAGTATGCAATTAAAAGAGATCCGGAATTTGTCAAAAGTATTTTAAAACTGAAGATGAAAAGGCTTTATCCGGGACCGGTAATGATCATTCTGGCGTCTTCTTCCATTGTATGGGCCACGCAGGATGCAAAAGATGCGTTCGGGGATGGATTCCGTCGTATTGATGTACTGCATAAAGTGGAAGATCTGAATTTCCTGGAAGTTGTCCGGACATTTCCGGCACTTTCGGTCAGCGACTGTATCCGTATTTATGGATCGATCGGTGGGGTGCCGGGATATATGGAAGCCTGGAATCCGGAAATTTCATACAGGGAGAATATTTACCGGCTTGTGCTGACGGAGGGCGGATATCTGTTTCATATGGCAGAACAGAAAATTTCGGCAGAACTGCGTGAACTTTCCGTCTATAACACAATTTTATCTGCAATTGCACAGGGATATAATAAACTGAATGACCTGTATGTAAAAACCGGATATTCCCGTGCAAAGATCAGTGTTTATATGAAAAATCTCAGCCATTTTGATATTGTAGAGAAAGTGCAGTCATTTCAGACCGGCGGCTGGGAAAATACTAAGAAAGGGGTATACCAGATCAAAGATACATTTATTAATTTCTGGTTTAAATTTGTATTTCCCCACATGTCGGATCTTTATCTGCTGAAACCGTATGAATTTTACGACCGTTACATTGCACCGGAACTTGGCACGTATCTGAAACGTTATTTCCGGAATGTCTGCATGGAGTATATGATGCTTTTGAATCAGATGGGACGCATGCCGTTTCCAGTTCATAAGATCGGAACCTGGGTTGGAAAGACAGGAAACATTGATATTATTGCCCAGAGTACAGACCGCAGAAATATTGTGGGACTATGTAACTGGGATCAGCCACAGCTGACATCGCAGATGTGCGAGGAACTGTATCAGAACATGGAAAAGGCAAAAATCCGTTCGGAACATATCTTTTTATTCTCTGCAACCCGGTTTGAACCGATGCTGGCGGAGCATGCCAAAACGGATGACCGGTTTGAGCTGATTGATATGAACGAATTATAGAAAAGTTTGCCAATAGGGGATAGAAGATGGGAAAGTCACTGATCATAACGGAGAAACCGTCGGTTGCCCAGGAATTTGCAAAAGTTCTCGGGGTAAGCGGGGGCCGCAGAGATGGCTATCTGGAAAACCAGAAATATGTGATCACCTGGTGCGTGGGACATCTGGTAGCCATGGTATATCCGGAAAGTTATGATATAAAATACAAAAAGTGGAAACTGGAAGATCTGCCATTTCTTCCAAAAGAATATAAATATGATGTGATCAAAGATGTCAGCCGGCAGTATGATGTGGTTCACGGAATGTTGATGCGCGAGGATATCGACCGTGTCTACTGGGCAGGAGATGCCGGAAAAGAAGGACAGACGATTGAGGAAAATATCCGCAATTTCGGCGGTGTGCGAGACGGCATGGAGGAACTCCGGGTCTGGATTGATTCCCAGACAGAGGAAGAGATCCAACGGGGAATCCGGGAAGCAAAACCGATGTCTGCCTATGAAAATCTCGGAAAATCCGGTATTATGCGTACCATTGAAGATTATGCCATGGGCATTAATTTTTCCCGTGTAATGTCGGTAAAATATGGAGGGTTGTTAAACAATGCGGCGGGAACACGTTCCTACACCGCTATTGCGGTCGGGCGCGTGATGACCTGTGTGCTTGGGATGGTCGTGATCCGTGAGCGCGAGATCCGCAATTTTAAGGAGACACCGTTTTACCGTGTTGTCGGAAATTTTACAGATGCACATGTCCAGGGCGAGTGGAAAGCCGTCGAGGGATCAGGGTACTTTGCATCGCCGCTCTTGTATAAGGAAAACGGATTTCGGGAAAAGAAGGATGCACTGGCATTGATTGACAGCGTGCAGGGACATTCTGCGATTGTGGAATCCATGGAAAAGAATATTTCCAGAAAACGGGCGCCGTTACTGTTTAATCTGGCAGAGCTGCAGGCAGAATGTGCAAAACGATTCAAGATCAGCCCGGATGAAACCTTACAGGTGGCGCAGGATCTGTATGAACGGAAACTGACAACGTATCCGCGTACCGATGCGCGTGTGCTTTCTACTCCGGTGGCAAAGGAAATTCATAAAAATATCAGCCGTCTGCGGGGATATGAGCCGACTTCGGATTTTGTGGAGCAGATTCTGGACAGGAAACTGTATGGAAATATTGCAGGAACGCAGTATACCGATGATACTAAAGTGACAGACCACTATGCGATCATTCCGACTGGTCAGCTCACGGAGCTTGGTAAACTGAATTCTTTGCAGAAATCGGTATTTGATCTGATTGTGCGAAGATTTCTCAGTGTGTTTTATCCGGCGGCAGAATATCAGAATGTAAAAATGACGGTTGCTGTGGATGTGGGGGAAAAGAAGGAACGTTTTTATGCGTCTGCACGTGTGTTAAAGACACCCGGTTATTTGGAAATTGCAGGAATTCCAAAGAAAGAGGAAGAAGATTCGGATCCGAAGGAACTGCTACATCTGGCAGATCAGCTGAAAAAGGGCGATGAGATTTCCGTGGATGGATATGAGGTGAAAGAGGGAAAAACTTCACCGCCGAAGCGGTACACCTCCGGTTCCATGGTGCTTGCCATGGAAAATGCAGGACAGCTGATTGAGGATGAAGAGCTTCGGGAACAGATCAAAGGTTCGGGAATTGGTACTTCTGCCACACGTGCGGAGATTATCAAGAAACTGGTCCGTATCCATTACCTCAATCTGAATAAACGGACGCAGGTGCTCACACCGGAAAATCTCGGGGAGATGGTATTTGAGGTGGTGAGCATGACCGTCCCGGCACTTTTGAACCCAAAGATGACAGCTTCCTGGGAAAAGGGACTTGATGGAATTACACAGGGAACCGTGGATTTCTGGGATTACCGGACGAAACTGGAAGATTTCATCCGGACCGAAACGGAAAAGATGATCGGACAGGATCTGCGGGAACCGCTTGCGGAACGCATCAGTAATTTTGCCGGGAAACATGCAAGAGGTGCCGGTGCGAGAAGAAAGATCGGCGTCAGATGTCCGGCATGCGGTGGAGAACTTGTAACCACGCCATTTGGCTATGGATGTGTAAATTATAAGAATGATAAATCAGGATGTAATTTTAATATTGGCGAAATTGCAGGTGTTCAGCTGAGTGAGGAACAGGTAAAAGAACTTATCGAACAGGGGCATACCCAGACCATTCGCGGGTTTAAATCCAAGGCAGGCAAACGGTTCGATGCAAAACTCAAGGTAAATAAAGACGAAAACGGAAAAGTTAATATTGCATTTGATTTTTCAGACGTAGAGCCGGAAATCATTCCGGAGGTAAAGTGCCCGGAATGTGGCGGACAGATTAAAAAGACATCTTTCGGCTATGGATGTGTAAACTTTTCACCGGACGATGAGAACAGCTGCCGGTTTTCCATTGGAACGATCGCCGGAAAAACCCTGCCGGTTACTGCGGTAAAGCAGCTCCTGACGGATGGTCACACAGATACCCTGCGCGGTTTTAAATCAAAAACCGGTAAAAAATTTGATGCCTGTCTGAAACTGGAGAAAACCGAAGAGGGAAAGACGAATATTGTATTTGATTTTGACAGCGTGGAACAGAAAGTGATCCGCGATGTAAAGTGTCCGCTCTGTGGGGGTGAGATCATTGCGACCTCTTTTGGTTATGGATGTGCCAACTATAAGCCGGGTGATGAGAACAGCTGCAGGTTTTCTATTGGGAAGATGGCAGAGAAATCTTTTACGGAAGCACAGGTCCGGCAGCTTTTAAACGATGGCATTACGGAAACCATGCGTGGGTTTAAGTCAAAAACAGGGAAGAAATTTGATGCGCGCGTAGCTCTCGCAAAAGATGAAAACGGGAAAGTAACCGGGCTGAAATTTGATTTTGACAATGTAGAGCCAAAGAAAGTCAAAGATGTGAAGTGCCCGAAGTGTGGTGGGGATATTGTAGTGGCACCGTTTGGATTTATGTGTGCCAATCATAAAAAAGATGATAAGGAAAGCTGTAGCTTTATGATTGGAAGTATCGCAAGTGTCCGGCTGAAAGAAGCGCAGGTGAAAGAGCTTCTGACGAAAAAGAAGACAGAAGTAATATCGGGATTTGTTGCAAAGACCGGTATGAAATTTGATGCGCCGCTGAAACTGACGGAAGAAGGGGAGATTGCATTTGATTTTCCGGAGAAACCGAAACCGGAAGAGACAACCGTGCCGTGCCCGAAATGCGGCAAAATGCTGATGAAGACGCAGTGGAGGTATGAATGTGCGTGCGGATTTAAGATCTGGCATACCGTTGCTAAGGTGGAACTTTCCGAAGAAGTGATGAAAGAACTGCTGACGACCGGAAAGACGAAGCAGAAGATTGCCGGATTTACCTCAAAGGCAGGCAATACATTTGACACCTGCCTGAAATATGAAAATGATCAGATTTCGTTTGATTTTGATAGTCCGGGGGAGGCACCGCCGGAGAAAACAGCAGCCGCAGAGGAAACGACGGCTTTGAAGGAAACGGAAGAGTCCGAAAGAAAAACGATCAGTAATCATGAAAATTAAAGTGTAAGGAGATTAAAAAATGGAAAACGCAAAAATCAAAAACATGTATGATTTATCACAGTCTATCGCGGGAGAGTATCTTTCACAGTTTACATATCCGTGGGAAGCGTTAAAAGGAATCAGCGATTTTATCAAAAAACTCGGTCCGACACTCGATCCGGAAATTTATGAGAAACGTGGAGAAAATATCTGGGTGGCAAAGAGTGCAACCGTTGCGCCTACGGCATGTCTGAACGGACCGTTGATTATTGATGAAGATGCCGAGATCCGTCACTGTGCATTTATCCGCGGAAGCGCAATCATTGGAAAAGGATCGGTTGTCGGAAATTCCACGGAGATTAAAAATGATATCATTTTTAACACGGTACAGGTACCACATTACAATTACGTCGGGGATTCCATTCTCGGTTACAAGTCCCATATGGGAGCCGGTTCAATTACCTCCAATGTAAAATCGGATAAAACACTTGTGGTTGTAAAGGACAGCAGAGATTCCGGTGAAGAAATTGAAACAGGACTTAAGAAATTTGGAGCTATGCTCGGGGATCACGTAGAGGTAGGATGCAACTCCGTTTTAAATCCGGGTACGGTTATCTGCCCGAATTGTAATGTCTATCCGCTTTCTTCTGTCCGCGGAGTGATTCCGGCAAACCATATCTACAAGGATGCAGACCATATTGTGGCAAAAAAAGAAAAATAGTAGTTGTATCTAAAAAAGTGCGAATTTGCACTAGACTTTAGGAAAAAAATATGCAAAAATATTAGCGGTATGTCGAATGATAACGAGTTTATCTACAATTAACATGCGAAAGGAGTCTTAAGATGATTTACACAAAGGAAGTTGAAAACATGTGTCCTGTAGCAAAGGGCGCAAAGCATGAGCCAGCTCCTATCCCGGAAGAGGGAAAGTGGGTTCATTCCAAGAAAATTGAGGACATTTCAGGATTTACACACGGTGTCGGCTGGTGTGCACCACAGCAGGGTGCCTGCAAGCTTTCTCTTAACGTAAAGAACGGTATCATTGAGGAAGCATTAGTTGAGACAATCGGTTGCTCTGGTATGACTCATTCAGCTGCTATGGCTGCAGAAGTTTTACAGGGTAAGACAATTCTGGAAGCTTTAAATACAGACTTAGTTTGTGATGCTATCAACACAGCTATGAGAGAGCTTTTCTTACAGATCGTATATGGACGTACACAGTCTGCATTCTCTGATGACGGACTTGCTGTAGGTGCTGGTCTGGAAGATTTAGGAAAGGGACTTCGTTCTCAGGTTGGTACTATGTATGCAACAAAAGAGAAGGGTGTTCGTTACCTTGAGATGGCTGAAGGATATGTTACAGGTATCGCTCTTGACGAGAATAACGAGGTAATCGGTTACCAGTTCGTTTCTCTTGGAAAGATGACTGACTTCATTAAGAAGGGTGATGATCCTAACACAGCTTGGGAGAAAGCCAAGGGTCAGTATGGCCGTGTGGACGATGCAGTTAAGATTATCGATCCACGTCAGGAATAATTGGAAAGGAGAACGATATAATGGCATCATTATTTGAAGGATATGAAAGAAGAATTGACCAGATTAACGCTGTTTTAAACAGCTATGGTATCAGCTCTATCGAAGAAGCTGAAAAGATTACAAAGGACGCTGGACTGAACGTTTACGATCAGGTTAAGAAGATTCAGCCAATTTGTTTCGAGAACGCTTGCTGGGCTTACACTGTAGGTGCTGCAATCGCAATCAAGAAGGGATGCAAGAGAGCTGCTGATGCTGCCGCAGCAATCGGTGAAGGACTTCAGGCATTCTGTATTCCTGGATCTGTTGCAGATCATCGTAAAGTAGGTTTAGGACATGGTAACCTTGGTAAGATGCTCCTTGAGGAGGAGACAGAGTGCTTCTGTTTCTTAGCTGGACATGAGTCATTTGCAGCTGCTGAGGGTGCAATCGGTATCGCTGAGAAGGCAAACAAGGTTCGTCAGAAACCTCTTCGTGTTATCTTAAACGGTCTTGGTAAAGACGCAGCACAGATCATTTCCCGTATCAACGGATTTACATTCGTAGAGACAAAGTATGATTACAAGGCTGCAAAGCTTAACATTGAGTACGAAAAAGCATACTCTAACGGACTTCGCGCAACTGTAAAATGTTACGGTGCTGATGATGTTCAGGAAGGTGTTGCAATCATGCATCATGAGAACGTAGGTGTTTCCATCACTGGTAACTCTACAAACCCAACACGTTTCCAGCATCCGGTTGCAGGTACATACAAGAAGGAATGTATCGAGCAGGGTAAGAAGTACTTCTCCGTAGCATCCGGCGGTGGTACAGGACGTACACTTCACCCAGATAATATGGCAGCAGGTCCTGCTTCTTATGGTATGACAGATACTATGGGACGTATGCACTCTGATGCACAGTTCGCTGGATCTTCTTCCGTACCGGCTCACGTTGAGATGATGGGTCTGATCGGAATGGGTAACAACCCAATGGTTGGTGCTACTGTTGCTGTTGCAGTATCTGTTGAGGAAGCTGCAAAGGCTGGTAAGTTCTAAGAAACACAGTAAAATCAAGGGCTATCGTGGTTTACAATGTTCCACGGTAGCCTTAAATTTTGCCACGTAGGACACAAGTAGCGCACAGGTAGCACACATGAGGTAGCGCACAAATTGTTGGATGAATTTAGGGTATAAAAAGAGGGCATCGAATATATCCGACACCCCCCATACGCTTTTATGTAACGTTTGTGTTTTTGTTTGATTAGGAGTTTGCTTTTTGCGATTGCACACCTAAAAGATAACCGTACATGAATGCGTTTTCTGCGCCCTGCTGGTAATTGCATTTTGCACCTTTCTCATAAAGTCCAAATCCAATATCGAAGAGTTCTTTGATAATTTCTTTGTTCCGCTTCAAAGTCCAGTGGATGCGCAAGCTCTTAGATTTCTTTAATTCTGCCAGGGCTGAATCATGCAATGCCTTTTTCATTTTTTCATGGCGCCAATCATGAAAGATTCCAATTAAAATATAAACCAAATTATATTGATGCTTGAAATTCCATATGGAACGTGTTATAGTAAAACAAAAGAGGAACAATTGCCCACAAGTGGTTGTCCTCATAAACAATGGTTAGAAAAATCCACCCTAGTTACTCGGTCAAAGTTGGGGTGGTTTTTCTATGCTTTAAAACACTATCTGATAAACGTAAATACGAATGTCAGTAATGCAAGAATGAACAGACCAAAGGTCATGAGGTCTTTAAAATCAAATCTCTTGTTCATCAGCACCACCCCCATCCTATGTAAAATAAAATAGAGGTCAGCCACCCTGCAACACAATTGTTCCATAGTTTGTATTTTATCATATCTATGTAAGTATTGCAATCAGGGCAAAATGTTTTGGAGTGTATATTTTAGTATCAAAAGAAACGTTCACTGAAATAGTATTAAAACTTGTTGACAACAACAATAATAGGACATATAATAACAGTATTAAATCTAACGAACGGCAAAAACGATACTGTAAGGAGCGGTGAGTATGTGTATATATGGTTATTGCAGAATCAGTACAAAGCAGCAAAGTATTGAAAGACAGATTAGAAACATTAGGGCTGAATATAATACGGCGGTTATTGTAACGGAAGCTTATAGCGGTACGACATTGAATCGTTCGGAATGGAATAAACTATATAAAAGGATAAAAGCTGGAGACACGATTGTATTTGATTCTGTATCAAGAATGAGTAGAGATTCAGATGAAGGATTCGCATTGTATGAGGAATTGTATACTAAGGGAGTAGAGCTTGTCTTTCTTAAAGAACCGCATATAAATACCGCCACTTACAAAAGCGCGTTACAGAATAATGTGTCATTGACAGGGCCGAATGTTGATTATATTCTTGATGGAATTAATAAGTATCTGATGACTTTAGCAAAGGAGCAGATTAAGATTGCATTTGAGCAGGCACAGAAGGAAGTAGATGATTTGCATCAGCGAACCAAAGAGGGGATAGCTACGGCACGGTTGAATGGTAAGCAGATTGGGCAGAAGCCGGGAGCCAAGTTGATCACAAAGAAATCCATTGAAGCAAAGAAGCAGATCAGAAAATATAGTAAAGATTTTGATGGGCAATTGTCAGATGTTGAATGCATGAGAATGATAGGACTTGCAAGGAACACCTATTATAAATACAAGAGGGAATTAAAAGAAACATAGATGAATGATGAGCAGGATCACAAATGATTCTGCTTATTTATTTGTATTTGGGGGAGGGGGTCTGGCAGAAAGACCACAGGGCGGCTACTAAGTCCCTCAAATTCCTAAAAAATAAAAAAAGGCTTTTATATTTAGTCATTTCCAAATAAATCAATGTGCATTATAATGAAGAAAGAGAAGTGCATTCTTAAATGGAATAGAAGTTTATGGTTGCCTTTGCAAATGGAATCGGAGGAAAAATTATTTTCGGAATTGCCGATAAAACCAGAGAGGTTGTTGGCTTTGACAAGGAAGATGTGTTCAAGAAAATGGATGCCATTCGTGAGTTGATTATCAATGCCATGGTACATCGTAGTTATCTGGATCATGGTACGATACAGGTTGCGGTATATGACAACCGATTGGAAATCACTTCTCCTGGGAAACTGCCAATGGGACAAACGATGGAGCGTATGAAAGAAGGCTATTCCAAAATCAGAAATGAAGCCTTTGCCCATGCGTTTGCTTATATGAACCTGATCGAATATTGGGGAGGTGGCATTCCGAGAATTATTGATAAAGTAAAAGCTGCTGGACTGCGGGAACCGCAGTTTATTGGTGGCGAAGTTGATTTGCGTATCAATATTTATCGAGGTCAGGTTGATACCAATAACGCCATGATTAACGCCAATGACACTAAAGATGGCGTTAATGGCGTTGATTGTGGCGTTAATGATGCCGGAAATGGAACTAATGGCGTTGAAGTGCCACTTAATAAGGAACAGGCACAGATAGAAAAATTGTTGCAGATTATAGAGAAAAATCCGTCTGCAACACAGGCATATTATGCAGAAGAGATAGGCGTGTCGAAAAGAACGGTTTCTCGAATGTTTGTTTCTTTACAGGAAAAAGGTATATTGGTACAGAGCGGAACAAAGCGAAAAGCTAATTGGACAGTTATAAGGTAGGAGGAGCAGCATGGATACAGACAAAATAATACAAGACTTGAACTGCAGATTTGCTGCACCTTTGTCGGAGTTTTATCAGCGTCGCATTATCTTCTGGTATGATGAAGATAAGGAATTTGAGGATAAGATGGACGAAGTGGTTCTGGAAAATGCAAAGGTGTATCAAATAATGAACATAAATACGAAAAAAGGTGTGGAATTATTTTTGAATTGTGGTAAAATGTTTTAGAACCTAAAAGAAGATATAAAATAAAATAGGGGAATTTATTGATAAGGAGTATTTTTCGTGACAGAAGATAAACGTTCTATTATTCAAATGGTAGCAGGCCTGATCGAACAGGGCAAAAAGAATCAGGATAAGATCGCATACAGCAAAATCCTGGATACATTTTCAGGGGTAGAGATTTCCTCTGAGCAGTTTGACAACATTTTAAAAGTTTTAGAAGATAACAAGATCAAAGTCCTTCGCTCAAAAAATGACATGGAGCAGACGGTTTCTTTGTCTGCAAAGGAGAAAGAACTGGATGAGGTGGATGACGAAGAACTGGAAGAAAGTAAGATTCTTTTGGATATTGATGATGATATTGAGGAAGATTCCGAGGAAAATATCGAGGAAGATCTCTCGGTTATGGAGGGGGCGGATATCACGGATCCGGTACGTCAGTATTTAAAGACGATCGGACAGGTGCGTCTGCTTACCATGGAAGAAGAGCAAAAGATTGCCAAGCGGATCAGTGAGGGTGATCCGGAAGCCAAGAAGGAACTGATTGAAGCCAATCTCAGACTGGTAGTAAGTATTGCCAAGAAGTATGTCGGCAGGGGATTGCCGCTTCTGGATCTGATTCAGGAGGGGAATATCGGTCTGATGAAAGCAGTTGATAAGTTTGAGTACGAAAAAGGATTTAAGTTTTCCACATATGCGACATGGTGGATCCGTCAGGCAATTACCCGTGCAATTGCAGATCAGGCAAAGACGATCCGTGTTCCGGTACATATGGTGGAGACAATCAATAAGGTTGTCCGTGCACGCCGTACTCTGACACAGGAGCTGGGAAGAGAACCTTCCAATAAGGAAATTGCGGAGATGCTTGGCGAAGATGAAGATCGTGTAACGGAGATCATGAGTTTTAGTCAGGATCCGGTTTCCATGGAGGCTCCGGTAGGGGATGAGGACGATTCCCATCTGGGTGATTTTGTGCAGGATTCCAATGCGTTATCCCCGGAGGAGAATGCGATTGCGGAGATGCGTAATAAGCAGATTTCACTTGCCATGAAAGACCTGACGGATCGTGAGCAGGAAGTGATCACACTGCGGTTCGGTCTTGACGGAAATCAGCCGCACACGCTGGAAGAAGTGGGACAGATGTTTCATGTGACAAGAGAGCGTATCCGTCAGATTGAGGCAAAGGCACTGCGTAAACTTGGTGCACCGAGCAGAAAACGTATGCTGCGTGACTTTTTATAACAGGTATTTTGCTGGACAATTCTGAAATTACGGATGTGATTTATGATATGGTTTTTGGCAGGGAGTGAAACTATATGTTTTCAATGAAATCGACATGGAAAGAAATAAAAACAACAAAACCGGTGGATACGGCATTGGGAGATCTGTTTCCGACCTGTTGGAGCATATTGCTGCAGGGGCATGAGGAAGAAACGATGGAACAGATCCATGACAGGGTGCACATGGAGTGGGGCGAAGCATTCTGGTCCCAGCCACTGGTAAACTGTGCCAATATGCTGATGGAGACCGCAGAGAAACAAAAATTTCTGTTTGTACCTCTCTGGCATACGCAAAAAGAGGGGTGGATTCCAAAAGAGGATCAAAATGACGAAGAGGGTGTATGGCTGTTTACGGGAAATCCGGATGTGGATCAGCAGGCATTTATGCATTTTGATGACTGTGCATCCGTTCCACCGTATCCGTCTGCCGCTGTTTGCAAAGAACGAAGACAGGAAAAGAAGCGTCCGGCAGTTATTTTCTGTCCGGGAGGCGGATATGAGATGCTTTCTTATTATTCGGAAGGTGTGCAGCTTGCACAGCGCATGGAGCGTGACGGAGGCTATAAAGCATTTATTTTAAGCTATCGCATTCAGCCCAATACCTATCCGCAGTGTCAGATGGATTTGGCACTGGCTATTATGCATGTACGTGCACATGCACGGCAGTATGGAATTGACGAAAATCGTATTCTTGTGGTGGGAGCTTCTGCCGGTGGGCATTTGTGCGCAAGCACGGCAATGCTGCATGAAGAACTGAAAACAGAAATTTTTTGTGTGCATCCGGAGCTGGAAAAACTATATGGAAGGATTTCTGCGCGGCCGGACGGGGTAGGACTGTTGTACCCGGTGATCAGTTTTACCTCGGAATATCATGAGGGAAGCTGTCGCTATAATACAGGCGGGAAGTCGGATCTTCAGAAAAAACTGTCTGTAGAACTTCATGATCTGACCGGATATCCGCCAACATACGCTTATGCGAATCTCGATGACGGCTGTGTTCCGGCCAGCAATACGACCCGGTTGGACGCGGCACTTACGAAAGCAGGAGTGAAGCATCTGTGCGAGACTTTTCCGACGGGAGATCACGGCATCGGGTTAGGATATGCTACTTCGGCCAAAGCATGGAGCGAACATATGCTTCGTTTTTTCAACGAAACTTTATAAAAAAAATCCGGTAAATATGGGAAGGGAGATGCGGTAAGAGCATCTCTTTTTTCATATTTTGAATTGTGCCCGGGCAAATACATGAAAAATTCCAGAAAAATTACCATAAAAATCTGATATATCGTAAAAAATCTATGAACATCTAAAAATTCTGGGAACTCTCCTTGAATTCTTCCGGTAGGAGGAAATATTTCCTGATGATAGAATAACAACATAAAACATCGGTGAACCATAAAACGGTTACGAGAAGGAGGAACTATTATGACGACCAAAAAGAAAAAGAGTCAGGGAATGAAGTTATTCCTTATGATTCTCCCATTTCTCATTTTGTGCTTTTTGTTTTCGTACTTTCCGCTGCATGGCTGGATCTACGCACTCTATGATTACAAAGCACCGCTGAAACTTTCCCAGTGTCAGTTCGTAGGATTGAAATGGTTTAAGACACTGTTTAGTAACAAGACGCAGGTAATGCAGCTGATTCAGGTAATGAAGAACACATTTGCAATGAGTTTACTCGGTATTGCAACTTCATTTCTCCCGGTACTGTTTGCCGTATTCTTAAACGAGATCAAATGCAAATGGTTTAAGAATCTGGTACAGACACTGACTACACTGCCAAACTTCATCAGCTGGACACTGGTTTACTCCATTGCTTTCTGTCTGTTTTCTACCACAGGTATGTTCAACACAGTGATGCAGAACCTTGGCGTAATCTCAGAACCGTTAAAGATTCTCGACAGTGGCAGGCATGTATGGCTGCAGATGATTCTCTGGAGTACATGGAAAGGCCTTGGATGGGGCGCAATTATGTATCTGGCAGCAATCGCAGGAATCGATCAGGAAATGTATGATGCGGCAAAGGTGGACGGAGCCGGACGTTTCCAGATTATCAAAAACATCACGATTCCATCCATTATGCCTACATACTTCGTAATGTTAATGCTTTCGGTAGCAAACTTCCTGAACAATGGTATGGATCAGTACTTTGTGTTCCAGAATGCATTTAACAAATCAACAATTCAGGTACTTGATCTGTATGTATACAACATTGGTATGACCGGACGAAGTTTATCCCTTGCAACGGCAATTGGTATCTTAAAGAGTATCGTCAGCGTAACACTTCTTGCAATTGTAAACTTCGTTTCGAAGAAGACACGTGGCGAGAGCATGATTTAATAGGAGGAAAAAGCAATGAAGATTAAAACAAGTAAAGGAGACCGCACATTTCAGGTAATCAATATTCTGATTTTTGCTATCTTTGCTATCATTTGTGCTTATCCTTTTTACTATCTGATCATCAACTCGATCAGTGCAAACGATCTGAGTGCAAGTGGTAAAGTAAATTTTCTGCCGCATGGTTTTCAGCTTGAGAACTATGTAAAAGTATTCCAGCTGAATGGTCTTGGAACCGCAGCAATGGTATCCCTTGGAAGAACTGTGATCGGTACAATCTGTACGGTACTTGCTTCCGTTTATCTGGGATTCATGTTTACCCAGCAGCGGATGTGGCACAGAAAACTGTGGTATCGTTTTATGGTAATTACCATGTACTTTAACGCAGGTCTGATCCCAATGTACATGACCATGAAGACCTTACATCTGACCAACAGTTTCTGGGTATACATCATCCCGGCAATTGTACAGCCGTTCAACATCATTATGGCAAAGACTTATGTAGAATCCATTCCGCCTGCATTGCAGGAGGCGGCAGAGATCGATGGAGCCGGAACCATGACCGTATTCGCAAAAGTCATCCTTCCAACCTGTAAACCGATTATGGCAACCATCGCCATCTGGTCCGCAGTAGGACAGTGGAACTCCTTCCAGGATACGTTGATTTATATTACAGACCAGAAGTTATATTCCTTACAGTATTTACTTTATACTTACCTGAATCAGGCAAGTTCACTGGCAACCATGGTACAGCAGTCCGGTGGAAATGTATCTGCCGTTGCGAACCTGGCAACCCAGCAGACACCGACATCCATCCGTATGACGATTTCCGTTATCGTTGTACTGCCGATTCTGTTCGTATATCCGATTTTCCAGAAATCCTTTGTCAAAGGTATTATGATCGGATCAGTGAAAGGCTAAAAGAAACACTTGTTTCTTTTACATACATTCATGTAAAATATTATAGAGGAGGATTTACAATGAAGAAAAAGAATGTACAGCGTGCGCTTGCACTGGCACTCGCTGCAACGATGCTCGCCGGAACCGTAGCAGGCTGCGGAAAAAGCTCAGACAGTGATTCCACACAGGGGGGCAAGTCATCCAATGGAAAATATGCCAAGGAGCTGACGATTGATGTGTTCGACAGTCAGGCAAACTTCCAGGGTGAGCAGACCGGATGGTTTGCAAAACTGATCAAAGATAAGTTCAATATCAAATTGAACATTATTGCACCAAACGTGGCAGGTGGTGGAGATACTTTATATCAGACACGTTCTGCAAACGGTAATCTTGGTGACTTAATTATCACAAATCTGGATTCCAGTCGTTTGAAAGATATGGTGACCGCAGGACTTGTCCTTGATATGAGTGATTATATTAAGGATGAGAAATATTTACAGGATCGTATGGATGCAATCAATACCGCAAGTAAACTTTCCGGAACGGATGGAGTATGGGCAGTACCGAGTGAAATTTCCAATCAGCCGGCAACTGAGCCTTGTGAGGCATCTGAGCCAACCAATGCACCATCTCTTCGCTGGGATGTGTACGGAGAAGTTGGATATCCGGAAATGGATACACTGGAAGATATGATTCCGGTTCTGGAACAGATGCAGGAAAAGGCAAAGGGAACCAGCAAAGACGGAAAAGATGTCTATGCGCTTTCTCTCTTCAAAGACTGGGATGGAGATACCATGCAGAATGCAGGTGCTTTCTGTGCTCTGTACGGATATGAGAACCTTGGATTTGCACTCGGCAAAGTAGACGGATCTGAAATCCAGAGTGTAATTGACAGCGATAGCATGTATGTACGTGCATTGAAGTTCCTGTTTGAAGCAAATCAGAAAGGACTTATTGATCCGGAGTCTACCACACAGAATTTCGATACGTTACAGACAAAGTTCCGTAATGGTGATGTATTATACAGCTTCTGGCCATGGCTTGGTGCCGGTGTATACAACACAACAGAGAATACTTCGGAAGGTAAGGGATTTGCCTCTGCGACAATTAAGGATATGAAGTGCCTGTCTTACGGTTCTATGCCGGATGGTAAGATGAGTGTTGGTATCATGGTCGGCAGCCAGACAAAAGACCCACAGAGAATGGTTGATTTTATCAACTGGTTATACTCTCCGGAAGGAATTGAAGCTTCTTCTGCACAGAGTGGTGGTAACTGTGGACCGGAAGGCCTGACATGGGAAATGAAAGATGGTAAGCCTGTACTTACAGATTTCGGTGTAAAGGCATTTGTTGATATTGACGAGAGCCTGAAAGTGCCGGATGAATGGGGCAGCGGAACATGGAAAGATGGTGTATCTGCATTGAACTTTAAGGCAAATGGTATCGTTGATACAGATCCGGATACCGGTATCTGCTACAACTATCAGAGATGGGATGATTATCTTGAGAAGACTTCTACCAAGTTAAAAGAAGACTGGTCAGCACATAATGATGGAGATACCACAGAGATCGAACACTTTGAGAAAACCGGTAATCTGTTAGTTCTTCCAGGAACAAACTATTCCACACCGGAGTACTCTACCGATATCAGTACCATCAAAGAGCAGTGCAAGCAGACAATCGTTGCAGATTCATGGCAGATGGTATTTGCAAAGAATGAAGCTGAGTTCAACAAGATCTTAAAAGATATGCAGGATACCGTAAAGGGTCTTGGATACGATCAGGTATTTGAAGTAGATAAGAAAGATTATGAAGATAAAGTAAAGTGCATCAATGATGTATTAAGCGAATCTAAGTAATTGGATAAAATCAGATAAAACCCTTAACAAAAGCCGGGTGCGTGATGCACCCGGCTTTCTTTTGCTTATAATCAATGATCCTGATTTTTACGGTATTCCGCAGGGCTGATATTTTTGCTCGCTTTAAATTTCTGGTGAAAATAATCAACATTTTTATATCCGACACTTGCCGCAATTTCATAAATCTTCATATCTGTCTGATCAAGCAGCTCGGTTGCTTTTTCAATGCGTACCTGATCCAGATAGGTATTGAAACGAACACCCATTTTCTGGGTAAACAGTTTTCCGAGGTAGGAACTGTTGTAACCAAACAGTGGGGCCAGAGTCTCTAATTTCAGCTGGCTGGCATAATTGTGATTGATGTAATTTAAAATATCATCGAACACACTTGCCGAGGAATTGCTTCCGATCGCGCGCATGATCATATCGAACTGTTCGTTAAAATACAATAGAATCTCGTACAGATAGTATTTATTTTCAATGAGTTCTATGATCGCCGCATTATGTACAAACGGGATACTGGTGTTGCTGTACGTGTGTGTGATCGCCTGTTTGATCTCCAGAAAAATATCTGCCAGAAAATATTTGATACTCGATACATCACAGTTACTATTAAAAAGAAACTGTCGCAGATCTTCGAGAACTTCGGAAATCCGGCGCTGATTACAGGTTTTAATGTAATCGGTAAGTAACGCGCTGTAATGTCTTGTTTTTTCTGCGTCCAGACTTGCGGAGGCGGAATTTTCTGCCGGCAGTTCCTCATAGGAGAGAACATGCTGGTTTTCTCCGCAGAAGAAACGCCGGGACAACAGCCGCTGGCACAGCTCGTAAGATTCGTGAATCTGTGAAAGGGAAGAAACCGTCGGTCCGTAGATTAGAAAGATCGTATCCAGCGGAGATCCTTTCTGCGTTCCCTTGTCATAGTGGTGCAGACAGGCATTTAACCGTTCCAGTGCAAAATTGCCTTTGAGTAATATAATGTCATGATTGTCGATATTGACATGCTCAAAGGAATTGTTGTCTTTGTTGGTGACACGCAGCAGATCACTGAAACTGTAGGAACGAAAATATGGCATATAGCTTTCGTAAATCAGCACCTGATAGATCGGATAGGAGAGCCCTAATTCCTGATAATCAATGGACGGGTTAAAATCATTTCCGGTCAGCAGATCGTATAGTACGGTGGTTTTTGCTTTTTTCAGGTACTGGTTGCGGGATGTCTCGCTGTTTAGCTGAAATTCAATTTTTTCGTGGACGTCCTGTACTGCTTTTTCCAGCTCATCTTCATCAATCGGTTTGGTCAGATAGTAGGAGGCACCAAATTGCAGTGCCGTCTGTGCGTACTTAAAATCCGAGTAACCGCTTAAGATAATAAATGCACCGGAAAATCCTTCACTGCGCGCTTTTTCCATCAGTTCCGTGCCAAGCATTCCGGACATCCGGATATCGAGAAGAACCAGTCCCGGGCGGTACTGGCGGATCATTTCCAGGGCATCTTCTCCGTTGGCGGCTTCCCCGCAGATACAAAATCCCAGGGTGTTCCAGTCAATGATATAGCGGAGTCCCTCTCTTACAATTTGTTCATCATCTACAATAAGTACGTTGATAATTTTGTTTGCCATGTTTTTCATCCTGTTTCCTAAATTGTTTTTGGTATTTTCAGCCGGACGGTCGTACCGGCTCCGATTGCGCTGTCAATCTCCATATAATATCCTTCCCCGTAGAACAGGGAAATTCTCTGATTGATGTTGTAAAGACCGATGCTGTGGGTATCGGAGGAAGGGTGGTTTCTGATTCGATCCCGCAGTGCGTCGAGTTCTTCGTTTGTCATTCCCTGTCCGTTATCTTTGATCGTGATCAGCAGGGTTGCGTCCGCAGAAGCAATCTGGATGGTGATCATACCGTCTTCCGTTTTGCTCTCAAGTCCGTGAAGAATTGCATTTTCTACCACAGGTTGCAGGAGCAGCGGAAGAATCTTGCAACTGTTGGTGTCGAGATCTTCGTCCACCTGAAGGGTGTAATTTACGCGGTCCCCAAAGCGGAGCTGCTGAATGGAGAGATACGTTTTGATATATTCGAGCTCTTTGGTCAGTGTGGTGAAACTTGTGCCGGTATTATCGAGCACGTAACGCATGGATTTTCCAAGCAGTTTAATGGAAGTTGCTACATTCCGGTTGCCACAGGAGAGTGCCTGCATCCGGATCGTTTCCAGAGTGTTATACAAGAAATGCGGATTGATCTGACTGGCAAGCATTTCAAATTCCATTTGCTGCTGCCGGTTGACCAGTTGCTGTTCCCGGATCCGTGCTTCATAAAACTGCGCTTCCTTATCGTGAATCGCATCCACGGTCAGTTTGAGGTCTTTAAAGGTATCGCTTAACTCATCATCACCGCGGAATTGTTCGATGATATTGTAATCGCCGAGGCTGGCACGGTGCATTGCTGATTTCAGGGTTGTAATCCTTGTGCTGAAATAGTCCGAAAAACAGATCATCAGAATCAATGGTACAAGCAGGGCAAGTACCAGAATCAGGACAAATACGGCAACGGTATGATTGATTGTTTTTAAGGCATCCGGGTCCACGGTCCGCACATAAAACAAATTGTTGGATTTGTAGGACTGCAGAGTTACATAGTTGACCAGACGCATCTGGTTTCCGATTTCTTTCGGACCGGTGTAGCGGTAAATATAGCCGGAAAAATCATCGGGAAACTCCATGTCTTTGCCGATCAGAACAGAGTCTGTGGCATAGATGATCTGGGTTCCGTCCAGACTGATGGTTGTTTCATTGCTGGACTGCTCCAGATGATTTTTAATGGTATTGCGGTCCAGACCGACAACCAGAAATGCCTGATATTTACTGGAGGCAACACCGATCCGCCGGATCAGTGTCAGTTCACGGTAAGGCTGCCGGACGATTGCCGTGTATCGCTGCAGGGAAGCCCATGTACTCCAGTTATTTCCCAGGGTTTTGCGCCATTCGTCCAGGACAAAATTCTGCTGATAATGAATATGCTCGGAATTTTGAAGGTTTGGATTGTTGGTATAAATCTGAATGCGGGCAACGGCTGCTGTATTCTCAAAATAAGTCTGGAGTGCCCGCTCCAGAGCCGTAAGCTGTTCCTCGATACCGGAATCCAGTGATTCTGCCGCAAACAGACTCAGACACTGATTACTGTTAAGCAGGGTATCGGAAGATGAATATATGGTAGTTGTGATGTCGTTTAAGGAGGAGGCAACACGCAGGCCATCTGCCTTCTCCAGAGATTCATAGCGGGCAAGCATCTGTTTTCGCACGCTGGCAATGGAAAAGATGCCGATTACCAGAAGCGGAAACATGCCTGCCAGCAGAAAAATACGAAGCAGCTGACTTCTGACAGAATGTGTATCATGTATTTTATTAATATGTAGTTTCATAAAATATCCTTTGTTATAAAATTAAGGGATAATACCGTCTGGCAAATTCTATAAATATTATAGTAAATTACGTCTAAAATTTCTAGTAGGAAAGCACGGATAAATTTTGTATAGTGTGGATAAGGGAAAATAAAACATTCGTATGGCGAAGGGAAAGAGAGGAAAATAAGATATGAAATTCAGTAATGGATGCTGGCTGCAGAAAGAAGGCTGCGCCTGCTTTTCACCGGCAGAAGTTTATTTTACAAAAATTGAAAAAGATAAAGTAGTGCTCTGTGCACCGACACATAAGATTAATCACAGAGGAGATACATTGGGCGGAATCAATCTTACGGTTGAAATTACCACTCCGATGCCGGAAGTAATCCGTGTAAAGACGTATCATTATAAGGGCGCAATTCAGGATGGACCACAGTTTGCATTAAATCTTCCCAAACAGACAGCAATTGATGCCACCGAAGATGATGAGAAGATTGTTGTAAAAAGCGGAAATGCAAAACTGGTTATTACCAAAGAGAACTGGTCCATGACTTACTATAACGGGGATAAGAAGCTCAGTACCAGTGCATGGCGTGATCTTGCCTATATGAAGACGGACTGGAAGGGTGATGCTTATGTAAAGAGCGCAGATAAGGATGCCTATATGAGACAGCAGCTTTCTTTAGGTGTGGGAGAGCTGATCTACGGTCTTGGTGAGCGCTTTGCCGCATTTACCAGAAACGGTCAGTCCATAGATATCTGGAATGAAGATGGCGGTACCTCCACCGATCAGTCTTATAAAAATATTCCGTTTTATATTTCAAACAAGGGATATGGTGTGTTTGTCAACCATACCGAGAAAGTATCATTTGAAGTGGCAACGGAAGCGGTCACAAAAGTAGAATTTTCTGTGCCGGGAGAGAGTCTGGATTATTTCTTCTTTAACGGACCGGATCTGAAGGATGTTCTGCGCCGCTATACGGATCTGACCGGAAAACCGGCACTTCCTCCGGCCTGGACATTTGGCCTCTGGCTTTCCACATCCTTTACGACAAACTATGATGAAAAAACAGTTATGAGCTTTATCGATGGTATGCTCGATCGTGGAATTCCGCTTAAAGTATTCCATTTTGACTGCTTCTGGATGAAAGATTTCCACTGGACCGATTTCCTGTGGGATGAGCGTGTATTCCCGGACCCGGAGGGGATGCTTTCCCGTATGAAAGCAAAGGGATTAAAGATCTGTGTATGGATTAATCCGTATATTGCACAGGAATCCGTGATGTTTGACGAGGGCATGGAAGGCGGATATTTCCTGAAGCGTCCGGACGGTTCTGTATGGCAGTGGGACATGTGGCAGCCGGGCATGGCAATCGTCGACTTTACCAACCCGGAGGCAAAGAAATGGTATCAGAAGAAACTCGAAGCATTGGTTGATATGGGTGTGGATTGTTTCAAGACAGATTTTGGTGAGAGAATTCCAACCGATTGCGTTTACTATGACAAGAAAAATCCGGAAAAAATGCACAATTATTATACCTATTTATATAATGAAGCTGTATTTGAAGTTCTTGAGAAAAAGAAAGGAAAAGATGAGGCAGTACTGTTTGCGAGATCTGCTACCGCAGGTGGACAGAAATTCCCGGTACACTGGGGCGGAGACTGCTGGTCTGATTATGAATCCATGGAAGAAAGTCTGCGTGGCGGATTATCCTTACAGCTTTCCGGATTTGGGTTCTGGAGCCATGATATCGGCGGATTTGAAAACACTTCTACCGCGGATGTCTATAAGAGATGGTGTGCGTTTGGTCTGCTTTCTTCTCACAGCCGTCTGCATGGAAGTACATCATACCGTGTGCCGTGGGCTTATGACGATGAGGCCGTGGATGTGCTGCGCAGCTTTGTACGCCTGAAAGCACGTCTGATGCCATACCTGTGGAAGACCGCGCTGACAGCACATAACGAGGGAATTCCAAGCATGCGTGCGATGGTTCTTTCTTACACAAATGATAAAATGTGCAATTATCTGGATAAGCAGTATATGCTCGGCGACAGCTTACTAGTTGCTCCAATCTTTAACGATGAGGGAATTGGAGAATACTATCTGCCAAAGGAGAACGGCATATGGACCGATTTCTTCACCGGCAGGCAGCAGGAAGGCGGAGACTGGTATACCCGCACATATGCTTATACGGAGATTCCGCTGATGGTACGTCCGAATACGGTACTTCCGCTTGGAAACAGCGAAGAGGGACCAGAGTATGATTATGCCGATCAGGTGACATTCCGTGTATATGATGTACAGGATGAGGCAGCTGCTGAAATCTACGATATGGATCAGAATAAAGTGGCTTCCATTGTGGTAAAACGCATAGAGGATAAGCTTGTGATCGACTGCGACAGCAAAAAGCCGTTTACCGTAGAACTGGTTAATACCGGCATTTTAGATGTGAAGGGCGCAAAGGCATCCAAAGAAAATAAAAACACCATTCTTCGTGACTGTGAGAGCCACATAGAGTGTATACAGTAAAATCAGGTAAGAGGAAAAATTGATGGATAAAGTATTGGAAAACCGGATCTGTCTTCTGATCAAGGAAATGACACTGGAAGAGAAAACCGGCATGATCCACGGTGCGGGTCTGTTTCGCACCGCGGGGGTGGAAAGAATTCATATTCCCCCTTTAAAGATGTCCGATGGACCGATGGGTGTGCGCAGCGAGTTTGTCAATGATCAGTGGATGCCGGTCGGAACACCAGATGATTATGTGACATATTGTCCGAGCAACAGTGCGATTGCGATGACATGGAACCGCAAACTTGCACGCAATGCAGGAAAAGTGTTGGGAGAAGAAGCACGCGGAAGAGGCAAAGATGTGATTCTTGCTCCGGGTATTAATATCAAAAGAACACCTGCATGCGGAAGAAATTTTGAATATATCAGTGAAGATCCAAGACTGACCAGTGAACTTGCCGTTCCGATAGTTCGTGGAATCGAGACGTCTGATGTGGCAGCATGTGTAAAGCATTTTGCAATGAACAATCAGGAAACCGAACGGCTCTGGGTAAATGTGGAAGCGGATGAGCGTACAATGCGTGAAATTTATTTCCCGGCATTTCAGGCGGTTGTACAAAAAGCGGGTGCAAAGTCGATCATGGGCTCTTATAATCTGATCCGCGGAACACATGTCTGTGAAAACAAAGATATTATGGGAACCGTACTGCGCAAAGAATGGGGATTTGACGGAACCATTATCTCTGACTGGGGAGCCGTACATACAACAAAGGGGACCGCAGAGGGACCGCTTGATATCGAAATGTCGGTAACCAGTGATTTTGATGACTATTTTCTTGCGAATCCGCTGATCAGCGAAATCCGAAAAGGGAATATAGATGAGGCCTGTGTGGACGAAAAAGTGCGCAATATTCTGCGGATGATGGTACGCCTGCATATGATTGAACTGACAGAAGTACCGGATTCTGATGGAAAAAAGAAAATTCTGGTTCAGAAGAACAAGAACCGGAAAGCGGGAAGTTATAATACGGCAAAACACCGTTTTGAAGTTTTAAAAGTAGCAAGAGAATCGATCACACTGTTAAAAAATGAAGACCGGAAACTTCCGCTTGATCCTGCAATCGATAAAGTTCTTGTCATTGGGCAGAATGCAGTGATTTCACAGGCTATGGGTGGCGGAAGTGCGGAGATTAAAGCTTTGTATGAGATTACACCACTGCTTGGAATCAGCAAGTTTCTCGGTGGAAACTGCGAAGTCCGTTATGCCAGAGGATATGATATTCCGGCAAAAAAGGAAAGCGATCATAACTGGCAGGAAGACAGCCTTGATGCAAGCAAAGCGGCGGCTGAGACAGCAAAGGAAACCGAGGACAGTGCACGTCTGCGGAAAGAAGCTGTGGAACTGGCAAAAGAATATAAGCATGTCATTTATGTGGGTGGTTTAAATCATGATCAGGATCTGGAAGGACAGGACCGTGCGGATTTAACCCTGCCATACGGACAGGACCGGCTGATTACAGAGCTTCTTGAGGTTCGACCGGATATGACAATTGTAATGCTTGCCGGAAGTCCGGTTTCCATGAAACCATGGGCGGACAGGGCAAAGGCAATTGTTTGGATGAGTTACAGCGGTATGGAAGGAAGCACTGCGCTTGCAGAGGTATTGTTTGGTGCAGTAAATCCTTCCGGAAAACTTGCAGAAACGCTTCCGGAAGAGATTCCGGAATGTTTCCGGAAAGAAGCGTATTTCCCGGGAAGACCTCTGACAGACGAAGAGAAGAAACATATGAATGCACATTTGACACAGACCTATGCAGAAGGCATCTTCGTGGGATACCGTTATTACGAAAAGAACCGGATTCCGGTACAGTTTTGTTTCGGACATGGATTGTCTTATACAGACTTTACCTATGATAATTTAAAAATTGAGGAAATTCCGTCCAAAGCGCGTGCCAATGGATTTGATGTACAGCTTCAGGTGCGCAATGTAGGAGCACTGGAGGGAAAAGAGACGGTTCAGTTGTATCTTGGAGAGAAGACGGTTTCTCCGGAAAACCCGGTGAAGGAACTGAAGGCATTTGAAAAAATCTGTCTTCGTCCGAGGGAAACCAAGACCGTGCTTTTGAAAATCACGATGGAAGATTTCATGCATTATGATGAAGCTGCCGGAACATGGAGATTAAAACATGGGGATTACCGCATTTATGTCGGAAGCTCCCTGCAGGATATCCAGTTGACACAGGATATTACGATATAAGCAGCAAATGCCGTGCATCTGAAAAGATGCGCGGTTTTCTTTTTTCTTTTCCCATGCTATGATGGAGACAGAAAAAAGAAAGAGAGAACAAAACATATGGGATATATATTGGAATTGAGAAAACAGGTAGGTCATCGGCCGTTGATTATGACCTGTGCAGGAGTGCTGCTTTTGAATGAAAAAAGGGAGTTGCTTCTGCAGAAACGTGCAGACAACGGGTTATGGGGATATCCCGGGGGTTCTATGGAACTCGGGGACAGCTTTGAAGACTGTGCCAGACGGGAAGTACAGGAGGAAACAGGACTGATCTGCGGAAACCTCGAACACTTTATGAATGTCTCCGGAGAAGAAGTACATTATGTCTATCCAAACGGGGATGAAATTTATGCCGCAGAAGAGATCTTTTTATGCCGGAAATTTTCCGGACAGATCATCTGCCAGCAGGAGGAAGTAGAAAAACTTTGTTTTTTCCGTATGGATGAACTCCCATCGAAAGAGCAGATCAATCCCAATAATTATCCGGCAATCGAACGGTTAAGGAGAATGATGGATGAGAATTGCACAACGGGAAAAGGAAATTTTACAGAAGGTAGAAGAAAAGATTGCTAGGGGACCTTATGAGGCTTCATGGGCATCGCTGTGTGAAGCGCAGATGCCGCAGTGGCTGGCGAAAGAAAAACTCGGTATTTTTATACACTGGGGTGTTTACAGTGTTCCGGCAAATTCCAATGAGTGGTATCCGCGCAACATGTACAAAGAAGGAATGCCGGCATATGAGCATCACAGAAAAACTTATGGATTGCAGAAGAACTTCGGGTATAAGGATTTTATTCCGATGTTTCGGGCTGAACATTTTTGCCCGGCGGAGTGGATGGAACTGTTTCAGGCGGCAGGAGCCGGTTATGTGTTTCCGGTAGCGGAACATCATGATGGATTTCAGATGTACCGGAGTGATCTTTCCGATTGGAACGCGGTCGACATGGGACCGAAACGGGATGTTCTCGGGGAACTGAAAGAGGAAGCAAAAAAGCGGGGAATTCATTTCTGTACATCTTCCCACCGTGCGGAACACTGGTTTTTCCTCGGAAATGGAAAAACGTTTGACAGTGATATCCATGAACCACTGAAAAAAGGGGATTTTTACTGGCCATCCATGCCGGAGGCAGATCCGGAGGACCTGTATTCCAGACCGTATCCGACAGAAGAGTTTCTCGATGACTGGCTGGCACGGACGGCAGAACTTATCCTTAATTACCGTCCGCGCCTGTTGTATTTTGACTGGTGGGTCCAGCATGAGGCATTTAAGCCCTATTTAAAGAAACTTGCCGCGTTTTATTATAATTGCGGAGCGGAATGGGGGACGAATGTTGCCATCTGTTACAAGCATGATGCGATGGCGTTTGGCAGTGGAATTGTAGAAATGGAACGTGGCGGCTTTGCGGAGGCAAAACCGTATCCGTGGCAGACAGATACCGCAATTGCAAGAAATTCCTGGTGCTATACGGATACACTGATCTATAAAACAAGTCAAGAAATCATCTGTACGCTGGTGGATGTGGTAAGTAAAAACGGAAATCTTTTATTAAATGTCGGACCGAAGGCGGATGGCACGCTTCCGGAAGGAGATAAAAAGATTCTCCGGGATCTGGCGGACTGGATGGCGGTGAACCGGGAAGCCATCCATGGAGCAAAGGTATGGAGAAAATCGTCCGAAGGTCCGACAAAGATGCAGGAGGGACAGTTCTCAGATCAGAAAGAGATGGTCTATACGCCGCAGGATTACCGTTTTACAGTGAATCATGGAAATATTTATGCCATTGCGTTAAAGTGCCCGCAGGATGGAAACTTTTGCGTTCAGTCTCTGGCAGAAAGCAGTGACCAGAATCTCCCGGAATTCCATGGGATTATCAGACAGGTAGAAGTTCTTGGATATGAAAAATCCCCGGAATGGAAAACGGACGCAGAAGGTCTGCATGTGAAGACCTCCGGTTTTTATTCTGAATTTCCGGTCGTGTTAAAAATTGTTGTTTCTTAAAATTACCGCAGAAGAGAAAAATTTCCGGCTTTGTTACTTCTTGCCTTTTGCTACAGAGAATGGTAGGATAAGACATAGAATGAGTTACAGAGGATCAAAACACATACAAGTGGGGGAATTCTTATGAAAAAAGCAAAGAAATTAATAGCCGGAATCATGCTGGCATGTATGGTCATTGTGGGAGCCGGCGTGAAGCCGCCTGACGTATTTGCAGCAACAACAACGGCTGCTGCCGGTTCGCTGGAAATGAAGACTGCCAGTGACTCCATCAATTTAAATGCGGGACAGTCATTTGATGTGACATTTTCTGTCAATGCGGAGACTTCCGGATTCGGAGGATACCTGACTTATGACAATTCAGTATTTACTTCGGTTACGGTAGTTGTTGGCGGGGGCACCACATCCGGAAAGACAGACAATAACGGAGAGTGGAAGGCTTCCTATAATGGGTATACACATTTTCTGTCCGTGGATTATTATAAAAAGGATGCGGCAGGAAATACAACCGGGCAGATTGCAGCCCCTGTGAAAGTGACAGGATCATCCATTGCCACACTGAAATTTACATCGGCAAAACCGGTGATTAAGACGGATATTACCTTTAGCCCGTCCTATCTTCGGACAAATGGAACGGATGTGGAATTGAAAACGCAGAAACTCACACTGACCAATTCCCAGGCAAAGGCCGTTACGCTATCTCTTGGAATTGTAAAGGGAAACGGACGGATTTCCGTACCGGTGTATTTTTCCCGAAATGACGGATTTAATAAAATTAAGCTTAGGATTACTTATAATAAAAATATTCTTGCTTTTCAGTCCATAACACTGGCACCGGAAGTGCAGTCGACACTTACACAGAGTGATTATAATATGTCTTCCTACGGAGGATATCTGACAACGGAATATACCGCAACAGCAGATGTCAATACTTCAGGAAATCTGATGTACATTGATTTTCAGCTTGCGAATGGGATGACAGCATACTCCAATAATGGAATCAGTACAGATGTTACGGTTGCCATAGAATCTGTAGAAGACCAGCAGGGAGATATCTTTTCCTATAATTCGGCGACCTCAAGTGTGACGATCACGGATCAGGTACATACGCTTGGAGATGTGAGTGGTGACGGGAAAATTAATCTGGTGGATGTGTTATATGTCATTCAGTATTATAACAACACGAAAACATTTACAAACGCGGAAAAGACTGCGGCAGATGTAAACCGTGACGGAAAAGTGGATCTGACGGATGCTTTAAAAATCCTTCAGTATTATAATGGAGCCATTAAGACCTTGTATTAAACAAAGGAGAAATTATGTATTGCAGAAAATGTGGAAGAGAGATTCCCGATGATTCGGTTATGTGCGGATATTGTGGAACACCTGTAAACCCGGATAATCCGTATACTTATGGTGGAACACCGCAGAATATGGACGAAGGTGCAAACGGGCTTGGAATTGCTTCAATGATTCTTGGGATTGTTGCCATTCTGCTGGCATGCTGTGCCGGAGGGAAATGGCTGACATTTCTTGTCGCAGCTGCCGGTCTGATTCTTGGAATTATCGCATTACAGAAGCCAAAGTACGGAAGCAGCAGAGGGATGGCACTTGCAGGGGTGATCTGCAGTGTGATCGCGCTTCTTATGAAAATTATTGTGATTATTTTACTGGGGGTAGGAATCGGGAGCTTCCTGTATTCCCATATGTTTCACTTTTAAAAGTCCCATTCTGATAGATGGGAGTTATTCATAATATAACCGAAAGTTATAATAAAAATAGTGCTTGACAAACACAGATTATAGTATTATGATCTAAACAACACAAAGAAAGTAGAAGGTTTTCGAGATATGAGAAGACAGGCGTTATCGCTTTTAGTGGAAAATAACCCAGGTGTGACGAGCCGGATATCCGGATTGTTCAGTCGCCGCGGATATAATATTGACAGTTTTTCATCCGGTGTGACTGCAGATCCGAAATATACCAGAATTACAATTGTTGCCAGTGGTGATGAACTTATTCTGGATCAGATCGAGAAACAGTTACTGAAACTGGAAGATGTGTTGGATATCAAAAAACTGGAACCGGGATTTTCTGTTACCCGGGAGCTGATTCTTGTAAAGATCCGCGCAAAGGATACTGAGCGTCAGCCGATCATGAATGTGACAGAGATTTTTCATGGAAAGATCGTAGATGTCACAAACGATTCCATGGTAATTCAGCTGGTAGGACATCAGGATAAACTGGATGCCTTTTTAGATCTGCTGGATGGATATGAAATTCTGGAACTTGCGCGTACCGGAATTACGGGACTTACCCGTGGATCGTCGGATGTCCGTTTTTTGGATTAGTTACGGCTACTTATTAAAAATATTTTTTTATATAAGAGTATACATATTTAGGAGGACAATGATATGTCAGAAGCAAGAATTTTTTATCAGGAAGATTGTAACCTTTCATTACTGGATGGAAAGACAATCGCAATCATCGGCTATGGCAGCCAGGGACATGCACATGCATTAAACTTAAAGGAGTCCGGATGCAACGTCATTATCGGTCTTTATGAGGGAAGCAAGTCCTGGAAGAAAGCCGAAGAGCAGGGATTTAAGGTATACGTCGCAGCAGAAGCTGCTAAAAAAGCTGATATTATCATGATTCTGATTAACGATGAATTACAGGCTGATATGTACAAGAAAGATATCGAGCCAAACCTTGAGCCAGGTAACATGTTAATGTTCGCACATGGTTTCAATATCCATTTCGGATGCATCAAGCCACCAAAGGATGTCGATGTTACAATGATCGCACCTAAGGCACCAGGACATACAGTACGTTCTGAGTATCAGGCTGGTAAGGGAACTCCTTGTCTGATCGCTGTTGAGCAGGATGCTACCGGAAAGGCATGGGATCTTGCACTTGCATATGGTCTTGGAATCGGCGGAGCAAGAGCCGGACTTCTTGAGACAACATTCCGTACAGAGACAGAGACTGACCTCTTCGGTGAGCAGGCTGTACTTTGTGGTGGTGTTTGTGCACTTATGCAGGCTGGTTTCGAAACACTTTGTGAGGCTGGTTATGATCCAAGAAACGCATACTTCGAGTGTATCCATGAGATGAAACTGATCGTAGACTTAATTTACCAGTCAGGTTTCGCAGGAATGAGATATTCTATCTCTAATACAGCTGAGTATGGTGATTACATCACCGGACCAAAGATTGTTACCGCTGAGACAAAGAAGGCTATGAAGCAGATCCTTACTGATATTCAGGATGGTACATTTGCAAAAGAGTTCTTACTGGATATGTCTCCGGCAGGACGTCAGGTTCACTTCAAGGCTATGAGAAAGCTTGCTTCTGAGCATCCATCAGAGAAGGTTGGTGCTGAGATCCGTAAGCTGTACAGCTGGAACAACGAGAGCGACAAGCTCATCAACAACTAATCAGAAACTGATTTTAAAAACCCCGGTGAGTGATATCATCGGGGTTTTTGTTTTTGTGACGGGGTGTAAGGAAGTGGGTCATAAGGACTCCTCCCACAAAGAGGTATCAAGGTTTTTCCAGGTGGGGCCATAAGGACTCCTCCCGCAAAGAGCGCGGGTCCCTCCTCATGGCAATGTCCCTCCTCATGACATTTGACAAACTACCCCGGTATGTGTAAAATAAATATATTGTGAAAAAATATGAAAAATGAAGAGGCGAAGACATGGCAGAAGTATACAACCACAAAGTGGTAGAGAAAAAGTGGCAGAAAGTCTGGGATGATGAAAAGGCTTTTGCTGCAACCAATGATTATTCCAAACCGAAATATTATGCGCTGGTTGAATTCCCATATCCATCCGGACAGGGACTTCACGTTGGGCATCCAAGACCATACACAGCATTGGATATTGTTGCCCGGAAGAGAAGAATGCAGGGATATAATGTATTATATCCGATGGGATGGGATGCATTTGGACTTCCGACAGAAAACTATGCAATTAAAAATAAAATCCATCCAAAAATCGTAACCGAAAATAATGTAAAGCATTTTAAGGATCAGTTACATTCTCTGGGATATTCTTTTGACTGGGATCGTGAGATTAATACAACAGATCCAAAGTACTATAAATGGACTCAGTGGATTTTCCTGAAATTGTTCAAGGCCGGTCTTGCATACAAAAAAGAGATGCCGATCAACTGGTGTACTTCCTGTAAGGTAGGTCTTGCAAACGAGGAAGTTGTAAACGGTGTATGTGAGCGGTGTGGCGCTCCGGTTGTCCGCAAGGTAAAGAGCGAGTGGATGTTAAAGATCACCGATTATGCGGATAAGCTGATCGAAGGACTGAATGATGTAGACTACATTGAACGTGTCAAGGTTTCACAGAAAAACTGGATCGGACGTTCTACAGGTGCCGAGGTTGATTTTCAGATCAAAGATACAGAAGACAAGCTGCGTATTTACACCACACGTTGTGATACATTGTTTGGTGTTACCTATATGGTTGTTTCACCAGAGCATCCATATCTGGATAAGTACAAGGATCAGATTAAAAACTGGGAGGAAATCGTTGCATACCGCGAGCAGGCTTCCAGAAAGTCTGATTTTGAGCGGGCGGAGCTTGCAAAAGACAAGACTGGTGTGGCAATTGACGGTCTGACTGCAATCAATCCGGTCAACGGAAAAGAAGTTCCGATCTGGGTATCTGATTATGTACTGATGAGCTATGGTACCGGTGCGATCATGGCAGTTCCGGCACATGATGAGAGAGACTGGGAGTTTGCAAAGAAATTTCATCTTCCGATCATTCAGGTAGTTGCAAAGAACGGAGAAGAAGTGGATGTCAATGAGGCTGCATTTACCGATGTAGCGACGGGTGTGCTGATCAACTCCGACTTCTTAAACGGCCTGGAAGTAAAAGATGCAAAGGAAAAGATGATCAAATTCCTGGAAGAAAAAGGAATTGGTCAGGCAAAGACAAATTATAAATTAAGAGACTGGGTATTCTCCCGTCAGCGTTACTGGGGGGAGCCGATTCCGATTGTTCACTGCGATAAATGTGGTTATGTGCCGATTGATGAGAGCGAGCTGCCGCTGCTTCTTCCGGAAGTAGAAAGTTATATGCCGACAGACAACGGAGAATCTCCGCTTGCAGCAATGACCGACTGGGTAAATACAACCTGTCCATGCTGTGGTGGTCCTGCAAAGCGTGAGACCGATACAATGCCGCAGTGGGCCGGATCTTCCTGGTATTTCCTGCGTTATACCGATCCGCACAATGACAAGGCACTGGCAAGTCCGGAAGCCTTAAAATACTGGCTGCCGGTAGACTGGTACAATGGCGGTATGGAGCACACGACCCTGCATCTGCTGTATTCCAGATTCTGGCATAAATTCCTGTATGACCAGGGCGTTGTTCCGACTCCGGAACCATACCAGAAGCGTACTTCCCATGGCATGATTCTCGGTGAGAACGGAGAGAAGATGTCAAAGTCCAGAGGAAATGTAGTCAATCCGGACGATATTGTGCAGGAGTATGGTGCAGACACTCTGCGTACGTATGAAATGTTCATCGGAGCATTTGATCTGGCTGCATCCTGGTCGGAAGATGGAGTAAAGGGATGCCGCAGATTCTTAGACCGTGTCTGGAAATTGCAGGATCTTATGACTGATGAGGAGGGATACTCCAAGGATCTTGAGACCAAGATGCATCAGACAATTAAGAAGGTTTCCAATGACTTTGAAAACCTCAAGTACAATACGGCGATTGCTGCCATGATGACACTTTTGAATGATTTTTATAAAAAAGGCTCTATCACCATGGGAGAGTTAAAGACACTGATCATTCTGCTGAATCCGGTTGCTCCGCATATTACAGAAGAAATGTGGCAGATTATCGGATGCGAGGGAAGAGTATATCAGCAGACATGGCCGGAGTTCGATGAGGCAAAGACGGTGGAATCTTCCGTGGAGATTGCCGTTCAGATCAACGGTAAGGTAAAGGGAACGCTTGGTATCCAGAAAGATGATCCGAAGGATCAGGTAATTGCAAAGGCAAAAGAAGTCATTGCAGATAAACTGACCGGAAATATCATCAAAGAGATTTATGTACCGGGAAGACTGGTAAACATTGTAATGAAATAAAATGTTTCCTGTCTGCCAGAAAACAGCAGACAGAAGATTTCTAAGGAAAAGGCACCCTGCGCAAAAGGCGCAGGGTGTTTTGCATAATAAAAAGGAAAAACACAGATACTGTAAAAAAGGAGGTCTTTGATGTGAAACTTTCATATCTTTCTTATTTTTTTACATATGAAACCCATATTCCGGATGGCATTGGATTTGCGTTGTTCGGTCCATGGCATCTGTTGTGGCTTTCGGTTATTTTTGCCATATGCGTCAGATATGTATGGATTTATAAAAAAGGGGATGAAAGAAAAAAACGCCGGATGGATGGTCTGACGGCATGTTCCCTTGTGGTGTGGATTGTCGTGAGAGCAATTTACATTGCGGTGATCCATGAAGCGTTTTTATATGAACTCCCGTTTCATCTGTGCAGCATGGCTGGAATTTTGTGTGCCGTTCATTGTCTGACGAAATGGAAATGGCTGGGGCAGGTGCTGTATACCATCTGTCTCCCGGGAACAGTGCTGGCACTTTTATTTCCAAACTGGAACTTTTATCCGGTCATTCATTTCATTACACTGGAAGGCTTTTTGTTTCATATGGGAATTGTACTGTATGTGGCAGGAAAACTTGCATCCCATGAAATTCGACCGGATTTTGCAAAACTCTGGCAGGTGGTGTTATTTCTGACTGCGGTTGTGATACCCATTTACTGGTTTGATAAAAGATATGATGTGAATTATATGTTTGTGAACTGGCCATCCGCCGGATCTCCGCTTGTCTGGCTGGCAGACAGGCTGGGAAACCCGGGGTATCTTACAGGGTATGCGGCACTTGTATTTCTGTGCATGCTTTTGATGGATGCGGGCTATCTTATAGTTGCCGGAAGGAAAAACTAAAAGTTATTTTTTTAACACATGAGGAGGCAGGGACGGGTCGCTGCCACGCAATTTCTGCATGCCACGCTGAATGGCATCTTTGGAATCTTTCCAGTCGGCATCTTTGTTTTTGTAATCATATTTTTCAATAAACCATGCAACGTCTTCATAGACGCGGTGGAAATTTTCCTTCATCAGAGGAAGGACGGTGGCATAGAATTCTTTTTTCTCTTCACCGGAAAGCTGTTCGTCGGCACCTTCGCAGAGAACTTTAAAGTGATCGAGGCAGAATCCTTTGGTATTTGCCACCTGTGCACGGAAATCCACATCTTTTTTGTACATGGAAAAGAAGGTTTTCATGTAAGCCTGAAAGGTATTTTTTACACTGTTACAGATGAAACAGGTGGATTCCCGCCGGTTGATCCACTCGACAATGGAATTGGAAGAACCATCTGTTTTTTTGCCGAACAGACTGCTGCGTTTTGCAGCAGCGTCCGGACGGAAGGTTTTCCAGACATGATCCATTTCCTCTTCGTGACGTTTCATCAGTGTTTTTAAAATCCAGGCATTGCCGAGCGAATTTCCATAATCAAACATTTTTTTGAAATGTGCGCGGCAGAATCCTTCCCGGTCTGTCATGTCGCGGATATCGGCTTCCATGTAGGAGGCACCATGTCCGAGGACGAAATCCATCATGTGTTCTTCGGTTTTTTGTTCGATATAGCAGAACGGACATTCTCCGGCATTTGCCATGGCATCTGAAATTGGGATGGTGTGAAGCTGTTCTTTCATAGTGTTTCCTCCGGTCTGTAAGTACGGTAAAAGTCAATAAAGGTCTGTAAGGATTTGGATGGCTTTAAGTTTTCCTTGTATGCAAAGCCGATTTCCCGTTTGTGGATCGGGATGCCGAGCGGAATTTCCACGAGAGATCCCTCTTGGAGTTCCTTTGTGACAAAACTTTTGATGACACAGGCAACGCCGACACCGATCTTTGCGAAATCAATTAACAGATCCATGTTCGAGATATCAATGGATTCCGCTACGGAAATATGATTGTCCTGCAGATAATCGTCAATATACTGCCGCGTCATGTTATGCTTATCCAAAAGCATAAGTGTGGAATTGCCAAGGATGGAATCTCTGGTAATTCCTCTTTTTTTCAGATTTGAGAGATAGTCCGGATTGGCTACAAAAATGTCTTCAATGTTGTCCAGATAGTAAAAATTGATGTTTTTGAGATTATCCGGCTTTCCAATCAGACCGATGTCAATTTTATTTTCATCCAGCAGATCAAGCGTTTCGTTGGTCGACTGACAGTTGATGGAAATACTGATATGCGGATTCTGCCGTATGAATTCTTTCAGATAGGGCAGAAGCACAAATTTGCAGAGTGTGGAACTGACACCGATCTGCAGGTGACCGACACCAAGATCGATGGAGCGTTTTAATTTGTCTTCCCCAAGTGTCAGTGTTTCAAAGGCTTCCTTTACATGTCCATAAAGTAACTGGCCCTCGTCCGTCAGTACAACGCCGCGGGAACTGCGGGAAAACAGTTTGCATCCTAAATTTTCTTCCAGTTTCTGAATGGATTTGCTGATGGCAGGCTGGCTGATGTAGAGTTCTTTGGCTGCCTTGGAAATATTTCCGGCATTGGCAACCGTATAAAAAATCCAGTAAGAAGATAAATTCTGATTCATTATTGCCTCCGTTTATTATAATAAATCATTATATCATAAAATATAGTTATGGTAAATATGTTTATTATGTATTAGGATTATGAAATAATCTGTGCTAAAATCATAGTAGTTTAAGATATTAAAGGAGGAATTATCCATGGGAATGACAATGACTCAGAAGATTCTTGCAGCACATGCAGGCCTGCCTTCTGTCAGCGCCGGACAGCTGATCGAGGCAGACCTGGATCTGGTTCTGGGCAATGATATTACTTCTCCGGTTGCAATTCATGAAATCGGAAAAATGAATGTAGAGGGTGTATTTCACAAAGACAAGATCGCACTTGTGATGGATCACTTTGCTCCAAATAAGGACATTAAATCCGCAGAGCATTGCAAATGCGTGCGTGAGTTTGCCTGCAAAAATGATATTACAAACTATTTTGATGTAGGTGAAATGGGAATAGAGCATGCACTCCTTCCGGAAAAAGGACTTACGGTTGCGGGAGATGTGATTATCGGTGCAGATTCCCATACATGTACATACGGTGCACTTGGTGCATTTTCTACTGGTGTGGGAAGTACAGATATGGCAGCCGGCATGGCTACCGGAAAAGCATGGTTTAAAGTACCGTCTGCAATCAAATTTAATATTGTAGGAAAGCCGGACAAATGGATCAGCGGAAAAGATGTGATTCTTCATATCATCGGAATGATCGGTGTGGATGGAGCCCTTTATAAATCCATGGAATTTGTTGGGGAAGGAATCAAATACCTTTCCATGGATGACCGTTTTACCATCGCAAACATGGCAATTGAGGCCGGTGGAAAGAACGGTATTTTCCCGGTAGACGATCTGACCCGTGCATACATGAAAGAACATTCCAAGAGACCGTTCGTAGAATATGAAGCAGATGCGGATGCAGAGTATGACGAAGAATATACGATTGATCTTTCAACTTTAAAGTCAACCGTTTCATTCCCACATCTGCCGGATAACACACGTACGATTGATGAAGTGGGCGATGTGAAAATTGATCAGGTTGTGATTGGTTCCTGCACAAACGGACGTATGGAAGATCTTCGTACAGCTGCAGAAATCTTAAAAGGAAAGAAAGTAGCCAAAGGACTCCGCGTGATTGTAATCCCGGCAACCCAGCAGATTTATCTGGATGCCATGGAAGAGGGACTTCTTAAGATCTTTATCGAAGCAGGTGCAATCGTAAGTACACCGACCTGTGGACCGTGTCTTGGCGGATATATGGGAGTACTTGCAGAAGGTGAGCGCTGTGTATCCACAACAAACCGTAACTTTGTCGGACGTATGGGACATGTAGATTCGGAAGTATATCTTGCAAGCCCGGCGGTTGCAGCGGCAAGTGCCATCACCGGAAAGATTTCAGGCCCGGCGGAAGTAATGTAGAAGATGCCGGAGAAAAAGGAGGTCAGATAAGAAATGAAAGCAGCACATGGTAGTGTATTTAAATATGGCGATAACGTAGATACGGATGTTATCATTCCGGCAAGATATTTGAATTCTTCCGATCCGAAAGAACTTGCCACACACTGTATGGAAGATATCGATAAAGATTTCGTTAAAAATGTACATGTGGGAGATATTATTGTAGCCAATAAAAACTTTGGATGTGGTTCTTCCCGTGAACATGCACCGATTTCCATCAAGGCATCCGGTGTCAGCTGTGTCATTGCTGAGACATTTGCCAGAATCTTTTACCGGAATGCCATCAATATCGGTTTGCCGATCATTGAGTGCCCACAGGCCGCAAAGGAAATACAGGCAGGGGATGAGGTGGAAGTAGATTTTGATTCCGGAATCATCACAGATGTGACAACCGGAAAGAAATTCCAGGGACAGGCATTTCCACCATTTATGCAGAAGATTATTGACTGCGAAGGTCTTGTCAATTATATCAACCAGAAATAATAAAAAGATGTCAGAGAGGACTTCCCTTATTTGCGGGGAAGTCCTTTTAGGTAAGAAAGATATTTAGGAGAAAGAGAAATCTGCTGGTAAATATCGGCATAGGACGAAGCAGACAGTTCCTCGATATAGTTTTCCGGAAAATTTTTTGATATGCCGGCCTGATGCGCCAGATCTACGGCTTTGTTATAGGCAATTGCCGCATCAATCGCATTTGTGTAATTACCGACAGTGATGTTGCCGTGGATATGGATACGTACTTTATAGTGTTCGGTTCCGTTTTTGTCGATGCGTTCGACACCAAAATACGGATTGATGATTTTGAGGTTTGAGTAGCGGAAATCATTTTCATCGCCGTTGACAAAACAAAAATCCCTGCCGTTTACCGCATGGGTTTTGATGCCGTAGCGGCCGAGAAGCGTAAGCTGCATTCCATAGTGATTGACATACAGATGTCCCTGGCGTGTCAGAATCCGGTGGCTGCTGTAATAGAAGAGGTCATCAATGTCAAATTTTAACTCCCGGTGAATACTCAGATAATAACTGAAATAATTTTTGCGCAGATAGATGGGGGTAGGAATATACATATGATTATCCCGGAAATTGATCAGCGAAACAATTTTTTCAAAGGCAAGCTGGTTGGTCCGGTAAAATGCCTCATCGATGGTTTCTGTACCGCATAACAGCTCGCAGGCGGCAGTGTATGCCTGATGTGCCTGAACTTCCGTGGGGAAGCTTCCGAGGCTGATATGGCGGCCTTTGTGTGTAATATTGGAGCGATAGTATACGGTTTTGTCTTTTTTTGTCGCAAGATATACACCGGTTAACATAAATTCTCCTTTCGCCCTGACAGGTTATTTTAGTAGTATAACATAGGAAATTCATTGACACCACCCACTTTTTTACCTATAATGTACGAGAAACGTTATGATTAAATTTTTGTAAAATGAGGAAGAAAAAATGGAATTAATGTATTCAAGCACCAGAAATGATAAAGTAAAACTGACTGCATCCCAGGCAATTTTAAAGGGTCTGGCAGATGATGGAGGACTTTTTGTACCGGAGCGTATCCCGGCACTGGATGTCCCAATGGATACACTTGCAGATATGTCCTATCAGGAGACTGCTTATGAAGTCATGAGCCGTTTCTTTACGGATTTTACAGAAGATGAGTTAAAGGATTGTATCAAAAAAGCATACGACAGCAAATTTGATACGCCGGAGATTGCACCGCTGGTAGATGCGGACGGTGCTTATTATCTGGAACTGTTCCATGGCCCGACAATTGCATTTAAGGATATGGCACTTTCCATTCTGCCACATCTTTTGATTACCTCTGCAAGAAAAAATCAGGTGAAAAATGATATTGTTATTTTAACAGCGACATCCGGAGATACCGGAAAAGCTGCCCTTGCAGGATTTGCAGATGTGGAAGGCACAAAGATTGTTGTATTTTATCCGAAGAACGGTGTCAGCCCGATCCAGGAAAAGCAGATGATCACACAGAAAGGTGCAAATACCTGTGTGGTTGGAATCCACGGAAACTTTGATCAGGCACAGACCGGTGTGAAGAAGATGTTTAATGATACTGCACTTGAAGCAGAACTTGATGTTGCAGGTTATCAGTTCTCATCTGCAAATTCCATCAATATCGGACGTCTGATTCCTCAGGTGGCATATTATGTATATGCATATGCAAAATTATATAAAAATGGTGCAATTGCAAAAGATGAAAAGATCAACGTTGTTGTTCCAACCGGAAATTTCGGAAATATCCTTGCTGCTTTTTATGCAAAGAATATGGGACTTCCAATTGCAAAACTGATCTGTGCATCCAATGAGAACAAAGTATTGTATGATTTCTTCTCCACCGGAACATACGACAGAAACCGTGATTTCATTCTTACAAGTTCTCCATCCATGGATATTCTGATTTCTTCCAATCTGGAGCGTCTGATTTACCGTATTGCCGGAAATGACGCAGAAAAGAATACAAAGATGATGGAAGAACTTTCCACAGACGGAAAATATGCAATCACAGACGAGATGCGTGCGCAGCTTGCTGATTTCTACGGAAATTATACAAGCGAGGAAGAGACTGCAAAGACCATCAAAAAATTATATGAGGATACCGGATATATCATTGATACCCATACAGCAGTTGCGGCGGGGGTATACGATAAGTATAAGAAGGATACCGGGGATACCGAGACAAAGACCGTGATTGCCAGCACGGCAAGTCCGTTTAAGTTTACCCGAAGCGTTATGGATGCGATTGATCCGAAATATGATGCTATGGGTGACTTTGAGCTGGTAGATGAGCTTTCCAGAATCGGAAATGTCAAAGTCCCACAGGCGATCGAAGAGATCCGTACCGCACCGGTACTTCATGATACGGTATGTGAAGTGGAAGAAATGCCACAGGTTGTTAAAAAATTCCTTGGTGTTTAAAATACATATGAAAAGAGGACAAAGATTATGAAAAAGAAATTGATTTCGCTTTTACTTGTTTCTGCCATGGCAGCTGCAACAGCAGGCTGCGGTTCATCCGTACCTGCCAACAGTGTGAACTCCAGAGATGATCTTCCGGGTAAAAAAATCGGAGTACAGCTCGGTACAACCGGAGATTCGGATGCCACAGAGTATGAAAAGAATGATGGCAGTACGGTAGAACGTTACAATAAAGGCGCAGATGCCATTCAGGCATTAAAAACAGGAAAGATTGACTGTGTGATCATTGATCAGCAGCCGGCAGAAGCTTTTGTTGAAAAAAATGATGATTTAAAGATTTTATCCGATACGTTTGATCCGGAAGAGTATGCCATCTGTATTGCCAAAGGCAATTCGGATCTGACCGATAAATTTAACAGCGCGATTGAAGAACTGCAAAAGGATGGAACCATTGATTCCATCACCAGCAATTATATCGGAGATGAGGCTGGAAAGCATCCATATGAGACACCGGACGGAACCGAGTATCCAAACGGAACACTTACTATGGCAACCAATGCGCAGTTTGATCCATACGAATATTATGACGGAGATCAGATTGTAGGAATTGATGCAGATATTGCAAAAGCAATCTGTGATAAACTCGGATATGAGCTGAAGATTGAAGATATGGAGTTTGATGCGATCATCGCAGCGGTATCTTCCGGAAAAGCTGATTTTGGTGCTGCCGGAATCACGGTAACTGAGGATCGTAAGAAAAATATTGACTTTACGGATACCTATACAAAGGCTTGTCAGGTAATCGTTGTTAGAAACAAATAGTTTGTTTCGGAGGAAAAACCGTGAGTGATTTTATTGCAAAATTTCAACAGGATTTTATAGAAAGTGATCGTTACCTGTACCTGCTGCGTGGATTGGGAAATACATTACTGATTACAGCGCTTGCAGTTATCTTAGGAATTGTACTGGGATTTTTAGTTGCAATTGTCCGGTCTACCCATGATAAACATGGCGGGTTAAAGATCTTAAATGTCATCTGTAAAGTATATCTGACCATATGGCGGGGAACTCCTACCATGGTGCAGCTGTTAATCATGTATTATATTATTCTGGTTGCGCTGGATAATAAGATTTTAGTTGCAGTCATTGCCTTCGGGTTAAATTCTGCAGCTTATGTTGCAGAAATTGTCCGTTCCGGTATTATGTCGGTCGATGAGGGACAATTTGAAGCCGGACGTAGTCTGGGCTTGAATTACGGACAGACCATGCGCCTGATTATTCTTCCACAGGCATTTAAAAATGTTCTTCCGGCGCTGGCAAATGAATTTATTACACTTTTGAAAGAGACATCCATCAGTGGATACATTGCAATTCCGGATCTGACAAAAGGCGGTGACATTATTCGAAGCCAGACATATGATGCGTTTCTTCCGTTATTCGGCGTTGCGGTCATTTATCTGGTACTGGTAATGATCCTTACGGCAGGAGTACACAAACTGGAAACGAGGTTGCGGACAAATGAGCGATAACAAAAATGTATTGATCGAAGTGAGAGATCTTTGTAAATCTTTTGATCATGTTAATGTATTAAACGGAATATCAACAACGATTTCGCAGGGAGAGGTTGTTGCAATTATCGGACCGTCGGGATGCGGAAAATCTACGTTTCTGCGCTCCATGAATCTTCTGGAAAAACCAACCTCCGGTTCCATTCTTTTTGAGGGAACGGATATTACGGATTCTTCCGTTGACATCAATAAAATGCGTCAGAAAATCGGAATGGTGTTTCAGCAGTTTAATCTCTTTCCCAACCATACCGTAAAAGGGAATATCATGCTTGCCCCGGTACAGACCGGGCTCATGACAAAAGAAGAGGCTTCGAAACGTGCAGATGAACTGCTGGTACGCGTAGGGCTTTCGGATAAAGCGGATGTCTATCCTGCAATGCTTTCCGGAGGACAAAAGCAGCGTATTGCGATTGCGCGTGCACTTGCTATGAATCCGGATGTGATGCTGTTTGATGAGCCGACTTCTGCACTTGATCCGGAAATGGTAGGAGAAGTACTTGAGATTATGAAAGAACTTGCCAGAGATGGAATGACGATGGTGGTTGTCACACATGAGATGGGATTTGCCAGGGAAGTGGCAAGCCGTGTAATGTTCATCAATGAAGGACAGATTCAGGAGGAGAATACACCGAAGGAATTTTTCTCCCACCCGGAAAATCCACGTTTGTGCGAGTTCCTTTCTAAAGTATTATAGTGGAAACATAAAAAAACGTCTGCCTTGTGGGGAGGGGGTTTTTT
>ERZ780057.64-NODE-64-length-57136-cov-8.05191_pt1 | contig 57136 bp, 39 predicted proteins | sample MGYA00511844_ERZ780057 | MGnify/ENA primary metagenome ERZ780057 (study PRJEB29588, sample SAMEA2149030) | human gut metagenome | biome: human gut; feature: human-associated habitat; material: faeces | place: Denmark | collected 2008/2010 ...
CCGCCGTCGGGGGCGTGAAAACCTCGGACCACACGCGCGGCTGCGCCGCCGACATCTTTGTCCCCGACGTCAAGACGGGCCGCCAGTGGTTCGCCTGGATGATGGACAACCTCCCGTTTGACCAGCTCATCTGGGAGACTGCCTCCAAGGGTCAGGCCCAGTGGATACACGTCGGCTACCGGGGCGCGGGCCGCAACCGCCAGCAGGTGATCGGCCACCTCGTGAAGCGATAATCAAGTGGTGGTTCGTCCGAGATTTCGAACGACGCACGAAGTGGTGTAAGCATTAACTCGCCATGAGCAGAACTTGAGCAAGCTCAGTTCTGCTCATGGCTTACCCAAAGATTTGTGTCATGTTGTTGCCTCCTGACTTCGTCACTATAAAAGCCGCTATTGTAGAATTGTCTAATAAATAGGACTTTATAACATAGCTTTGTATGGCCGATATTCTCTTTATCGAAGCATTTTGGCTTGCCTTATTCAACGATAAAGTTGAATTTATTGGCTTTTTCTTGCCATATTCAGACAAAAGCATTAACTTTGCACGCAAAACAACAGGAGATTATGGCTACAAAGGAAGAAGTAGAGTTGTTTCTCTCCAAGTTCATTCAAAAGGTAAAGGTATTCGGCATTGTCTTTCGTGACGACAGGGGCAAGAATATGCAGACTCTTTTGGAACTGGAGATAACGCCTAAATACCGGGAAGATGTCATCATGAACCTTGACTCCGAAGATTACGTGGAAGGACCGATAGAGGACACCTTAAATAAAAAAGGAGAAATGTGGGTATTCGGAAAAGAGGTTAGCGGACGTGACATATATATAAAGATTTCAATGGGCATCAGTAATTCAAGTGCCATTTGCATCTCTTTTCACATAGCAGAATATCGTATCACATATAAATTCAAGTAAGTCATGAAAAGTCCATTTACAGGAGGCGAAGCAGTCCTTGTCACAGAGACTCGAAAGGCTGTTTTCAGAAAAGAGGAATACGAGTACACCCACCTGTGTTATCAATGTGTCGATACGCAGGAAACATTCACGACCACGCAGGTGGATACGTTCAATACTTCGCAGATATACAATAGTTATCGTACTGCCCATGGCATTCCTTATCCCGACGAGATAAAGGAAATACGCAGCCGCTATATGTTGTCGGCATTGAAGATGTCAAGGATTTTGGGTTTTGGCGATAACCAGTACCGTTTGTACGAGAATGGAGAAATTCCCAATGTGGCCAACGGACGAGTATTGAAAGCCATCCAGTCTCCAAAGACATTTGAGACATTTGTGGATGCGGCCAAAAACGTATTGTCTGACGATGAATACATGAAGATAAAAACACGTTTGGAAGAGTGCGAAGACCGGTCTTCCATGGACAGTTTAATACACAAGCTCGTTTTCGGCGACAATATACGCAGCCGATATAATGGCTATGCCATGTTATCCATAAGCAAGTTGAAGAACGTCCTTTTGTTCTTCATTGAAAAATTCAACGGCGTGTTTGTCACCCAAATGAACAAAATCTTGTTTTATACGGATTTCCTGTCTTATCGGGAAAACGGACAAGCCATGACGGGATTGTCGTTCAAAGCCATCCAATACGGTCCGGTGCCCAACAGATGGGACAGGGTGTATAGTCTGATAGATGACATCAACCTGATTGAAGTGGAGGGTAAGAACGGGAATGTGGGCAACAAACTTGTGTCGGATATGCCATGCGACATTTCAAGTTTCTCCAACGAACAGTTGTCAATACTTGAAACGGTTTATGATACGTTCAAGAATGACAATTCTGTATCCATATCAAACAAGAGCCATGAGGAACCGGCATGGATAGACAATCAAGGAACTCACTCATTCATCGATTTCAAATATGCGTTTTCATTGAAAGCGATTTGAACGAACAAGTGAGTTTATAATGAGGCGGTCGTTCGGAATACTGACCGATGACCGCCTTGTTTCATATTCTGATTGCATCAACAAGAGGAGTGTACGCAAAGTACACTACAATCGCTCGTTGTCATACGTTGTACTCGTTGCTTTAGTTGTTTCCCTGTCTTTGCAGGACAAGTGCGTGTGGGGGCACGCGCCACCATTGTTACATGTTACATGTTACATGTTACGTTAAGGACTCCCCCACTTCTGCCTCCGCCTCGGGAGCAATGGCCTGGCGCGCCAGCTCCCATATCACCATGCCCGCCGTGACGCTGACGTTGAGGGAGTGCTTCGTGCCAAACTGCGGTATTTCGAGACAACCGTCGCACGCATCGACCACCTCCTGGTGGACGCCCTTCACCTCGTTGCCAAAGACCACGGCCGTGGGGACGGTCTGCCGCGGCAGGTTTTGGAGCTTCGTGGACCCCTCGGCCTGCTCTATGGCATAGACCCGGAAACCGCGCTGCTGCAGCGAGCGCACGGCCTCCAGGGCAGTGGCGCAATGGCGCCACGCCACACTGTCCTCGGCTCCAAGGGCCGTCTTGTGGATCTCGGTGTGGGGCGGCGTGCCCGTGATGCCACAGAGCCACAGCTCCTCGATACGGAAAGCATCGCAGGTGCGAAAGACGCTGCCCACGTTGTACATCGACCGCACGTCGTCGAGAACGACGACCAGCGGCAACTTCTCGGCCTCGCGAAACTCCTCGATCGTGAGGCGGTGCATCTCGGGAGTGGTGAGTTTGCGCATCAGCCCATCTCCTCCTTGGCTTTGTAGGCGATGGCGTAGCTCTTGATCTGCTTCACCATCGAGAGAAGACCGTTGGAGCGCGTCGGCGAGAGGTGCTGGCGCAGACCGATCTTCTCGATGAAATAGAGGTCGGCATCGAGGATCTCCTGCGGCGTATGGCCGCTGATCACGCGGATGAGCAGCGCGATGATGCCCTTGGTGATGAGCGCGTCGCTATCGGCGGTGAAGACGAGGCGACCATCGGCGTAGTCGCATTGCAACCACACGCGGCTCTGACAACCCTCGATGAGGTTTTGCTCGTTCTTGTGCTTCTCGTCCAGCGGCTCGAGGTCGTTGCCCAGGTCGATTAGCATCTGATACTTGTCCATCCAGTCGGTAAACTCGTTGAACTCCTCGATGACCTCGTCTTGCAATTCGTTGATCGTATTCATTGACTTACGTTTGCTATATAGTTCTATATATACTATTCCTAAATTATGCTATAACAAAAAAGAACGACAGCCTCCGCTATTCCACCACACGCTGGTCTATACGAAACAGCTTGTCGTTGGGCCGCACCTTGCCCGGCACGGAGAAGGCCACACGCGTGCCCTGCTCGGCCTCGGTGATGGGCTCGCCATGGTCGCCATGGAGCTCTTTCACCTCCACATACATCGCGCCCGTGGTGTTGCCCGTGATGAGGAGCTTGTCGCCCACCTTGAAGGTGGAAGCCTCGACGGCGGCCTCGGCCACGCCGATACGCGAGAAATAGTTGGTCAGCTTGCCCACCAAGACCTTCTGCTCCGTGGCCATAGAGCCATAGTGCTTGTTCCACTCGCCCATCTTGCGTCCCTGGTAGTAGCCGTCCCAGAAACCACGATTGAAGACCGCCGCCAGGCGCTCGTCCCAGGCGTCCTTCTTCTCCTCGGTGTAGGTGCCGTCGAGCACGCTCTGTATCGCCTCCTTGTAGCAGCGCACCACGTTGAGCACATACTCCGCTCCGCGGGCGCGGCCCTCGATCTTGAAGACGCGCACGCCCGCCTTCATCATCTTGTCGATGAAGCGGATGGTCTTGAGGTCCTTCGGGCTCATCAGATACTCATGGTCGGCCTCGATGGCGTTGCCCGTCTCGCGGTCGGTGAGCAGGTAGGAGCGGCGGCAGATCTGCACACACTCGCCGCGGTTGGCACTGCGGTCCTGGGCCATCAGGCTCATGTAGCACTTGCCCGAGACGGCCATGCAGAGCGCACCATGGCAGAACATCTCGATGCGGACGGGCTGGCCCGCAGGTCCGAGGATGGGCTCGGGGCCATGGATGGCCTCGTAGATGTGGCTGACCTGGTCCATGTTGAGCTCGCGCGCCAATACGGCGACGTCGGCAAACTGGGCGTAGAAGCGCAGGGCCTCGACGTTGGAGATGTTGAGCTGGGTGGAGAGGTGGACCTCCAGGCCGATCTGCCGGCAGTAGCTCATCACGGCCACGTCGGAGGCAATGATGGCCGAGACGCCCGCCTCGGGCGCCGCATCGAGTATCTCGCGCATCGTGGCGAGATCGTTGTCGTAGATGATCGTGTTGACCGTGAGGTAGGTCTTGATCCCGTGCTCGGTGCAGATGGCGACGATCTGCCGCAGGTCGCCAATGTCAAAGTGATTGGCCGAATGGGACCGCATGTTGAGCCGGCCCACGCCGAAATAGACGGAGTCGGCACCCGCCTCGATGGCCGCGGCGAGCGACTCGTAGCTGCCCACGGGGGCCATGATCTCGTATTGTTTGCTGTCTTGGTAGTTCATGTTCTGTCTGTGTCGGGGAAAGAAACTGTTTCTGTCTGTGTCGGAAAAATCTTTTCTGTCTGTGTCAGAGGGAAACTTTCTGTCTGTGTCAGAGAAAAGACCTTGGCCCGGGGGCCGAAGGCCATTCTATTTTTTTGTTCGCAAGATGATTTGGAAAAGACTCGGGACGAGGATCGAGAGCGAGCAGAGCAGGCCCACGACCATCAGGCGCTCCGAACCGTGGAAAAAGTCGATGAGCTGGCCGTCGGCCATACCGGGCAGGAGCTTGAACATCAGGTAGGCCACCGTGTTGTTGACCCAGTGGACGATGATGCCTGGCATCATGCTGCCCGTGCGGTAGTAGAGCCAACCGAGCAGGAGGCCCATGATGAAGCCGTGGAAGCCCTGCGCCCAGTTCATGTGGACCACGCCGAAGAGCAGGGCCGAAAAGGCAATGGCCAACCAGGGGGCCCAGGCGCGGCCCGCACGCTCCCCGGAGGCGCTGGATCTCGTGGGCGCAACGGAGGCGCTCGACGCCGTGGGGGCAACGTAGCGTCCGCTCTCCCATCCGCGCACGCGCATCATCGAGAGCAACGTGCGCAGGAGGCCGCCGCGAAACACAAACTCCTCGGCCACGGGCGCCAGGATGCCCAGGGCCACATAGCCCCAGGGCTCGCGCATGACGCTCTCGAAGAGGGCCTGGTGGGAGTCGGCCATCTGTATCTGCAGTTGCTCATAGACCCACTCGAAGGGCAGGATCGTGCCCAGCGTGAGCAGGCCGCACCACACGAGCGTGGCCCAGGGGCGGGAGCGGAGGTAGGTGCGGTCGAGGGGGGTCCACCGCAGGCGCGGATAGACCATAATCGTGAGCAGGCTGGAGAGCACCGACGTGGCGGCGACAAACTGCCCCTGCTGACCGCTGGCCACCTGCTGCGCAAACTGGGCAGCATCGACGTGGTTCAGATACACATAGACGAGGGTGACAAGTCCGTTGACCACCATCTGAATGACGAGAAAGACGATGAAGATCAATAGGAGGTCCACCGCCATTCTTCCTGGCTTTCTATTCTCTTTCATCTGTTGTTCTATTTTTTTCTTTATTTTTTCTTAAACGATTATGATAAACAACTACTGCAAGCGATTATGATAAATAACTACAAGCGATTATGATAAATAACTACTGTAAGCGATTATGATAAACAACACGCGTCGAGGATCGCCTGCTTGTCGCGGGCCAGTTGGGCGGCCAGCTCCTCGGGCGAGGCAAACTTGCGCTCCTCGCGGACGCGGCGGAGAAACGCCACCTCGACCTGACAGCCATAGAGGTCGCCCGCAAAGTCGAAGATATGCACCTCCAGCGAGACCTTCTCGCCGCCAAAGGTGGGGCGCGTGCCGATGTTCATCATGCCCAGTCGCCACGTCGCCTCGTCACCTACCTCGACCCTCACGGCATAGACGCCCGAGGCGGGCACGAGACGGCGCGGGTCGGCGAGCTGGATGTTGGCCGTGGGGAAACCGAGCTTGCGGCCCTCCTGGAATCCGGCCACCACGCGGCCGCCCATCCTATAGGGATAGCCCAGGCAGCGCGAGGCCGCCTCCATCTCGCCCGCTGCCACATGGCGCCGACAGACGGTGGAACTGACGTTGACGCCCTCCAATTCGAAGACGGGGTTTTGCACCACCTCCATCCCCATCTCGCGACCATAGGCTACATAGTCGGCGAAGCCCTCGGCGCGGTTGTGGCCGAAGCGGTGGGGGGGGCGCAGGAAGAGGTTGGGCCGGAAGCGGTGGTCGTCGCCGATAAAGATATTGGCGACGTGGAGCCGCTCCAGCAGCAGGTCGTGCATGAAGTCGCGGGCGGAGAGCTGCGACAGGGCCACGTCGAAATGGAGCACGGCCACCACGTCCACGCCCGTGCGCTCCAGGAGATAGAGTTTCTCCTGCAGAGGGGTGAGCAGGCGGGGCTGGTAGTCGGCATGGAGCACCTCGCGGGGATGCTGGTCGAAGGTGATGATCATCGACTGGCGGCCTTCCTCCCGCGCGGTCTCAACCACATGGGAGATGAGAAACTGATGCCCACGGTGTACGCCGTCGAAGAAGCCGATGGTGGCCACGCTCGCGGCCAGGTCGGCTGGGCAGTCTTTTTGAAGATAGATGGTTCTCAATACTTCGCTTTTTTGTTTTACCTACTATGAAGGTGCAAAGGTACGATGTTTTCTCTCCATTTCCGACAATGGAGCGTTAAGTTATCCTTATTTTCTCCGACAATCGCCCGACAATCGTCCAACAATCGCACGACAAGGGCGCCCGCGAGGCGGAAAAAGGGGCGGAAAAGGGGGCATCCGATATTTGGAGCGATAGGGCACTTGCGTTTCCAATACGGCCTGCTGAAATGGGAAAACAACTTGAACAACTTTTACAACTTTGAACAACGCTTCGCGGGGACATCGCCTCTTCGAGGCCCATGCAGATCAAGGCTTGCTTGTTGCGAAACAACAAAACACAACGCTTCGCCTTGGACACATTTCCAGTTGATTTCTCCTGGCGTTATGTCCCCGCGAAGGTTCCATTCATGGAACCCTTGTTGTATTTTGTTGTTTACCTTTGCAGCAGGATTGCAACACGCGAAGCGTGCAAAGTTGTAAACTTGTTGTAAATGTTGTATTTGTTGTTTTCCCCCACTCAGCAGGATTTGTCCCCGCGAAGGTTCCATTCATGGAACCCTTGTTGTATTTTGTTGTTTCCCTTGCAGCAGGATTGCAACACGCGAAGCGTGAAAAGTTGTAACTTGTTGTAAATGTTGTATTTGTTGTTTTCCCCAACTCAGCAGGAATTTTTGCTTGAAAAGCGTTGTTTTCAATGATTTTTATATTACTCAACTCCGTGCGTCACTCCAAATATCGGATAACCAAAGGAAAAGGAAAGCATCAGCCCCAGGACGTGGACTGTCCCCGGGCTGACGCTATAGAAAAAATGCGGAAAACGAGGGCCGACTTACTTTCTCACCAGCTCGAGCACCTTGTCGACGGCTGCCGCGAGACCATCACGGTCCTTGCCGCCAGCCTGGGCATAGTGGGGCTGGCCGCCACCACCACCCTTGATGAGCTTGGCCGCCTCGCGGATGATCTTGCCCGCGTTGAGCTCATGGCTGGCCACGAGATCGTCGGAGAACATCACGCTCAGCAGCGGCTTGTCCTCGTGGACGGAACCGACGACGCAGACCAGGTTGTCGGGAATGGCCTGGCGCACCTTGAAGACCAGGTCCTTGGCTGCGGCGGGATCGAGGGGAACGACGGCCTTGACGACGCGCAGACCATCGACCTCCTCGGCCCTGCGGACCAGCTCCTGGGTCATGCGGTCTACGGCCTGGGCACGGAACTGGTCGATCTCTTTCTTCATGTGGTCGTGCTCGTCGATATACTTCGTGACGACGGTCTTGAGGTCCTTGGCGTTGTTGAAGAGCGACTTCAGGTCGCGGAGCGTGTCCTCGAGCAGATAGATGGCGTTCTCGCAGACCTCGCCCGTCATGGCCTCGATGCGGCGCACGCCGGCGGCCACGCTGCTCTCGCTGACGATCTTGAAGAAGCCGATGCGGCCCGTGGCAGCCACGTGGATACCGCCGCAGAACTCGCAAGAGGGGCCGAAGCGGACCACACGCACGCGGTCGCCATACTTCTCGCCGAAGAGGGCGACGGCGCCCAGCTTCTTGGCCTCCTCCATCGGCATGTTGCGATGCTCGTCGAGCTGGATATCCTGGCGGATCAGGCTGTTGACCAGCTGCTCCACACGGCGGAGCTCCTCGTCAGTGACTTTCTGGAAGTGGGAGAAGTCGAAGCGCAGCGTGTCGGCGCTGACGTAGGATCCCTTCTGCTCCACATGGTCGCCGAGCACCTGCTTCAGCGCGTAGTCCAAGAGGTGGGTGGCGGTGTGGTTGCGGGCGGAAGCCTCGCGCAGCGGCACATCGACGCAGGCCGTAAACTCCTCCGTGGGGTCCTGCGGCATACGCTTGAGAATGTGGATGCTTTGGTTGTTCTCGCGCTTCGTGTCGCTCACGACCACGGTCTCGTCGCTGCTGACGAGCTTGCCCTGGTCGCCGACCTGGCCGCCCATCTCGCCATAGAACGGCGTATAGTCGAGCACGACCTCGAAGAAGGTGGACTTCTTCTGCTTCACCTCGCGGTAGCGCAGGATGTGGCAGGGATACTCCGTGTGGTCGTAGCCCACAAACTCCTGCTCGCCCTCGCGCAGCACGACCCAGTCGCCGTTCTCCACCTGGGCCGCATTGCGGGCGCGGGCCTTCTGCTTGGCCATCTCCTCGTCAAACTCCTGCTCGTTGACGGTATAGCCGTTTTCGCGGCAGATCAGCTCCGTCAGGTCGAGGGGGAAGCCATAGGTGTCGAAGAGGCGGAAAGCCTGGGCGCCACGCAGCTCCTTCTCGCCGTGGGCCTTGAGCTCGTCCATCTCGCCGTTGAGGAGGTTGATGCCCTTGTCGAGGGTGCGGAGGAAACTGTCCTCCTCCTCCTTGATCACGCGGGCGATGAGCTCGCGCTGGGCTGGCAACTCGGGATAGGCAGCACCCATCTCCTGGATCAGGACATTGACGAGGCGGAACATAAAGGCCTCTTTCTGACCGAGGAAGGTGTAGGCGTAGCGGACGGCACGGCGCAGGATGCGGCGGATGACGTAGCCAGCCTTGGCATTGCCCGGCAACTGGCCGTCGGCGATGGAGAAAGCCACGGCGCGCAGATGGTCGGCCACCACACGCATGGCGATATCGACCTTCTCCTGGTCGGTCGCGCCCTCATCCTCGGTGCTGCTGGGCGTGGTGAATCCGTACTTCAGGCCCGAGAGGTTCTCGATCTCCTTGATGATGGGCTGGAAGATGTCGGTATCGTAGTTGGAGTGCTTGCCCTGGAGGATGCGGACGAGGCGCTCGAAGCCCATACCCGTATCAATCACGTTCATGCCGAGCTTCTCCAGCGACCCGTCGCTGCGGCGGTTGTACTGCATGAAGACGAGGTTCCAGATCTCGATGACCTGGGGATTGTCCTTGTTGACCAGTTCGCGGCCTGGCGTCAGCGCCTTCAGCTCGTCGGGGCGATTGTCGATATGGATCTCAGAGCAGGGACCGCAGGGGCCCGTGTCGCCCATCTCCCAGAAGTTGTCGTGCTTGTTGCCGTTGATGATATGGTCCTCGGGCACATGCTTCCGCCAGAACTTGGCCGCCTCTTCGTCGCGGGCCAGGCCTTCCTTCTCGTCGCCCTCGAAGACCGTGACGTAGAGGTCCTCGGGGTTGAGGTGGAGAATACCAACGAGATACTCCCAGGCCGCGTCGATGGCGCCCTGCTTGAAGTAGTCGCCAAAAGACCAGTTGCCCAGCATCTCAAACATCGTGTGATGGTAGGTGTCGTGGCCGACCACGTCCAGGTCGTTGTGCTTGCCGCTCACGCGAAGACACTTCTGCGAGTCGGCGCGGCGGCGCGGCTCCGGATCCTTCGTGCCAAGTATGATGTCCTTCCACTGATTCATGCCCGCGTTGGTAAACATCAGCGTGGGGTCGTCCTTGATGACCATAGGGGCTGAGGGCACTATGGCGTGACCTTTCGACTCGAAATATTTCTTGAACGAGTCGCGGATTTCATTTGCTGTCATCATCGTCTTATGTTTTTAATTCCTAAAATTCATCCTAAACAGTTGCAAAGGTAATGACTTTTGAGTATTTTTGCAAATCCAAAGGAAACCGATTGAATTAAAGAAGGAAAAAACATGGAACAGATCAATGCAGAGCGCCCCAATAAGCTCTACTACTCCATCAAGGAGGTGGCTCAGATGATGAACGTCGCGGAGAGCCTGCTGCGCTATTGGGAAACGGTTTTCCCCAGTCTGAAACCGAAAACCAACCAAAACCGCGTCAGACAATACACGAAGAAGGACATAGAGCAGGTGCGCCTTATCTACAATTTAGTGAAGGTAAGGGGATTCAAGATCGCCGCAGCCAAGAAGATGCTCCAGCAGAACCGCGACGGATCGGAACGCACGCAGCAGGTGCTGGAAAGCCTCATCAACGTGCGCGACGAACTCAAGGACATCAAGAAGCATCTCGAATCGCTCACCTGATGGTTTCCATGCGAATCGCCCGCCTCGCCCGCTCTATGAAGGTGCTCCATGCTACGAAGGCACTCTATTCTACGAAAGCACTCCGTTCTATGAAGGTGCTCCGCCCGCTCCCTCGCCTCGCCCTCGTGGGCTTCCTCCTGCTGCCCGTGGGCCTGATTTTGCTGCCCATGGGAGTCGGGGGCGTTGTCCCACCACAGAGCCAGCCAGGCAAGATGGCAGCGCAGACTGGAGCTACCTTTCGCCCAGGCGACATCGTCGGCGAGGAGGTTGTGGCCCGAAGGGGTGTGAGCAGTTTTTTCTCGGTTTCCAAGATCAGCGACTCGGTGTTTGAAAGGATGCGGGGGCGGTCCTACAAGGAAGGTTGCCGCGTGGCAAGGGAGGACCTACGCTACCTGCTCTGCCTCCACAAAGACGCGCAGGGCAGGAGCATCGTCGGCGAGATGGTAGTCAATCGGGCCATTGCCAACGACGTCCTGGAGATCCTGCGCAAGCTCTACGACGCCCACTACCCCATCGAGCGGATGCGCCTCATCGACAACTACGGCGCAGACGACGAGCGATCGATGGCGGCCAACAACTCCTCGGCGTTCAACTACCGCATCACGACGGGAAGCACCAAACTCTCGGCCCACGCCCGAGGACTGGCCGTGGACATCAACCCGCTCTACAACCCGTGTCGGCGGACGGTAGGCGGCAAGGTAATGGTGGAGCCGCGCCAAGGGCGGAAATACCTGCAGCGCGAAGCCAAATTCCCCTACAAGATCGTCAAGGGAGACCTCTGCTATCGCCTCTTCACCGCCCGCGGATTTGTGTGGGGCGGCAACTGGCGGACCGTGAAGGACTACCAGCATTTCGAAATCAGGAAATAACTCCATATCCCCGCGAAGCGTTGTATTTTCTTGTAAATGTTGTATTGGTCGTTTTCCCTACTCAGCAGGATATTCGGTTCTGCACATCTCCACGCGAAGCTGTTGTATCTTGTTGTTTACCATGCAAAAGGCTTGTTTGACGCGTAGCGTCTTGTCCCCGCGAAGCGTTGTATTTTGTTGTAAATGTTGTATTGGTTGTTTTCCCTACTCAGCAGGCATTTACCCCTGGGAGCCCCCCAAAAAAGAAAAAAATCCGCAGCCTCATAGACAAAGACTGCGGATTTCTCATATTTTCTTACCCTAAGAGGCAGTGATTTAGAACATTTTGAGGCGGTACATGAGGCCGAGCTCAATGCGGTTGGTATTGTAGTCCTGCAGCCCGCACTCCTTGCTATAATCAAACTTGCGACCCGTGTAGGCCAGGAAGACGCGGAAGTCCTCGCCCTTGACGGGGAAATACTCCACGCTGGCCAGGTAGCCATAGCTCTTACGGAAGTCCTTCATGGCAGCGACATTGTCCACGCTGGCCATTTCGTACATTCCCTTGACCATCAAGTTCCACTGCGGCACAAACTGCCAGTTGAGCTTCGTGACGAACGAATGGTAGTGGACGTCGCTGAAATAGCCTGGGCCTGCATCGGGATTGTCAGCATCCGCCAGCAGCGCTGCTCCCTCGCGGCTTGCAATGCGCAGACGGTCGAGGCCCTCGAAGGCGCCCATGTAGTCGAAATACCACTGCACGCGTGGCAGGTTGAGTTTCTGGCCGAGGAAGAGCATCCGGCTATACTTATGCTTGGCCTCGGTCTGAATACCCCAAGACCAGCGCGTCTGGAGCTTGTCGCCGAAGAAATTGCCGTTCCAGCCGAAGATGTAGGTCAGCGGATGGTTGGAAGCCTCCAGGATGCGCTTCGTTCCGTCGGCCTCCAAGGAGTAGGCTCCTTCGCCATACTCCTCAGCAAACTTGTTGCTATAAGCGTCGGTGATGCTGAGGGTGAGTTCCTGGCTGGCCACGGGACGATAGGAAACGTTCACACCCGCCTTGAAGATGTCGATATTGTTGCCCATGTCGCTAAACTGATAGATATACATGGGGTTCTCGTCATACTCGAATCCTCCCCAGTACTGACACACCTTACCCGCATGGACGCCCAGCTTCTCGTTAAACTGGTAGCCTACCCAGAGCACATCCGTGGCAGCAGCGAAATTGTCTTCCGACTGCGCATTGTTGCCACTGTTCAGACGATGGCGGAAGCGGTAGGAGATCTTGTCCGTCAGATGGCCCATAAACTCCAGGCGCGCCTGGCGGTTCTTGAAGGCCGAACCCCACTCCGTGCCGTTGTCCGTCTCCTGAAAACTGGCCGCGTAGTTGATGTAAACGTTGAAGGCGTCGTTTTTCTTCTCCAACTTCAAAACGCGCTCAGCCAGGCTGGTGCATCCCTCATGGTCGCCGCCCATACCTGTGTTGTTGCCCTGTGCGCTTGCTCCCAAGGTGAGGGTCAGCGCGGCGGCTGTTACAAAGATTTTCTTCATGTCGATATGATTGTATTGATATTATTCTATCTGTTTTTTCTCTCTTTTTGTTGTCCGTATGGTCGCCCTCTATGGTCGTGCTCATGCCACATATCGCGCCAACTTTCCGTCCTGCTGACAGAGCCATTTTCCCGTTAGATCCGTTCTGCCGTTCTGCCGTTCGGTCGTTAGGGCCGTCCTGCTTAGAGCCGTTCTGCTTTAGACTTGTTCATCTTTTGTACTGTTCTGCTGGCTGGTCCTCCTGCCATTAGAGAGGGCTCAGAGGAAAAGCGTGATGAGATAGCTCACGCCGATAGCCACAAACGTGGTGACGAAGCCTGGCAGTTGAAACGAATGGTTGATGACCCAACGTCCCACGCGCGTGGTCCCCGTGCGGTCGAAGTTGATGGCAGCTACCTCCGTAGGATAGTTGGGGAGGAAGAAATAGCCATTGACGGCGGGAAACATGGCCACCAGAAGCAGCGGACTGATGCCCAGGGCAAGGCCCAAGGGATAGAGGGTGGTGACGGTGGCGGCCTGGGAGAAGAGCATGACGCTCATCACAAACAGGGCCACGGCAAACGTGAACGGGGCTTCGGCTACCATCCCGGACAAAGACTGGTTGATGGCCTCGGCGTTGCCCGTATAGAAAGTGCTGCCCATCCATGCGATTCCGAAAATGGCAATGACGGCATTGATGCCTGCGGCAAACACACTGCCCTTCGTCACGTCGCCCACCTTGACCTTGCCCACCAGCATGATGAGGATCACGTCGGCCATCATGATCATCTCGATGGTCTCGGACATCGTGACTCCCTCGGGGCGCAACTGCGGTTGGAAACCGAACAACACGACCAAGGCCACACCGAAGAGGAAAACCCAGACGGAGTATTTGGCCTCGGGGCGCGCCATCGTCTCGGCTTGTCGCAAGCTCTCCGTATCCTTCTCAGGACAGATCAACCCCTCTCTGACGCGGCGCTGATACTCCGGATCGTCCTCCAACGCCTTGCCGACACGGTTTTGGATGAAGGCGGCCACAAGGATGGCCACCAGCGAGGCGGGTACACAGACCATAAGGATCGTACCCAGCTCCACTCCCGCGCCGCCCAAGAGGTCCTGGGAGATGATAGCTGCCGTGGCTGCAGAGACAGGGGAACCCGTAATGCCCAGCGAGGCCGAAATGACAGCCAAACTCAAAGGACGCTCGGGCCGAATCTTATTGGCCTGGGCTATCTCGCTGATGATGGGCAGCAGCGAATAGCAAGTGTGGGCCGTACCCGCCACCAAGCAAAAAAGCCAGGTGCAGAGCGGACCATAATAGGTGATATGGTGAGGATGCTTGCGCAGGAAGATCGCCGCTTGTCCGACGAGATATTCCAGTCCGCCCGCAGCCTGTAGGGCCGCAGCGGCAGTCACTACGGCAAGGATGATCATCATCACATCAATAGGTGCGCTGCCTGGTTTCAGTCCGAAGCCATAGACCAGCACAAAGACGCCGAGCATACCGAAAATACCCAATCCGATTCCTCCCATCCGTGCGCCAATAAAAATCATCGCCAGCACGACTGCGAGCTCAAGAAGAAGTACCGTTGTCGCCATGAGATTCGTTTGGTTGTTGATAATTGATTGGTTCATTCCACCCGCTGCACTACCCTCGTCACAGGCTTCTTGTCCAGGGGGGATTCTCAATTCGCTCTCTTATTCGAATGCAAAGATAATGCAAATCGAAGACAATACAAAAAAAATGCAATTCTTTTTTATTGTTGACTCATCCAAAGAAGCTACCTTTGCCGGATAATGTATAATATAAATGTACCCAAGGCGAAGCGTTGTATTTTGTTGTTTCCATACAAGCGACCCTTGGTTTGCATGGGCCTCGAAGAGGCGATGTCCCCGCGAAGCGTTGTTACTTGTTGTAAAAGTTGTTCAAGTTGTTTTTCCAAATCAGCAAGTCGTATAGGAAACAACACAAATAAGCCTATCACTCCATTTTCCAGATGAAGCACAAAAAAGGCCGTGGCAACTTCTGAGCTTTTTCAGAAAACGCCACGACCCTACTATCAGAACAGTTTATTCTGGCCTAATTACGCTTTAGAAGAAATAGGCCACACCAATTTGCCAAGAGTTGTTCTTGCCCTTGGTAGCATACTTGCTTAAGTCAAGAACATTGCCGACGATGCTATTGGCGCGGATGTCACCCGTGCTGCCACAAGCAATGTTGTAGTTGGCCGTGACCTGCAGGTGGTTGAGCACCATGGCGCCAAGACCCACGTTGACGCTGAAGTTGGAAGTCTTCAACTTCCACTCGGCTGCCTCATTCCAGAGGCTCTGCTCCTTGTCGCCAACGTTGAAGCCAAACTGCGGACCTGCGAAGAGGAAGATGCTGGCCGTAGAGCCCAGTCCAATGCCGTAGCGAAGGTTGATGGGGATAGCAATCTGGCGCTGCTTGAGCGTCTGCTCCGTATCGACAACACCCTGCACTCCATCCACGCTGACCTTGGCCTCGCGCTGGTCATAGAGGGCGGAAGCATCAATACCGAGACCGACTACGGGCAGGGTGAACTTCACGGTCGGACCGACGAAGAAGCCAACACGGTTGGAAGCGTCGAGAACCTCCTTGTCGAGCGACATGTTCGTCACGTTGACACCAGCTTTGACACCAAACTGCACCTGAGCACTCGCCGTGGTGGCACTCATCAGGCCAACGGCAACCAATAAAGTAGTAAAAAACTTTTTCATACGGTTTCTGTTTTAAATTGTTAGAAAAATTATAACCATCAGGTCCTTTGGCGTTTACACGCCAAAGGACCCACACACTCTCTCATCAATGGCGCTGGCGGCGCACGGAGACGCGTGCTGCACTGCCCGAGCCACTACCGCCCGAAGGTCTGCGGCTGCGCTTGACAGAAGGCTCCTTGTCGCCAGAACGGCGCGTGCGGGCACTACGCTTCGGCTTTCTGCCGACCTTCTCCTGTGCGGTCTGTACGCTATCCAGACTATCACGCTTCTCCGGGTTGCCGAAGATATTCTTCTCGAAGTCCTGGAGCTCCTTCTCGATCTTCTTTTGCTCCGCGCTCATGGCCGAATCGGTAGGACAATACTGCGCGAGCGTGCGTCCAAGCATGTTCGTCGTCTTGTAGATCTTGCCCTCATACATATTGCGCGTAAAATAGTCGTCAACACTCATGACCGCCGCATTGTTGAGATTGGAGGTCATCATCGTCTGCTTCGAGAGATAGGGAGCCAGGTCGTCGTACTTCACCCAGAATAAAGGATACTTCGTCTCGCCGTCGCCGAAATCGTCCTCGCGATAGAGTATCGGACAGAGGGCGATGACCTTGCGACGGAACGTGGACGTGCCTTGGTCGTAATAGGCGCTCTCCTTAAGGTAGTAGCCCTTCACCTCGCCCGAGGGAATGTCGCTATTATCGAGATAAATGCCCTTGCCGCGCCGCTCGTAGTAGATCTTGTAGTTGTCGAGAAATTGGATCGGCTTGATACGGGCCGAGTCGGTGAAGAGCTCGTTGCCGTCCAGCCTATACTCGTAGCAGTAGATGTCGCGGTGGAGCATCAGTTTGAAGATGTAGGTGAAGAGGTTCATCTGGCTGCCAATGGGCTCCGTCGGATAATAGAGACCAGCATTGGCGTCGTCCGTCAACTTCACCTCGCGGTAAAGGTCGCGGCGCCACACGACGTCCTCAGGCATCTCCTGTACGGTGGGGAAGGAGATGAGGGCGCGCGTGGTGAGCGCGTTGGCTCCCGTCTGCGTCTGTTGTTTCTGCTGTTCGACTCTTCGCTTGGCGGGCTGGGCTACGACCGAGACCACCGAGAGAGTCATGCAAAGGATGAAGAATATCCGTTTCATCGTATATTTCCTATTCTAAGTATTGTCTATTCTGTTCGAGATGTAATATCATTCGCTACCTCACGATCACCTGCATGGCATTGCCTCCACCCAGGCTGCGAGTGGTGCCATCAGGACCGTGGACTACCACGTTAGTGATGTAGAAGCGACGGTTGCGGCTCAAGTGGCGGAACTGCTCCTTCTGCTGGGCCGTAAAATGCGATCCGTTGGAGGACAAGGGAACGGCATTGCCCATGTTGTCGAAGAAGACGGTCTGGAAACTCGTCACCTGGAACGGGATGTCGAGCAGTCCGTCGTCGATGGCTGCATGAATGCCCGAGGCTGCCATCAGGTTGGCCTTGGAGAAACTGCCTCCCTTGAAGCGGTCAGCGCCCATAGCGATGTAGGGAGCAGGATCGGGCAGTTTGCGCACCCTAAACTTATACTCGCCAACCAGTCGGCCCTTGGCAGAGACGCGGAGCGTGACGGGATTGCCGGGCGTGGTGGGTCGTGCGATGAAGTGGCCGCCACCACGGGCCGTCAGCGTACCACCTGTCATCGTCGCCTGCACGTCGCTCTGCGAGGTGTTGGGGATGGAGATGGTGATGGGGTTGTCGAAGCCCGCATAGAGCACGTTCATCAGGTCGGCAGCAATCGTCGCCATTCCGTCGAAGGGCGGTATCTGCTGCATTCCGTCGGGCGAAATGTAGTTTTCCGGCTTCGGACCGCCAATGACCATGTAGTCCTGCTTGAAGTCGCGGCGCAACACATTGCCCATCAAGTCGCGCACGAGCATGTAGCCCTGGATGGTGTGCTTGCCCGGCGCTCCTGCCTTGACCTGGATCGTGTTGCCCTTGATCTTCTGTCCGTTGACATAGACCTCCGGCGACTGGGTGGAGTCAACAGCAGCCAGCATCATACGGGCCGTGATGGTCTCGCCCGGATAGAGGCGCGTCTGGTCGGGGACAACGATGGCTTCGAGCTTGTTGACCCGAATGTCCTTGAGTCCCACGTTGGCCACGAGCGTGTGAAGCACCTCGCCTTCCGCGTAGCGTATGTCGCTCTGCAACTTGGAAAGCAGCGTGACGGCGGCCGCCGTAGGCATATCCTCAAACATATACTCCTCCCAGTTTTTGTTGAGCGCCGCCGAGGGAACGGTCGTGGAGAGGTTGCTGCTGATGATCTGCTTCTGCAATGGGTCGTCGATGAGACGGAGTATCCGCTCACGGTAGCTATTGATAGCGTCGAAGAGCTTGCGTCCCTGTCCCGTGCCCGGGCTCAGCATGACGACGCCTGCTGCTTCGAGGTTGTCTTTGTTCTTGATGTGAAGCGGATCGCCCTCCGGTCCGTCGGCCTCACGGACGATGAGCGTCTTCAGCTCTTGGGCGTAGTTGAAGAGCGAGTCGCTCATAGCCCTCACCGTGGTGGCACGCTGAAACCACACGCGCGCCTTGGCAGGATTCTTGCGCATGATCTGCTCCAGCTCGCGATAGATGGCCTCGTTCTCCTTCGTGGAGTTGCCCGTCGTCCGGTTCAAGCTCTCCTCCACAATGGAGAATCCGTTGAGCACCTCGGTGGAGATGTTCAGCGCGAGCATGGCCATGAGGACGACATACATGAGGTTGATCATCTTCTGGCGGGGCGATATCTTGATTTTCTTGATAGCCATATTTTGCGTTGTGATAATGCAGGGGGCGGAGCCGTAAGCCCTGGCTCTCCCCTACTGTATGCTGTAAACTACTCGGCAGCGGGAGCCGTGGGGGCTGCTGCGCCAGGGGCTGCGGCCCGCATGTTGACCGTCATGGCCTCTATCATACGGGCGTAGATAGCATTGAGGTCGGCAATCTGCTGTGCCATCTTGCGCGTCTGGTCGTTGATCTGGTCGATGGTGCCCACCTGCTGGCTCGCGCCCTTAAGCTGCATCTCGTAGATCTTGGCTATGCCCGTGAGCGTACGGTTGAGGTTCTCCATCTCCTCGCTGTCGCGGGCGAGACGCTGGCTCTGCTCGTTGACCTTGCCCAGCATGTCGGTGAGGCTCTTCAGCGCATCGACATATTTCGTCTGTGCCTCGACCATCTCGGGAGCCTGCTGCTGTGCACCCTCCACATCGCCGCGCTGATAGTTGAGCATAGCCATAGCCACCTGCTCTGCGGTGGGCATGGAAGCAGCTGCAGGCTGTGCGCCTGCGGCAGCATGGACTGCATCGAAGGCCTCGTCAGCAGCAGTCTGCTGAGCGCCGTGGTGAACAGCGGGACCCGCTGAAGGAGCCGTTGAGCGAGCCGCCGTGCGGCGCTGGCCCGAACGGCCATAGACCACGCGGGGTTGAGCCCCACCAGCGACGTTGGCCTCGTCGGCCTCATCGCTATGCTCATAGTCGCCAGACTCGTCAGTATCGTCGCCAGACTCGTCAGCATAGTCACCAGCCTCATCGTCGGCAAAGACCTGCTCGCCCGAGAAGGTGACACGGGTGGGAAGTTCGCGACCATCGTCGGTCTTGTCGAAAGGACGGTCGAAGGCCGAGAGGAAGAAGACGACAACCTCCGTACCCATACCGAAGAACAACCAGAAGTTGGCTCCCGGCAGGTGGGTGAGCTTGAAGAGTGCGCCAAGGATCACGATTGAGGCGCCCCAGCTATATCCGTAGTTGAGAAAGGTCTGTCCAGGGACGCTGTCCATCCACTTCTGCAGTCGGTAGATGACATTATATTTACTGTAGTTCGACATTATCTTTTCTTGCTTCGTTTTTGACTTTTCTTACTCATTCTCGCTGCCTCGCTCGCGCTGCTTGCCAACGATCGCACACAACGGAAGCCGATGTAGGAACGCGGCTGGTTCTGATACTCCCAGGTGCGCCAGGCTGCACGGATGTAGCTCTCAGGATCCTTCCACGAGCCGCCGCGCACGCTCTTCTTTTTCAGTCGGTAGGGATCTTCGAGCGCAGCCTTGTATTCGAGCTGCGGATTGAGGTCGTTCATTGCATCGACACCCGCCTCGGTATAGACCGTGCTGGTCCATTCTGCCACGTTGCCAGCCATATCAAAGAGTCCGTTGCTATTGGCCGAGTAGATACCCACCTTGCTGGTGATGAGGTTGCCGTCCTTGGTGTAGTTGCCACGGTCGGGCTTGAAGTTGGCATAGAAGCAGCCGTTGCCGCTCTTCACGTCTTGGTTGTTCCAAGGGAACTCATTCTGATCCTTGCCACGGGCTGCAAACTCCCACTCTGCTTCGGTCGGCAGACGGTAGCGCTGCACATAGCGTGCCTCGCCGCCCAGTCCCTTGAGCAGATAGTCGGTGCGCCAGGCGCAGAAGGCGTTGGCCTGCTCCCACGACACACCGACCACGGGGTAGTCGTTGAACGACGGATTGCTGAAGTAGGAACGCAGGTAGGTCTCATTGTCAGAGTTGCGGAAGTCGTTGACCCAGCACGTCGTGTCGGGATAGACGTTGACAATATAGGTGTTGAGGAAATCCCACGGTCCGGAAAGCGGACGGTTGATGGTCTCGCTGTGGATCACGCCCTCGTCATCGACATAGGCCGTGTCCTTGCTGATCATCACCACCTCGTTGGGATCGACCGTAATGTCGGTGTTGAGGTTGCGCTCCTGCGGGTTGAGACGATTTCGGCGCAAGGCTGCTGCCGTGTAGTCGTAGATCTCGTAGCGGTAGTTGAGCTGGCGCGCGTCGAGCATCTTCTCTCCCGTGGCAGGATTGGTGACGTAGAGGCTCTCGAAGGCTCTCAGCTCGTCCTCCGTCGGCTTGCGAGGCAAACGCTTGTTCCAGTTGAGATGAGGAGTGACGGGGTCGCCGTTCTTATCCTCGGTGATCATGTAGCTCTCGTCGCCACCGTAGGACGGGTCTGCCAGTCGGGTACGGAGAATGGAGTCGCGCACCCAGTGGACAAACTGCTTATACTGCGAGTTGGTCACCTCTGTCTCGTCCATCCAGAAGCCATCAACACTAATGTCCTTCACGGGCATTGACTTGCCCCACAGGCTGTCCTGTTTCTCAACGCCCATCCGCAGCGAACCGCGCTTCACGAGCGTCATACCGTAGGGCGTGGGCTCCTTGAAGCCACGTCCGCTCACGCCGACCACCTCGCCGCCTCTTCCTGACGACGACGCGCTCTTGCCACCGAAGCAGCCCGAGAGCAACATGGTGGCCATCATACTCGCGCAAATAGCCAATATGTACGTTCCTTTTCTCATATCTTACTGGTTTGGAGCACCCGCCCTACCCCGTCTGGGGAAAAGGGCGGCGCTTCTTTCTATTTTTATTTATCCTTATTTATTTATCTTAATTTATCGATCAACTCTTCTTTTGTCTATCTACACTCACCCATATCCATCTACTCTCACTGCTATCTACTCTCGCCCACTCGCTACAATATCCGCGCACTCTTGTGGAGGTTGCGCCCCTTCTTCTGAAGGTTGATATCCATCTGATAGCTCACCACCAGTTCGTGGTAGCCGTTGCCCATACCGGCGCCACCGGTGAACATCTCGTAGCTATAGCCGACGTTGATGCCCTGAAAGCTTCCGCCGATATAGCCCGTGACGGAGTTGGTAGGACTGTAGCCGAGACCAGCGTACATACGCTTCTTCTCGTTCTGATAGACCACGCGGGCAGTGATGTCCGCACGATAGGCCGTGCCGTCGTAGCGAGCCAACATCGAGGTGGGAACGCTGATGTAGGGACTGCGCAACTTGATGTTGTAACCTCCCGTGAGGTAGAAGGTGGGATCGACCTTCATCTCATTGGTCTCGCCGAGTCCCACGGTCGGGCCGGTGAGGTGCTGTCCGCTCACGCCGACGTACCACTGGCGGTGGACGTAGTAGAGGCCGAAGCCCATGTCAAGGGCGTTGCCGCTGAGCTGCGACTTGGAGAAAGCTGGATCGCTGCTGTCTTCCAGGTCAATCTTCGTACCGTCAAACTTCTCCATGACGAGGCCGAGCTGCAGACCTGCCGAAACCATACCCCCGAAGAGGCTTTTGCGAAAGGCATACTGGGCGGAAAGACGCTGGTGGGTGAACGCGCCTATCTGGTCGTTGAGCATCGAGGCGCCCACGCCATGATACTGCCGCAGAAGGTAGAGGGGCAGGTCCGCGCTCACATAGAACGTCTTGGGACTGCCCTCGTAGCCCGTGAAGCCCATTGAGTAGGCGCCCACGGCATTGAGTTTGTTACCCTTTCCCGCTGCAGCCGGGTTATACGAAGTCTCCATCAGCCAGTAGTGGCTAAAGACTGGGTCGTATTGCGCATGTGCGCCGATGACGGCCAACAGCGTGAGGGATATGACAATAATGCGTTTAAACACATTCCAATAACGCACCACTTCCCCTTTTATTGCCATGAGGGTTGATATATTTTGAGAGACGGATCAAAAAAAGTCGGGATCCTGCCGCGGTTTTTATGTCCCTCCGTCTTTGCCATCCCATCGTTTCGGACGGGACAAATCGTTTTCGAATGGTTCTAAAAAACCCATTCTATCCTTTCATAAAACAAAAAGTGTAAAAGTATGGTTAAATATTTTCTGCTCTCTACTTTTTTGCGTAACTTTGCGGTGCAAATCAGAAACAGGTTGCACAAAGGGATAAAACAAATAGCATAAAACTTTTAAAAGATAAAACAATGCAGTATTTAACAAATGACAAGCTCGTTATCGTCGGCGCAGGCGGTATGATTGGTTCTAACATGGTACAGAGCGTTCTGATGCTCGGCCTCACTCCTAACATTTGCCTCTACGATATCTATGAGCCGGGCGTTCATGGCGTGTTCGACGAGATTCAGCAGTGTGCTTTCGAGGGTGCCAACATCACCTACACCGTTGATGCTAAGGAGGCCTTCACGGGTGCTAAGTACATCATCTCCTCTGGTGGTGCTCCCCGCAAGGACGGTATGACCCGCGAGGACCTGCTCAAGGGCAACTGCCAGATCGCTGCCGACTTCGGCGACAACATCAAGAAGTATTGCCCCGAGGTGGAGCACGTGGTCGTCATCTTCAACCCGGCCGACGTGACTGCCCTCACCGCTCTCATCCACTCTGGCTTGAAGCCCAACCAGCTGACTTCTCTCGCTGCTCTCGACTCTACGCGTCTGCAGCAGGCTCTCGCCCTCGAGTTTGGCGTGCAGCAGGACAAGGTCACGGGTGCTCACACCTATGGTGGCCACGGCGAGCAGATGGCTGTCTTCGCTTCCAAGGTGAAGATCGACGGCAAGCCTCTCTCTGAGATGGGTCTCTCTGAGGAGCGCTGGGAGGAGATCAAGCACCACACCATCCAGGGTGGTTCCAACATCATCAAGCTTCGTGGCCGCAGCTCTTTCCAGAGCCCTGCCTACAACGCTGTGAAGATGATCGAGGCTGCTATGGGCGGCAAGGAGTTTACGCTCCCCGCTGGCTGCTATGTCAACTGCGACAAGTGTGGCTTCAAGAACGTGATGATGGCTATGCCTTCTACCATCGACAAGACGGGTGTTCACTTCTGCGCTCCCACGGGCACGGAAGAGGAACTGGCTGCCCTCAACAAGTCTTACGAGCACCTCTGCAAGATGCGCGACGAGATCATCGCTCTCGGCATCATCCCCGAGGTCTCTGAGTGGACGAAGATGAACCCGAACCTCTTATCCGTTCGGGATTGTAAATAAGCTTTTTTGTTTACAACTTCATAGAATGAGGGGGTATCATCCAGCGAGGTTGATACCCCTTTTCATATTAGCACCATCCCCCACATTCCCCTCTCCACATTTTATCACCGACGTTACATCACTAATGTTTCGTCAGCAATATTTCATCACCAACGTTTCTTCACCCTCAGAAGTTATGGACAAAGCGACGCAGCGACACAACAACATGGCGGCCATTCGCTCCAGCGGAACAAAGCCCGAGCGCATCGTGCGCCAATACCTGTGGCGCAGAGGCTTTCGCTACCGGCTGAACAGTCCGCGCCTGCCTGGCCACCCCGACCTCGTGCTCCGCAAATATCGTACCTGCATCTTCGTCAACGGGTGCTTCTGGCATGGCCACGCCGACTGTGGAGGCTTCCGCCTGCCCAAGACCAATGTGGCATTTTGGCAGCGAAAGATAGAACGAAACAAGGAGCGTGACCGCGAGGAGCAAAGAAAGCTCGCACAGATGGGCTGGCATTGCATCACGGTGTGGGAATGCGAACTCAAAACTGCTCGGCGCCAGCAAACGCTGGAAGCATTGGCACACACGCTCAACCACATCTTCCTACAGGACCACAGTCGACCCAAAGGGCCGACCCACTACAGACTGAGGGAGGAGGAAGAAATGACGGGAATGGCAGCAGAGCCCGAGCAACGCGGTAGTGAACAGCCTAATAACGGTGGCAACAAATAGTCGGGTAATCGCGACAACGGTCGGCCCAACAATCGGGACAAGAGCCAGCCTGAAGACCGTCTTAGCCGATAGGAAACAAACTGCCAAGAACCTGCGCGATGGCCTCAAGACCTTGCTGGTCAGCCTCATGAAAGGAATCCAACTCGCTGCTATCGACATCGATGACGGCTACGACCACGCCATCTTTCATGACGGGCACGACGATCTCCGATTGCGACCGCGAGGAGCAGGCGATATGGCCTGGGAACGCATGCACGTCGGACACCATCAGCGTCCGCGCCTCGGCCCAGGATGTGCCACAGACACCACGCCCGTGCTTGATGCTGAAACAGGCCAAAGATCCCTGGAACGGACCAAGCTGCAGTTCGCCGTGGCGCACCACATAGAATCCCACCCAAAAATAATAGTCGAAAGCCTCCTTGAGCAGCGCCGCCACATTGGCAAGCACGCCTACGGGGTTGTCCACTCCCTCCATCAATCCTTTCACCTGCAGCAGGATCTCAGCATACTTCTCTGCCACGCCAGAGGCAGACTGCGGTTCAAAAGTCTTCTGTTCTTTGTTTTCCATCATCTTACTTTTTGATTTAGGCTGCAAAGATAGGCAAATCCGCAGAAAATGACAAAGGAAAGTACAACGAAGTGTAAATCCTCATAGGCTTTTGCTATAGTTATTCTATTATCTCTTTATCCAAAAACTAGGCATAATATGCCCACAAACAAGGCAAGGACGAGTGACAATGCACAGAAGCAGAGTGCCATAATGCCATTCCCATATTCTATTCTGATTTATTGTTTTGTTCTTTGTCAAACAAGTCATCATCCTCATGGAGCAGACCATGTACCCACCACGTATCTTCCTCCCTTCCAGCATATATCGACCTCATATTGTTTCCGTATTGTTTCCGTATTGTTTCCGCTTCCGGAAGCGAGAACGATAGGAGAACGATAGGAGAACGATACGGGATCGATACGGGATCAATACGGGATTGATACGAGAACGATACGAGAACGATACGAGAACAATACGAGAACGGTCTTTTCCGACTCCCATCCGAAGTTATTGATAAGAAATTTAATCTTTTTATCATTATTCCTTTTGATTATATTTTACATTTCAACCACTTGCCTCTTTCAGCTGTTTATGCCAAGAAGACGAGCTCACCATTTACCCTGGCGCAGCCTCTATACAAAGATAACCTTCCGTTCAGCTGAATGCAAGCCGATTAGCATGAATTAACGCCCCATTAACTATTCCTCCGTATCCATTTAACAAAGCCCATCTCAGGCCAAAAGCCTTCATTGCGGTCTTTCCTCATGCCCTTCCTCCTGTTTTATCCGCCCAAAGGTTGCTATCTCCGATCTCTACCAGCAGCCAAGAGATGCATATTTTGACTTATTAAAATTGCGAACAAACGAAACTGTTAAGTTTGAAAATCATTTACGACAAAGACCACCGAAACCTAAGGAGCAATAGCTAGCAAGACCTTAAACACCGCAGGATCCTTGTCGCTGACATTTGCGCCTGTAAGGACAAAGGCTATAATCTCGCTTCTGTCATTGCACGCAAGATGCAGTTTGAAGCCGTGACACCAGCCCATAGTTCCTTTCCCATCGGTGGCGATACCTTAAATACCTTATTGGCGTATCGCCTGAGATTATGGCACACTGGGATCATCATAGAACCAACAAAGGTTATGCCGGTACACCTTCCGAACGCACCCAGATTAAGAAAGAACATGACTTGAAAGAACACTCGGCTTTCCAACTCCACAAAAAGGAACTGATAAGATGGAAAAGAAGTCAAAAAAACAGGATACAAAAAAGCTGAACAATAGCGATCCATGACCCGTAGTCACAAACGCGCTATGCTCAGCCCTTTTCTTCTTACCTAAGAAACAACTCAATCTATTGGGGAAAATAAGTCATCTTGAACACTTTCAAGATCTTTTTAGTATATCGTGTTTTCGGGATCGAAATTGGCCCAACCTGCCGTCCAATCATCGGAAGCGTCGCGGAAAGCACCTACGAAAGTAGCAGACTTGTCAAACCAGTTGTTGGACTGGAGTTCGGCAAACGATCCCTGGAGAGCGCCACCCACCGAGGTGCTGGCAGCAATGATGGACTGAATGCCCTGCCAAGAGCGTGCCACCCATTGATCAACAACCTTGTTGCCGTTGGCCGGGAGGAGGAAGAACGTACTGGAGAAAGACTTCTTCGAAGGGTCAGTCGTCTTGGTCTTGTAGTCGTAGAGCTCATCCTTATAGACTTTGTTGAAGTCGGACCCCGTGAGGTCCGTTCCAGCGAAGACAATGCGGTGGAGCTGGAGCAGACCATCGGTAGCGGCCTTCTGCGTGTTGCCCTTCTCGCTGTCGAGTATAAGACCAATAGGCCATCCTGCTACGACACTGTTGTAGCAATTGAGACGCGTGTTGCGGCGCAGGTGCATTCCTGCCTGGAAGCGGCCCGTGGAAGAACCGTTGCCCGGGTTCATCTTGCCACCATCGAGATAGTCGGTAGTGTTCTGGAAGTTGGCGTCGAAGACCTTCGGGCCCAGGAATGTCATATTGGAGAAGGTGGCACTGGTGAAGGGCTCTGCCGTGGAACCCTCGGCGTTGTTGTCGCTCTCGAAGCCATTGCTCTGGGAGGCGTCGGCTATACGCGAGTCGCGGACGCTGAGACCAAACTGCACGTTGCCCGAATAGCCATTATCGGTGTCGAAGTCGTCATCCCAACCACGATAGGCGATGAGGTACTTGCAGTTGACCGTGCCACCAAACCACTCGAAGGAGTCGTCGTTGCTATAGCTGACCTGCACGTGGTCAACCGTCGTTCCAGCACCTACCGAACCAAGGGTGAGACCGTTGATCTCCTGGTCCTTCTTGAAGGGATAGCCAGCAAACTCGATGCGGACATACTGCAACACACCCGAGTTGTCGTTGGCGTCGGTGCCACCATGCTTCGTACGCGGACCTCCCTCTATCTGCTGGGCGAGCACGCCATTGTTGTTGGGAGCCTTGCCACAGACGATCACACCACCCCAGTCGCCAGGACGACGGCTGCCAGGAGCCTGCTCCGAGGTGAAGACGATCGGCTCTGTGGCCGTACCCTTGGCAATGAGTTTGCCACCGGGCTCCACGATAATAGCCGCCTTGGTCTCCTTGTCGCCCTTGACGATAGTGCCAGCAGGAATGGTCAGTGTAGATCCGCTGGCCACATAGACCCAGCCTCGCAGCAGATAAGTGCCTTTGGCGAGCGTCTGCTGACCCTTGAAGACAAAGTTTTGGTCGCCGTTGCCGATGACCTTGCCCTCGGGAGCCTCCTTGCCTTCTGCATCGAAGAGCACATGGTCACACGACTTGAAGCCACCATCCGTGCCCCAGACGTAAGAGACGCTAGAATCTGGTGGCGTGACAGGGCTGTCATTGTCATCATCACTACACGCCGTCAGCGTGGCCGAGAGAGCGAGGATGCCGAGGCATCCGACAATCATCTTGCTTGTTTTCATCATTGTTTTGTTGTAATTAGTTGTTGTGTTGTGTAAGCGGGCTTGCGCCCACCCCACTTGTTGACTTTACATTGTTTTTTTTGCTGATACAGTGGCCTTTGGCGCCCACGCATCTCCGGGGAGAGATCAAAGTGTGAGAGTGGCCGAGAAATTGAGGTTCATTCCTGGACGGTAGCGGCGCGTCACCTGCTCTATACGGCGGCCCTCGCCCTGCACCATCACATCGGAAAACTGCTTGAACGTGACCTGCTGATTGAGGAGGTCTCTGATGGCGAGTTTGATCTCCAGCGGACCAAAGCGCTTGCTGGCCGTCAGGTCGAAGGCGTCGCGCGGCATCTCGTAGCTGTCCGGCACCCGGATGTTTCTCGAAGCGTCGCCGCCACCCGTGGTGCGTCCCACGCCCACGATGCGCTTGCCAATGCGGTTGTAGAGTAGGTTGACCGAGAGCTGCAATGGCTCATTGTAGTAGAAGATTCCCGTATTGACCAGATAGGGCGATTGTCCCTGCATGGGGCGATCGTACTCATTGCTACCCGGGGCAAACCGCACACGGCTATGAATGAGCGCCCCGTTGAAACTCCAGGAGAAGTCTTTCAGTCCGATGAAGTCGAGCTGCTTGCGTATGTCGAGCTCCAGTCCGTAGTTGTTGGCGGATCGTGCGTTCATGTAGGAGTAGATGACGTCCGTGCCACCAGAGAGCGTGTAGACCCACTCTATCGGACTATCGAAATGCTTCCAGAAGGCTGCCAGCGAGATGACCTCTCCGCGCGAGGGATACCACTCGTAGCGCAGGTCGAGGTTGTCCACATAACAGTTGCGCAGGTCGAAGTTGCCCTGTACGTCGGAGGCGAGATCGAAGTCGTAATAGACCGACGGCGACACCTCTCTAAACTCGGGGCGGTTGACGCTCCGTCCATAGCTCACGCGCAGCTGGTGCTCAGGCAGAAGGTGGTAAGTGACATTGAGAGATGGAAACCAGTCGCCCTGGCGGTAGTAATGGCTCTCGTGGCTCTCGACAGCCGACTTGGTGTTGGAGATAAGTTCCATGCGGTTGTACTCGTAGCGCAGACCAGCATGGGCCTCAAACTTGCCCAGTGGCAGTTCTGCCTCGATATAGGCAGCCCCCAGCAAGTTGTTGCCACTATAGTCGTTGAGTTTGTTGACATCCTCCAGGAGATAGAGTTTGTTGGCACCAAAATAGGTCTCGTCGGAAAGCAGGGCAGTCATATCCATCGATCGGAATCCCTCGGGCAACTGACAACCCTCGTGGTCGTACCAGTAGAAGAGGTTGCGCGTCTTGTACCTCCTCGTGCGATACTCCCCGTAGGCTCCCCCTTTGAGCGATGGACTCCACGACTCGAAGTCGAAGCGATGGGTATCGTTGAGTTGGAGGGAGAGGATGTGCTCGTCGAGCGAAGTCCACTCGCGCGAGATATCGTTCTGATAGAGCCACTGGTACTGATCACCCTGACTGGGATCTTCGCAGTAGAGGATATATTTTCTACGATCAGGCAAGCGACGGTTGGCATACGCATAGCCGACACTCCAGTCAAGTGCATCGCCACCGAAGGTATGCCGTCCCGTCAACTGTCCTGTATAGGTGGTGCGGCTCTGATAGTAGTACTCTGCCGACCGCTCTGGTTCCGACTGTGCGCTGACGCCCTGTCGGAGCGTGTAGCGGCTGTAGCCCAGTTGGTTGAAGATGTTCTTCATCTGGTATTTGTTCTTGCCATTGGGGCTCAATAGCGTCAGGTTGAGCATGGCCCCCAGACGCGCCGAGTGGGTATACTGGTCGTCGGTGGAGAGGCGCAGCGGGTTGATGCGGTCGTTGTCAGTATCGTAGGCAGCATAGAAGTTGTTGACCATACCGCAGATCGTGCGATACTCATTGCTGTAGTTGAAAGCGCCGATGAGACCGAGTTTTGCCCCATCAAGACTCCAACTGCGACTCCAGTCAGCCGCCAGCTTGAGGTCGGCCCAAGGAGTATACTGGCGAACGTGCCAGTCGTTGTTCAGTCCGTTGTGAAGGAGGTCGATCATCGGATTGCCGCCCCCATTGGTGCCCAGCGTGCTCAGTTTGGCGTCCATACCGCCCGAGAGCGACCGCATCCCACTATCGAAGCCCAAGAAGTCGGTGGGCGACGACTTCGGCGAGAGGAAGGTGCGGAAGGCCGTCTGCGTGTTGCAACTGCCACCCAGCGTGAGATGGAGAGAGTTGCTGGTCGGAATTTCCTTGGTGTTGATGAGGATGAATCCGCCCGTGTAGTCGGCAGGATACTCAGCCGTGGGCGTCTTGACAATCATCATGTTGTCGATCTGTCCACTGGGAATCATGTCGAAACTGAAGGCGCGACTGTCGGCCTCGCTACTGGGCGCTGCCCCGCCATTGATCCAGACGTTGTTGTAGCGTTGGGAGAGTCCGCGCACCATCACAAACTTTCCCTCGATAAGGCTCACGCCAGGGATGCGGCGGATCACCTCGCCGGCGTTGCTGTCCTGACTCCGCTTGATTTCCTGTGCGGAGACGTTGCTCACGATGACGGAGCTGGTTCGTGCGGCGTCGATCATGGCAGCATCCGTATTCAATCTCTTCACCGCCGTCACGGTCACGTCGCCCAGCTGCTGTTCGTCAGCCGCCAGCGTGATGCGCAAGTCATCTTCTGCGCCGTCGGCCTTAGCCCGAACTCCGTCAATATTTTTGGTTTTGTAGGATACATATTGGATGACAAGGGTGTAGCTCTTACTCTTGTCGAGACCCTCGAAGTGGAACTTTCCATCAATGTCTGTGGCCACACCCAGCGACGTTCCCTTCACCTGCACGGTTGCACCGACCAGCGGCTCCTGCGTCTTGGAGTCGACCACCATGCCCCGAATGTCCTGCGCCCATGCTCCTACGGGAAGGGAGAGCGTCAGCAAGGCAACGCCCGCGAGTCTATGATAACACTTCTTCATCTTTGTCTTTCGTTCGTTTTTCTGTTTTGACGGTGCAAAGGTATTCCGACGATGTGACAGAAACGTTACCAAGATATTACAAGACGATGAAGAAGGCAATATCAGCCCAACAACACGCTAAGCATGAGACAAAAGTGTCTAACAATGAGGCAAATAAAAGATTTGAAGAAATACTGAGAGACACTACCGAAGAAGCGTACAACAGGCTTCTACTTTGCGCTGATCCTTGGCGAACAGCCCAAAGCAGAAGCCACAGTCTTCGAATCAGTCGAACTCTTTGACGGAGACCAATTCATACCCCTCCTCCGGTTCCTCGGCCGTTTCTTCGGAAGGTGAGGGCGGATTGGTGGCAGAGGGTGAATTGGAAGATGAGGACGGATTGGTGGATGAGGGCGAATCGGTGGACGGACCAGAGGGCTCGTCCTCTACGACGGGAGCAGCAGGAGCAGCGGAACGCAGGAGGCTGACCATAAGGCGGGCGGCCTCGTCGGGAGCGATAAGGCGGCCCAGGCGGTCGGCGACGGTGCGGTAACCCTGGAGCATTTCCTCGCGGTGGGGCTGACCAGGGAGGACGCGGTAGAGTTCGTTGATGATGCGGTAGATGGTGAAGTGGTCGGCAAAAAGTTCCTTGACCACCTCGGCATCGGCCACCAGGTTGACCAGCGAGATATACTTCACCTTGAGGACGTGGTTGAAACCGAAGCGTACCAGCTTAGGCACGGGCGTCTTATAGCAGACCACCTGTGGCACTCCCAGGAGGCAAGTCTCCAGCGTCGCCGTGCCACTTGTCACGAGCGCGGCCACGGAATGGGTGAGCAGGGCATAGGTCTCGTTGTCAACGATGGGTACCTGCTGTTTGCCCAACACCTTATTATAATAGTCGCGGCTGATAGAGGGAGCGCCCGCCACGATCATCTGATAGTCTTCGAAATGGCGCGCGGCCTCGATCATGGCCGGGAGGTTGTCCTTGATCTCCTGCTTTCGACTGCCTGCGAGCAGGGCGATGATGGGCTTTTCGGAGAGGGCGTGGCGCGCGAGGAAAGCTTCGCGGCTCTCAGAGTAGTCGCGGCGAAACTGCATCACTTCCTCGGCTGTGGGATTGCCGACATAGTGGATGGGATACTGGTGCTTCTGATAGAACGGCACCTCGAAGGGGAGGATGGAGAAGAGTTCCTTGACGTCTCGGCGAATGGCCTTGATGCGCCACTCCTTCCAGGCCCATATCTTCGGCGAGATATAGTAATAGACAGGTATCTGCGTATGCTTGTGGACGTAGCGGGCAATGTCGAGATTGAAGCCCGGATAATCGACCAGGATTACTACGTCGGGACGCCACGCCACAATGTCCTCCTTACACCACTTCATGTTGCGAAAGATGGTGCGCAGGTGAAGCAAGACGGGCACAAAACCCATATAGGCCAGGTCCTTGTAGTGGCGCACGCGCTCGCCACCGACGGCCGACATGAGGTCGCCGCCGAAGAAGCGAAACTCCGCCGAGGGGTCATACTGGCGCAGCGAGGCCATCAGCCGGCTGGCGTGGAGGTCGCCACTCGCCTCGCCCACTATCAGATAGTACTTCATATCGTCAGAACTTCAACTTCCGCATCAATTCATAGTCGGTCACATCGATGGTAGATGGCGTGACGGCCACATAGCCGTGATTGAGGGCCCACTGGTCGGTATCGACGGCCTCGGGCTCATCGTTGTGGAAATGGCCCACCATCCAGTAGTACTTGCCACCACGCGGATGCTGACAATCGACCACCTCGTTGGTCCAGCGCCCATAGGTCATACGACACACCTTGACGCCACGAAACTCCGAGCCCTTGGGGAAGTTGACGTTGAGGCAGGTACCCTTCGGCAAACCCTCGGCCAAGACCTTCTCCACCACCTGGCGCACAAAGGGTCGCAGGGCCATGAGGTCGGCCTGAGGATCATAGTCGCAGGAGGAGAAAGCGATCGAGGGAATATACTTCAGCGCACCCTCGTAGGCCACGCCCATCGTACCACTGTAGTGGTTGTTGACCGGGGAGTTGTCGCCATGGTTGATGCCGCCGATCACAAGGTCGGGCTTGCGGCCGTCCAGCAGCTGATCGATGGCCAATTTGACACAGTCCACGGGCGTACCGGAGCAGGACCACACCTGGGCGCCCGCATAATCCTCGCGCCGACGCAGATAAAGCGGGTCGGCGGCGGTGAAGGCACAGGAGAAGCCCGAGCGGCCTCCATCGGGGGCACAGACAAGCACATCGCCCAGGTCGGCGATGAAGGAAACAAGGCTTCTGATGCCGTTGCTATCGAAGCCGTCGTCGTTGGAAACGAGGATGAGGGGTCTGTTCTGATTCATCATTGCATCAATCTTTGAGCCGCAAAAGTACGAAAAAAAGTTTTTAAAGCCGTCGGTTTCTCATAGTTTTTATGTACCTTTGCCCAATATTACACTTGAAACAGACAGATACACAAGAAGGATGCGGACAAAAGGGATGCTTATCAGGGACTTCACCCGCCGAGCACCCAGCGCCCAGCAACGGACAACCTCCGCCGAAGGACGCTCCGCAGCGCAGCCTCATGGCGTATTTTTGAGAATATTGAAAATGGGAAAAATCATAGCTTTAGCCAACCAAAAGGGCGGCGTGGGCAAGACCACGACCACCATCAACCTGGCCGCTTCCCTGGCCACGCTGGAGAAGACCGTGCTTGTCCTCGACGCTGACCCTCAGGCCAACGCGTCGAGCGGATTGGGCGTGGACATCAAGGAGGTGGACTGCTCAGTCTATGAGTGCATCATCGACCACGCCGACATCCGCGACGCCATCTACACCACGGACATCGAGGGCCTGGACATCGTGCCGAGCCACATCGACCTGGTGGGAGCGGAGATAGAGATGCTCAACATGAAGGACCGCGAGAAGGTGCTCAAGGGCCTCCTGCAGCCGATCCGCGACGAGTACGACTACATCCTCATCGACTGTAGCCCCTCGCTCGGACTGATCACGGTCAATGCGCTGACGGCAGCCGACAGCGTAATCATCCCCGTGCAGTGTGAGTATTTCGCCCTGGAGGGCATCAGCAAGCTGCTCAACACCATCAAGATCATCAAGAGCAAGCTCAACCCGAAGCTCGAGATCGAGGGTTTCCTACTCACAATGTACGACAGCCGCCTGCGCCTGGCCCGCCAGATCTACGACGAGGTGAAGCGCCACTTCCAGGAACTGGTCTTCCGCACCGTCATACAGCGCAACGTCAAACTCTCCGAGAGTCCCAGCCACGGACTGCCCGTCATCCTCTACGACGCCGACTCGGCGGGCGCGCGCAACCACCTGTCTTTGGCCAAAGAGATCATCGAACACAACAAGAAAGGATAACTCATGCCCGTACACAAGAAATACAACCGCAACGTCAAGACCAACGCCCTCGGACGCGGACTCGACGCGCTCATCTCCACAGAATCGGTGAGCACGCAGGGCAGCAGCACCATCAACGAGGTGCCGCTGCAGCAGATCGAAGCCAATCCCAACCAGCCACGCCGCGAGTTTGACCCCGTGGCCCTGGAGGAACTGGCCAGCTCCATCCGCCAGCTGGGCATCGTACAGCCCATCACGCTGCGACAGGTGGACCACGACCGCTTCCAGATCATAGCAGGAGAGCGCCGCTGGAGAGCCTCGCAACTGGCGGGACTGACGACCATCCCGGCGTATATCCGCACCATCAAGGACGAGAACGTCATGGAGATGGCCCTCGTGGAGAACATCCAGCGCGAGGACCTCAACGCCATCGAGATAGCCCTGGCCTACGAGCACCTGCTGGAGAAGAGCGCCATGACGCAGGAGAAGGTGGCCGAGCGCGTGGGCAAGAGCCGCCCCGCCATCGCCAACTACCTGCGACTGCTGAAGTTGCCCGCCCAGGTGCAGATGGCGCTGCAGAAGAAGGAGATTGACATGGGCCACGCCCGCGCCCTCCTCTCTTTGGACAGTCCGTCGCTCCAGCTGAAGGTGTTTCGCGAGATCCAGAAGAACGACTACACCGTGCGCCGCGTCGAAGAGGTGTGCAAGCAGCTGAAGAACGGCGAGGACGTGCAGTCGGCGAAGAAGACTATCGCTGCCACGCGCCGTCTGCCGGAGGAGTACAACATCCTCAAGGACCAGCTCTCGCAGCTCTTCGACACGAAGGTGCAGATGAGCTGCAACGACAAGGGCAAGGGCAAGATCAGCATCCCCTTCGCCTCGGAGGAGGAGCTGGAGCACATCATGAGTGTGCTTGACAGAATGAAGCAACAACCGGGAGAATAAGCAGGCCATGAAGACGATGACGAGAGGCAGGTTTTGGAGCGTCTTCCTGGCGCTGGTTCTGGTGCGCGGGATGGCCGTGGCGCAGGTGGCGGGTCCCGACACCATCCGTGTGGTCTATCCAGACGACACCGTCGCCGTGAGGCTGCACTCCGCCGATCCCGCCGACCCCACGCTGCAATCGCTGTGGGAGGCCGACGTAGCGCCGACTCTCTCCAAGGCCCAGACCAAGGGGAAGGAGAAGCGGCAAAGGCGCGACTGGAGCCAGTGGCGACCGGAGGCGAAGCGGGCGATGTGGCTGGCCCTGGTGCTGCCGGGAGCCGGACAGGTCTATAACCGCAAATACTGGAAGCTGCCCATCATCTATGGCGGATTCGCAGGATGCATCTACGCCATGACGTGGAACAACCAGATGTACCACGACTACAGCCAGGCCTACCTGGACATCATGGACGACGACCCGACCACGGAGAGCTACAAAAACTTCCTGCACCTCGGCACGGAAATCAACGAGAGCAACCTGGCCCGCTACCAGGAGATCTTCCGCAAGCGCAAGAACCGCTACCGCAGATGGCGAGACCTGAGCGTCTTTGCCACGATAGCCGTCTATGCGCTCTCCGTCATCGACGCCTACGTCGATGCGTCGCTCTCGGAGTTTGACATCTCAGAGGACTTATCGCTGCGCGTGGCGCCCGTCGTGATGGGCAATGACGGCGCAATGACGACCAGACGCAGCCCATTCGGACAAAACGCCATCGGACTGGGATGCAGCCTGAGATTCTGAGACGAGACCACACCAAAAGCCAAAATCATTAGTACCAACTATATATATCACAACAATACACATCTAAACTAAGGGGGGAATAGACATGGACAATACTATTACCGGCGACCAGGATCAGAAGCCTGGCATGATGGAGACGAAGTCCAGCGATCAGCAGCCCATCGAGCAGAAGGCTGCTGACCAGAAGCCTATGGAGCAGAAAGCTGCCGACCAGGCGGCACAGGAGAAGGCAATGGTGGACAACGCTTTCCAGCACCTTCTCGACACCTACCTGGCCTCGCGCCACAGAAAGAAGGTGGGGATCATCACCAAGGCTTTCAACTTCGCGCGCCAGGCGCACCAGGGCGTGAAGCGTCTCTCGGGCGAGCCATATATTATGCACCCGATAGCCGTGGCGCAGATTGCCTGCGAGGAGATCGGACTGGGAGCCACGAGCATCAGCGCGGCCCTGCTCCACGACGTCGTGGAGGATACCGACTACACGGTGGAGGACATCGAGAACATCTTCGGACCGAAAATCGCACAGATCGTGGACGGACTGACCAAGATCTCGGGTGGCATCTTCGGCGACAAGGCTTCGGCTCAGACAGAAAACTTCAAGAAGCTGCTCCTCACGATGAACGACGACATCCGCGTCATCCTCATCAAGATCTGCGACCGCCTGCACAATATGCGCACGCTGGCCTCGCAGCCGGCCAACAAGCAGTATAAGATAGCAGGAGAGACGCTCTATATCTATGCGCCTCTGGCCAACCGCCTGGGACTCAACAAGGTGAAGACCGAACTGGAGGACCTCAGTTTTCGCTATGAGCACCCGGAGATCTATCAGAACATCGCGAAGCAGCTGGAGGAGACACAAGCACAGCGCGACGAACTCTTCCGCGACTTCACGGCGCCCATCCGTGCGGCCCTCGACAAGATGGGGCTCAAATACGAAATCAAGGCGCGCGTCAAGACGCCTTTCTCCATTTGGAACAAGATGCAGAAGAAGCACGTCTCCTTCGACGAGATCTACGACATCCTGGCCGTGCGCATCGTCTTCACGCCCAACGTGAGAGAGGACGAGATCAACGACTGCTTCTCAATCTACGTGGCTATCAGCAAGATCTACAACAGCCATCCCGACCGCCTGCGCGACTGGGTGAACCATCCCAAGGCCAACGGCTATCAGGCGCTCCACGTGACGCTCATGTCCAACCAGGGCAAGTGGATCGAACTGCAGATCCGCTCCGACCGTATGGACGAGATAGCGGAGCAGGGATTTGCGGCCCACTGGAAGTATAAGGAGGGCTACGAGATCACGGAGGACGAAGGGGAGCTCAACGACTGGCTCCACACCATCAAGGAGATCCTCGACGACCCGCAGCCCGACGCCATGGACTTCCTCGACGCCATCAAACTCAATCTTTTCTCCTCCGAGATCTTCGTCTTCACGCCCAAGGGCGACTTCAAGACTATGCCGGCGGGAAGCACGGCGCTCGACTTTGCCTTCCAGATCCATACGTTCCTCGGAAGCCATTGCATCGGCGCGAAGGTGAACCACAAACTGGTGCCACTGAGCCACAAGCTCAACAGTGGAGACCAGGTGGAGATCCTCACCTCCAACGCACAGCGCGTGCAGCCCTCGTGGGTCAACTTCGTGGGGACGGCCAAGGCCAAGGGCAAGATACAGGCCATCCTGCGCAAGGAGGGACGCGAACTGCAGAAGAAGGGCGAGACGATACTCCACGACTGGCTCGCTCAGCACGAGCTGGAGCCTTCGGCGCAGCGCATGGAGAGACTTTGCGAGGCGCACAACCTCCAGAATTCGGAGGATCTGCTGCGCGCACTGGGTTCACACACCATCCAGTTGGGCGACGACGACATGGACGCGCTCACGGGCAAGAAGAACAAGGACGGGAGCACGTCGGCGTGGTTTACGAAATACGTGCCCTTCCTGAAGAAGAAAGACGCGGGAACGGGCAAGGAACGGGACGCACAGGACCTGATGGCCTCGTCGGAGGGACTCATCACCGTCGATGAGAAACTCAACCGCAAGAAGCCGATCTTCATCAGCGAGAAGACCATCAACGGCTACATCTTCCCCTCCTGCTGCCATTGCATACCGGGCGACGACGCGCTGGGCTTCATCGACAACCGCAACCATATCGAGATCCATAGCCGCAACTGCACCGTGGCCTCCAAACTGAAGGCGAGCTACGGCAACCGCATCCTCGACGCGAAGTGGGACATGCACCACCAGCTCTACTTCGACGCGACCATCCACATCCGCGGCATCGACCGTCAGGGCATGTTGCGCGACGTGGCCGGAATGCTCTCCGACAAACTCGGCCTCAACATGCGCCGCATCACCGTGACGTCCAACAATGGCATCTTCGACGGCACCATCGAACTCGGAGTGCACGATGCCGAGGAGCTGGAGGTGATCATCGAAAACCTCAAGCAGGTGGACGATCTCAAGGAGGTGAACCGCATGTAGCAGTATAAGCCTAATTGCTCACGGCCATCCTCCGCCACAACCAGCGGGGGATGGTCCGCCACAAAGCCGTAAGGACACGGTAGCGCCAGTCGATCACGCAGACATGGCGACGCGTCCTTATGGCTTTGACTATATCCTGAGCCACGCTCTCTGCCGACATGAGCATGGGGTAGTGTTTGCCGTCACCGAGCAGGTCGGTCCGGACGAAGCCCGGGCGCAGGTCGGTGAAGTGGATGTCGAGATGGCGCAGGTGGGCCTGCTGCTCCAGGGCCTCGATATAGACATTGCAGAAAGCCTTGGAAGCACTATAGGCGGGGGCCACGCCCAGGCCCTTTGTGCCCGCTATCGACGAGACGACGGCGATGTGGCCGTGGCCCTGGACGGCGAAATAGCGATAGGCAGCACCGACGAACCGCGCGAAGCCCAGCGCATTGGTGCTCACCGTGGGCAGTTCCTTCTCGGGCAGCAAATCCATGTTCTGCCACCCCACCCCGGCCACATGGAGGTAGAGGTCCATGCCGCCCACCGCGTCGATCAGGCGCAGCAGACGCTCCTCCGACTCCTCCTGGGTGACGTCGATAGGCGCATAGACGACCTGGTCCTGAAACTCGCGGCGCAGGGCTTCCAGCGTCTCTGTGCGGCGCGCGGCCAAGCCCAGCCGCCACCCTTCCTGGAGCAACAGGCGGGCCACCTCGTAGCCGATTCCCGACGAAGCGCCGACGATGATGGCTTTCTTTCCTTTCGTCATATTGATGGTCTCGTTGTTTCTTACCTTATTTATTATAGAAGGAGAGTTTTTGTTACGAAGCAGCCCACTTCTTTCATAAAAGTTATAAAAGCAGCCCTCCCCTACTCCTCCACCACTTCGAAGTCCTCGTTGTGTACACCGCTGATAGCCAGCGCACAACCGCAAAAATCGAAGACGAGCTGACGGTTGCGCTGGATGCGGACGATGTAGCCCTCGTAGCCCTGGAAGGGGCCGGTGAGGACGCGGAGCCTGACGTGGTCCTTGGCAAACTTCTCCAGGGGTTCGCGCAGGAAGGTGAGGCGCTCGGGGTGGATGCGCGAGACGCTCATGAAGGGGCGCATGATGGCGTCTTCGATGGAGGCGGGACAACCGCGGCTGCGGTCGTTGACAAGATGAAACTGTGGGAAATGCTCGTCGAGGAAGGCCTGCAGATCGCGCACCGTGCCCTGAAGAAAGACCAGTCCGCTGATGGAGGGCTGCAGGACCTTGCGCACGCCCCGCTGCTTCTCGGGGTTCTTGTACTCGTAGTGGTAGGACTGATGGATGAAGAAAGGCTGCGGACGGCCTTCGGTCTGCTCATTGTAGTGCTCCAGCCATTTCTTGAAGGTCTTAACCGCAAAATGGCGCAGGTAGAGATAGCTCCACGAGGTGGGCTTCTCGGAGGTGCTGCCCCAGGTCTCAGCCAGAGGGCGGCGGGGCACGACCTTCTCCTTCGAGGCTATCAGCGGGTCAGCCTCGACTATGTGGATTCCCTTGGGCAACTGCTTGCCTCCGCGGTCTGCGCTGAGCGCATCAGAGCTTTCTTCTGTCATCGTCTTCTTTGTGATCAAAATCCTCACGCCCCCACCCCGCTCTTGCTGGCAGAAGGGACGATGGGGCGGCAAAGATACTACTAATTATTGGATTGGCCGCTTTCTTTTGCTTTTTTCTTTTGACTCGGGCCGCTGGCCCTTCTTCTTTCTCGCATGCTTGTTCATAGGCCTTGTACCCCATTTTGACCCTATCCACGGGGGCGACAGGTCGCTTGTGCGAAACGGCAGGAACCCACATTTTGTAAAGCCTCTTCACAAATAAAGGCAAGGAGGTGAAAAAACTCTCAGAAAAAGCAGCGTGTAAACAAATAAAATACTAACTTTGCATTCGCAATAGATTCGTGCAGCCATCAACTTGGCGTTATGAGAGAGAGAACAGAGACACTTTCCACGAAAACGACACAAAGCAGGGGTTGGGAGACCAAGAGCCGAATCGGCGCCGACAAGGACCGACAGGATCACTCCCTCTACTGTAGTTTTGCATCAAGGCGAGTGGGACGGTTCTATCATCGCTCAAACTAAATTAATTGCATAAGTCTAACAAAAGTTGGAATGAAATGAAACTACTCTACCGATTTGTCAAATGGGCCTTCTCCCGAGGCACGCTTCCCTATTGGTGTATCTTCGCTTACGACACCCTTTCGGTGCTGGTATCTGGACTGTTTGTCTATACCCTTCAGCATGGCGTGGACAGTCTCTACACGAACTTGAGTCGCGTGGGTCTGGGCATTGGCCTCTGCATGGTACTCTACATGGTGGCCTTCTTCATCTTCCACACGTTCAACGGCGTGCTCCGCTACTCCAGCTTCATCGATCTGCGCCGCGTGGCCTACTCCAGCTTCACGGCGAGCATCGCCATCTGCATCTTCCACCAGCTGCAGATACGCTTCGGTCTGAGCTCCTACATCCTCGTGCCGCGCTTCGTCAGCGGCGTGCAACTCTTCATCACGGCCACGATGCTGATGTGGACGGCGCGCATGGCAGCCAAGGCGCTCCACGACCTCTACAACAACTTCGGCATTTCCAAGAACGTCTTTATCTATGGCGCCCAGTCGGGGGCCGTAGCCCTGGCGCGAAGCATCGTCTCCGACCCGAGCTCGCGCTACAAGATCAAGGGATTCATCAGCGACAACGAGATGATGACCTCCTCGCGCATCTCCGGCATCAAGGTCTATGAGGACTCGCCCGAACTGGTGGAGACCATGCGCAAGCTCCACGTACAGATGCTGCTGGTCTCGCCGCTGCAGACGGAGCGCTTCACCCACGACACCAAGTTTATCGACGCGCTCATCGCCGCCAAGATCAAGATCATGATGATGCCGCCGGCAGAGGAGTGGGACGGCAAATCGACCATCTCCCACACGCTGCTCCACGAGGTGGACATCGAGGAACTGCTGCCGCGCGACAAGATCGAGGTGGACATGGAGGCCATCAAGAAGATGCTCACAGGCCACCGCATCCTCATCACGGGCGCGGCGGGAAGCATCGGATCGGAGATGGCGCGCCAGGTGGCCACCTTCAAGCCCTCGGAGCTGATACTGGTCGATCAGGCCGAGACGCCTATGCACGACGTACGCCTCTACATGATGAACCACCACAAGGACCTGAAGGTGTGTTCCATCGTCTGCTCCATCACCAACGAGTCGCAGATGGAGCAGATCTTCGCCGCCCACAAGCCGGAGTATGTCTTCCACGCCGCGGCCTACAAGCACGTGCCGATGATGGAGGACAACCCCGCCATGGCCATACAGAACAACGTCTTCGGCACACGCGTCATCGCCGACCTGGCCGTCAAATACCAGACGCGCAAGTTTGTGATGATCTCCACCGACAAGGCCGTCAATCCCACCAACGTCATGGGTTGCAGCAAGCGCATCTGCGAGATCTATTGCCAGTCGCTCAACAAGGCCATCCAGGACGGCGAGGTAAAGGGCGTGACGCAGTTTGTCACCACCCGCTTCGGCAACGTGCTCGGCTCCAACGGATCGGTCATCCCGCTCTTCAAAGAACAGATCAAGAAGGGAGGCCCCGTCACCGTCACCCACAAGGACATCATCCGCTACTTCATGCTCATCCCCGAGGCCTGCCGCCTGGTGCTGGAGGCTGGCACGATGGGCCACGGCGACGAGATCTTCGTCTTCGACATGGGCAATCCTGTCCGCATCGCCGACCTGGCTCAGCGCATGATAGAACTCTCGGGAGCCAAAAACGTCAAGATCGAATACACGGGTCTGCGCGACGGCGAGAAACTCTACGAGGAGGTGCTCAACGACGCGGAGCAGACCAAGCCGACCGTCCACCCGAAGATCAAGGTGGCTGCCGTCCGCGAATACTCCTACAAGCTGGCGCGCAAGAACGAAATGGACCTCTACGACCTCTCCCTGCAGTATGACGACATGGAGATCGTGAGAAAAATGAAGGAGATCGTGCCGGAGTATAAGAGCCGCCACAGTAAGTACGAGGTGCTCGACAAGAAGTAAAGCGCCAACCTCTCCCACCACCATAAAACCATCAAGGCGTCTCTCCACGGAGACGCCTTGATGGTTTTTTCTTGCCCAGCGCATGATGGCACTTTCTTGCCCTATAATGGTACAAAATGCCGTCAGCCAACTATTGCGAGAATGCCGAAACAAAAACGTTAAACGTTAAGATGTAAGGTGGATTGCTCCAATGGACAGATGCCGAAACAAAAATGTTAAACGTTAAAACGTTATTATCTACCCCTCCTTGTCACTCTTAACGTTTAACGTTTTCTCTTCTCCTCTAACCTCCACTGCTTACGCAAAAAGCACGCCAATCCCCATGCAAACGACAGTTCACAACCCACGCTAACAACAACTCACAAACCATGCAAACGACAAGCCTCATCCCATGCCAACAGACGCCCCGAAACGCTCCTTAGTTACCCTCCACGCCAGTCATAAGCAACCATCCGCCTCGCCCCTAAGCTACCATCGCCAAGGTCCCCCTAAGTGGCGCCCAAGCAAACACTCAAGCAGCCGCCTTGCTCGCCTTGATAAAACCCGCAAAGCACCGCAAAAGTTAGCGGTAAAACGCCACAAAAGTTAGTGACAAATCACCGCAAAAGTTAGTGGTAAAATGCCACAAAAGTTAGTGGTAAAACACATAATCAATTGATTGCCAACCACGTTGCACACGCCATCAACTACAGGCAAAATACGGTTTATTAGAACGTTTTTGTTTGGGCATCTTTGTTTTGATGTTGCTCAGACAAAAGAAAGAAGTCACGTTGCCACGAAATCACGCCTTAGAGCAATCCAACCCAACCACCTTTGCCATAGAAGTCTCGCGTTCTTACATGATAACGTTATAACGTTTAACGTTTTCAAAATCGCATACGCCTACCACAACAACCCACGAGAACATCAAACAACTCCAAGAAAAGAGCAATCCATAAGACAGAGTTAGAACTTGCCTAAAACTAAAAGGAAGCGTGTGTAAATGTAGGACAAAATGTAGAAGACCATTTTATTGACGTCAATAAAATGGTTGTTATCGGTTCTGGTGCTGAGCGTCAGATAGATGACATTATGCTAACACGCTATGCTTGCTAGCTTGTCGCTCAAAATGGCGACCCTCGTAAACCACAAATCGCATTTGCACAAACTTACTTTGCTGTGCAAACTCGTCGTGCAGAACTTATAGAACAGCGTCTTATTGAAGTTGAAAGAGTTAAGGCACGTGCTAAACTACAGGAAACAGAACGTAAACTTTCTGGCGTACTTTATGAACGAGGGGTGAATGACAAGAGTTTTGCTGTGATACGTTCCAAAGGAGACCAAGCATTATTTCGTTTGAATACCGCAACGCTGAAGCGACGCATGGGAATCCCAGAGAAACGACCATTAGCAGATTTCCTCCCCACTATCAGCATCAAAGCAAAGGATTTTGCAGCAGAAATGACGAGTGTGAATGTGCAGGCCAAAGACCTTCAAGGAGAAAGTCGTATAAGCCAAGAGCATATTGCCAACAATGCTGCTGTTCGAGATATGCTTGTGCAGCGTGGTATAGTTCCAGAGAACCTTCCTGCGGCAGAAGATGTAAAGAAGGTTGAACGCAGATTGGCAAGTGAACAGAAAAGGCTTTGGAGAACAAGAAGAAAAAATAAGATGGAACAGAATAAGAAAGATTTGCTCTTTGAGCAGATAAATAAAATTAGTGAGGTTATTTCAACCCTCTCGGAAAACTTTTCGCAAGAAGAAGTTGATGACGAAATAAACTTTTTGTCAGTGGTGAGAGATAACTTAAAAGATTGGGGTGAGAAAGGAAGGCTTGATGCATAGACTACCCAAACATGAGCCTATTAGGGTTTTTGAAGGATTTGCAGGCTATGGTGGAGCTACATTTGGGCTTAGGCGGGCAAAAATCAATCATAAAGTTGCTGAAAACGGAGGCAATATTGTTGCTATTGTAGACGAAGCATCAATGGTTTGCTCTCGTAAGATAGAACATGAGTTATTTATCTTCGGCACAGACAATCTGATGGAAGATCTCCTTACGTTTGTACGACCTAATTTTGGCGGTAAAGTGATTTTTGTAGGCGATCCTGCACAGTTACCTCCAGTTGGAGAATCAGTATCTAACGCATTGCGGGCTGAGTATTTCAAAGAGAAAGGTCTGAAGGTCGTTGAGGCAGAGCTTACTGAAGTGCTTCGTCAAAAGGGTGATAGCGTTATTCTAAAGAATGCAATGATGATACGCGATCTCCTACAAAAGGACAAACGTAACCAACTTGTTTTTGAAGAGCAAAAGGATGATGTAGAAATGGTTCCGTCAGAACAATTCCTTGACAAATACCTTAAATATAGAAAAGAATCTGGCAGACATGATAGTGTTATAATATGCTATTCAAATAAATCTGCAAACAGATATAATAGAGATATCCGCAAATCTCTTTATGGAGGAGATGTGCCTCTTCGGGAAAATGACATTTTGCTTATTACACAAAACAACTATAGGCTAAATCGAATGAATGGAGAATTTGTTCCTGTACTTTCCGTTGGGGCAAGAACACAACAGTCTGCTCCTGTATACGCCCAAATAGGTGGAAAAAGGCAGCGCATTGTAATTACTTTGAATTTTATTCAGGTAACAGTTCCTGATGGCGATGGTAATCCGATGCTATGTATGTTGCTTGAGGACTTACTGACAAGTGATAAAGCAACGATTTCGATTGATGAAAACAGAGCCCTATATATCAATTTCTGCATGAGGCATCCTAGTTTAAAACAAGGTACACAAGTTTTTGCAGATGCTCTTCTCAACGATGAGTATTACAATGCTATACGGGCAAAATATGGCTATGCCGTAACAGGACACAAATGTCAAGGTGGTGAATGGGGAAAAGTGTTCGTTGACTACACGGATAGAACAGGACTTGATGACGACAGTCTGAGATGGGCATATACTGCTACAACACGAGCACAGAAAACGCTTTATGTATCCAATTTGCCGCACATCACACCTTTCTCAAAATTCAGAATTGAATCGATACAAAAGTGCAAAAGTATAGATCCGGAATGCAGAATCCTTAATGAGGTTCCGCCTACACCATTCCATGACAAAAATGTCGACAACGGCATAAGGGCAAAATATCATTGCATTGTAAAAAATTTAAAATATACTCCATACAAAATAGTAAGCGTACAGAGTCGTCCTTATTTGGAGATATACAATATACAAACCCCTGATGGAGTTGACAGATATGACCTCTATTACAAAACAGGAATTATCTTCCAACCTGCAAAGGCATCATCTACAAACAAACATACACAACAGATAGAAATGATGTTGAATGACGAACGAGGTATGCCTTATAAATATGATTACACTCCCTCCGATGATTCTCATAGCAAGTTGTTTGATTTGATTAGGTCGGCATGCGATTCTTTAAGTGTTCAGATCACGAACGTAGTTGAACATGCCGAAGATTTCTGTACTATATATTATATGCGTACCAGTGGGACATTTTCCTATATAAAGGTGTACATAAATTCTGACGGTTTTATCACATACGCCAAACCCATGTCGCTAAAAGGTAATGAGGACGGAGAACTTGGCGCAATAATAAAAATAATAAAATCACATTTTATATAATATGGCAAATGTTAAAGATGTAACAACAATGTGCAAGGCTGGTCAAGTGCAGGCTGCATACGACCTTGCCAAAACCGATTTAACGGCTATGCCTTCCGATGTCTGGAACCAAAGAGCAGTCGCTTGGGCGCTATATTACATGATAAAAGCTGATTCTGAAATTGGCGACTATGCCAAACTGTTAGAGCATATTGATGAGCTTAAATCATTAGATCAGCTGACAATAGCCCATGACAGTATGATTTTTGACAATGTACAATTTCAAATAGCAAACTTTGTCAAGAATCATGTATTCTTAACAGACATAGAAGCATCCTCAAAACTATCAACGTTGTTTTCGAAGTTAAAGGATTATGAATTCAAACCATCCTTTGGTCATTCCTTCCTTCTTCAAGCCATTCTCAAATTTGAGAACTGGCATGAAATGTCTGACTTTTTTGACTGGTGGAATTTGGACAACCTAACTACTAAAGATTACGAACCATACATCAATCCTAAAGGGCAAAAGATGATGACTCTTGCAGAACGTGCTTTCATAGCAAATTCCAAGGCGTTGCTTAGACTAAATGATCTTGGGCGAATTGAGGAATTCCTTCCCAAGTTGGACAATCTTATGAATAATCATAAGGAAATGATGTATCCTGGTTATTTCTACGGGAAACTTCTCCTGGCTTTAGGAAGTAATAGTGATGAAGCTTTAAAAGTTATTATACCTTTTGCGAGAAAAAAGGCTACCGAGTTTTGGGTTTGGCAGCTTTTAAGTGATGTCTTCACGGATGATGAACACAAACAACTAGCTTGCCTGCTACGAGCAGTTCATTGCCGAACACAAGAAACCTTCCTTGGCAAAGTTCATATCAAATTAGCCAATTTGTATATAAAGCGTGGATTACTTAACTCTGCACGCTATCATATAGATGCTGTAACACGATGCTATGTTTCGCAAGGCTGGAAACTACCAAACGAAATAGATTGCTGGATACACCAACCTTGGCTTAACTCTACTATACCAGACGGAAATGCCCCTATTGATTATATGTCCATTACGGATGCCATCTTATGCAATGGCGCAGAAGAATGTATTGCAGTCGTAACATACGTTGATCAAATCAATCATAAAGCTTTTATTATTTATGGCAAAGAGAAACGGACAGTTCAAAAGTTACGGTTTAGGGTACAGGCTGGTAATATTTTGAAAATGCATTATATTAGAGACAATGAAGGCAGAATGAAAATTATCAGCTCAACAAAATTTCAGCTTCCTCCGAACTTGAATTATGCTAAATATGTAGAAGGAAAGATTAACAAAAGGGATGATAAAGAATTCGCATTCTTAAAGTCAGATTCTGTAAGTTGCTTTGTTTCACCAAATATTGTAAAAAAACACAACTTAAAGAATGGTGATAATATCAAAAGTCTGATTGTCTATGATTATGACAAAAAGAAGAATGCATGGAATTGGGTTTGTGTAAATGCAAAGAAGTAAAAAATATGAAAGAATTAACGCATAATGCTAAAATAGCAGTATTAAAGATATTGAACGACATCGTTAATGCAGATAATATTGTAAAAGATTCCGAGGTTGATTATATGAATGAAATTGCACGTTCTTTCGAACTTGCAGATAATTATATGGACGAGGTAAACTATCTTGTTACGTTACAAGCTTTGTCAATAGTAAGGACACTCCCAACTGATTTAAAGGAGGAAATTGCCCAAATGATGGGAAAGATGATTGTTATAGACAAAGACATTAATTATAATGAGGTAAAACTATATAACGCAGTCTGTGATTCATGCAATATTGAGCGAAATTTCAATATTGAAGACTATCCTGGATTAACTTTAAGTGGTGCGTATGTTAATCCAAACGACTTTGATAATATGATTTAATTAGGGTTCGCTGATTTAAAACAAGTTACTGATAATTAAGAAATTAACTTACAAAACATTTACCCAGTTCAGACGCTGGTTATGGCAAATAAAAATTAAATTTGTGGTATGAGAGAACTCGAATTACAACAATAGCTCCTTCGCAAGTACCCACAAGAGAATGCTCGCTGTGAATGGAAGGAATTTAAGAATTTGAAGAACTCGTTCTGTGGAGACGAGAAGAACGATGTTATTTCCTATGTGTCGGCCATTGCCAACATGGAGGGAGGACATCTTGTGATAGGTGTAAAAGATAAGACGTTAGAAATAGTTGGGACAGACATTTCAAGGCTTACTTTCAATGGGCAACCTGCAAACACGCAGTCTGCAACCTTCAAACTCACAGAGCAATGCCCTTATCTTTCATCCGAAGGACTAAGCATCGAAGAATTTGTAACTGATGATACCAACAAGCGAGTTTGGATAATACATATTCCAAAGCACTTGCCTCGTCGCCCTGTCCTTGCCCACAAGAAGGCATGGCAACGTATAGAGGATTCGTTGGTGGAACTGACACCAGAAAGGATGGCTATTATCCTCGAAGAGCCCATCTACGCAGCAAAGGACTGGTCAGCAGAATTAGTACCCGACGCAACTATAGATGATTTGGATGAGGTGGCCGTTGCCAAGGCTCGAATGATGTTCAAGCCTGCCGCCCCCGTCCTACCAACGGTCTTAACGTTATAACGTTTAACGTTTTTGTCTTGGCTTCTTTGCTTTGACGTTGTCGACAACACATGCACCTGTACCTGGGAAGGAAGTTTTATCTTGAACTTGCGCTACCGCAACGGCTCACACGGAATAGCGAACTGCGCAAAAACACCAAACAAAACACCGCAAAAACACCAAACGAATTTCGACGAAAAGCAACGTATTCCCGTCGAAACTCAAGCCAATCCGTCGAAACCATATTAGTTCCGTCGAATTTCGACGGATATAGCGACATAGATACTGTGTGCTGAAAACGGAGGATATCCACCCAAAACGGGGATATCCGTTCACTTTTCTGAATCCTTAGTCTGCCAAGCTCGTCCCATTAACGTCTTAACGTTATAACGTTTAACGTTTTTTGTTTTGGCATCTTGTTTTGATGTTGCTCAGACAAAAGAAAGAAGTCACGTTACCACGAAATCACGCCTTAGAGTAAATCTAGCTCCCTTGCCATGGAAGACTCACGTTCTTACATGATAACGTTATAACGTTTAACGTTTTCATGATCGCGAGAGTCTTGTCGGGACCGAATACGAATATCTGCTTCACGAAGACGACGACTTGTTTGACGAAGAGTGTGACGCAAAATAGCCGCTCGGGAAACGGAGAGAATCCTATTTGTTAAAGCCTGCGCTCAATCATAAGATTTACCCTATTTTCTTCTTTTATATTGATTAGTTTTTATACCTTTGTGGTCAACAAATGACAACTCCAACAAGAAATAGTCTGTTGGTTTAACCTAACCTCTGAACTATAACATTGGAAGATATCACCAAGCAGCCTCCAACGGCTGATGCTTCATTGTATAATGGGCAGCCTACCGACACAGGCACATCGTGTCCAAGTGCAGGACTCACCTCTTGCACGCCCTCCATCTCAAAGGACAAAGGTGGGGTGTCGGTAGAGAATGTGCCTTCTGAAAACAAGCAATGGTTTGTTCTGCGCGTTACGTATGGGCGCGTCCTCAAGGCAAAAGCATTAGTAGAGGCTAAAGGCTTGGAATGCTATGTGCCTCTGCGATACAAACATATAAACAAGAATGGGAAGAAGCGGATTGTCATAGCCCCTCTCCTGCCCTCTTTTCTATTTGTTTCTGCCACAGCAGCACAAGTCGAGTCCTTGCTTTATGAGATCAAGATTAGCTCTGAGGGAAACAGGAATCTATTAAGTTATTACTTTGACCACACTATTTGTCGTCAAGACAATCCTGATCGCAATCCTCCACTCACTATTCGCAATGACGCGATGGATAATTTCATCAGGCTCACATCCATCAAGAATCCACACATTATACCAGTTACAACAGAGATCATCCAGTACAAATTAGGCGATATGGTTATTGTGACAGATGGAGATTTTAAAGACGTTCATGGTAGAGTGGCAAGAATCGCAGGACAACAGAGAGTGGTCGTAGAACTATTTGAAGGATGCTTAGTGGCAACGGCATATATTCCGAAGAACGCCATGAAGCTGTATGTGGAACAATAAATCATCACTACACCAATGACAGAAAAAACAAAAAACATACTTAGCTTCAATCATAAAGAAGCTATGGATTTCTTTTTGAAATCAGAACAGTATCATGGTTTCGAGCTACCAGAATATTTCGTATTCGACGAATTGCTTCAAGAAGTCAAGAATACCGTTGGCAAAACGCCCTATAAAGATTGCTTGCGAAAAGGTATATCACCAGAAGAATTACCTGATGTAAACCTTGACATTTTACTCAACAAGGATGGACATTACGCAGTTCGCCCCATAATCCTTGCAAACCCATTCCTTTATTATTTTCTTGTTAGAGAAATTTGTAATGAGCAGTCATGGACGGTCATAAAGCATCTCTTTGAGAAGTACAACGTTCCGCATATTACATCTTGCGCATTGCCCGTTATACCTAAAGAAAAAGAGCCATTTCACAAGTCCACTACTATACTCAACTGGTGGAGTTCTATGGAACAGCGGAGTATAGAGCTTTCTTTGGAATATCGCTACATGTTTGTCACGGACATCACCAACTGTTATGGTTCGGTCAATCCACAAGCATTTGACTGGGCCTTCTCGTTCAAAGGTACAAAGCACGAGCAGGAAACAGAAAATCCGATAGCCAAGAATATCCAAAAGTATCTTCGCGCCTTCCAACAAGGGCGCAATATTGGCATCCCTCAAGGAAATGCCATATTCGACTTTATAGGCGAAATTATTCTTGGCTATTCCGACCTATTACTCCATGAAGCAATACAAAGAGAAGGTATCGCCGCTTCATACGAAATAATCCGTTATCGTGACGACTACCGCATATTTTGTAATGACAAGGATGAACTCGAAAAGATTTCCTATGTCCTTCAGCACGTGTTGGAGAGCTTGAACTTCCGCATGAACAGCAAGAAGACCAAGATCAGCGATAGCATAGTTACCGATGCAGTCAAGCCCGACAAACTGACATATATCTACAACACACCTATTTTCAACAAGAAAGGTTGCGACTTTGACAGTTTCGAGAAGCACCTGCTCTACATTCTTATGTTCGCTCGACAACACCCCGATAGCGGTTCCATCAAAACCATGCTCTCTGACATAGACAAGCGTATAGAAGATTGGCTAAAGCCTTATGAAGAGGAGGTTACAACCATACCTATTCTTGAAGATGATGAACCTAAAACCGAAAAGATAACCAAACAACGCCGTCTTGTTGGTGGCAGTGTGCGAGCCATGTCGGCTGTGTGCGCCCAAATAGCGTTAGAAAATGTTGGCTGTTGCCATTATGCTTTGCGGGTCCTCAGCAGAATGGTCGATTCTCTTAAAGACGAGAAGGAGAAAAGCGCAATCATAAGTCTCGTATATTCTAAACTTTGCAATCAGCCTAACTCCGATTACAATCAACTTTGGCTTCAGAACATTACTTATCAGCAGGATAAGAAGAATGTAACATCACCTTATGAAATGAGGTTGTGCCGTGTGGTGGCTGGAGATAAGAATGTCGAGTTGTGGAATAATGAGTGGGTGAAGCCATCCCTTACTTCAGAAATAAAATATGATAACGTGATAGACAAAGATACTTTGAAGAAGGTTACGCCTATCATTACGTTTAGGGAGACAAGAAGGTATAATGAATATTAATTCTAAGAAATTATAATATGCCAAAATATTTTAATAGAAAACAATTGCTCCAAGCAACTGATGCTGAAATAGAAACTTTTTTTGAAGAGACATTCTTTGAAGGGGTATTCTCACATGAAATAAAAAGCAAAAGAATAGATTTCTACAAAGGTTGTATCACCAATATAAAGTTAGAGGGACGTCCGACTAACATAGTAAGTCTATTCCTGAATGTCCCTAAAACTAGCAAAGAGATACCGGAAGGACCATGTAAGTTTAGGTGCAGAATGAACATAGAATCGTACCGTGATGATAATACGAAGTACATTGTAAATTTGGTAGGTGCATCATTGTACTCTATCGAAAAACTTTCCACACCTATCGTAACAGTAAGTGCCAAAGATTCAAAAGAGCAGGAACTCTTTGAAATGTGGGGCGTTTCCAACTGTGAATGTATTGGCTTCTATCATTATGATAAGGATATTGAAACGTATGTCGTTGACGATCTCAGAAAGACCAATTTTGACCATATACCTTATTATCCTGGGGATAAAGATAAATGCCCCATAAAAATAACATATCCTCATGAGATTAGAGGTATCAAATTAAATAACTATTACCTGTTCACTTGGAAATTATCTCATAAGAATCTCTACAATCCTTATGAAATTTATATTAATTTCAAAAAACAACCAAGACCAATAGACCCCAAGTGGTTTATTAATAAGCTATTTGAAGACCGCCACAATGATAAATCTAAAAATTTTGGTTCAGCAGCAAACTTTTTAGATACCCTGAGCAAACAGCTCAGTGCCAAAGAATCAACCTTTGTGTATGAACTTCTTCAAAATGCCAATGACTATCCTATAGAAGGCCAAAAAGTTGATGTAGAATTTTATATCACTGACAGCTATTTGCTTTTTCTTCATACTGGCGACAAATTTAATGTACGTAATATTTCAGGAATCTGTGGCATAAATGAAAAAGAGAAGGTTGCAAATAAGCGCACTATAGGTTATAAGGGTATTGGCTTCAAAACAGTGTTCTTGCACAATCATTATGTATACTTGCGAACAGGAGACTATTCTTTTAGGTTTGACGAAGGAGAAACACCTGAGAAAAAAGTTGGAGGTAAAATCAAAAGATTAGGAGCACCATTTCAAATTCTCCCTATTTGGACAGAACACAATGAAGTGGACCAAGAGGTAAATAATGTTTTTGACGCAAGTGATGAAAAATTTAGAGTGCGTATAGCATTGCGTCCTGAAGATAAAAACATCCTGCATGTAGGTCGAAATTGTTATGAAAACCTTTTTAGAGATATTTTTGCTGATGCCAATATCATTCTTTTTATCCCAAACATAAATTCCGTTCATGTCTTTATCAATGGAAAGGAAGAAAGAACATGCTTCCGTGATAGTGAAAAGTGGGTAGTAAGTGATTATGAAGAAGTTATTCCTTTTGATCTTCAAGAGAAAATAAACAAAACAATAGACAAAGGAAATAGCCGTATTCCTGAAAAATATAAGGATTTCGATTTCACAAAGGTGTCTTTTGCTTGTAAGCACAATGGAGCTATTATTAAGTCTGTTGATGATGCAACTTTGTATTGCTATTTGCCAACGAACGCTTCGTGGGGATTGCCATTCCTCATGAATACAGATATGATTCCAAAGGGTGATCGTAATGACATCGAAACGGAGGTTAAACTGATTGATGAAGAAGAGACCAACTTTAATGAAGAACTTGCAGCTATTGCTGGCTCTAAACTTTTAATGTGGATTAAAGATCTTCTCACCTCAAAAAAATATCATTTAGGTTCAGTATTCTCCTTGGTTCCAGACTTCAAGAAATGTAAGAAGGAACATATGGATTACGCGAATTTCATCGATAAATTTGCAGATTCTTTTGATAAATGTTTAGAAACAGTGCAGATTGTGCCTGTTCCTCAAGGAATAGCACTTATAAATAGCGTGATTTTGGATACAACAGGGCTAAGTACCTCTGGAATCATGACGGACGATGAATTCCGTAGGTTTACAGGAAAGGAGGAATACTATCTTCCTTTACCCATGTTGAGACAAGATAAGAACTTTTGTTCATTCTTGAAACATTATGCAAATGATGAGCAAAGATTTGATAAAGAAGAATTAATAGAGCTTATTGCAAGCAAAGATTTTCAAAAGTGGCTTCAAATTCAGGATAATAATAATAAATTTCTCAAATTCTTGCTTGATAAAGGATATCTTGAGGATCTTATGGGAGAAGAGATTTTCCTGGAATCAGGGGGTGGTCTGTACTGTGCATCAGAATTGTATTATGATATAGACACTTATTTGGAAGACCTGCAAGCATTCACTAACCATATCTGCTACATTACGCCAAACACAAGGGATTTTTTAAGGGTAATGACGAATGGGACAAGGTTATTGAAGGAAAATTCAACGAATTTAACTGTGATAACTTTGTTGATGCCGTTTTGTTGTCTAAATCGAATATTGCAGAAACTAAAAATAAGCTCAAGGACAAGAGTGCGTCCATACATTTCTACAAGTTCTTGGCTGAAAGTGTTCAATACTGTGAGAATTATTCTGATTTACCGTTCTTTGATGACCAAGAAACTGTAGTTGATAATTTTACAGACTCATTTGTTTTCTTCTCATCTGAGAAAGGACACTCAGTATGCGAGAAACGGTGGATGTCTCAGATTGATGTGCATTTTCTCTCAAAAGAATACAATGAAGTATCCAAGAAATATTTCGCTGACAAGTTTGGTGTAAGGAACTATTCGAATGAGATAATTGTAAAAGAAATCATTCTTTCTGAAACCTATCAAGAAGATATAGAAGATGCTATCTCTGACATGAAAGATAGCCAATCATTTATTCTCTTTTGTTTCGAAAACAAGGAGTTGTTTGGAATGGGAGACCTAAAGAATTACAATCTTCATGTCTATAATGGCGATGGTGAATCTGATTGGGTGCTTACTGAATCAAACGTTTTCTTTCAGTCTTCAAGATACGATATATATTCATCTAAGCCATGGATAAACAGAGACTGGATGTTTGTCCTGGATGATGATTATTTTGCTATTTCTAACAACAAGGATGACTTAAGGGAATTTTTTAAGAAAACGTTCTGTGTATCAGACCTATCCGAAGAGAGTTTCTATGTTCATGTAGTAAAAGAGAATTTGTCTGAGATAATCAGACTTACCAGCGGTTCTGAGGATCGTGATGGCAAAAAGAATATTGACTTCATTCATTATCTTGATGAAAATTTCAAGATGATTTTTGAAGAGAAGCATGACGCCGACAGGTTTAAAGACTTCAAGCCTGTATCAAACGAGATTACAGATTTATCTATTGGCAGCAATGTTTATGTATATGATGAAGAATTGGCTGAAATAATCGCATATGAATGGTTTCCTAATGACCTTGTTTATTTATGTAATAAGGATGCAAGTGAATCTCGTGCACTTGCAGCAATTGGATGTTCAAAATATAATTTTGGTGACTTCTTCAATGATGTAATATCAGTGGAGATTTCTTCAATCAATGACACTATTCAAACAAAAGAGCAGAGTGTAGCTTTTCATTCGTTTATCATTGCTCATCTTGGCGCGTTGACATCTGATCAACAAAGAAATATGATCAAAGCAAAGGTATATCTGTATGGCAAAGATACTCCAGCTGCTACATCAAAAGGGCATAAGATATTGAGTGCAAAAGCAAAAGAACTGTTTGAAAAGGGGCTTGTTGAAATCTCCGATCTTGATATTATCGATCCTATTTATCAGACTGAAAAGAATTCAGAATATTGGGAAAACAGACTAGAGAATAGTAAGTTCAATATTACACACTTCTTTGGTTGGCTGAAAGATAACACATCAACATTCTGTGAAACACTTCAGGATATTGAGAAAAATGTCGTTTTTTGGAAATGGTTTAAAGAAAATGCAACGGACAAGTCTCTGAATGAACTGCCGGTTCTACCTGTTCTTCTCAAAGATGGAAGTATTGACAATAGCAATGACGCTGTTTACTTTTCTGACGAGTATATGGAGGGCTCTGCCATAGAGTCTTCTGTAAAACGCTTTGACCCTAGTGCTCCATTCATCAGTCCTCAATATATCTCAGGTGAAGATTCTATTGAGTCATGGAAAGATTTCTGGGTTAAGGTAGGAATAAAGTATGAAATCATAGATATACTCATAGAAACTATTCGTAAGGGACTTGCAAATGTAGAAGACGAGTCTCTTCCAAAGTTGATAGCAGATAATCGTGATGTTTTGGAAAAGCATTACAAGAATGGACTGGTACCCGAATTGTGTGAACTTAAAGTTAAAGCACATGATGGTCTGTACTATAGTCTTGATAAGACAATCTATATAGACTGCGAGAAAGACGAACCTTTCCCATATATTGAATTACCTAATCAAATAAGATTCGATTCTTCTGAAGAACGGCGTCTAATTAAGGATATTATCGAATATGTCAATGGTGACTGCGTAAAGACTTTAAGTGAATGGCAACAACGAAAGTTGGACTGCTATTTAAATATGCAACAACACAATCTTGATAGTGTCCGACAGTACCATTTTGACTTCATCAACGATCTCTCTGTCATTAGAAATACGGACAAAGATTCCTTAAAGGTTCTTAATCGTATTGAAGAAATTATGCTTTTGAACAAGAATGATGAATTCCGTCCTGCCTCAGAACTCACAATGAGCTCCGTGTACAATCCATTCTTTGATTTTGAAGCATGTGGAATAGATTCCCTTGAATATGTAAGTGATAGCTATAACGAAAAATGTTCGGAATATGTCGGACGCTTTTTTAGAGAACTCAATGTGCATTGTGATTTCCTAGAAAATGATATAAACTTTTTGGAAGAACGTCCTTGCGCTATTTACTTTTGGAGTAGCTATCTTTTAAAGAAAGATACATCCATATCACGTATAAGACAATTTGTTACAGATAACAAATTTGATAGTGTAGCATGTATTCCAACAAAGAATTACATGAAATGTACTCGTGACTTATATTACGGAACTGAAGTGTCAAGGTATGTCAAGAGCATAGAAAACTGGGAAAATAAAGTTCCTCTTAGCAGTTTGCCTGATGTAAAGTTTCCTGATGACACGACTTTATTTAGTAACTTGCCTTTTAAGAAATCTCTTGATTTTTTGGATGCTTTATATGCCTTTATAAGCATTACAGGTCAAGATCGTCGAACTCAATTGCTTAATTGGATGATTGACGATTACGATGAATCGTTTGATGCTAAGATAGAGGAGTATCGTGATGATGAACATGCATTATGGTACAACAATAAGAACGAAAGTAAACAAATTAAGGAGTTGTATGCTCTTGACTATTGGGACAAGACTCTCGAACAGTATTTTGGTTCCAATATTAGGATTATAAATAAAGCATATTTCCCAACTGGTGATTCTTTCAAGAAAGCTTGTGACATACTTGGAATCAAGACTATTACATCTGAAGACCTTAGGATGGAGCCAGTCAATGACTCTGTCTATTACTCTCGTGATATCAATCATAGACTATATGCTCTTGTT
>ERZ780057.66-NODE-66-length-56865-cov-7.47101_pt1 | contig 56865 bp, 49 predicted proteins | sample MGYA00511844_ERZ780057 | MGnify/ENA primary metagenome ERZ780057 (study PRJEB29588, sample SAMEA2149030) | human gut metagenome | biome: human gut; feature: human-associated habitat; material: faeces | place: Denmark | collected 2008/2010 ...
GTCAACTATTGAAAGCGCCGTATACCGAACGGTACGTACGGTGCTGTGAGAGGACGGCGGTTAGTCACCGCCTCCTACTCGATTTTAAAGCAACACTGCCTGTGGCAGCAGGATAATGCCATGGGGTAGTTGCAGTTTTAGAAACAGGAGTCAGACAAAAATGAATAGGATAAAAGATTTGATCATTCAGTTCTGTAAGTTTGGTGCGGTCGGTGGATTGTGCTTTGGCATTGATTATGGACTGATGATCTTTTTGACAGAGACACATATCATGCATTATTTTGCATCCAGTGCCGTGTCGTTTACCGTATCCGTTATTGTGAATTATATCCTGAGCATGCGTTTTGTTTTTACTGGAAAGGAAGACATGACGAAGGCACAGGAGATGGTTATTTTTGTGGCACTCAGTATGATCGGGCTTGTGATGAACCAGATGATCATGTGGTTTGCCGTAGAACATTTAGGAATGTTTTATGCAGTAGCAAAAATATTCTCCACCATGTTAGTTACTACGTATAATTTTATCTCCAGAAAAAGATTCCTGGAAGCATAAGCCGGGGTTGGAGAGTTAGGAGGATGTATGAAAAAGAAAAGAATTGTAATCGCATTGGGACATGAAGCTCTTGGAAGTACACTGCCGGAACAGCAGAAGGCAGCTGCGCGTACTGCAAAAGCAGTTGCGGATTTTATCCGCGAAGATTATCAGGTGGTTATTACACACAGCAATGGACCGCAGGTTGGCATGATCCATACGGCAATGAACGAATTCTGCCGTCTGTATCCGGAATATACAGCAACTCCGACATCTGTCTGCTCTGCGATGAGCCAGGGATATATCGGATATGATCTGCAGAATGCCATTCGTACCGAGTTATTAAACCGCGGAATCTATAAGACAGTTTCTACGGTTCTGACACAGGTTGTCGTTGATCCGTATGATGAGGCATTTTATCATCCAACCAAAGTGATCGGTCGTGTGATGACAAAAGAAGAAGCAGAGGAAGAAGAAAAGAAGGGGAATCATGTGACAGAGGTGGAAGGTGGATACCGCCGTATTGTGGCATCTCCAAAGCCAATGGATATCGTGGAAATTGATGCAATTTCCGCACTGTCCGATGCCGATCAGGTTGTCATTGCCTGTGGTGGAGGCGGAATCCCGGTTCTGGCACAGAACAACCGTCTGCAGGGAGCCAGTGCTGTCATTGAGAAGGATCTTGCAGCCGGAAAGCTTGCAGAACTTCTGGATGCGGATATGCTGGTGATTCTTACGAGTGTAGATAAGGTTTGCCTGAATTATGGCAAAGAAGACGAGGTAAAGCTGGATACCCTTTCTCTTGCCGATGCAAAGAAATATCTTGCGGCAGGAGAATTCGGAGAAGGAACCATGGCACCTAAGATTGAAGCTGCAATTGACTTCATTGGAGAGTCTGCGATCCGCTCTGTTCTTGTAACCAAATTAAATAAAGAAGCAGGAGAGATTACCGGTGGTATGGGAACTCTGATCAAGAAATAGTAGTTTTTTGCAGGAGGCACAAAATGAATCGAATTAAGAGTTTTACAATCAATCACAATCTTCTGATGCCGGGATTTTATATTTCCCGTGAAGATGGGGATGTGATTACCTATGATCTGCGTACGCGCAAGCCGAACGCAGGAGATTATATGGACAATGCAACCATGCATTCTCTGGAGCATATGTTTGCTACCTATATTCGCAATTCCAGGATGGGAAATGAAGTTGTCTATTTTGGACCGATGGGATGTCAGACCGGATTTTATCTGCTGGTTCGTAACAGCAGAAGTCCGAAAGAAGTGTTTGCCATGACAAAAGAGGTTTTGAGACAGATTTATGATCATAAAGGAGAGGTATTCGGTAAGTCTGCAATTGAGTGCGGACATTATGAAAATTTATCTCTCGCAGCGGCAAAGGCAGAAGCGGCAACCTATCTTGCTGTGCTGGAAGAACAGACAAATATGGATTTTACATATCCGGAATAAAACAGATTGCAGGAGGAAAAGATACATGAGAATCGGAGTAATTGGTGCGATGCAGATTGAGGTGGATAACCTGAAAGCATCCATGAGTGATATCAGCACGAAAGAATACAGTGGTGTCACCTATGTGTGTGGAACCATTGGGGACAAAGAAGTGGTTGCAGCAGTGTGTGGAATAGGCAAGGTGTTTGCCGCGATCTGTGCGGAGGCAATGATTCTGGAGTTTCATGTGGATTATGTGATCAATATCGGTGTGGGTGGTACACTTTGCAAAGAACTTGGGGTAATGGATGTTGCTGTGGCAGATAAGGTAGTGCAGCACGATATGAATACGACACCTCTGGGAGATCCTGTCGGACTTCTTTCCGGTATCAACGAAGTGTATCTGCCGACAGACGAAAAAATGTGCAGACTGCTGGGCAGCTGCCTGGCAGAAAAAGGAATTCACTATCATGTCGGAACGATTGCCACAGGGGATCTGTTTGTCAGCACACCGGAGCAGAAGACAAAGATTCATGAGAGGTTTGATGCGATTGCCTGTGAGATGGAAGGCGGATCTATCGGACATGTCTGTTATGTAAATAAAGTTCCGTTTGCAATTTTACGTTCCATTTCTGATGGAGAGGGCGCTTCTATGGATTATGCAACATTTGCAGAGAAAGCAGCACTGCAGTCAATTCTTGTGGTGATTGATTTCATTCAGAGAGCGGATGAGCTGCAGGCATAAATTACGTCTAAATTTTTGGAATGGTACATATACTCTACAAAGACATTTGATGGAGTTATTATGTTCAAAAAAATACATCGTGAATTAAAAAAAGAGTCATGCAGGAAGATCGGAAACGGTTTTCTTGTCATGGCTCTTATTTGCTGTCTGATGTTTGTCTCGTATCAGGCGACATCTGCAGTGATTACAAGTGCTAAGGTCGGGGATCGTGAACTTCCGATTTACTGTGTAGACACAACAGAAAAGAAAGTAGCACTCAGCTTCGATGCTGCATGGGGAGCAGAAGATTTTCCACGTATCATGGATGTTTTGGATAAACATAAAGTAAAGGTGACATTTTTTATGACCGGAGGCTGGGTAGAAGATAACCCTGATTGTGTGAAAGAGCTGGTAAAAAGAGGGCATGATCTGGGAAACCACAGTGAGCATCATTATGACATGACGACAATTTCCCAGGAGGAAAAAGACAGTGAATTAAAAACTGTGCATGATAAGGTAAAAAAACTGACCGGTTATGAGATGTATCTGTTTCGGCCGCCTTATGGGGCTTACGACAATGATGTGATCAAGACGGCGTACGCCATGCATTATTATCCGATTCAGTGGTCGGTGGATAGTCTGGATTGGAAGAATTATGGTGTGGATTCTATTATCACGACGGTTTGCAACCATAAAGCACTTGCACCGGGAGCCATTATCCTCTGTCACAATGGAGCAAAGTATACAGCGGATGCATTGGATGCCATGCTGACCAATTTAGAGGAACAGGGTTACAAGATTGTGCCCATCTCGAAGCTGATCATGAAGAAAAATTATCATATGGATGCGACAGGAAAACAGATTGCGGATGATGCCGAAAAACAAAAGACGACGGAGGCGGTAATACATTGAGTTGTGTATTTCCCGGATTTTTGGTTATTGAAACCAACAGATATACGGATTTCCCTTTGCGAAACATTTCTGTTCTATATAAAAACCTGATGAAAGAACCCAATGGGATATATAAAGGATAAAGGTCGAAAAATATCCCAGTGAATAAGGAAAGTGGGACATATAGACAGGAGAGTGAAAAAATGTCCTGCTGTGGCAGAAGCATGGGACATATAGACAAAACGATAACAAAAAAGTCCTTCTGAAACAGTCAAATGGGACATATAGACGTAAAGGTGGTAAAAATGTCCTATTATGACATTTACATGGGACATAACAAATATTTTTTTGGTATATGTCCGGACAGACGAGAAAATGGGGACATAATATAAAAATTTTCCTCTATATGTCTAAATTTTTCACGGAATTCGTATTCCAGAAGCCAGAGAAGGGATTATGGGTAGAAAATATCAGAGCACAGTAATGATACATAATATTTGCTTCTGGATGAAAAAGAATTTCGTATTGACATATCTTTTCGGGGGGGGGTAGAATCAATATGTAAAAAATATTATTTAAAATAAGGAGGAAATGATTATGAACAAGCTGAAAAAAGCATTGGTAATGGTTTTAGCATTGGCAATGGTTTTAACATGTGCTATGGTAACACCGGTGCAGGCTGCGGGAAAACTGAACAAGAAATCGGTTTCTATTTATGAAACAGAGACAGTTTCACTGACTGTGAAAGGAGTAAAATCCGTAACCTGGAAAACTTCCGATAAGAAGATTGCCACTGTTGATAAAAAGGGACTGGTAAAAGGCGTAAAGAAAGGCACCTGTACTGTTACAGCAAAGGATACAAAGACAAAAGCTGCATATTCATGTAAAGTTACCGTAAAAGCAGCAAAATCACTTGGAATTGCAGCAAAGGATATTAGTGTATTCACTGGTGGAGAAACTATTTCTTATCCGGGAGAGGAAATCAAGGGCGCAACTTATGTACTGGATGGAAAGAAACTCGGGAAAAAGGATTACAGTACATGGACAGATAAGGATGGAGAGCGTGTAGTTTCTTATGTTACACTTACAAAGAAGCTTACAGATGGAAAACATACCTTTGCTATCCAGAAAAAAGGGTATAAGACCGTGACAAAATCCTTTAAATTTACTGCATTAAAGATTGATGGAATGTTTCCAGAGGGTGAAGATTGGGAACCTTGGGTATCCGATGGTACATTGTATGTATTTTGTACACCAGAGCTGGACGGAAAAGATTTTGTAGTTAAGGTGGATGGAAAAGAGGTAAGTCCTACGGGTTCAGGCATGAGCGGAGATGGAGTTTTTGTGATCAATATAGATGCTACAGGACTTTCCGCAGGAGAGCATAAGGTGAGCGTTACCGCAGAAGGAATTCCAGATGGAGAAGCTTCATTTACAGTAAAATAATATATCTGAATTTCAAAGGATATGAATCATTGTCAGGAGGATGACTATGAAACAAATGAAAAAACTGCTTGCATTTGTACTGGCATTTGCGATGATCATTACGATCTATCAGCCATCGGCAGTATATGCAGCAAAGAAACTGAGCCTGAGCGCAAAGACAATGACGCTTCAGGTGGGACAGAAAAAGACCTTGAAAGTGAAGAATGCAGGGAAAAAGGCCAAATTGAAGTGGTCCAGCAATAAGAAATCCGTTGCAACCGTTTCCAAAAAGGGAGTAGTAAAGGCAGTAAAAGCCGGAAATACTGTCGTTACCTGTAAGGTAACAACAAAAAATGGCAAGACAACCAAACTCACTTGCAAGGTTGCGGTTAAGAAAACAGCAAAAGTTACTAGTCTGACCGTTGGTTCGCAGAAAGAACTGGAAAAAGCTCTGAAAAATAAAAACGTCAGAAAGATCACGGTTGCAACGCAGGGAGCCGTTACATTTACGGTACCACAGGGCAATTACAGCAAAGTGGATCTGGTGATCAATGCACCGAATGCGGATGTTGTGAACAATGGAAAATTCAAGTCCATTGATATTCAGGCAATTAAGCCGAATACTTACCGCGAGAATGCGAAGGGAAATTCAATTAAAATTACTGCCGTAGATGCAAGAATTATTGTTGAAGCGGGTGCATCTTTGGCAAAAGTTTCCGTAACACAGGAAGGTGGAAAAATTAAAATTGAAGCATCAGGAACAATTGATGCAGTAGAAATTTCTGCACCGGTTATTGTTGATCTTGCTGTAGATGGAAAAATTGGAGAAGTAAATGTTAAAGCGGCTGCAGTACTTTCTGTAGAAGGAAAAACCACAACTGCAGTACCAATTAAGGTTAGTGAAAAGGCTGCAGGAGCAAGTGTTGTGTCCAGTACACCGGTAGATGTAAAAGCTGCCGCAGATATTTCTCTTACGCTTTCAAAGGGAGCAGAAGGAAGTAAAGTTGCAGCAACTGGAGAAAAGACAGAAGTTGCAGTAAAAAATGATACAGCTACGGCAGTTAAAGTAGAAACACCATCTGGGACACAGGAAGTGGCTACAGGTACATCGTCCAAGGTAAATTCAGATGGAAAGAATACCGAAACGACAACTACCAATCCTGGATACACCTATACTTCGCCAGATCCGTTGAAACTAACTAATATTATGGTTCGTTCTTCACAAAAGATTGCAGCATATTTTAATCAGACAGTTCCGGCAGAAATTGCGTCAGAGGCAGTGACGGTTACAGATGCAGCCGGGAATAAGGTGAACATAGATAAGATATACAGACATCAGCAGGACACACAGGCATATTATATGGAATTTTTAGAAAAATTGCAGACAGGGGAATATACAATAACAATAAGTATATCCGGCATAAAGTTTGTAAAGAAATTCACATATGATGGTTCTGTCTGGGCATCTTTGGATGCAGCAAAGAAAATTGTGCAGGCAGAAATGGAAAAGACACATATAGCTTCGGTATCGGGACTAAAGAGTGCGGAAATTTGCAGACATGCATTCGAAGAAGATTTAAAACAGGAACTGAGTAAAGATACAGAGGCTTGTAAGATTGAAAGATGGAGTGTGCAGACCCGTCCTTTCAAGTATGAGGAAGAATATCCAGATGAAACAGTAGAAAAAGACCATGCGATGGTAAGCATCTGGGTAGGAATTTATAAGGGCGATGCAAATTATATGATGAATGATTTTGTAGATTTTGCCTGTACAGGAGATGCAATTACAGTATCAGAGCCTACTATAGTAAAACAGTTAAAGGAGTCAATTGCTGTTTCTTATGAAACGGGATATGAATATGCTTGTGTCACAAGTGGTACAGCAATTTCTGATGTTCCGGAAGAAAAATGGGACGGTTACGCAGACAGACTTGGAAATTATGAAATCAAAAATCTTACAAATAATACAGAGTATGTTTTATACAAACGTCTCAAAGGCTGCTCTGAAATGTATGCGCAGACAACGTTTTCTTTAGATAAAAATGCCGATGAATTTGAAATAATATTGAAAGAACCGGATCAGACAACAATTAATTTGGAAACTGTAACATCCGGAAGTGCAATTGCGGTAGATTTTGGAAAAGGAATGTTGAAATATACGTATGGAACAGTGCCGGACGAGTTACAGGAAATTGGTTCTATTTCCTTTGAAAATCTGAAAATTCAACAAAATGGTTACGATTGGAACAGAGTAAGTCAGGAAACCGGCTGGGGCATTGTAGATATTCATTGGAATGATGAACTGTTTCATGAAGGAAGTAATACAGTAAAATTTGAAATATCGTTTGGTTATGCAAAAAATGATGGAACTATCGTAAAACAATCAAAGTCGGTTGAAATTACGGTGAATTTTACAGTACAATAAAAAGAATTTAGCATTAAATGAAGAGGGGCTGTCGTATGAACTTTAGTTTGTATGACAGCTTCATTTAGTTTATCAAGATCGACCATAAATATGGAAATATGGATTTATAAAAATTTAATTTGCTATCAGAATCAATATCTTTTACAATAAAATCACATACGTTCTTTTGGGGAGATTTTTTGACGGGGATTTTTATGTAAGAGGAGGTTTTATTTGAATACAGAGATAAAGAATGCCATACAGGCAGCTGATAGTGAGGCACAGTATGATGAAAGCGCAAAGCGTCTGTTAGCACAAAAGTATGTATTGGCTCACATTTTAGTTAGAACAGTGGAAGAATTTCAAGGGATGGAAATCGAAAAAGTAGTTTCCCTGATAGAAGGAGATCCATATATCAGCAAAATACCAGTTGCGTCCGGACTGACCAATAAGGACAGGAATGAGGAAGGGAAAAGGATTGTAGGACTAAATACAGAAGCCGGAGAAAGAAATGAAGGACTGGTTCGATTTGATATTATTTTTTATGTGCGAATGAGAAACGGGTTGGCGCAGATGATTATCAATGTGGAAGCTCAAAAAGATGAACCCGGCTCGTATCAGATTTTAAATCGGGCAATTTTTTATGTAAGCAGACTGATTTCGTCACAGAAGGAACGGGATTTTGTAAAATCGAATTATAATGATATAAAGACAGTCTATAGTATATGGGTTTGTATGAACATGCCGGAAAACAGTATGTGTCATATTCATTTAACAAGAGAAGATTTACTCGGAAAACATAATTGGAAAGGAAATTTGAATCTGGTAAATATTGTGATGATCGGCTTGACGAATGCGCTTCCGGAGAGTCATAATGAATATGTGCTGCATAGACTGTTATGTGCCATGTTTTCTAATGAATTATCACAACAGCAAAAAATGAAAATTATGGAACAGGAATATCATATTCCAATGGAAGAAAGTTTTAAGGAGGAAGTGAGTATTATGTGTAATTTGAGTCAGGGCATTAAAGAAGCTGGAATTGCCGAGGGGCGAGAAGCCGGAATTGCCGAGGGGCGAGAAGCTGGAATTGCCGAGGGCAAGCAAAGAGAAATTGAAAAAGTAATTTTAAATATGCATAAGAAAGGGTACTCGTTAGAACAGATTATGGATGCAACAGAATTGGAAGCAGCTGAATTAGAAACCATAATTGAAAAATTAAAATAAAGCATCGCAAAGACATTGGTAAAAGTGTTTACGGTAGTTGAAAGAATTATAAGCAAATACCTTATAAAAAAACGCATAAAACAGAATAAAGAATAAAAATGCAGGTATAATTGCATAAAATATCAAAAAAGGCGCAGTGAGTTACAACATTGCACCTTTTTTGTTTTGTGCAAAATCTTTTTCATACAACGGAAATGTATGTGAAAAGTGTATAAAATGCATAAGAAAAACTTGGAATTTCCGTCAATTGAATAAACGGTTGCGCAAGTGGTATAGTGGACATATCAATAAAACAAACGGTTGCGCAACACGATAGGTCTGGTGATAAGGGAGAGGATATCAGAACTATCGTGTTTGTGTCCAAAGAGGGAGGATCGTGTATGAAAGAGAAAAAACATTGGAACAGGAGAGTGCTCAGTTTTTTTCTGGCACTTGCTATGGTGATTACACAGCTTGGGGTGTGGAATGCCGGAAAGGAGAGCGTACAGGCAGCGGAGAATAGCAGTTTCACATTGTATTATTACAATGAAAGCAAGGAGCCGTTGTATGTGAATATATGGAGTTGGGCTGGAATTTCATTTGCAGAAGATGTAGAAGTGACTTCTGAATTTGGATGGAATCATGATCTTGCCGTTATGAAAGCCGTTGATGGAAATGAAAACTGGTATAGTGTAACTATTAAAATTTTGGATGCAGAGGCAGATGATGGATTTACCATTTATCAGAATGGAACAGGAGATGACAATATACTGGTACAATATGACAGTCAGTATAATAACCAAAGCGATTATGCGAATTTTGTTTCCGGAACGGAGAGCGCTTATGCAGTAAAAGATGAAACCGTATATACAAATCTGTCAGAAGCTGGATTGAATATGGAAGATCAGGCAGACGATGATGACAATTCCACTGAATACAATCTGCAGATCACAGCAGATAACACTACAGTAGAAGCAGGTGATACAGTTAGTCTGACAGCCGTACTGAAAAAGGGACAGACCGAAATCACCGATTTAGAAGCAGCAGGGCTGCATCTGTACTGGTGGAATAATACAACAAACAGTTCCGGTGAATTTATAAATTATGATGAAAGTAATGGTTATTCACTCACCTTGCAGACAACTTTAGGAACGCTTGGAACCAACGAAATTCAGGCAAAACTTCAGGACGCAGAGTGGAAGGATATTGTGATAAAGAAAATAGAAATTACAGTGAACGAGGCATCCAACAGTGTAAAAGATGCACCGATCGATGTAACAAAAGTAAACAATTTGTCTTCTGATTTTATCATGGGAATGGATATCTCCTCCATGATCTCTGAATTACAGAGTGGTGTGGTATACCGTGACTATGACGGAAACGAACTGACAACGCTTGATGATATCTGCAGGTTTATCAAAGAGCAGGGCATCAATCACATTCGTGTCCGTGTATGGAATGATCCGTATGATGCCAATGGCAACGGCTATGGCGGAGGAAACAATGATGTGGCAAAAGCAAAGGAATTTGCAGATGCATGCCGTAGTGCCGGACTGAAAATGTTAGTTGACTTCCACTGCTCCGATCTGTGGACAGATCCGGGCAAGCAGCAGGAACCGAAAGCATGGAAAGGTTACACCCTTGAACAGAAAAAAGAGGCATTAAATACTTATATCACAAAATCCTTAAATACCATTGATCCGTCAAAAGATGTTGTGGATATGGTGCAGGTTGGTAATGAGACAACGGGCGGATTTATCGGTGAGACAAATGTCAGCAATATGTGTGTATTATTTTCAGCGGGCGCAGCCGGTGTAGAAATGTACAATCCGGATGTCAAAGTCGTCATCCATGTGGAAAGCCCACATAAAGGAACCATGGTAACATGGGCAGGAAATCTGCAGGACAACAATGTTGATTATGATATTCTTGCCACCAGTTATTATCCATACTGGCACGGAACATTAGATAACTTAAAACAGCAGTTTGAAACAGTAAAGAATACATATCATAAAGATGTGATGGTAGCGGAAACCAGTTATGCTTATACGTTAGAAGACAGTGACGGACATGACAATACAGTGCGTGTTGGAAATAATGATAACGGAGCTGACACAACGGAGCCGTTTACCGAGCAGGGACAGGCAACTGCAATCCGCAATCTGATTAATACGGTAAATGAAGCTGGCGGACTGGGTGTATATTACTGGGAGCCGGCATGGCTGACCGTCGGAAATACCCAGGGACTTACCGGAGATGCATACAATGCACAGGTAAAGGAAAATCAGGAAAAGTGGGAAAAATACGGAAGCGGATGGGCTTCAAGTTATGCCAACGAATATGATTCGAAAGATGCAGGCAAATGGTATGGCGGTTCTGCAGTTGACAATGAAGCCATGTTTTACCCGGATGGCACTGCAACTCCTGCACTTCATGTATGGAATTATGTAAAAACGGGTGCTGTTTCGAATCTGGTAAGTGTAGAAGGATTTGATTCTGCACTGACACAGACGATTACTGCAGGCAGTGATTTTACACTTCCGGATTCCGTGGAAGTTACGTATTCCGATAGCAAAACACCGGTAGCAGAGGCGGTTACCTGGGATGAAGCATCTGTAAAAAAGGCGGATATGTCAAAGCCCGGAACTTATCAGGTTTCCGGTACAGTTTTTTTGAGCAAAGAAATTACAAGAGGTGCTTATAAAGGAAAAACCAGTGTAGATGTTACACTTACTTTACAGGTAAAATATGCAAATCTGATTACAAATAAAGAAGCGGTTGAATTGGACAGTGGAGAATACTTTACCGTAGACGGAACCACGTTCAAGGGAATTCCTTCCGCAGAGAATGCAAAGAGCGGAAAAAACAGTATGGGCTGGTACGGAGCATCCGCAGCAAATGGTTCTGTTACATATAAGAAAGCAATTACGCTGGAAAAAGGAACCTATACATTGGAAGCATATGCCCAGGGGGCACAGTCAGATGTAACCATGCAGATATTAAACGCAGAAGATGACAGTGTATTATTTACCGGCGAAGCCACAGCAATGACCGCATGGGGAGACTGGCATACACCGAAGGTAACTTTTACACTGGATAAGACAAAGAGCGTAAAACTTCGTGTATGCGTAGAACATGAAGATGGCGGATGGGGTGCAGTGGATGTGCTGTATCTGCATAAGGATGCATTATCTTCGGAAGGAAAGGATGATACAAATACTTCCGGCAGCTCATCCTCCGGTGGCTCATCCTCCGGCAGCGCTGCAACCGTCACTCCATCTGATGATACAAAGAAGGATGACAAGCCAGAGCAGACAACCGAATCAAAGAACGTAACGGCAACGACTGCTTCTGGGGAGAAAGCAGAAGTAACGGTTACCGTGACAAAAGATACGGCTGGAAAAGTAACGGAAGCAAGTGCAGAAGTGACAGGTACCAAGGCAGAGATTTCTGCAGATATGGTGAGCAGGATCGTGGAAGCTGCCGGAACAGACCATGTGGCAATTACTGCAAATGTTACCGATAAAGAAGGAAATATCAGATATACAGTAACCGCAGATGCAAAAGACTTAACTGCAGGAAACAAACTGAGTGTCGTTGTTGTGGATAAGAAAACCGGAGCGTATAAACTGGTGAATGCAAAGACGTATACCGTTGGAAAAGATGGCACATTACATGTGAATCTTGCCGCAGGTTCGGATTATCGGATGCTTTCTGCAGCAGAAATAAAAAATGTGGAAAAAGCGGTTTTAAAAACGGTCGCCGTAAAAAAGACGACAGCTTCCATCAAAGCGGGAAAGAATACAAAGATACAGTTAAGCAGTAAGCTTGATCTAGATAATGTAAAAAAGATTACATATACATCTGGTAAAAAGTCTGTTGCAGCAGTAGATAAAAACGGAAAGATTACAGCAAAGAAGAAGGGAACCGTCACGATCAAAGCAAAAGTAACACTGAAGAACGGAAAGACAAAGACAGTTTCCATGAAAATTAAAGTAAAATAACATTGTGAGGACAGTGGTTTTGTGATAAAATAAAAAAAAGAAATTGTATTCTTTGAGACTTATCCGGGTATCTTAAAGGATAAGACAGGTGAAAAGGATTTGGGGATTAATTACAAAAGGAGATGGAATCATGTCAGCAACGGGGTTATTTATTTTTCTGATTGCGATTATCGGGATTGCGGTACTTGGGGCATTGATCGCAGTGATTGCAGCAGTATCCGGGGCATCTGCAGCTATTTCGGATGAAGAGGATGGACTGGAGGAGAACGCATAAAGCAGTCAGAAAATAACGGACAGAGTACAGGAAAGAAAGACGTTCGGAAACGGATGTCTTTTTTTTGTTTCTAAAAAGAAAATAAAGCTTTCGGAAATCCTCTTGTAAAAAAGAACCGATTATCGGTATAATGAAAAAAAACAGGCGCTGGGAACTGTGTTCCACTTCCAATGCGTCTGCTTTATTCAGCAGAAGAAAAATTTACAGGAGGAAAACATGATTTCAAAGTACAGTGTGAAACGTCCTTATACCGTGCTTGTGGCAGTTGTGCTGGTCATCGTGCTCGGTGCGGTCTCGTTGTCAAAAATGACGACAGATCTGCTTCCGGATATGAGTTTTCAGTATGCGCTGGTTGTCACAACCGATATGGGAGCAAGTCCGGAACAGGTGGAAAGTGATGTGACAGCGCCGATTGAATCAGCGATGGCAACAACGTCCAACATTAAAAATATCAGTTCTGTTTCCTATAACAGTTATTCCGTCGTAACACTGGAATATGAGCAGAATGCAAATATGGATTCGGTGGTGATCGAAATCCAGCAGAGTCTTGACCAGGTATCCGGGCAATGGGATGATTCCATCGGAACACCTATGATTATGAAAGTCAATCCGGACATGATGCCGGTGCTGGCTGCAGCGGTGGATAAGGATGGCATGGATGCGAACGCACTTTCCGATTATGTGAAGAATGATCTTGCGCCGGCACTTGAAAGTCTGGAAGGAGTGGCTTCTGTCACTACGACCGGGCAGCTGGAAGAAAGCGTAGATGTAACACTCGATCAGGACAAGATAGACGCATTAAATAAAAAGATTCAGAAGAAGATCGATGAACAGTTTGAAAAGTCCCAGAAAAAAATTGATGCGGGGAAAAAGAAAGTAGAGAGTGGAAAGTCTTCCATCAGTCAGGGATCGGAGCAGTTAAACAGCGCGATTAATCAGACGATGGATCAGCAGAAGAAGCTCTACAAGACGGAACAGGATTTAAAGAAACAACTCACAGAGTTAAAAAAACAGAAAGCTTCTTTGGAACAGATCCAGACCGGTATTCAGACCTTTATGAAGTCGGATGCCTATACCGGAATCGTGACGGTATTAAAAGATAACCCGCAGCTTGCAGAGAGCAGTGAGATGCAGGCACAGATCAAACAGGTTAATGCGGTTGTGAAAAAGCAGTTTTCGGCGTTGTCCTCGCTTGGAATCACAGTAAATACCTATGAGGATCTCCCGGCGGCATCCGCAGAAGTGGGAAAACTCCTGACCAAAGTCAATACAGGAATGAAAACCATTGAACGTGCACAGCAGAAGGTAGAGAGCGGAAAAGTCAGCCTGGCCTCGGCTTTAGATACGCTGAATGCCAATGCATCCATGACGGCACTTCAGGTCAGTGCTTCTTCTACCGAACTGACCAATGCAGCCTCCTCCTTGGAGAGCGCACAGAGTAAACTGGATGAAGCCAAAGATACGGCACATGATTCCGCGGATCTGAATAAAGTGCTGAGCAAGGATACCATCACAAGCCTGCTTGCCGCGCAGAATTTTGATATGCCGGCGGGATATGCCATGGATGGGGATACTGAGTATCTGGTACGTGTGGGAGATGCCGTGCAGGATGTCAGCGAATTAAAAGGCCTGCCGCTTGTGGATATGGGAATTGATGGAATTGATACAATCCGCCTTTCGGATGTGGCAGAAGTCAAAGTGACGGATAATTCCGATGAGACGTATGCCGTGATTAATGGCAATCCTGGCATTATGCTTTCGATGGAAAAACAGACCGGATATTCTACCGGAGAAGTTACGAATCGTATCCTGGATAAATTTAAAGCGTTAGAAAAAGAAGATTCCAAGCTGCACCTGAATGTATTGATGAATCAGGGCGTATACATTGACATGATTGTAAACTCTGTAATGCAGAATATGATCTGGGGGGCAATCCTTGCTATTTTGGTATTGCTGCTGTTCCTGAAAGATATCAAACCGACAATCGTGATTGCATGTTCCATACCGCTTTCCGTTGTCGCTGCAATCGTGCTGATGTACTTTACCGGAATTACCTTAAATATTATTTCCATGTCCGGACTGATGCTTGGTATTGGTATGCTTGTGGACAACTCAATTGTTGTCATCGAAAATATTTATCGTCTGCGCGCAGAAGGCTATTCCATCCGGAAAGCAGCGGTAGAAGGATCAAAACAGGTGACGGGTGCGATCATTGCGTCAACGCTTACCACGATCAGCGTCTATGCGCCGATTATTTTTACAGAGGGAATTACCCGGCAGCTGTTTGTGGATCTTGCCCTGACGATTGCATATACCCTGGTAGCGAGTCTGGTCGTGGCATTGACGTTTGTCCCGGCGATGGCTTCTGTTACACTCAGAAAAACAAAAGATATCCGTCATCCGTGGTTCGATGCCGCCCGGGAATGGTATGGCAGAGTGCTGGAGTGGTGTCTGCGTTTCAAACCACTGGTACTGATTATTGCGGTGGTTCTTCTGATCGGAAGTGCAGCACTGTCACTTTCAAAAGGCTTAAACTTTATGGATATGGATATGGAGACAAATCAGCTTTCCGTCACGATTTCTGCAAAAGAGGGTGAGAAACTGACCTTTGAGGAATTAACACAGGCATCGGATGATGTGATTCAGAGAATCTCAAAAATCAAAGGAATCAAGACGGTCGGAGCGATGGCTGGTGGAGATTCCACGATGAATCTGATGGGTGGAGGAAATGACAGCGTCAGCATGTATATCCTGCTGGATGAGGACTCCAAAGTCAAAGCATCGGATGTGGAAGAAAAAATTGTCAGCAGGACGAAAGATCTGGACTGCAAAGTAGAAACCAACAGTTCTTCCATGGATTACAGCAGTTATTTCGGCAGCGGTCTTTCCGTCAGAATTAAAGGAAATGATATTGATACGCTGCAGAAGCTTGCCAAAGAAGTGGCAGATGTGATGAAGCAGACAAAGGGAACCGTGGATGTGGACGATGGTCTGGAAGATATGGAACCACAGCTTACCATTTCCGTGGATAAAGAAAAAGCTGCGGAATACGGATACACGGTTGCACAGGTATATCAGCTTGTCAGTGCGAAGATGGCAGACAGCAAGAGCGCAACCACGATTTCCACAGACATCAAAGATTATAAAGTCTATGTGCAGACACAGGAACAGACGGATACGAAACTGGACGATATCAGACAGATGACATTTACCCACACAGACAAAGACGGAAAAGAAAAAGAGATTCCTCTTACGAAAATCTGTGAGATGAAAGATACGACAACACTCAGCACCATGAAACGGGATGCACAGACACGTTATATTACGGTATCCTGTGGTGTGGATGAAGATCACAATATCACACTGCTTGGCAATAAAATTCAAAAGAGTATGGATAAGCTGAATGTGCCGGAAGGCTATCATATCGAAATGACCGGAGAGGACGAGACAATCAGTGATTCCATGAGCCAGCTGGTTCTGATGATGATACTGGCAGTTATCTTTATTTATCTGATCATGGTGGTACAGTTCCAGTCACTGGTTTCTCCGTTTATCATTATGTTCTCGATTCCGCTTGCCTTCACCGGAGGATTTATTGCTCTGCTTCTGACAGGGCAGGAAGTCAATGTCCTTGCAATGCTTGGATTTATCATGCTGGCAGGTCTTATTGTAAACAACGGTATTGTACTGATTGATTATATCAATCAGGCAAGAAAAGCGGGTGTTTCTAAGCATGAGGCGATTATTTCATCCGGAAAGACCCGTGTTCGTCCGATTCTGATGACGGTACTGACCACAGTTCTTGCAATGCTGACTACGGCTCTTGGAATCGGTGACGGTTCCGACATGATGCGTCCGATGGCAATCACACTGATTGGAGGACTGGTTTATGGTACCGTTCTGACGCTGATTGTCATTCCATGTATCTACGATATGTTCCATCGGGAAAAGAACATGGTAGAAGAGGAATTATAGTGAATTTCACAGAAATCTTCTTGACAAAAAAGAGAGCCGCAAGTAAGATTAAATTATGTATAAAAAAGTGATGATGGAGAGGAGTACACATGGAATTCCTGAAAGAGAAGGATATTCATTGAAGTGGAGCATTGGCAGAGTTTTCGTGCAGAATGTTCCTGCAATGGCTGTAAGATATCCACAGGATGCAGTGTGGAAGGTAGCTCCGGAACTGGAAGGTTGAATGTGGTACATTGCCCTGTAGGCATTCCCGGATCGTCCCCGTTAAAGGACATGATGAGTATTACAAAGGTGGTACCGCGAGAGTTTTCGCCCTTTGTGCAGAAAAAGAAAAGGCTTTCTGTACAGAGGGCGTTTCATTTATATTAAGGAGGAACACATGAGCAAAGAATTAAGTAAAACATACGATCCGAAAGATATAGAGGATCGTCTCTATAAGAAGTGGGAGGACAATGGGTATTTTCATGCAGAAGTAGACCGCAGCAAGAAACCGTTTACCATTGTGATGCCACCGCCAAATATTACCGGTCAGCTTCACATGGGACATGCACTGGATAATACCATGCAGGATATCCTGATCCGCTATAAGAGAATGCAGGGATATAATGCACTGTGGCAGCCGGGTACGGATCACGCATCCATCGCTACAGAGGTAAAGGTGATCCAGAGTTTAAAAGAGCAGGGCATCAATAAGGCGGACCTGACCCGTGAAGAGTTCCTGGATAAGTGCTGGGAGTGGAGAAAAGAATACGGCGGACGTATAGTAAAGCAGCTGCGCAAACTTGGTTCTTCCGCAGACTGGCAGCGTGAGCGCTTTACGATGGATGAAGGATGTTCCCATGCGGTACAGGAAGTATTCACCAAGTTATATAAGAAGGGCTGGATTTATAAAGGTTCCCGTATTGTCAACTGGTGTCCGGTATGTAAGACTTCCATTTCCGATGCGGAAGTTGAGCATGAAGAGCAGGATGGATTTTTCTGGCATATCAATTATCCGGTTGTTGGAGAGGAAGGCCGCTTCGTAGAGATTGCCACCACACGTCCGGAGACACTGTTTGGTGATACTGCGGTGGCAGTAAACCCGGACGATGAGCGTTATAAAGATATTGTCGGAAAGACTTTAAAGCTTCCGATGACGGACCGCGAAATACCGGTGATCGCAGATGCTTATGTAGACAAGGAATTTGGAACCGGATGCGTAAAGATCACTCCGGCACATGACCCGAACGATTTTGAGGTTGGAAAGCGTCATAATCTGGAAGAAATTGTTGTCATCAACGACGATGCAACGATGAATGAAAAAGCCGGAAAATATGCCGGAATGGACCGCTACGAGTGCCGGAAAGCACTGGTGGATGATCTTAAGAAAGAGGGACTTCTGGTAAAAGTTGTTCCACATTCCCACAATGTCGGTGTGCATGACCGCTGTCATACAACGGTTGAGCCGATGATCAAGCAGCAGTGGTTTGTAAAGATGGATGAGATGATCAAGCCGGCTGTGGAAGGTGTGAAGAACGGAGATATCAAACTTCTTCCAAAGCGTATGGACAAGACCTACTTTAACTGGACCGACAACATCCGTGACTGGTGTATCAGCCGTCAGCTGTGGTGGGGACACCGCATTCCGGCATGGTACTGCGATGACTGTGGCGAGATGGTAGTATCCATCGAAAATCCTGGCAAGTGTCCGAAGTGCGGATGTACACATATGACACAGGATCCGGATACGCTTGATACCTGGTTCTCTTCTGCACTGTGGCCATTCTCTACGTTAGGCTGGCCGGAAAAGACCGAGGATCTGGATTATTTCTATCCGAACGATGTGCTGGTAACCGGATACGATATTATTTTCTTCTGGGTTATCCGTATGATTTTCTCCGGATATGAGCAGATGGGTAAGGCACCGTTCCATACCGTACTGTTCCACGGACTGGTACGTGACTCCCAGGGACGCAAGATGAGTAAATCACTGGGCAATGGTATTGATCCACTGGAAGTCATTGACAAGTATGGCGCAGATGCACTTCGTCTGACACTGATTACCGGAAATGCACCGGGAAATGACATGCGGTTCTACTGGGAGCGTGTGGAGGCATCCCGTAACTTCGCCAATAAAGTATGGAATGCATCCCGTTTTATCATGATGAATCTGGATGGATTTGAACTCCATACGCCGTCAAAGGATGAGTTACATGCAGCAGACAAGTGGATTCTTTCCAAGGTGAATACCCTTGCAAAAGATGCCACAGAAAATATGGATAAATTTGAACTCGGAATTGCTGTACAGAAAGTATACGATTTCATCTGGGATGAGTTCTGTGACTGGTACATTGAGATCGCAAAAGTCCGTACCTATAAAAAGGATGAAGATCCGGTATCTGCCAATGCAGCACTGTGGACCTTAAAGACCGTACTGACCGAGGCATTGAAACTGTTACATCCGTATATGCCATTTATCACAGAAGAAATCTTCTGTACCTTACAGTCAGAGGAAGAGACGATTATGCTCTCCAAGTGGCCGGAGTACAAAGAAGAGTGGAACTTCCCGGCAGAGGAATCTGCCATTGAGCACTGTAAGGATCTCGTTAAGGGAATCCGTAATGTCCGCACAGAAATGGATGTTCCGCCATCAAGAAAGGCAAAGCTTTATATTACATCTGAGGATGCAGGGCTTCGCACTGTTTTTGAAGAAAATAAGGAAGTATATGTAAATCTTGCTTCTACCAGCGAGATTATAGTACAGGCAGACAAAAACGGTATCAGTGAGGATGCGGTTTCCGTTGTGATTCCGGGAGCAGTTCTTTATCTGCCGCTGGAGGATCTGGTAGATTTTGAAAAAGAAAAAGAGCGTTTGCATAAAGAAAAAGATAAGCTGACGAAGGAACTTGCACGTTCTAAGGGCATGCTTTCCAATGAAAAATTCTTAAATAACGCAAAACCAGAAAAGGTACAGGAAGAGAAAGACAAGCTGGCAAAGTATGAGCAGATGATGGCTCAGGTAGAAGCGCGGCTGGCACAAATGAAATAAATGGTTTCGGATTTCTATAGCAGAGAGGGGAAAATGCCATGGAAGATATTTCAATGAGAGGTGCGGTTGTCCGGATTTCACAGGATAGTATGGAAGCATATTTGACATTGCAGCCGCCGGAGGCCGGAGAGGGATACACATTATCAGAGCTGGTGCGGTATATCCGCACCCAGCGGGTAACCAATGGAATTGACGAAGCGGCGATCCAGGAGATGATCGATGGCGGAGTGTACATGAGAGATGTATGTATTGCAAAAGGACAGCCACCGGTCAATGCAGAAAACGGCCGCTATGAACTTCATTTCAATCCGGATGTGGATGGAAAACCAAAGGTCAAGGAGGATGGTTCCATAGATTACTGGAGCATCCGTACAGTGGAGATGGTAAAAGAAGGTCAGACAATTGCCACCTACTATCCACCAACCGAGGCGGTAAACGGGATGAATGTTTCGGGAAAGCCGATACTGGCAGTCCGTGGCAAGCCATTGCAGCCACTCCGCGGAAAAGGATTTCACTGTACAGAAGACGGAAGTACTTATATTGCAGACCTGTCTGGAAAGATTGAAATGTCAAACGGAAAGATCCGGATATCCGCAGTTTATGAAATTCCCGGTGATGTGGGAATCGGTACAGGAAATGTGGAATATCACGGAGATGTTATAATCCACGGTGGAATCAAACCGGGGGCAAAGGTAAGTACGAGTGGAAGTCTCACGGTAGACGGTATCTGCGAGAACTGTGTGATTGAAGCGGGAAAAGATATTGTCCTGCGAAGCGGTGTTCTCGGTGGAAACAAGACCAGTATTCGTGCAGGTGGGAATATCCACGCAAAATTTTTCGAATACTGTAAGGTGAAAGCCGATGGCTTTATTGAAGTGACTTATGCATTAGACAGTCATATGATCAGTTTTGATCATATTTATGTAACCGGAAAAAAGGGAAGTATCATTGGCGGATATGCCTACGCAATCAGTGGAATGGATGTGAATGTAATCGGAAATTCCACGGAAGTAAAGACACAGGTGCATGTCGGAGTCAGTGCGCAGATGCGGCAGGAACTGTCGGATCTGCAGAAATCCATTGAAGAAAATGGGGAAGTGATCAAGAAGATTACCACCGGGCTGAAACAGTTTGAACTGGTGGCTGCGCAAAAAGGAATTGATGTATCGAAAGATCCGCGCAGAACCGAGCTTCTTCGTGCCAAAATGAAAACGCAGGCAGATATTGCTGAAAGCCAAAAAGCGGTAGATCGTCTGGAAGAACTGGTCAAACGCGGGGAAAATGCAAAGATCAGTGTCGTACGCAAAGTGTATTCCGGATGTGTTGTAACCATTGACCAGCAGACGCTTACCGTAAAAGAACTGCAGGAATCCGTTTGTTTTCAGAAGAAAAAAGAAGGGGTTGTGATGATCTCTCTCAAGTAAACAGATGCAGTTCCTGTAATATTTCCGAGAAATAATGCGAATAAATTTACTTGCATATCCAATGCATTATATTATAATTAAGATACATGGGAACGCAGAACCTGTATATCGCAAAAAGGAGCAGGAGAAATGATTAATTTTGAAAAGGAGCTGAAAAATTTTCAGCCGAGTCTGGAAGTGGAAGAAGCCGAGGCGGCGATTTATAACCATGATCTGACAGACGTAACGGATATTATTACCGAAATATTGCGTGATGTACGTCAGAATGGCCAGCAGTTAGGACAGTAATGAAAAAGAGGAAGAAATGATTTGTTATAAATGTGGACAGGAGGTTGGGAATGCAAAGCGCTGCCCGAATTGCGGAGCAGATCTTTCCGTATTTTTGAAAGTGCGTCACATTTCCAACGCGTATTATAATCTGGGGCTGGAACAGGCGGGCGTGAGAAATCTTTCCGGAGCGATTGTCAGCCTGAAAAACAGTCTGAAGTTTAATAAATATAATATTGATGCACGAAATCTTCTGGGATTGATTTATTGCGAGACAGGAGAAGTGGTAGATGCCTTAAGTGAATGGGTGATCAGCCGCAGTTATCAGCCGAAGGACAATCTTGCCAGTCATTATCTTGATGAGATCCAGCAGGACCGGGGAAGATTGGATTCCGTAAATCAGACGATTAAAAAATATAACCAGGCATTGCACTATTGCAAGCAGGACAGTCGGGATCTGGCAATTATCCAGCTGAAAAAGGTACTTTCGCTGAATCCGAAGCTTGTCAAGGCACATCAGCTGCTGGCGCTTCTTTATCTGCAGGACAATAAGCTGGAACTGGCAAAAAAAACTTTGCGCAATGCGGGAAAGATTGATACAAATAATACAACCACCCTGCGTTATCTGCGCGAAGTGAATGCAAGACTGAAGGAAAAAAGTCCTTCCAAAAAGCCGAAGGATGATGATCTGATTTCTTATCAAAGTGGAAATGAGACCATTATCATGCCGAAGCGGTTTAAGGAATCTTCGATTGGGGCAACACTGGTATATATTGTGATCGGACTGATTGTGGGTACTGCGATTACCGCATTTCTGATCGTGCCGAGCGTTCGCAACAAGGCAAAAGAAGATGCACAGAGAAAACTGGTTGAAGCGAGTGATACCATTTCCACGAATGGACAGACAATCAAAGATCTGGAAGGACAGGTGGAGGATCTGAAAAATCAGCTGGAAGAGCAGACGACCAACAATGAAAAGGTCAAGGTTCAGATATCCACTTATGAAAATCTCCTGCAGGCATGTGTTTCCTATTATGGATCAAAGGATGTGACGACTGCGGGAAAGACACTGGATAAAGTAAAGACAAAGTATCTGTCCGACAAAGCCAAAACCATATATGATGATATCAATGGGGAGGTACAGGATAAGTATCTGAATCAGCTTTACAAGGAAGGCTATAGTTTGTACTCCCGTGGAAAGTATAAGGACGCCATCGATACATTAAAACAGATTACGGATGAGCAGGAAGATTTCCAGGACGGATCAGCTGCCTATTACCTGGCGCAGTCCTACCGGAAAAACGGGGATCTGAAATCTGCAAAACCGTATTATCAGTATGTAATTGAAAATTATCCGGATACGGAGCGGGCGAGAACGTCACAGAATTATGTAGACGCACAGGAATAAAAAGGAACACATTGCATTACAAAAGACACTACAGTACAGGTTACTGTCGGTGTCTTTTTTTGCTTATTTATAAAGAAGTAAGGGAAAGGAAGAGGTTTTATATGGAAGCAGCATATCGAAAGGAAGCGGACTGCATGATTGTGCCGATGCCGCGGGAGGTGGATCATCATGTGGCAGGCAATATGAGCAGGGAAATAGATCTGCTGGCGGAAAGCTGGCATGTTCACAGGATTGTATTTGATTTTGCGGGGACTGATTTTATGGACAGTTCCGGAATCGGTATATTAATAGGAAGAAAAAAGACGATGGACATGCATGCAGGAAAAGTGACAGCGGTAAATCTGGGAGAACGGGTGTATAAAATATTTGAAAAATCCGGGTTGTTTCAGATTATTTCATTGGAAGAGGAGGAAAAATAAAATGGTGCAGGAAAATCATATGCAGGTTCATTTTGATGCAAAATCCGTAAATGAGGGATTGGCACGCATGGTTGTGACCGCATTTATGACAAATATGAATCCGACGCTGGAGCAGATTGCAGATGTAAAGACAGCAGTGAGTGAGGCTGTGACAAATGCCATTATCCATGGATACGAAGATGAAACGAAACAGGTGGAACTGACCTGTGACCAAAACGGTCAGCAATTGGTGGTAACGGTGGAAGATCACGGAGTCGGAATTGAAGATCTTGAACAGGCATTGCAGCCTTTTTTTACTACAAAACCGGAATTGGAACGTTCCGGTATGGGCTTTTCCTTTATGGAGGCATTTATGGATCGGATTGAGGTACGGTCAAAAAAAGGAGAAGGAACACGTGTGGTTATGTGGAAATACATAGAAAGGGAACGTGAGCAGTAAGATACCGGCAAAAGAGGAAAATGGACGACAGAACATCCAGAGGGCGCAGCAGGGAGACCGGAAGATCAGGCAGCAGATGATAACCGAGAATATGGGGCTGGTTTATATGGTGGCGAAACGATTTGCAAACCGGGGAACCGATTTGCAGGATCTGACACAGATCGGAGTGATTGGTCTGATCAAGGCGATCGACCGGTTTGACACTTCGCTATCCTACTCTTTTTCTACCTATGCGGTTCCGCTTATTATGGGGGAAATCCGGAGATTTTTACGGGATGACGGTATGATTCATACGAGTCGCCAGATGAAAGAACATGCAAGAAAAATAGCAATTGTCAGAGAACAAATGAAAAGACACAAAATAAGGAGCCGACATTGCAGGAACTGGCGGAAAAGACAGGAATTGCCATTGAAGATCTGGTGGTGGCAATGGAAGCAGGAAGAGAGGTGGATTCTTTTTCACGACCGGTGACGGAAAATGACGGAAAAGTGCTGACTTTGGAAGAAAAGCTGGAGGATAATCACCGGTTTGAAACTCCGCTTCTGAATCATATTGCATTGAAACAGGCGATCGACCAGCTGCCGGAGGAAGAAGCACAGCTGATAAAATTTCGCTATATGGACAATCTTTCCCAGGCAGAAACAGCAAAGCGCATGGGGAAAAATCAGGTATCCGTATCGCGCAGTGAGCGGAAGATACTGGAAAAACTTCGCAGAAAAATGTTGTAGCTACCACTTACAGGTACAGGGAAAATCTGGTATAATTTGCACGTAAAAGATCATAAAAGGGAGAAATTAACATGGGAGAATATTTGCAGGAAGCCGTGTTGCCGGTGCAGTACGACAATTATGTGTTTGATCTGTACGGGACACTGGTGGATATCCACACAGAGGAAGATTTTCCAAAACTGTGGGAGAAACTGGCATTGTTTTTTGGATATTACGGGGCTATTTATGAACCGAAGGAATTGCAGAAGCGCTATGCGGCACTTGTCAGCGACTGTGAGCGCGCGTTGAAAAAGACGCTGGAAGAGGACAGGCATTATACGCATGAGGCATCTCCGGAGATTGAGATCGGGGAAGTGTTTGAAAAACTGTATCAGGAAAAAGGGATCGTGGCCGATAAGACCCTTGCCATACATACCGGACAGTTTTTCCGTGCGCTGTCTACCGATTATGTCCGTTTGTATCCGGGGACACAGCAGATGCTTGCCAGTCTGAAAAAAATGGACAAAAAAGTATATCTGTTATCGAATGCCCAGCGCATTTTTACCGCATATGAAATGAAGGTTTTAGGCATTACAAAATATTTTGATGATATTTTGATTTCTTCGGATTATCACACGAAAAAACCGGACAAACGTTTCTTTCATATATTGTTGGAGCGGCATAAGCTGGATGTGTCACATTCCCTGTATATCGGGAATGACAGCCGTTGTGATGTCGATGGTGCAAAAGGTGTCGGAATGCCGGTGTTTTATGTAAATTCCAATATTTCCCCGAAAAATGATGACGGAAAAGAGGCAGACTATATTGTAGAGAATTTTTGTGCCTGGAAGGAGGTAACCATATGAGTAAATTAAAATCAGGAAAAGTAGCAATTATCGGATGTGGATTTGTCGGTTCTGCATCTGCATTCGCCCTGATGCAGAGCGGATTATTTACCGAGATGGTGCTTTTGGATGCAAACCATCAGAAAGCAGAAGGGGAAGCCGAAGATATCGTACACGGAATTCCGTTTGGAAGACCGATGCAGATTTATGCCGGAGATTATGATGATATTGCGGATGCAGCCATTATTGTAATTACAGCAGGTGCAAATCAGAAGCCGGACGAAACGCGGCTGGATCTGGTAAACAAAAACATTGCAATTTTCCAGTCGATTATTCCGGAAATTACAAAAAGAGATTTTGAAGGAATTCTTCTGATTGTTGCAAATCCGGTAGATATTCTGACTTACACGGCGCAGAAACTGTCCGGTTATCCGGAAAAACGGGTAATTGGTTCCGGAACTGTGCTGGATTCTGCCAGACTGAAGTATCATCTGGGACAGCATCTGGGAGTGGACAGCAGAAGTGTACATGCTTTTATCGTGGGAGAACACGGGGACAGTGAGATTGCGGCATGGAGCAGTGCGAATATATCCGGAATACCGCTGGACAATTTCTGTGAGATGCGGGGGCACTATAATCATATGGAAGCAACGGAACGTATCGCCGCGGAGGTAAAACAGAGTGCCTATGAGATTATTTCCAAAAAAGGAGCCACATATTATGGAATTGCCATGTCAGTTAAGCGCATCTGCGAAGCAATCATAAGAGATGAAAAATCAATTCTGCCGATTTCGACCATGCTGCACGGAGAGTATGGAATCTCAGACGTGGTGTTAAGTCTGCCGTGTATCGTTGGCCGCGATGGCTATGAAACCAAGGTTCCAATCGATCTGGATCAGGAGGAAGTTTCCAGACTGCATGAGTCTGCAAATACGCTGAAAGAAGTTCTTTCGAAGTTCTTTGCCGAAAATTAGTTTTTTTGTGCTTGCATTTTTTGGAAGAAAGGGGTAGAATACCACAGTGGGTAGAGCAAAGGCGTCGTAATGTATGTACGACGCCTCTTTTTATATATAAAGTGTATGACCATATGAGAAATATACAAATATGACATATAGTTTATATAAAAAAAACGTTTTACTTTTTACAATATGACAAATATAATAGCTTTTGATTCAAAAGTTAAGAAAGGAAGTGAGACTGTTGGATGCGTTGGTAAAGAATCTGATGGAGGAGCTGAATTGCGATACCGTCTTTACAATCCCGCTGTTTGGTGGCATTCCGATCTATGAATCGGTTGTTGTTACATGGATCATCATGGCGGTCATTCTTCTTTTGTGTCTGATCCTTGTCAAAGGACTTAAAGTTGAGAATCCAAGCCGTAAGCAGGTAGTACTTGAACTTGCTGTTTCAAAACTGTATGGATTCTTTGAGGACACGATAGGAGAAAACGGTAAAGCGTACATTCCGTACCTGGCAGCAGTTGCCATCTACATAGGAATTGCCAACCTCATCGGCCTATTAGGCTTCAAGCCACCGACAAAAGACATGAATGTCACGGTAGCGCTTGCATTGATGAGTATCATCTTAATTGAAGCAGCAGGAGTGAGAAAGAAAGGAACCAAAGGCTGGTTAAAGAGCTTTGCGGAACCAATGCCTGTAGTTCTTCCAATTAACATTCTTGAGATATTCATCAAACCATTATCACTTTGTATGCGATTGTTTGGAAACGTACTTGGTTCCTTCGTTATTATGGAGTTACTGAAGATGGTGGTTCCACCCGTACTTCCAGCAATATTCAGTTGTTACTTTGATATTTTTGACGGACTGATTCAGGCATACGTATTTGTATTCCTTACAGGCTTGTTCATCAAGGAAGCAACGGAGTAACACACTAATTAACTGAGAAAAGAAAAGGAGAAAACATTATGTCAGCATCATTATTTGTAGCAATCGGAGCAGGAGTAGCAGTATTAACAGGTATCGGAGCAGGTCTTGGAATCGGTAAGGCAACAGGTTCTGCAGTAGACGCTATCGCAAGACAGCCGGAAGCAGAAGGTAAGATTTCCAAAGCATTACTTCTTGGTTGTGCACTTGCCGAGGCAACCGCTATTTACGGTTTCGTTATTGCATTACTTATCATTCTTTTCTTAAAATAATGATTACCTGCGTAATTATTACATTAAGAAAGGAGCAGTAAACTATGCTGAGTTTAAATCCATGGGATATCTTGTGGACGATCGTAAATCTGCTTGTTTTATATGCAATCTTTCGTAAGTTTTTGTTTCAGCCGGTCATGAATATCATTCATGAGAGAGAGGACATGATCAACAAACAGTTCGAGGATGCCCAAAAACAGCAGGACGATGCAGCGCAGATGAAGAGTGAGTATGAGAACCAGTTAAAGGGTGCCAGAGAAAAGGCAGATCAGATCATTCTCGATGCGAAGACGCGTGCACAGGAAGAATATAACAATAAAATGGAAGCAACCAGAGCCGAAGCAGATCATATGCTTGAGAAAGCAAAGAGTGATATTGCAAATGAGCAGGAAAAGGCAACAAGAGATGCTCAGGCAAAGATCGCAGAGCTTGCTTTGCTGGCTGCTAAGAAGATTATGAAGACGGGTGAAGCACATGACGCAGGCAGCAGTAAATAGTGCCAAGGTACTATACCGGCTGTCTGTCAGCAGAGAGGATGTCGAGAAAGCGGAAAAACTTTTCTTTATGACACCGCAACTGCAGAAAGTTCTGACGAGCCCGGTCGTACCGGCAGCAAAAAAGTATGAAATTATCGATCAGGTATTTGCACTGGAAACGACAGAAGATGTGCTGGTCCGGTACATGAAGACCATGTGCAGGATTGGTAACATGACCGAGATGCAGGATATTTTCCAATATTATTATAAATACTGGGATCAGATGCATCATGTGGTTCGTGCGGACCTGATTTATGCCGAGACTCCGAGCAAAGAAGAGGAGGCCGAGGCGAAAAAAATTCTGGATAAAAACTATCCGGATAGTGAGATTACCCTGACGCAGAGTGTGGATGAGTCGCTGATCGGTGGCTATGTTGTTAAGGTGGGATATAAAGAATATGACCACAGCTATGAAGGACGTCTGCGTCAGTTACAAAGAAAACTTACAGGGAGGTGACCCCTTTGGGCGCTATTAGTGCAACAGATATTATCTCCATTATTCAGGGTGAGATCGAAAATATCAACTGGGATGAACAAAGCCGTGAGACAGGTGAGGTCATCTGGGTCGGTGATGGAATTGTTACCGTATACGGAATTGATCATGCAATGTATGGCGAGATCGTAGCCTTTGAAAACGGAGTCAAAGGAATGGTTCAGGATGTCAGACAGAATGAAATCGGTATTATTCTTTTTGGTCGTGATACCGGAATCAAAGAAGGAACCAAAGTGGTTCGTACCAAGAAAAAAGCCGGTATTCCGGTCGGTGATGCGTTTGTAGGAAGAGTAATCAATGCACTCGGTGAGCCGATTGACGGAAACGGTGATGTAAAAGAGGATGATTATCGTCCGATCGAGCAGGAAGCTCCTGGTATCATCGACAGACAAAGCGTAGACACACCAATGGAGACCGGTATTCTTTCCATTGATTCCATGTTCCCAATCGGACGTGGACAGCGTGAGTTGATCATTGGTGACCGTCAGACAGGTAAGACATCCATTGCAACAGATACCATTATCAACCAGAGAGGCAAAGATGTAATCTGTATTTACGTTGCCATTGGTCAGAAGGCATCTACCGTTGCAAAGATTGTAAATACATTAAAGAAACATGATGCCATGGATTATTCCATCGTAGTATCTTCTACAGCCAGTGATCCGGCATCTTTACAGTACATAGCTCCATATGCAGGAACTGCCATGGCAGAATATTTTATGCACAAGGGCAAGGATGTTCTCATTGTATATGATGATCTGTCCAAGCATGCGGTTGCATACCGTGCAATTTCCCTTCTGCTTGAGCGTTCCCCGGGACGTGAGGCTTATCCTGGTGATGTATTCTACTTACACTCCAGACTGCTTGAGCGTTCCAGTCATCTGAGTGACAAGTTAGGTGGCGGTTCCATCACCGCACTGCCGATTATTGAAACACAGGCCGGTGATGTTTCCGCATATATTCCTACCAACGTTATTTCCATTACCGATGGTCAGATCTTCCTCGAGAGCAACCTGTTCAACGCAGGTATGAGACCAGCCGTAAACGTAGGACTTTCCGTATCCCGAGTCGGTGGTGCAGCCCAGACAAAGGCAATGAAGAAAGCATCCGGTAGTATCCGTATCGATCTGGCACAGTACCGTGAGATGGAAGTGTTCACACAGTTTGCTTCTGATCTGGATGATGCAACAAAAGCACAGCTGCAGCACGGAAAAGCTCTGATGGAGCTGTTGAAGCAGCCGCTGAGTCATCCGCTTTCCATGCATGAGCAGGTATTAACCCTGTGCATGGCAACGGACGGTGTATTCGATAAGATACCTACCAGACAGGTAAAACAGTATCAGAAAGATATTCTGGATTTCATGGATCTGAAACATCCGGAGATCGGAAAAGAAATTGAGCAGACAAAAGCTTTATCCGATGAACTGAGACAGAAAATCAAAGATGCTGCAGCAGAGTTCGCAGCAGAACAGTAAGCAGGTGTTACGATGGCAAATGCAAAAGAAATTCAGGATCGAATGAAGAGTATCAATGATACATTAAAGATTACAAATGCAATGTACATGATTTCTTCTTCGAAATTAAAGAAATCTAAAAAAATGCTGACGGACACAGAACCGTATTTCTTTACCCTGCAATCTGAGATGAGCCGTATTCTGCGGCATTTGCCGGATCTGGACAGTATTTATTTTAGGTCCACAGATGAGATTCCGGAAGAAGAAAAACGGATCGCTTATATGGTAGTTACGGCAGATAAGGGACTGGCAGGATCTTACAACCACAATATTTTAAAAATTGCGGAAGAGGAACTTGTAAAGCACCCGAAACGTCAGCTGTATGTGCTTGGTGAAGTCGGAAGACATTATTTTGAAGAACGTGGAATTGAGATCAACAAACAGTTCCATTATACGATTCAGAATCCGACATTGAACCGTGCACGAAATATCTCTGAGGAACTTCTCGAAGATTACCGTCAGGGAGAGTTTGATGAAATCTATATCATTTATACCTCAATGGTCAATGCGATGCAGGAAGAAGCAGAAATCCTGCAGCTGCTTCCACTGAAAAAAGCAGATTTCCACAACGTGGAGATTCCGCTGGATGTCAGACGTGAGGAGCTTGCCCTGCGTCCATCGGCAGATGCAGTGATGAATCGTATTGTTCCGGACTATGTGGTAGGATTTGTTTATGGTGCGCTGGTAGAATCCTTCTCCTGCGAGCAGAATGCCCGTATGATGGCGATGGAGGCAGCAACCAACAGCGCAAAGGATATGCTTCATGAGCTGGATATCATGTATAACCGTGCCAGACAGGCAGCGATTACCCAGGAGATCACAGAGGTAATTGCGGGAGCAAAATCCCAGAAGCGCAAGAAAAAGAGATAATGGAGGCCTAGGATGAAAACAGGAAAAATCATACAGGTTATGGGACCTGTTGTGGACGTTGAATTTGAAGACGAAGAATTGCCTGCAATCAGAGACGCTCTGGAAGTACAAAATGGTGACAAAAAATGTATCATGGAGGTTGCACAGCATATAGGAAATAATACGGTACGCTGTATTATGCTTGCAGCCAGTGAAGGACTTCACCGTGATATGGAAGTCATTGCAACCGGAAGCGGTATCAAGACACCAGTTGGTGAGGCAACACTGGGACGTCTGTTCAACGTATTAGGAGAAACAATTGATGACGGAAAGCCGATCGGGGATGCTCCAAAGTGGGTGATCCACAGAGAGCCGCCAGCATTTGAAGATCAGAACCCTGCAGAGGAAATCTTAGAGACCGGTATCAAGGTCATCGACTTACTTGCCCCATATGCAAAGGGTGGTAAGATTGGTCTGTTCGGTGGTGCCGGTGTAGGGAAAACCGTATTGATCCAGGAGCTGATCAGTAATATTGCAACAGAGCACGGTGGATATTCCATTTTCACCGGTGTCGGGGAGCGTTCCCGTGAAGGAAATGATCTGTGGACCGAAATGGGCGAATCCGGTGTACTTGAAAAAACAGCCTTAGTGTTTGGACAGATGAATGAGCCGCCAGGGGCTCGTATGCGTGTCGCTGAGACCGGACTTACCATGGCTGAGTATTTCCGTGATGAGCAGCATAAAAATGTGCTTCTCTTCATTGATAACATTTTCCGTTTCACACAGGCCGGATCAGAGGTATCCGCACTGCTTGGACGTATGCCGTCAGCCGTAGGTTATCAGCCGACACTGGCTACGGAGATGGGTGAATTACAGGAGAGGATCGCTTCTACAAAGAATGGATCTATCACTTCCGTACAGGCTGTATATGTACCAGCCGATGACCTGACAGACCCGGCATCGAATACGACATTTGCACATCTGGATGCAACAACCGTACTTTCCAGAAAGATCGTTGAGCAGGGTATTTATCCGGCGGTTGATCCTCTGGAGTCATCTTCCCGTATCCTTGAGCCGGATATTGTTGGGGAGGAGCATTATGAAGTTGCACGTAAAGTGCAGGAGATCCTTCAGAAGTATAAGGAATTGCAGGATATCATTGCAATTCTTGGTATGGAAGAGCTGGCAGATGAAGATAAAGTCCTGGTATACCGTGCAAGAAAGATTCAGAAGTTCCTGTCACAGCCGTTCCACGTAGCAGAGAACTTTACCGGTATCAAAGGTGTATATGTTCCTTTGAAAGAAACAATCCGCGGATTCAAGGCAATTTTAGATGGTGAGATGGATGAATATCCGGAGAATGCATTCTTCAATGCAGGAACCATCGAAGATGTCAGGAAGAAAGCAGAGCAGATGGAGCAGAACGCATAGCATAAAGAACGGAGATCATTATGGCAGGCAATACATTCTATTTAAAAATTATATCTGCGAACCGTGTGTTCTTTTCCGGAAGATGCCGTTCTCTGATCGTTCCGGAATATGATGGGCAGAAAGAAATTCTGGCCCATCATGAGGATATGGTCATCGCCATTGATGAGGGCGAGATGAGGTTTCAGCCGGAAGGCACGGATAACTGGGAATATGCAGTAGTCGGAATGGGATTTGTCGAGATCGTCAATAACCGTGTGACACTTCTCGTGGAGACTGCAGAGCGTCCGGAGGAAATCGATGTGGCAAGAGCCCGCGAAGCAAAAGAGCGTGCAGAGGAGCAGATGCGCCAGAAGCAGAGTATCCGTGAGTATTACCACTCAAGAGCTTCTCTTTCCCGTGCGATGGCACGTCTGAAAGGAACCAGCGGAAGAAAATAAAACAATAAAAAAGGATGCACGTTTTGTGCATCCTTTTTTTATCTGACATTATTCATTCATGGCAATCAGTTTCGCATACCATTGCAGGGAAGAAACCCATGCATGGGAAACATCCGGAATTTCGATGTTTTTAAGCACCAGCTGGCGGGAAACTTCCTGCCATTCTGCCGATTCGTATTTTACAATAAAGTGAAGCACTTCTGCCAGGGAACCGGTGCGCTCTAGAAGGGCGGCGCGGATCTTGCCCGATACACGTACCATGGAGAGGGCTTCTTCCATAGAACAATCCAGAATAATATCCAGAATCGAGAAAAGACCGGTCAGAAACAGTTCCTGGGAACGCATTGCCATGCCAAAGACCGGTGCAAGATTTTCTGCAAACTTGGCACGCAGCAGGGAAAGGCGCATCAGTTCATTAGGTTTGTCAGAACACAGTTTCTCAATGACGGTTGTCTGAATCCAGCGCGTCAGATCCTTCTGCCCCAGCATTGAGACAGCAACCCGCACGGAAGTGATTTCGGAATTAAAGGAGCGTGTATTTGCCAGCCGCAGCAGGGAGATGATAAGAGCCGTGTCCTGACTGATAATATCAGCCGCTTTGGTCAGGTCAAAATCATCTTCTTCAATCAGATTCAGAAGGGAAATGTAATTGATCTTCAGGGGCGATACTTTATGTTCGCCGCGTGTGACCGGCATACGGAAAAAGGTTCCTTCAAATAAAGAAATTGTTTCTGCAGGACTGAGTTTTCCGAATGTTTCCATGTCCGGAATGTTGCTGGCACAGATACAGATATCCGGATACAGTTTGCGGAAATAGAAAGAAGCCTTGACGGCATCTATTTTCTGGCAGTCAATCAGAATGTAGTCCATTTGTGACAGAATCGGTGCGTAGTCTTCGTAGCAGTGAACAGGAAGATTACGCATTGCAAAATGATATCCGAATTCGCGCAGTTCGCGGATGCGGTCTGTATACATGGATACCGGAGGAAATGTCTGGTCAATCAGGAGAATCGGTGCATGGTTTGTATTTTTGCACTCGGACTCCAGACTGCTGAAAATAGAGATATTATTTAAAGATACAAAAATCGGTTTTCCTCCGGAGAGTGTGGTGGTTCCAAGCTCCTGAATCAGTTCCAGCCCGTCTACATAGGCAGCTCCGTCAAACTGTCTGGAACCAAGAAGGCTTGGGTTCATAAGAAAGTTATTTTTTCTGGTAAACAGAGAATAAGCACTAACGGACATATTCCGGTCAAAAAAAGGAATGAGTGTAAGCATCATAAGCGTATCTCCTATTCTATCATGTAAATCCCTGATGTAAGTTTATCTTTGGATTTATTATACTATATAATGCTTAAAGAAACAAATATTTTGTGCAATGTGGTGAAAAAAGAAACAAAGCAGTTGACAAATGAAAGAGGATATGGGTAAAATACAAAAAGATAATAAACAGGGAGTAGTTTGCATCCGGTGTGTCCGGGTGTTGTGCAGGCCGTCATCACGTTACAGGAAAGCTGGAACCGGGCTGTACACGAAGAAACGAGACTTTTTATTGCATTATTCTGGTGCAAAAAAGTCCCGTTTCTTTTTTTGTACCACAACACAGGGAGGGCATGCCATGAAAAAATACTGGAAGTATTCCAAAGAGCAGCTAAGAGACGTATTTTCTACTACGGAGCAGGGATTATCCGAAATGCAGGTGAAAAAAATCCGGGAAACATGTGGGGAAAATATACTGGAAGAGGGAAAAAGACCCGGGCTTCTGAGGGTGTTTTTGTCACAGTTTGCAGATTTACTCATTGTCATTTTGCTGATCGCCGCGCTTATTTCCATGTTTTCCGGAAATGCAGAGAGTACGATTGTAATCGCGGTTGTCCTGGTGATGAATGCAGTTTTGGGAACGGTGCAGCACCAGAAAGCGGAAAAATCACTGGACAGTCTGAAAAATCTGTCTGCACCGTGTGCAAAAGTCATTCGGGAAGGGAAAAAGAAGGAGATCCCTTCGAGGGAACTGGTTCCTGGAGATCTTGTGGAACTGGAAGCTGGTGACATGGTTGTGGCAGATGGAAGGATTCTGGATAATTATTCTCTGCAGGTCAATGAGAGTGCGCTGACTGGAGAATCCACCAATGTAGAAAAGACACAAGGCAGTCTGCCGGAGGATCTGCCGCTGGCAGACCGCAGAAACATGGTATATTCCGGAAGCCTGGTCACTTATGGACGCGCACAGGTTCTGGTTACAGGAACAGGGATGCATACAGAGATCGGAAAGATTGCCGGGATGATGAATGATATCCGGGAGCGTAAGACACCATTACAGGTGAGTCTGGATCAGTTCAGCAGAAAGCTGGCAGTTCTGGTTATGGGAATTTCAGCAGTGGTACTGGGGTTATGTTTATACCGTAAAATGCCGCTTCTGGATGCATTGATGTTTGCGGTTGCACTTGCGGTAGCCGCCATTCCGGAAGCACTCAGTTCAATCGTGACCATTGTGCAGGCGATGGGAACACAGAAGATGGTAAAGGAAAATGCCATCGTCAGAAAGCTGAAGGCAGTGGAGAGCCTTGGGTGTGTATCGGTGATCTGTTCGGATAAAACCGGGACGCTGACACAGAATAAGATGACCGTACAGAAAGTTTATGTGGACGACAGGGAATATCTGCCCGGACAGCTTTCCATGGAAGAACAGCTGCACAGATATCTGGTCTACGATGCGGTGCTTAGCAATGATGCGACATTGGAGAACGGAAAAGGAATCGGAGATCCGACCGAATATGCCCTGTTGGAAATGTTTCGTAAAATTCCCGCACCGAAAGGGGGAATGATGGGCGAAGGCGGTTACCGGGAAGAAATGCTTCGAAGCTGTATGAAACGTCTCGAAGAGGTTCCGTTTGATTCTGAGCGGAAACGGATGAGCACAAGATATTGCCTGCACGGGGTCGGAACCATTCTGACCAAAGGGGCACCGGATGTATTGCTGGAACGCTGTGATTTTGTCCGGAAAAGTACCGGAATTGTTCCACTTGATCCGACGGAGACAGAAAAAATCAAAAAAAAGATTGCGGAATTTTCCGGGCAGGGACTGCGTGTGCTGGCATTTGCGTATAAAGAGAGTGAAGGACCGCTGACCATAGAAAGCGAAGAAAATCTGATCTTTCTCGGGCTGATTGCCATGATGGATCCGCCAAGACCGGAAGCCATTCAGGCGGTTGCCGATGCAAAGAGAGCAGGAATCCGCACGGTCATGATTACAGGGGATCACAAAATTACCGCGCGTGCGATTGCAAAACAGCTTGGAATTTATCAGGAAGGGGATCTGGCTGTGACCGGAAGGGAGTTAGATGCCATGAGTGAGAAGGAATTGCAGGAAAAACTGGAAAAAATCTGTGTATATGCCAGAGTTTCGCCGGAACATAAGATAAGAATTGTAAAGGCATGGCAGAAAAAAGGACGGATTGTTTCCATGACGGGGGATGGTGTCAACGATGCACCGGCATTAAAACGCGCAGATATCGGAGTGGCAATGGGGATTACAGGAACAGAAGTGGCAAAAGATGCGGCAGACATGATTCTTTTAGATGATAATTTTGCGACCATCATTCAGGCGGTGGTGAATGGAAGAAATGTATACCGGAATATAAAGAATGCTATTTTGTTTTTGCTGTCCGGCAATATGGCAGCGATTCTGGCGGTACTGTATACTTCACTTGCAGGACTTCCGGTTCCGTTTGCACCGGTGCATCTGCTTTTTATCAATTTGTTGACGGATTCGCTTCCGGCAATTGCGATTGGCATGGAGCCGGCAGATGCAGCACTTTTAGAGGAAAAACCAAGGGATCCTTCTGCCGGAATACTGACCGGTTCGTTTCTGGGGAAAATTGTGGCAGAGGGAGCGTTGATTGCGTGTCCGGTCATGACTTCTTATTATATAGGGCTGCAGCAGAGTACCGCGCTTGCAGCAACGATGGCTTTTGCAACGCTGACACTGGCACGCCTGTTTCATGGGTTTAACTGCCGGAGCAAAAAGTCCATGGCACGGGTTGGACTTGGGTCCAACAAGTACAGCATGGGAGCATTTTTTGGTGGATGTATTCTTTTGGGGCTGGTACTTTGCGTTCCGTTTTTTGAGAGGCTGTTCGATGTGGCGGAAATGGGAGTGCTGATGTATGGGTATATTCTGCTGCTGGCATTTGTGCCGACATTGGTGATTCAGATGGTAAAAATGGTCAGGGAAAAAATGCAGGAAGGTTTGTAATTTACTCCTCTTTACTTTAGCATGATAACATGATAATATGGTAAACATGTAGTAAACAGAAGAATTAATAATTAATGGAGGAACATTATGAAAAAGAAACTTGCAGTATTGCTGGTAGCAGCGCTGACACTTGGTATGACTGCCTGTGGTGCATCCAAAGGAGCGGGAGATACCGGAAAGAGCGAAAAGAGCATGGTATATGCAGTAGAGGCAGGATCTGCCGGAGAAGAAGCTGCAAAAGAAAAGGGATTTCAGTACAATTCCGTTTCGTCCCAGGCAGATGCCCTGATGGAAGTTGCTTCCGGTACATCTGATGCAGCGATCATTGACCTTCTGATGGCAGGTGCCATGATTGGTGAGGGCACCAGTTATCCGAATCTGAAGCATACAGACGAACTTACGACCGAGGAGTATGGCGTTGGATGCCGGAAAGGATCGGATCTGGCTTCTTATATCAATCAGGTGTTTGCTGACTCTTATAAAGACGGAAGCATGGAAAAAATTGCCGAAACCTACGGTGTTCAGGAAGCACTTGTAGAGCAGAAAGATGCCACCTTTGAACAGTCCCCAAAAGACAGTGACGTGGATTACATCAAGGGAAGAGGAAAACTGGTTGTCGGTGTGACCGATTTTGAGCCGATGGATTATAAGGATAAAGATGGAAACTGGATCGGTTTTGATGCAGATATGGCAAAACTTGTCGGAGAAAAACTTGGTGTAGAGGTTGATTTTGTAGAGATCGACTGGGACAACAAGGTCATGGAACTGAATTCCAAGAATATCGATGTCGTATGGAATGGAATGACTCTGACGAGCGAGGTAACTTCTGCAATGGAATGTACCAATGCTTATTGTAACAATGCACAGGTAGTTGTCGTACCAGAGGGGAAATAAATCATGTTCTGGACAGTAACACAGTCACTTTTGACAGGTCTTGCCACCACTTTTGAAATTTTTATACTGACACTGATTTTTGCGCTGCCGCTTGGGCTGGTGCTGGCATTTGGCCTGCTCAGCAAGTTTAAACCGCTGCAGCGTCTGGTTCAGATTCTGGTCTGGATCATCCGTGGAACACCTCTGATGCTTCAGCTGATCATTATTTTCTATGGACCGGGGCTCTGGCTCCATACGACCGTCTGGAGCGGAAATGAGAGCGGACGGATCACTGCAACCGTAGTGGCATTTGTGATTAATTATGCGTGCTATTTTTCTGTGATTTTCCGTGGAGGAATCGAGGGAGTTCCGGCAGGACAGAGGGAAGCCGGACAGGTGCTTGGCATGACAAAGCATCAGATCTTTTTCAAAATCACACTGCTTCAGATGATTAAGCGCGTCGTACCACCGATGTCAAACGAGATCATTACGCTTGTAAAAGATACCTCTCTTGCGCGTATTATTGCAGCCTATGAGCTGACCTTTGCCGGTGCTGCATTTATGAAATCCGATGGCCTGACCTGGCCGCTGTTTTACACCGGTGTATTTTATCTTATTTTTATTGGTATTTTGACGCTTTTATTTAATTATATTGAGCGTAAGCTGGATTACTTTAAGTAGGAGGATAACATGGCAATCTTAGAGGTATCACATATAGAAAAACATTTCGGCAGAACGAATGTATTAAAAGATGTCAGTTTCTCCATGGAGGAAGGCACGGCGCTTGCAATTATCGGATCGTCCGGCTCCGGAAAGACAACGCTTCTGCGCTGTCTGAATTTTCTGGAGCGTCCGAATGGCGGAACGATTACGGTTAATGGAGAGACACTGTTTGATGCATCAACAGCTGGAATGGAAAAAGATGCGGATCTGCGCAGAAAACGTCTGCATTTTGGCATGGTGTTTCAGTCATTCAATCTGTTTCCACAGTATACAGCGTTACAGAATGTGACGCTTGCGGAACAGCTTCTGGCACAGGAACGTCCGGATTTCAAACAGAATAAGAAAAAGATCTTGGAAGAAATTGATGCACACGGCCGACAGCTGTTAGAGCGCATGGGACTTGCGGAGCGTATGGATCATTATCCGCATCAGTTGTCCGGCGGACAGCAGCAGCGGGTGGCAATTGCGCGTGCTCTTGCCTTAAAACCGGATATTCTCTGTTTTGATGAGCCGACATCGGCGCTTGATCCGGAGCTGACCGGTGAGGTTTTAAAAGTCATCCGCACACTGGCAGAACAGAAAACAACGATGATCATTGTTACCCATGAGATGGCATTTGCCCGTGATGTGGCAGATCAGCTGATTTTCATGGATGGTGGTGTGATTGTGGAGCAGGGAGACCCGCACCAGGTGATCGATCATCCGAAGGAAGAGCGGACAAAGCAGTTCCTGACACGGTATGCACAGGGATAATTTTTACAAAACAAAATGAGATGGGAGCCATCGCAGAATCGTTACAGAAAACGAATCTGCGGTGGCTTTTTTGCATATATTTTACAATCTTTTACAGTAGCGCGATAACAGGAAAAAAGGAAAAGAGGTATGATAATAACAGTAAGAATTGTAAAGGATAGAAGTGAAAAGGAGTGCTTTTGCATGGTAAAAATTTATGTGGTAGATACCAATGTTCTGATTCAGGCACCTTATGGAATGCAGTGTTTTGAAGACAATCAGGTGGTGCTTCCGGTAGTTGTACTGGAAGAACTGGATAATCTCAAAAAAGCGGAAGGAGAGACTGGCGCAAATGTCCGGACAACGATCCGGATGCTGGAGGAACTGCGGCTGCAGGGAGATTTGCTGGAAGGAGTAACGCTTCCGGGAGGAGGAACGCTTCGTGTAGAGAAAAACTACCGTGATGTCGAACTGCCTTCGGATCTTCCGGAGACCAAAAGTGATAACCGGATTTTAAAAGTATGTCTGGGATTATCGCAGGAGAAACCGGAGCAGGTGGTGCTTGTCACAAAAGATATTTTACTGCGCATCAAAGCACAGATTATAGGAATTAAGGCTGAGGATTTCCTGACCGAGCAGGTACTTGGACATGACGCACAGTATCGTGGAAGAATCTGTGTCTATGCACCGGAAGAAAACTTTAAGGATTTTAAGAAAAAGGGGATTCCGGTGGAAACCATATATCAGGTGGATGAAGAGGGGAAAACTGTCATTCCGCAGTTGTATGAGAATGAATTTGTAATCATCCAGAGTGACCAGTCCACAAAGAAAACGCAGCTGGGAAGGGTAGAACATGGTGTGATCCGCAAACTGGAATACCGCAAGGCACAGCCTTATGGGGTAAGCCCGCGCAATGCCGGACAGTATTTTTTACAGGAGGCGCTCATGCAGCCGGCAGAGAAAGCACCGCTTGTGATTGTAAAGGGGATGGCAGGAACCAGTAAGACGTTTTATTCGCTTGCGGTCGGTCTGGAGAAAATGCTGAATAATCCGACAGGAGAGTACAGAAGAATCATGATCTGCCGGCCGAATGCACAGTTTGATGAGGATATCGGATTTTTGCCGGGAGATGAACAGGAAAAAATAGGACCGCTGATGCGCCCGATCATTGACAATTTAGAGCAGCTGATTGATTCCAATGAGCAGAGCCGCTATGAAAACGAGGCAGAGCTGCAGGATAAGGTGGAAGAAGTGTTTGACCGTGGAATTATTCAGGCGGAGGCGATGAATTTTATCCGTGGCAGATCCATTGTAAAAACGTATCTGATCATCGATGAGGCACAGAATATGACGCCGAATCAGATGAAGGGTCTGATTACCAGGGCTGGAAAAGACACAAAAATAATTCTGCTTGGAGATCCCAATCAGATTGACCGTCCGTTTCTGGATGAGAGGACCAATGGACTCAGTTATGCGGCGGAACATATGAAAGGAAGCCCTCTTTGCTGGCAGATCACTCTGACCGCGGAAGAATGTGAGCGTTCAAAGCTTGCGGCGGATGCGATCACACGAATGTAAGGAGGGACATCTGTGAACAGTTACTTATACGGATTTACAGAAAATGTATGATTACATACAGGCAGGTATGGAAAAAATAGAAAAAAGAAAGCAAGGAAACAGGTATGAAGGAAACAAAAAAAGAAACAAAAAGAGAAACGAAAAAAGCAGCATGTGCTTTTTCGTATGACGCGATAAAAAAAGATGAAGAAATTAATTTATTGATCGAGCGTGGAAATCAGGTACTCGGTGAGCTGGGATTTACCGAGCATTCCATCAAACATGCAGCCAAAGTGGCACAGGAAGCTGCCCGCATCTTAAATGAACTGGGGTACAGTGCCCATGAGATAGAACTGAGCAGGATAGCCGGGTATATGCATGACATCGGAAACAGCATTAACCGTAACGATCACGCCCATACAGGCGGCATCATGGCATATCAGATCCTCAAGGAGCGCAAAATGCCACTGTCAGATGCAATTCTTGTGGCAACTGCCATCGGACAGCACGATGAGGCAACCGGTACAGCAGTGGATGCGGTTTCTGCGGCACTGATTCTGGCAGATAAGACGGATGTGCGTCGCAATCGTGTGCGGAACCAGGTCATTGCCAATTTTGACTCTCATGACAGGGTCAATTATGCGGCATTGGGGTCGCATCTGGAGATTAAGAAGGAAAAGAAAGTGATTCAGATGGAACTGGAGATGGACGATACGATGTGCACGGTCATGGACTATTTCGAGATTTTTTTGCAGCGTATGCTGATGTGTAAACGTGCGGCAGAGGTGCTGGGATGCAGGTTTAAATTTCTTGTAAACGGCAACAAGCTGTGTTAATTATAGGACTTATCGCCTATTGTGATTACATCCTGAAATGTTTACAATGGGAGAGTCGGACGAATTGTGGAGGACAATCGGTCCGGTTAAAATGTAAACAAAAAGGAGAATACTATGAAAAAGAAATTAGCTGCGATGATACTGACACTTGCGCTGGCAGCAGGTGTAATGGCACCGGTACCGGCATATGCCGATGGAATTACGGTTGAGGAAACTTCCATGGACACAGCAACGGAGAAGGCGTTTGATACCGATTATACCGTAAAATGGGATGCGGATAAGGTATACTGGAACAAGGTTACGCTGGATCAGCAGGGAATCCTTCGGATTCATTTGAATGAGGAGGATCCGAAATCCCTGGAAAATTATGATGTAGCTGTTTATACAGCCAAAGGGGAAAAGATCTGGAAGATCATGATGAACTGTGCCGGGGTAGCAGAGGATAATTATGTGGGGCTTGCAAAGGGAACCTATTATGTATCACTGCAGTCACATTATCAGTTTCAGCCTTCTACGACGTATCGTTTTTCGTTTGAAAAAAATAATACCTGTGAGATTGAGCCGAACGAGAAGAAAAATGATGCTGTAGATATGAAAGTAAACATCATGTATACAGGATTTATGGAAAATACTTATGCCGGTGAGAAAGACAATGATGATTTTTATGCCATTACATTGAAAAAGGGACAGAGTTATAAATTTATCTGCGATGCCGATTCTCATAAAGGGAAAACAACAATTGTAAAATTGCTTGGTAAAACAACAAAAACAGATTTTTTCTGGCCATCTGTGGGGGCAGAGGATTTCTGTGTGTCATCCGGTGATGTGTTTATTGCGCCTTATACAGGAACTTATTATGCATATGTAAATAATTATTATGGAAAACAGTACAAGTACGAAATCGGAGTGAAAAAAATAAATCTGAAGGCTCCGACCGTATCTGTTTCTGCCGGAAAGAGCAGTGCAAAAGTAAGCTGGTCGAAAGTAAATAATTACAGATATGAGGTACAGTATGCAACCAACAGCAAGTTTCAGGGCGCAAAAAAAGTAAGTGTTCACGATCAGAAGACTTCTGTTACAATCAAATACCTTACTTCAAAAAAGAAGTATTACGTGCGGGTTCGTTCCTGTGCCAAGACAGAAAATGATAACAATAAGAAAGCATATTCTGCATGGTCGAAAGTAAAGACCGTTACCGTAAAATAAGAATAATAGACAGAATGAAAACCGTTGCAGCCGCAGCGGTTTTTTGTCTGGATATAGGATGAAATTTGTTCTTTACAAATAATAAATAAAAGCATATGATACTTTTATAAAATACTTTATTTAAGAGGAAGATTATGCCGGAAAAAAGAGAAAAACGCAATATAGCAAGAACTGAAATTATTAATTACATGTTGAACCATTCCGTTACATCAAAGGCAGAACTGGCAAAAGAACTGGGGCTTAGTATGCCTACAGTTCTGACAAATGTCAATGAGCTGATTGCAAAGGGACTGATTGTAGAAAATGGAGAGTATGCATCTACCGGGGGAAGAAAAGCCAAAAGCATAGGAATTAACAAGGAATATTGCAGGGCAATGGGACTTGTAATTACCGCTAATCATCTGGAAATGGTACTCGTAAATCTGGGATATGAAATCGAACATCTGAAACGTGTCCGTTTAAAATTTTCACCGGATATCGATTATAGTGTAAAAATTGCCGGGCAGGTACAACAGTTTCTGAAAGAATGCAAAACGGAGAAAGATATTTTAGGGATTGGAATTGCAATTCCCGGAATTATCGATCAGAATGAGAAGACAGTTCTAAAATCGCATGCTCTTCAGGTAGAAAATTACAGTCTGCGTTTTTTGGAACAGGCATTGGGATTTCCGGTTTATTTTGAGAATGATGCTAATTCCGCTATGCTTGCGGAAGATACACAAAAATATAACAATGCGATATACCTCTCCTTAAATCATACTCTTGGAGGGGCATTTTGCATTGATGGAAAACTGTTTCGTGGACAGAACCAGAAGGCAGGAGAGTTTGGACATATGATCCTGATTCCCGGAGGGGACAGATGTTATTGTGGAAAGCAGGGGTGTGCAGATGCTTATTGTGCGGCAAGTGTGCTGACTGGGGACGGAAAAAATTCTCTGGAAGTATTTATGGAACAATTGAAACAGGGAAATAAGGAAGCTGAACAAAAATGGGAAAGATATCTGGATCATCTTGCTATCCTGATATCCAATCTTCGGATGGCATACGATATGGATATTATACTTGGGGGAGATGTCGGAGGTGTACTGGCAGAGTATATGATTCCATTGGGACAGAGGGTATTGTCTTACAATGGATTTGACAGGGATATTTCTTATCTGAAAAATTGTTCTTATGAAAAAGAAGCATCGGCGGTTGGTGCGGCAAAACATTTTTTGTATGAATATGTAAAAGAATGCTGTTCGTAATGATGAAATTAAAAAAGTTCCTTCTTTACTGGCGTGTACATGCGGTAAAGAGGGAATTTTTTTGTTTAAAAATTTAGAAAAATTGTACAAAAAGTAAAATAAAAAATTGTGCAACTGGTAAAAACTCTCAAAAACTATTGACAAAACAGAGGAATGGGACAATAATGTAATTACTTTAATAAAACATTTTATAAAAGATAAAACAAAAGAAAAACAAATATAAAGGAGGAAACAATTATGTTACAGCAGGTAATGACAAATCCAGGAGAAATTACATTTAGAGAGGTTCCGGTTCCAGAAGTCAAGGATGATCAGGTACTGGTAAAAATCAGAAATATAGGTATCTGTGGTTCTGATATCCATGTATATCATGGAAAGCATCCGTTTACGAAATATCCGGTGACACAGGGACATGAGGTTTCCGGAGAAATCACAGAAATAGGGAAAAATGTTTCTGGGTTTCAGATCGGACAGAAAGTTACGATTGAACCACAGGTTTATTGCGGACACTGCTATCCGTGTCGCCATGGAAAATATAATCTTTGCGAGGAATTAAAGGTTATGGGATTCCAGACCACAGGTACGGCTTCTGAATATTTTGCAGTAGATGCATCTAAGGTAACACCGATTCCGGAAGATATGTCTTATGAAGAAGGGGCGATGATCGAGCCTCTTGCAGTTGCAGTTCATGGAGTAAAGCAGATGGGCGATGTAAAAGGAATGAATATCACAGTAATCGGCGCAGGTCCAATTGGAAATCTTGTTGCACAAACAGCAAAAGGGATGGGAGCAGCAAAGGTTATGATTACCGATGTCAGTGATCTGCGTTTGGAAAAAGCAAAAGAATGTGGAATTGATGTATGTGTCAACACGCTGCACAAAGATTTTGGAGAGGCTATGGTAGAGGCATTTGGTCCGGATAAGGCAGATGTGATCTATGACTGTGCAGGAAATAACATTACGATGGGGCAGGCAATCAAATATGCAAGAAAAGGAAGTGTGATCGTACTGGTTGCAGTATTTGCAGGAATGGCAGAGGTGGATCTGGCAGTCGCAAATGATCACGAACTCGATATTAAAAGTACCATGATGTACCGGCATGACGATTATGTAGATGGTATCCGTCTTGTCAATGAGGGAAAGGTACATTTGAAACCATTAATTTCAAAAACGTTTGCATTTAAAGATTATCTGAAAGCATACCAGTATATTGATGATAACCGTGAGACAACGATGAAAGTCATCATCAATGTGCAGGAAGATTAAACAGATGAAAAACGAATATGGAATTGTCGGAGTAGCCCACATAGGGCTCCCGACGAATGATTTAAAAAAGACAATCGAATTTTATAAAAGTCTTGGATTTGAAGTGATTTTAGAAACCTATAATGAAAAGGCAAAAGAAAAGGTTGCGTTTTTGCAGATTCAGAATTACTGTATCGAATCGTTTGAGAACGGACAGGCGGTAATGGCAGACGGGGCATATCAGCATGTCGCACTGGATGTGAGAGATATTGAAGAAATGTATAAAAAGATCTGTGAAAATGGATATGAAGTCATTACGGATGGAATTGAGCAGCTTCCGTTTTGGGATAATGGTGTAAAGTTTTTCATGATTAAAGGACCGAATGAGGAGAGAATCGAGTTTTGCCAGAAACTCTGATGAAGTAGGAGGAACGTATGGGTAGCGAGAACAGAAGTGGAAAAGTGCCGCTGATCAGCAAAATTGCATATGGTTTTGGTGATGTGGGATGTAATTTCAGTTGGATGTTTGTCAGCAATTTTTTAATGATTTTTTATACCGATGTATTTGGAATCAGTATGGCAGCAGTGTCTGCACTGATGCTGTTTTCCCGATTCTGGGATGCCATTAATGATCCGATTGTCGGGGGACTGACCGACAAGACAAAGACAAGATGGGGAAGATACCGTCCATGGCTTTTGGTGGCGGCACCGATTACGGCGGTGCTCCTTGTAATGACATTCTGGGCAAGACCAGACTGGAATCAGACTGCAAAAATTGTATATATGGTAATCACATATTGTCTCCTTGTTTTGGGATATACCTGTGTGAATATTCCATATGGAACACTCTGTGGAGCAATGACACAGGACATTGATGAGCGTGCAAAAATCAACACTTCCCGTTCCGTTGCAGCAATGATTGCAATCGGTGTGTTAAATATCATTACCGTTCCTTTGATTAACAAATTTGGAAGCAGCAGTGCAAAAACCGGATATCTGACGGTGGCAGTTATTTATGGATGCATTTTTGCAGCATGTCATTTCTTTTGCTTTGCAAAGACAAAAGAGGCTGTGATCACACCGGAAAAAGAAAAAATTTCTATAAAAGTCCAGCTAAAAGCGGTGCTTCAGAATCGTCCGTATCTGCTGGCTCTGGTAGGACAGATTTTATTTGGTTTTACTTTATATGGAAGAAATGCGGATGTCCTGTATTATTTTACTTATGTAGAAGGAAATGCCTCGTATTATACCACTTATTCGATGTGCATCATTATTCCTTCCATTATTGGAGCAGCCTGCTTTCAGCCGGTATTCCGTAAACTGAACAATAAAGGAAGAACTGCCAGTGTATTTGCACTTTTGACAGGAATTTCGATGCTTTCCATGTTTTTCTTTAATGTAAAAGAAGCTCCGGTTATCTTTTATGCATTGTCTGGAATTACACAGTTTTTCTTTTCCGGATTCAATACCGCAATTTATGCAATCATTCCGGATTGTGTGGAGTACGGTGAGTGGAAAACCGGATTGCGCAACGATGGATTTCAATATGCGTTTATCTCGCTTGGAAACAAGATTGGAATGGCAATTGGAACAGCACTTCTTGCCGGATTACTCGGAAAATACGGGTATGTGGCAAACCAGACACAAAATGCAGCCGTACTTTCCATTATGAAACATGCATTTACAACCATTCCGGGGGTTCTCTGGATTGTGACTGCTGTGGTATTATTCTTTTATCGGCTGAATAAAAAGCGTTATAATGAAATTGTGGAGGAATTAAAGAATGGAAAAAGAGGTTGATATTGTAGCATTGGGTGAACTGCTGATCGATTTTACCGAGGCAGGATACGGAAAAGATGGAATGAAGCTGTTTGAGCAGAATCCCGGTGGTGCACCGGCGAATTTGTTGACGGTTGCAAGCCATATGGGATACCGGACATCGTTTATTGGAAAAGTCGGAAAAGACATGCATGGTGCATTTTTAAAAAGAACCTTACAAAATGAGGGGATTGCAGTGGACCATCTGATCGAAGATGATAAGTATTTTACTACACTTGCGTTTGTAGAAATTGATGAAAACGGTGAGCGGAAATTTTCATTTGCAAGAAAACCGGGCGCGGATACACAACTTCGGAAAGAAGAACTGGATCCGACGCTTTTGAAAAAAGGTAAAATTTTTCATTTCGGATCGCTTTCCCTGACGGATGAACCGGCAAAAAGTGCAACTTTAGAAGCCGTTCATATCGCAAAAGACGCGGGAGCATTGATTTCTTATGATCCAAATTACCGTGCATCCTTGTGGAGAAATGAACAGACTGCAGTACAGGAAATGAAAGCAGTGATTCCATTTGCGGATGTGATGAAGGTATCGGATGAAGAAAGTCTCCTGCTGACGGGAAAAAACAGCTATGAAGAAGCTGCGGAGGAGTTGCTTTCCATGGGACCAGAGCTGATTGCCATTACACTTGGCAGTGACGGCGTACTTGTGGCAACTACGGATGGAAAAGAACAGATCAGGGGATTTGCAACAGAGGCGGTTGATACAACAGGAGCCGGAGATTCATTCTGGGGTGGATTCCTGAGCCAGTTTTTATCCCTGAACAAAGCAATTGATGAGATGGACTGGAATGATTTGCGTGCCTGTGCACGGCAGGGAAATGCAGTAGCATGTCTGTGTGTGCAAAAGAGAGGTGGAATTCCTGCGATTCCAAAGAAACGAGAAGTAATGGAGTTTTTAAATCAACATATCAAAAAATAAATTTGATTTCCGTGCATAGACGGACCGGTCAGGTGAATACAGACAGGAAACGCAAAAAGAAGCTGACACACGAAAAGAAAATTTCGTGTGCAGCTTCTTTTTTGCTGGTTATTAGCATCCAAAACACTTACGGATCAGTGCTGAGAAATCGCAGTTGGAAAAAAATCTAAAACACATAGTTAAGTACCTCCCTGTTTGTATTTGTATTAGCTAAGTACAAATGCATTGTAACAAGTCTGTAATATTTCTGCAATAGGAGAGTATTTCCAGTTTAGGAAAGTTCCAGTTTTCCGGTATACAGCTGATAATAGGTTCCCTTCTGCTTAATCAGATCCGCATGATCCCCGCGTTCAATGATCTGTCCATGGTCAAGCACAATAATTGCATCACTGTTTCGGATTGTAGACAGACGGTGGGCGATCACAAATACCGTACGTCCTTTCATCAGATTATCCATACCCTTTTGTACAATGCTTTCGGTACGGGTATCGATGCTGGAAGTTGCCTCATCGAGGATGAGAACCGGTGGATCAGCCACGGCGGCTCTTGCAATGGAAAGCAGCTGGCGCTGTCCCTGGGAAAGTTCTTCGCCGTCACCGCTTAACATGGTATCATAACCGTTTGGCAGCATCCGGATGAACTGGTCTGCGTGCGCAAGTCTGGCAGCTTCGTAGATCTGCTCATCGGTTGCATCAAGATTTCCGTAACGGATATTGTCGCGGATGGTTCCGGTAAACAGATGGGTATCCTGCAGGACAATACCGAGGGAGCGGCGCAGATCATCTTTTTTGATCTTGGTGATATTGATGCCGTCATAGCGGATTTTTCCCTCCTGAATATCGTAGAAACGGTTGATCAGGTTGGTAATTGTTGTCTTTCCGGCACCGGTAGAGCCAACAAATGCCAGTTTCTGTCCCGGTTTGGCGAACAGACTGATATCCTTTAAGATGACCTTATTCGGATTGTAGCCGAATGTAACATCCTCAAAACGGACATCGCCGGTCAGAGGGGTGTAAGATACACTTCCATCTGCGGAATGTGGATGTTTCCATGCCCACATGCCGGTACGTTCTTTACATTCGATGATGTTGCCATCGGCATCTCTTTTTGCATTGACAAGTGTTACATAGCCTTCGTCTGTCTCCGGTTTTTCGTCGATCAGGGCAAAGATTCTATCAGCTCCTGCCAGAGCCATAACGATGGAGTTGAACTGCTGTGCCACCTGCATAAACGGCTGGGTAAAACTCTTGGTAAACTGCAGGTAGGAAGCCATGACGCCGAGCGTAATGCCGCCCACACCGGCAACCGAGAGAACACCACCGAGAACAGCAGTCAGCACGAATTGTAAATTTCCGATATTTCCGATAACCGGTCCCATCATGTTTGCGTATTTGTTTGCCTGTGAGGCACTGTCAAACAGTGCTTCGTTGAGCTGGTCGAATTCCTCTTTGGATTTCTGCTCATGGTTGAACACTTTTACCACACGCTGGCCATTCATATGTTCTTCCACAAATCCGGTCACGTCGGCAAGGGAAACCTGCTGGCGCACAAAGTATTTTCCACTGTTTCCACCGATTTTTTTTGTGACAAATACCAGAATCCCGATGACAACAATGGCAAGCAGTGTCAGCAGGGGACTTAAGACCAGCATGGAAATAAATGTAACAATGATGGTGAAAAACGACATCAGTGCCTGTGGGATTGCCTGACTGATCATCTGGCGCAGGGTATCGGTATCATTTGTGTAAAGACTCATGATAGAGCCATTCGTATTCTGATCGAAATAGCGGATCGGAAGGGTCTGCATATGCTCAAACATATCATCACGCACACGCTTTAACACACCCTGGCCGATATATACCATCATACGGGTATAGATAAATGTTGCAATAACACCGACAATGAAAATACAGCCAAGTACAGCAAGTGCACGGTAAAATTCGGTATAGTCCGGACTTTTTTGTCCAATCAGGGGAAGGATGAAATCATCAAGCATGTATTTTAAGGACAGAGATACCGAAATGGATGCGACTGCACTTAAGAAGATACATACAAATACAAGAATAAAGCGGGCTTTATAGGTTTCTGTTACATATTTCAACAGACGTTTTGCGGTAGCAATATTGTATTTGGAAAGCTTTGGCTTTTTGTTATTCATGATCTTCACCTCCTTTGACCTGTGATACATATACTTCACGGTAAATTGCATTGGTTTTTAACAGTTCTTCGGATGTACCGATGCCGGAAATAGCACCGTTTTCCAGAACAATGATCTGGTCGGCATCTTCAATAGAAGAAACACGCTGTGCAATGATGATCTTTGTGGTATTCGGGATTTCCTCACGGAAAGCCTTACGGATCAGAGCATCGGTTTTGGTATCTACAGCACTTGTGGAATCATCCAGAATCAGAATCTTTGGTTTTTTCAAAAGTGCACGGGCAATACAAAGACGCTGTTTCTGTCCACCGGAAACATTGTTTCCACCCTGGACAATCTGTGTGTTGTAGCCATCCGGAAATTCCCGGACAAAACCATCGGCCTGTGCCAGTTTACATACATTTTGCACTTCTTCGTCAGAGGCGTTTTCGTTGCCCCAGCGGATATTGTCGTAAATTGTTCCGGAGAACAGGACGTTTTTCTGCAACACCATGGAAACCTGATCACGCAGAGCTTCCAGATTGTATTTGCGTACATCGACACCGCTGACCATTACACTTCCCTTCGTGACATCATACAGACGTGGAATCAGCTGTACGAGAGTGGATTTGGCACTTCCGGTTCCACCGATGATACCCACCGTCTGACCGGATTTGATATGCAAATTTACATCTTTTAAGGAAAGATTTCCTCCCTCACCGGCATAACTGAAGCTGACATGGTCAAAGACAATATCACCATCGGCAACGGAAGTTACTGCGTCTGCGGGATCAATCATTTCCGGAATTTCATCGAGTACCTCGGTGATACGGTCTGTTGATGCGCCAGCAATCATAATCATGACGAAAACGAAAGTTACCATCATCAGGGAGCCGATGATCTGTAAAGCATATACAATAATGGAGGTTAAGGCACCGGTTTCCATCGTTTTGGTTACAATGCCTTTTCCACCAATGTAGACAAGGATCATGATAACGGCATACATTACAAACTGCATAACCGGAGAGTTCCAGGCAACAATTTTTTCTGCTGTTGTGAATAACTGGTAAACATATTTGGAAACACCGTGGAATTTGTCAATTTCGTAATCCTCACGGACGAATGCTTTTACCACGCGGGCTGCATTTACATTTTCCTGTACAGAGTTGTTCAAATCATCGTATTCGTCAAACACCTTGATGAAATGTGGATGGGCTTTCTTTGCAATAAATAACAGCGTTCCACCGAGCACCGGGATGACGATTAAGAATAAGAGTGCGGCTTTTTTGCTGAGCGTCAGCGTCATGATCCAGGATAAAACGATCATAATCGGAGCTCTTGCAAGCAGACGGATACTCATCATATAAGCCATCTGGATATTTGTAATATCGGTGGTCATACGGGTAACGAGTCCGGACGTGGAAAAATGGTCAATATTTTTAAAGGAAAAATCCTGTACTTTATAATAAATATCGTGCCGCAGATTTTTGGCATATCCGGCTCCGGCAATTGCTGCAAAGTTTCCGGCCTGTACACCGAAAAACAGGGACATCATTGCCATAATTACAAGGATAAGTCCTCTTTGGATAATATATCCGAGATTTCCTTCTGCAATGCCAATATCAATAATTTTTGCCATTTCCAGAGGAATCAATACTTCCATCAGTACCTCTAATGTAACCAGAAGAGGGGCAATGATGGATTGCTTTTTGTATTCCCGGACGGATTGTAAAAGTTTCTTATTCATTTTTTTTACATACCTCCTTATGTTCTGATACGTTATAGAGCATCTGGCAGAGCACTTTTTTACAGGTCAGAACATCAGCTTCGGAAATATCTGTCGTAAGCTGTGTTTCCGACTGCCTTATGTGTGCAAGGATGCTCGGACGGAGTGCTTCCGCTTTCTTTGTAGGAATGATGCGTTTCAGACGGGCATCTTTTTTTTCGCTTTCCCGCACAATAAAACCATTTTTTTCGAGAAGCTGCAGCATTCCGGTCGCCGTGGATTTGCGGATCTGAAATTCTTCTTCGATGTCTTTCTGGTAGACAACCTTGTGAAGGGTTTCCAGAAGAAGAAATTTCAACACATGTTTCTGCATGGTGGTCAGACCATCGTCGTTGATCATGGAGTTCACACAGCTTTTCCGTTTCATCTGATGGGACAGTACCTGGATCAGGCGGCCCATATGAATTTCTTTGAGTTGTTCTTCATCGAAATCCTGCAAGAAATCACTCCTTTCTTAAAATGATTTTAAATAGTTAGCAACCGAACTTTTACCATTATAGAGATGAAAATTTAAAATGTCAATGACTTTTTTGGGAGGATTTTGTAAGTTCACAGAAAAAACACAAACACAAAATGCCTGACAACTTGCGTTAAAATGAGTAAATTTATCATATTCACAGAAAAAACACAAAATAATTAACAGACAGGGTTGACATTGCCAGAATACAGTGCTATAACGTAGGCATAACAAAGGAAACAAATTTGACATATGAATATGAGGAAAAGAGGCGATTACTATGTCAGATAAGAATCCAAAACACCCGTTAAAGAAAAAACAGGCGAAAGCAAAAGATAAAAAGAAACACATTTACGAATAAATCGTAAAGTGGAGTCGAGCGAGAGCATCTGCTGATGTCCTCGCTTTTTTCTTTTCCCAAAAGAGTATGTTGAGAAGCAAAAACGGAGATGTTATACTAAAAACAGTATGAAAATAAGGAAAGAAACGAGGAAATCGGTCATGACAAAAACAACGGGAAGTATAGCGGCATCAACCAATATCGTAAAGGAATCTGTGGTGATGGGGGATGTTTCCATCGGTGAGGACAGTACCATTCTTTTTTATGCGGTACTGCGTGGGGATGACAATAAAATTATCATCGGAAAAGGGACAAACATTCAGGATAACTGCACGGTTCACACTTCCAAAGTCGACCCGACCATGGTGGGTGATTATGTGACGGTGGGGCATAATGCAATTCTTCATGGCTGCACGATCGGGGACAACACATTAATCGGCATGGGCGCAACGGTGATGAACGGCAGTGTGATCGGAAAAAACTGTCTCATCGCAGCAGGAAGCCTTGTGCTCGAACATCAGAATATCCCGGATGGAAGCATGGTTATGGGCAGACCGGCGAAGGTCACGCGGGCATTGACGGAAGAGGAAATTGCAGGGTTAAAAGAGAGTGCACTTTCTTATATCGAAGAGGGAAAGAAACTCCGGAAGCAAGGATATATTTTGTGATCAAAATTAAATATTTTATAGATTGTGGAACGTACGCTTTTGACGTTCCTTTTCTATTTTCAGTCGTTCAGAAATGGACGGCTTTTTTCATACTCAAAATCGAAAGGAGAAAGAGAAAATATGAATAAGCTAATAAAGCGATTGTTGACAGGAACGCTTGCTTTTGCAACTATCCTCACGGCATTACCAGTAACGGCGGTTTATGCGTCCGGCGTAAAATAAGTATTGCTATTGTGCGGACATTTGCATATAATAAAGATAGATGGAAATACTACTCACGAAAGGAGATGTTTTATATGGCTACGAAATCAGCAAATTTATATGCAAGGATTGAACCAGATGTTAAAGAAAAAGCAGAAAGTATCCTGTCTACACTTGGTATCCCTGCTTCCAGTGCTATCAATATGTTTTATAAACAGATTATCTTACAGAGAGGACTTCCGTTTGAAGTAAAAATACCATCTGCCAGACCTGTTGACATCAGCACATTATCAGAAGCAGAGTTCAATGAAGAATTGGAGAAAGGATATGCGGATATGCAGGCTGGACGGACAAAAAATGCGAAGAAAGCATTTGCTGACATTCGCAAGGATTATGGCTTATGATATATGAAGTAGAATTATCCGAACAGGCTGACAGTGATTTGAGAGGGATTTTTGAATATATTGCTTTTGAATTACAATCGCCGGGAAATGCAAGCGGACAGCTTGACCGTCTGGAAGAACAGATATTAAGTCTGGATACGATGCCGGAGCGATATCGAAAATATGAAAAAGAACCGTGGAAAAGCCGTGGACTTCGTGTATTACCAGTAGACAATTATGTGGTACTTTATATTCCAGACAGCGATAAAAAAGTTGTAACAATTCTTAGAGTAATGTATGCCGGACGGGATATTGACAATCAATTAAATCTCCACACAAAGCAATAAAATATACGCTTTAAGCAGTCTTTCATTTATGATCGACTGCTTTTTTCATACTCAAAATTAGAAGAAAGGACTGAACTACTATGGAAGAATGTAGCGTATTGATAGAAAGCATCTTGCCAGCAGAGGATAAAACCTCTCGCTGGTTCAATCTCCCCATTGATTATGAGCTGTTCCGTGACTTGCTCGGTATGGAAGCTGACAGTGGCGATTATCAGATTATGGATATGAAACTCCCTTTTGCTGGCGACATTGTAAGGACAACTTCTGTCAGACGATTAAACAAGCTGTACGTTGCTTACATGGAGTTACCGCCAGAAGTTCAACAGGCATACAATGACTTGATTTCCTATTGTGGCGGTGTTGAGGATTTATTACAGAAATCAGAAGAATTTCGGTTTTATCCAGAGTGTCACAGTATCATGGACGTTGCCCGTTACCGACTGGAACATAACATTGAGTTTTCTGCCCTCTCCGAAAAGGGAAAGAAATACTTTAATCTGGAAGCCTATGCACAGGAGCTGGAAGAAACAGGACGTTATGCTGTCAGTGAAAACGGTATGTTCAAACTCTGATAGACACCGAAAGGAAGTGAACGCTTATGATTGATGATATGCAAGTCTATATAGCCAATCTTGGCAAGTACAATGAGGGAGAACTGGTCGGGGACTGGTTCTCTTTTCCGTTGGACGAAGAAGTGATTGCAGAACGTATCGGCTTAAATGCGGAGTACGAAGAATACGCAATCCACGATACGGACAACTTCCCTATGGAGATTAGCGAATACACTTCTATTGAAGAATTGAACAGTATCTATGAGCAGTTGGAAGAATTACCAGATTACCTGCTGGACGACTTGGACAGTTTCGTATCCTGTTATGGAAGTCTGGAAGAACTGGTGGAGCATAAAGACGACATCATTCTGTATTCCGGCTGTGAAACGATGACCGATGTAGCCTACTATCTGATTGATGAAGTACAGGCACTCGGAGAAATCCCGTCCCACTTACAGAACTATATCGACTACGAAGCCTACGGGCGTGACCTCGATATAGAGGGGACATTTATTGAAACAAACGCTGGTATCTGTGAGGTACTGCGTTAAGGGCTGGCAGATCAGCACCGCCACTGGTGCTACTGTCAGCTTTTCTCTTGGGGGCAGTCTGGGAAATCCGGCTGTCCCTGTTGTTATGAAAATGAAGAAAGGAGCATTTACAAGTGAAGAAAATCCGAAGTTATACAAGTATCTGGAACGTGGAAAAGGTACTGTATGCCATCAATGATGTAAACCTGCCATTCCCTGTGACCTTTACCCAGATTACATGGTTTGTGCTGACGGAATTTATCATCATACCATGAAAGTCGGGACACATAAGAAATCTGTCCTGCTGTTGTGGGCGGTGCTTCTGGCAAGCACCAGTTTTGGTGTGTATAAGAACTTTACCGCCATTGACACCCACACGGTACATGAAAAAGAAATCATTCAGCTAAGGTTGAATGATACCAACGGTATTGAGAATTTCGTCAAGAACTTTGCGAAAGCCTATTACTCATGGGATATCAGCAAGGAAGCCATTGAAGCAAGGACAACAGAAATCAGTAAATACCTTACCAAGGAATTACAGGACTTGAACGCCGATACTATCAGAACGGACATACCAACCAGTGCTACTGTTACAAATGTGCTGGTCTGGAATGTGGAACAGTCTGGAACGGACGATTTTACTGTTGCCTACGAAGTAGATCAGCAGGTAAAAGAGGGCGAACAGACACAGGCAGTCACAGAAAACTACACAGTAACCATTCATGTGGATAAGGACGGTGCAATGGTCATTACCCAGAATCCGACACTTGCTCCGGCAGTACAGAAATCAAAGTATGAACCGAAAGCACAGGAAGCCGATGTCAGTGTCAGCTCCGATACTGTCAAGGACGCTACCGCTTTCTTGGAAACATTCTTTAAACTCTATCCGACATCTACGGAAAAAGAACTTGCCTATTATGTCAAAGACGGCGTGCTTGCTCCTGTATCCGGCGACTATGTATTTTCAGAACTGGTAAATCCTGTCTTTACCAAAGATGGCGATAACCTCAAAGTCAATATATCTGTAAAATATCTGGATAATAAATCGAAAATGACGCAAATCTCACAGTATGAGTTTGTGTTACATAAGGACGATAACTGGAAGATTATATAAGTATAATAGGTAATTGCGAAACTCGCGATGCTCGTTCGCAAACTTGAATCAAAATAGAAACAGAATTGAGCATAGCATGATTTTAATG